>Ga0081539_10004840_pt1 | contig 14417 bp, 9 predicted proteins | sample TabmetS4T2R2_FD_71023 | JGI IMG/M metagenome (GOLD analysis project Ga0081539, IMG submission 71023) | Tabebuia heterophylla rhizosphere microbial communities from the University of Puerto Rico - S4T2R2 | ecosystem: Host-associated > Plants > Roots > Rhizosphere ...
TGGACTGCGGATAAACTAATATTTGCCCGGAGATAATTTTTTTAAAAGGTTTTCCTTTCGGCTCCTTGAAACGTCAACGGATGAACCATCACTCATGATAAGATAACCACCTTCACCTTTGACATATTTTTCTATCTCATTAAGATTGACAAGATAAGAATTATGTACACGTGCAAAAGAATAATCTGTCAGCATTTCTTCAACTTCTTTTAGCAAACGTGAAGCGATAACCTTCTTATTATTTTTTAGAAAAAAAATAGTATAGTTATTCTCTGATGCGCAACTGATAATGGAATCTACAGGTATCATTTGCAAACCTTCCATTGTGGGCAAGGCAACCTTGCTGATTGCAGATGGCTGATGTAATTTTTTTAAAAGAATATCTATTTGCTGGGGAACGGGAGATGTTTGACGTTGAATGGCTTTTTGCACTGCTTTTTGCAGTTCTTCACGGTCAATGGGCTTTAACAAATAATCAAGAGCGCTGAAGTGAAAAGCCTTAATAGCATATTGATCATAGCTTGTAGTGAAGATGAGTTCAAAATTAATGTCAGGTAATCTTTCCAATAATTCAAATCCATTCATTTGAGGCATTTCAATATCAAGAAAGAGAATTTGTGGCGGGTGTGTCTTAATATTACTTAAAGCCTCAACCGCTGAATGATAAATAGCTTCAACTTCCACCTGCGGACAATAACGTTGAAGCAGCGTAGCCAATGTTTGACAACAGTGAGGCTCATCATCAACAATAACAGCTTTGATCATGTATAAAAATTATTGTTCAGTTACTTTCTGCTATATTTTCTTCAGCAGATTCTTTAATCCTTATTTTTAAAGACACTCTTGTTCCTGTTGGATTTCCCTGTTCATCTTCAAGATCATCTATTTCAAAAAAATTTTCACCGTTTAAATCTCCGTTAAGCAATGCCATGCGGTTTTTTGTGATTTGCATTCCCATAGATTTATTTTTTTCAGCGGATTTACTTTTAAGCATCGCCGCTTTTTTTCTGCCTACTCCATTGTCGGTGATAGTGCAATAAAGTATTTTATCTTCCACATGAAGATCAACAGTTAATTCTCCTTCTCCTTCTTTATGCATTAATCCATGCCAGATAGCATTTTCTGCAAAGGGTTGAAGCAACATTGGTGGAATATAAACTGCAAATGCATCAATCGTATCATCACAGTTTATCCGATAGTGAAAATTATTTGTAAAACGCAAACGCTCCATATATAAATACAAATTGAACGTTTCCAGTTCCTCCTCGAGAGAAATAAATTTTTTTTGAGAATTATTTAATACCATTCTTATTAACCGTGAAAATTTGGTAAGGTAATCAGCGGCAGTCTCTGAATCATTCTGAAGAATAAATCCGTTGATGGCATTAAGACAGTTGAAAATAAAATGAGGATTCATCTGGGCACGAAGCGCCTGCATTTCGAGTTCCGTGGCTTTGTGTTCAAGTTCCGCAGCTTTGTGTTTTTGTAAAACAATCTCATGTTGCGCACGAATTCTGTTTATGCGATACTGAACAAATGTATAGATCAATCCTGCGAACAATAAAACAAACAATGTATAAGCCCACCAGGTACGCCACCACGGCGGATCAATGACTATATCTATTGATCTTTCTGCCCATATACCATCACTATTGGCAGCCTTTACACGAAAAACGTAATGACCAAAAGGTACATTATAATAATAAGCTGTTTTCTCTTCGCCTGCTTTATGCCATGTTTTATCCAAACCCTCCAACATAAAAAGGAGCTGTTTGTATTCTGGGGCATTGTAATGGATGCCGACAAAATCGAAGGAAAAAATATTCTGATCATACCGGAGCTGAATCTCTTTTACCAGCGAAAGCGATTTCTTTAGAGGACCTTCTTTACCTGCTATTACCGCTTTATCCTCCACCCTGAGTTCACTAATTACTATTTTCGGTGGTTTTGAATTTTTCATCAGTTGCTCCGGGGAAAAAATATAATAGCCGCCAGGGCCTCCAAAGAAGAGTTCGCCACTTTTTCCCTTACGGCAACCAAAAGCGCTATAAGTAAACATTCCTTCATGTTTGCTGTACCTCACAACCTCATTTCGCGACTGGTTGAGCCGGTATATACCTTCAGATGTATTTATCCATAGAGCTTTTTGATTGTCCTCTACCATACCGTTTATCATGGTATTTTCGGGAAGCACTAAGTTCGGGTCTCTAAAACGGGAAAAGCTATCTAAAGAAAGATTGCTTCTGTAAAGCCCGCCTGATGTACCTACCCATAAGATGCCTTTGGGGTCCTCACATAAACTGAAAACAGTAATTCCTTTAAGAAAGCGTTGAAACTTTGCAGTTTGAGGGATAAACTTATTTAATCCACCGAATATACCTCCTGTCCACAGATTCCCCTGCCTGTCCTCACATATACAGCTAACTGAATTGTTTGCATAACTTTTAAAGTCTTCAGGATTATAGAAGTAATGCGTAAAAGAATCGTTCTGCCCGTTCATTAAAACCAAACCTCCGTGCCACGTTCCGAGCCAGAAAAGGCCGCGGCGATCTTCATAAAGAGCCAGGACATTAACATTGACCAAAGCATTGCCTTTACCTGGCTTAATTACGTAGCGGGTAAACTCATCCTTTTTCCGGTCGAAGCGATTTAAGCCTTTGTCGTTACCAATCCATAATATACCTTGCCGATCCTCATAAATCGACCTAACGCGATTATCGCTAATGCTATGAGGATTACGTGGATCATAAACAAATCGCTGTTCCATTCCGGTGTTTCGGTCTTTTCGTATCAGCCCATCTTCGGTACCGTACCATAACTTACCATCAGCATCTTCTAAAATATCACTCACTAATGCTCCTGTGTTAAAATAGGATTTAGTGTTTTGCAAAGGATTTATAAGAAAAATACCTTCCCAATAACCAATCCATAACATACCATCGCTGGAAGTATAGGCCCATGAAGCTATTTCTGTTTGAGTGCCGGAAACCGGATCTTTAAAATTAGGATAGTGTTCTGCTTTATTTGTCCTATAATCGTAGCGATTGACTCCATTGGCAAATGTGCCAATCCAAATAGCTCCTGAAATATCTTCTGTAATAAATGTTACCACATCTTTTGCTGGCAAAAGGGGGTTCTTTTTTAAAGCAGGCCGGCTTAATTTATCAGGGTGGAAAGGATCATAACAATGGCGCTCAAACGTACCGTTTATCCTATTCATTGTATGCAAACCATCCCCGGCTGTACCTATCCAAAAAGTACCCCTGCTGTCCTCAAAAATAGATCTCACTTTGTTGTCAATGAGCGAATGGGGATTGTTTGGATCATGAAGATAACGAGTGAATTTACCGGTGTTTTTGTCAAAGCGGTTCAAGCCCCCTTCATCAGTTTCTCCACCTTCACCATACCAAATATTCCCGGTTCCCACCCAAAGCGTTCCCTGCCGGTCTTCGTATAACTTAAACACATGGTCGCAACTCAGGCTATTAGAGTCTTTGGGGTTATGATTATAGAGTTGAAACATACCTGTTTTGGGATCATATCTGTTAAGACCGCTGTCTGTACCAATCCAAAGAATGCCTTCTCTGTCTTCTAGTAAGGCCCGTATGGTATCACTGCTTATAGTGTTATTGTTTTTTGGATAGTGCCTGAAATGCGTAAAATGCCCGGTTACGGGATCTATCCTGTCGAGACCAGCTAATCTTGTACCGATCCAAATAAAACCGTTATGATCAGCACAAAGCGCTTCAACCCAATCATTTGCCAGTGAATTTGAATCAAAGGGATCATTAAAGTAAGATTTGTATTGGTAGCCGTCATACCTGTGTACCCCGATATGTGCAAACCACATATATCCTTGTTTGTCCTGCGCAACTGCCAGTCCTCCGTTGGAAGAAGCTCCCCCCGGTGGAGGTACACGATTGAATATAAGTTTCTGATCCTGGGCAGGACAAACTTTTACCGTCAGAAGTAAAAGAACCACAAAAAACAAAAGATGAGTTTTCATAAACTTGCAGGCTTGAAAAGTGATTATAACAGTTTACCCACTTGTTTCATTCCTGATTTTTGAAGCATCTTAGATCGCATATGTTTTTAATCTTGTTTTATGAAAGACACCAAAAAGTTATAAAAAACCAATGAATTTGACAAGCTCTTTTAAAACTAAAAGCAGCACTATTTTGAAACAAGCTAAAATGAGTAGTTTGCGAAAAGGAGGGGTAAATGGGGGCAAATGATAAATCATTGCCTTTATGTTGTTGCAAATTTTCTTTCATGCATCTTTTTCGCCGTTGTTGGTCGCCTGACCAACAGAGAAAGGTTACAAACACCGAACAACAATTCAATCAAACAAAAAAAGAAATAGAGCGAATGATACTGGAGTGATTACACAAATTCTTGTCATCTATTTTTTAAATACATGACAGAAAACGCAATTTTTGTCATACGTTTGTGAATACATGACAAATGATAAAAGCGCTTCCGTTAAAATATGATGTAGAATCGAAAGCAGTTCTTAAAAAAGCTGCTTCTGCACGGGCTGCCTTAGCTGAATTGAAGGGCGTTATTACCAGCATTCCAAACGAAAATATTTTAGTAGAAACGCTTTCATTAAAAGAGGCGAGAGAAAGTTCTGCCATTGAAAATATCATCAGCACATTTGCCGAGGTGTATCAAAGCAGCCTGTTTGCGCAACAGTTTGCTTCGCCTGCTGCAAAAGAAGTGCATCAATATGCCGAAGCTTTGAAGATGGGTTTTAAACTCACCAAGAAATACGGTATTCTTACCAACAATTTTATTTTAAAAATGCAAAGTGTGATTGAACAAAACGATGCAGGTTTTAGAAAATTGCCGGGCACTAAACTTTTAAATGACAGAACCGGCGCTGTTGTATATACACCACCTCAAGATCATGATACAATTGTAAGGCTCATGAGCAACCTTGAGCAGTTCATTAATGATGATAATATAATGGATGCGGATCCTTTAATTAAGATGGCGATCATTCATCATCAATTTGAAAGTATTCATCCTTTCTATGATGGTAATGGAAGAACCGGCAGGATCATTAATATTCTGTACTTAGTTCAAAAGGGCTTACTTCATTTACCGGTGCTTTATTTAAGTCGTTACATTATATATCACAAAAACGATTACTATCGTTTGCTCCAATCAGTAAGAGAAACAAATGAGTGGGAAGAATGGATATTATACATGCTTAAAGGAGTTGAGCAAACAGCGATAGAAAGTGTAGAACTTATTGGCAAAATTAAAAAGCTGATGCAGAAATACAAGCAAACTATCAGGGATGAATTATCTAAACTTTATAGTCAGGATCTATTGAATAACCTTTTTAAATATCCTTATACAAAAATTGAATTTTTAGAAAAAGACCTGCACATAAGTGGTCGCACTGCTATCAGGTATCTTGATGCTTTAATTGATAAAGGTTTAGTGATAAAACAAAAGGTAGGGAGAGATAATTTTTATTTAAACGAGCCTTTGTTTCAATTGCTGTCAAGAAAATAAAAATTCACTTCGCTGAAAAATTTTTTCGCAAAATCCAAAATTTAATTTGGAAAATTAACAGTGTTAAGTATTTTTACACCGTAATTAATTCATCATGGCGATAGCAGACCGTAAAGAAAAACAGAAGCAGGAATTAAAAAAGATGATTCTTGATGCATCAATGAAACTCTTTGTGGAAGAGGGTTTCGAGAATGTTACCATGCGCAAGATTGCCGACCTTATTGAATACAGTCCAACAACCGTTTATCTCTACTTTAAAGACAAGAATGAAATTTTCTACAACCTGCATGAACTCGGTTTTCAAAAGATGGGTGAGAAGAACCACAACCTTGCTGAGATAGAAAATCCATTAATGCGCTTGTACAAAATGGGCGAGAATTATGTTGAATTCGGTATGGAGAATCCGGAGTTTTATGATGTAATGTTCATTCAGCAGGCGCCAATGCAGGTGCTCGAACAAATGGAAAATTGTGACTGGAAACATGGTGAGGCAGCTTTGAATACTTTAAAGCTAACTGTTGAAGAGTGCATGCAGCAAGGATTTTTGAAAAAAGGAAATGTTGAAGCAGCCTCCATGTCCATATGGGGAATGGTGCATGGTTTGGTATCATTGGCAATTCGTCAGAGATTGGATAAGCTTTGTCCGCCTGCAAATAATTTTGTCGGCAGCAGTAATTTGAAAGCTATGATGCATCAGTCATTAACATGGTTTCTTAATTCGGTTGACCAATCAGGAAAGAAAAAATAAAATTTTTTTGCAATATTACTTAACACTGTTAACTAATTGAACACCAGTAATTAAAACACAACTTATGAAGAAGAAAAACTTGTTACTGTTTATAGCGCTCCTCTTTTTGTATGCGTTTTGGCAAAGAGCTTTTGGTCAAACCGTTTTAGACAATTATATCAAGCATGGTTTAGACAGCAACCTCGCTTTAAAGCAACAAACATTCGATTTGCAAAAAGCAAAACTTGATTTGGAAAGAGCCAGAGCATTGTTCTATCCGCAGGTTGGTTTCAATGCACAATATACTTTGGCAAGCGGGGGCAGAACAATTGATGTGCCGCTTGGCGATTTGCTCAACAATGTTTATTCATCATTAAACCAGTTGACATCTTCAACAAAATTTCCACAGGTACAAAATCAAAGCATACAGTTTTTACCAAACGATTATCACGAAACAAAAGTTGAAGTAAGTCTGCCCATTTATAATCCTTCGCTCAATTACAACAAAAAGATAAAAGAAGAAATGATTCACACGCAACAGCAACAGGTGAATTTATACAAGCGTGAATTGGTGTTCAATATTAAACAAGCGTATTATCAATATTTGCAGGCATCAAAGGCTGTTGATATTTACAACAATGCTCTTGCAACCGTGAATGAAAGTTTACGCTTTAATGAAAAGCTGGTGAAAAATCAGGCAGCTACAAAAGAAGCGGTGTTGAAAGCAAGAGCGGAAGTAAGCAAAGTGCAGGCATCACTTGCGGATGCAATTCAACAACAAAAAAATGCCGCGGCTTATTTTAATTTCCTACTCAACAAACCTTTGGAAGAATCAATTGCTTATGATTCTTCTCTTGTAACATCTTTTCAAACCGAAATGCATATAAACATAGATGTTCCCCAAAATCGTGAAGAGCTGCAACAACTAAAGAGCACCCAAAAAGTTTTGGAAACAAATCTTAAGCTGAATGAAACATACAAACTGCCCACACTCAATGGTTTTTACAACATCGGTTATCAGGGATTTGGTTACAAGTTCAATGACAAACAATTCTTTCAGCTTGGCGGCTTGCAATTGAAGTGGAATATTTTCAGCGGCAACAATAACAAGTTAAAAGCAAAACAAGCGCAAATTGATATTGATGCAATCAAAAACAAATACGATGATGCGGAGAAACAATTGTTGTTACAAGTTACTACAACATACAATTCTTATCAATCAGCAGTTACTTCATTACACAGCGCAAGTGATGAAGTTATTAGCACCAAAGAAGTTTATCGTTTAGCGCAAAGACGCTATCAGGAAGGCGAAGCTTTACAAATAGAATTGGTTGATGCAAGAACAGAAATGACCAACGCAGAAATAAAATATTCACTCGCACAGCTTGCTGTACTAAATAAGGCAGCAGAGTTGGAAAGAGTAATGGCGACTTATAAATTGTCTGAACCATGATTTATGGAATTTAACTGATTAATCTGAAATAATAAAAAATAATTACAAATTCTCATCCGTAGCGGTTTACTCCCCCTCCTTTGGAGAACTTGTCCCGATCCATCGGGAGGGTTGGGGTGAGGTCTAAATAAAAAATGATTATAACAAAACATAATTCTTAATCGCTCTTGCTTCTTCCCCCTCTCCTTTGAGAGGGGCAAGGGGTGAGGTCTAAAAACTGTTTTATGAAAAAGATATTTTCTTCTATCACATCACTGCTTCTTATTGCTGCAACATTTACCTACACAGGATGCAGTGATAACAAAGCACAATCATCCAACACAGAAGAATCTGTTATTGTAAGAACACAACCGGTTGAGATAACTGATTATGCACCGGCACTTGAATACTCCGGCGCTATTGCATCAGAAACTGAAGCGAAACTTTCTTTTAAAATCGGTGGTGTTATTTCAAAGATTTATGTAAAGGAAGGCGACCGTGTTCACAAAGGTCAGTTGCTTGCAACGCTCGACCTTACAGAAATAAATGCACAAGTGCAACAGGCAAAACAAAATGTTGAAAAAACAAGTCGCGACTTAACCCGTGTAAAAAATTTATTCGATGATACTGCTGCCACACTTGAAAGATATCAGAATGCACAAACACAAAACAATGTTGCAAATGAAAGTTTGCGCATTGCACAATTCAATCAGCAGTATGCGCAAATACGAGCAACAGACGAAGGCACTATCATTCAAAAAATAATGAATGAAGGTGAGCTTGCTTCAGTCGGCGCGCCGGTGCTTGTGATGAATGCAACTTCAAACAATGATTGGGTGGTGCGTTTTGGAGTAAGCGATAAGGACTGGGCATTGATAAACAAAGGTGACGTTGCATCAATTGAAATTGATGCATACCCAAACACAAAATTTAAAGGCATCGTAAACAAAATTGCAGCAGCAGCAGATGCGGTAAGCGGCACTTATGAAATTGAAGTAAAGGTTTTACCTGAAGGAAAAAAATTTGCCGCAGGTCTTTTTGCAACTATCAAACTCAACAGCGGTGCGCAGCAAGAAGTTTCTGTTATTCCTATCGAAGCGCTAACCGAAGCCGATGGCAAAACGGGTTATGTGTATCTGCTCAACAACGATAAAACTTCTGTTACAAAAAAGCAGGTGCAAATCGCATTTATCGAAAAAGATAAAGTAGTAATAAGAAGCGGACTTGAAAATGTGAGCGATGTTATTACTGATGGTGTGAGCTATTTAACAGAAACATCGAAAGTAAAACGCACCCCCTAAATCCCCCTAAAGGGAGACTTTGAAAGAGCCTGTGGTTACGGACTTATTCATCAATTTCTATTTCGTACAACACGAAGAAAGTAGATTCCTCCTACGTCGGAATGACAAGCGGAAGAAAGATAAAATACTCAAGAATAAATTCTAAGCTCAATTAAACAACTTAAGCTTGTCATGTCGAGGAACGAGACATCTGCTTCGAGTTTGTTGAATAGATTACAAATGACAAAATTATTTGCTGAAGCACAAGAAGGAATCTGTAGCTGGTATCCCCTCCATGGAGGGGTGCAGGGGTGGGTTGCTCAACAAAGAACAAAGCGTACAAGAGTCCCGCTAAAGACGGGATGTTCCATGCGACGCAACGGAAGCTCAATCAATGAATCATCAGTTGGGCTCATAAAAAAATTCTTTGAAAAAATCGTAACTAAAATTTCTTAACCAGTTTTCTAAACTCTCCGCCTCAGGCGGACTGGGGGTTCTTATGAAAATAACTGACTTCGCTGTAAAAAATTATCAGTTCACACTCATTGTGTTTGTAATGCTGATTGCAATTGGCGTGAACTCTTTGCTGAATATGCCGCGTGGTGAAGACCCGGATTTTCAGGCGCCGCAATTTAATGTTGTAGTGATTTATCCCGGCACGAGCCCGAAAGATATGGAGCAACTCGTGGTTGATAAAATGGAGAAAAAAATTAATGAGCTCGACGACATTAAACGCATTCGTTCAAAGATGGATGACGGGCTTGCGGTTGTTACTGTTGAGTTTAAATACGAGACAGACCCTGATAAAAAGTATCAAGACCTTGTGCGTGAAATTAACGTGCTGCGCGGCGATTTGCCTGCCGATATTTTTGATATTGATATTCTGAAATTTAGTCCCAGCGATGTGAACATTATGCAGGTAGCGCTTACGAGTGAAACAATGCCGTACAGCGAACTTGAGCGTTGGAGCAAGAAGTTGAAGGAAGATATTGAGAAAATTAAATCGCTGAAGAACGTTGATAATTGGGCGTTTCCGCAACAACAGGTGCGCATTGCATTGAACCTTGAAAAGATGACGCAAAATAATATTGCATTGAACCGTGTGATTGGTGCGATTCAAAATGAGAACGTGAATATTCCGGGCGGCAGCATTGACATGGGCACAAAAAAATTCAACATCAAAACGAGCGGTGATTATAAAAGTGTTGATGAAATAAAGAACACAATTGTTGCGAGCGTTAACGGAAAATCTGTTTATGTAAAAGACATTGCTAATGTTTCATTTGATTACGATGAACAGAATTATATTGGGCGATTGAATGGTCATCGCGGCGTGTTTGTTACTGCAAGCAGAAAAATGGGTACCAACGTTTTTGATGTTGAAAAAGAAATGCAACCGGTGCTTGAGCAGTTTCAAAAAGAGCTTCCGAAAAGTATAGCATATACACAGAGTTTCAATAACGCAGAAAGCGTGCGCACAAGATTGAATCATTTTCAAATGGATTTTGCAATAGCTATTTTTCTTGTGCTGATTACCTTGCTGCCATTGGGTTTCAGAGCAAGTGTTGTGGTAATGGTTTCTATTCCTTTATCACTTGCAATTGGTTTGTTTTTATTAGATGTAACCGGTTTTACCATAAATCAATTAAGTATTGTTGGTTTTGTTGTTGCGCTTGGTTTGCTCGTTGATGACAGCATTGTTGTTGTTGAAAACATAGAACGTCATTTGCGTATGGGTTACACCAAACGCCAAGCTGCAATGGCTGCAACAAAACAAATTGGTTTGGCAGTGTTGGGCTGCACTGCTACACTCATCTTTGCATTTCTTCCGTTGTTGTTTTTGCCTGAAGGTGCAGGTGATTTTATCCGCAGTCTTCCCGCTGCAGTTGTTGCAACAGTGGTTGCATCATTGTTTGTATCACTTACTATCATTCCATTTTTATCCAGCAGAGTATTGAGCAATAAAGAAAAACCAGAAGGCAATATTTTTATGCGTGGCTTACATAAACTGGTAAGCGGTTCATATCGCAGGTTGTTGCATCGTGCTCTTGCAAAACCTTATATCACTTTACTTATTGCGTTTACAATATTTGCAGGTTCACTTGCACTCGTTCCCTTCGTTGGGTTTAGTGTTTTTCCGGCATCGGAAAAACCCATGTTCATGATAAATATCGAAACACCGTTGGGCACAAGTCTTTCCACAACTGATTCTGTTGCACGTTATGTTGAAGCGAACATCAAAAATATTCCTGATGTAAAAAATTATGCAACCAATGTTGGTCATGGCAATCCGCGTATATACTACAACGTAGTGCCGGTAGGTAATGCAGACAATACGGCTCAAATATTTGTACAGCTCAACAATACGCCACCCGAACAAAAAAAGAAACTGATTGACCAGTTGCGCAACAAATTCAAAGATTATCCCAATGCAAAAATTGAAGTAAAAGATTTTGAGCAGGGTCCGCCGGTGGAAGCGCCGATTGCTATTCGTTTGTTCAGCGAAAATCTTGATACGTTAAGAGCGCTCTCATTTAAAGTGGAAGATCTTTTAAAAAGAACAAAAGGAACGATGTATGTAAACAACGACCTTACCACTTTAAAGACAGACATAAAAGTAAATGTGAACAAACAAAAAGCAGCAATGCTTGGCGTTTCAGTAAGTGAAATAGACAGAACTATTCGCATGGCAGTAACAGGATTAAACATCGGCACATTCAGAAAAGAAGATGGAAACGACAACGATGATTATAACATCAACATTACTTTGCCGCGCAACAATAAACAAACTTTTGATGTGTTCAACAAAATTTATGTTGCGTCTTACAGCGGTGTGTTGATACCGTTGAGCCAGTTAGCGGATATAGCATTTCAAACATCGCCAACAACTATCAAGCATTACGATAAAGACCGCTACACCGTTGTAACATCATTCGTGCAAAGCGGCTATAATACAGCAAAAGTTACAGACGGAATTTTAAAACAACTCGATACATGGCAATTTCCGCAAGGCGCAAAATATGTTGCAGCGGGCGATATAGAAGCAAGCCAGGAAAGCTTTGGCGGGCTTGGTACCATCATTCTTATCACCATCTTCGGCTTGCTCGGCATATTAATTTTAGAATTCAAAACATTCAAAGGCACGCTCATCGTGTTATCGGTAATTCCGCTCGGCATCATCGGTGCAGTGTTTGCGTTGCTGTTTTCAGGCAATACATTTTCATTCGTTGCAGTCATCGGTTTAATCGCACTCATAGGCATTGAAGTAAAAAATTCCATACTGCTTGTTGATTACACAGACCAGTTGCGCCGCAACGGCAAAAGCATCAACGAAGCAATCGAGGAAGCCGGCGAAACACGTTTCATCCCCATTATTCTTACAACGCTAACTGCGATAGGCGGGCTAATACCATTGGCACTTGAAAAAAATCCGTTGTATTCGCCGCTTGCACTTGTCATCATTGGCGGGCTCATCAGTTCAACGTTACTTACAAGAGTAGTAACACCGGTGCTGTACAAATTGTTAGCGCCAAAGGTTTTGCATGATGCGGAAGACAGTAAAGCAAGCTCAAACGGAACGTTGATTATGCAAACCACAACTATTCCCGCATAACAGATAACAATGCGTTATGAGTGATACTATTTTTTATGAACCCGGCGGATGAATAAGAATGAAGCTTTCGTTGCGTCGCACTCTTGTACTTGTGGGAATTCTATTGAGCAGTGCGAAGAAAAAAGGTGTATGATATTTCGTTTATCATTCACCTTTTCATTTTATGATGATGTGATGAATATAAAGAACACGAACTCTTTATTCACCACTAACCACTGACCATTCACCACCTCACACTTTTTTCTTCGCCAATATTGATAAATCATCTTCATCTCTTACAATGGTATTTACCAGTGTACCAAGACCTTCAACTTCCATTTCAATAACATCGCCTTCTTTCAACCATTGCTCCTGGTAATTCGGATCATTAAGTTTTCCCGTGCCATTCAATTCAAGAAAACAACCTGTACCAACAGTTCCACTGCCGATAATATCGCCGGGGTAAAGTGTAGTGCCGTAAGAACAGCGTTCAATAATTTCTGCAAAAGTCCAATCCATATCAGCAAGATTACCTTCACTCACCTGTACCCCGTTGACACTGCATTTCATTTGCAGGTTCCAGTTTTTACCAACATGATTTTCTTTTGGTGCGATTTCAAATTCCTCAAGCTCATCAAGAGTAACAAGCGATGGACCAAGCACCGTTGAAAAATCTTTTCCTTTTGCAGGACCAAGATTCAGCAACATTTCGTCAGCCTGTAATTTTCTTGCACTCATGTCATTCATTATCATAAAACCACCGATGTATTCATGTGCATCTTCGGCTCTTATATTTTTTCCATACTTGTTTATTACAATCGCAACTTCCAGTTCGAAATCGAGTTTCTCAAAGTGGTCGGGCATGCAAACAATTTCTCCCGGACCCTGCACACCATGATGATTGGTAAAATAAAAAACAGGAAATTGGTCGAACTCCGGAATCATTTGCGCACCGCGGTTTCTGCGTGCCGCAGCTACATGTTGACGAAATGCGTAAGCATCTCTGCAACTCGATGGGAAAGGAATAGGAGATAGCAATGCGACATCTTCAATCGGTTTTCCTTTCGCTTTAGAAATGCGGTCGTCAAGAATCGCCTGATGAACAGATAACGCAACCGGATAAAGATCATCCCAATAATTTAAAAACATGCTAATGGAAGAAGGAAGCTCCACATGAACAAAGTCTGCATTAAATACAAGGTCTTCAACAAGAAAAGCAAGCTGGTCGTGCCCGTCGTTGAGATAAGAAACTAATTTCATAAAGGTGTTTTGAAAAGTGGTAAAAATAGGTGGAATTTTCTTTTGTTGAGATTCTTGTAAACTCATTGTTGGTGCAACCGAAGATTAAATTCTTCGTCCCGTAGTACTTCATCACTCAATTTTTTTTGTCGCTTTAAGAGAGTACATCATAGGGATTTTATTTTCCAATCCTTTTACGCGCCAATAACCATCTTCACCTTGAACAAGATTATTGAAGCAATTGTAACAACTAAAATTAAATTCATTGAAGTGCAGAATCATCAGTCCATGCTTTATCAATGAATTTAAAACTTCGCCTATAGAATGATTCCATCCATATTCTTTGTAATGAATATCTGCATAACGGTCGGCATAACTTCCTGTTTGTTCATCTTCTACCACCGATTCGTTATGATAGTAATACTTGATATATTGAAAGTCTTCATCGAGCATCCACACAACCGGGTGAAATTCTACCATGTAAAATATACCACCCACCTTCAAAGATTCGGCAATCACCTTTGCCCATGCATCAAGTTCGGGTAACCAGCCAATAACACCGTAAGAAGTAAAAACAATATCAAATTGTTGATTGATGTATTGAGAAGTATCGTAAACATT
>Ga0081539_10004841_pt1 | contig 14413 bp, 10 predicted proteins | sample TabmetS4T2R2_FD_71023 | JGI IMG/M metagenome (GOLD analysis project Ga0081539, IMG submission 71023) | Tabebuia heterophylla rhizosphere microbial communities from the University of Puerto Rico - S4T2R2 | ecosystem: Host-associated > Plants > Roots > Rhizosphere ...
CCCGCCGAGCTCGCGAATGCGTCCGAAGTAGTCGTGAGCCTCGGCCTCGAGCCGGTTCGTGAGGTCCTCGACATAGTAGGAGCCGCCGAGCGGGTCGATCGTGTTCGCCACGCCGGTCTCGTGCGCGATCACCTGCTGCGTCCGCAGGGCAAGCTTGACGGCGTGCTCGGTGGGCAGGGCAAGCGCCTCGTCGAACGAGTTCGTATGCAGCGACTGCGTGCCGCCCAGCACGGCGGCCATCGCCTCGAGCGCGGTGCGGATGATGTTGACCTCGGGCTGCTGCGCCGTCAGCGAGACCCCGGCGGTCTGGGTGTGGAAGCGCATGAGCCACGAGCGCGGGTTGCGGGCGCCGAAGCGCTCCCGCATCTCCCTCGCCCAGATTCGGCGAGCCGCGCGGTACTTGGCGATCTCCTCGAAGAAGTCGATGTGCGCGTTGAAGAAGAACGAGAGCCGTGGCGCGAAGTCGTCGACGTCGAGGCCGCGTTCGAGCGCCGCCTCGACGTAGGCGAAGCCGTCGGCGAGTGTGAAGGCGAGCTCCTGCGCGGCGGTCGATCCCGCCTCGCGAATGTGGTAGCCGGAGATCGAGACCGGGTGCCAGAGCGGTACCTCGCGGGCGCAGAACTCGATCATGTCCACGCAGAGCCGCATCGAGGGCTCGGGCGGGAAGATCCACTCCTTCTGGGCGATGTACTCCTTGAGGATGTCCGTCTGGATCGTCCCGCGGAGCCGGTCGCGCCCGACTCCCTGCTCTTCCGCCACACAGATGTAGAAGGCGAGGAGCATCGCGGCCGGCGCGTTGATCGTCATCGAGGTTGAGACCTCGCCGAGCGGAATCCCTGCGAAGAGCTGCTCCATGTCCTCGAGCGAGTCGACGGCCACTCCCTCGCGGCCGACCTCCCCGAGCGACTTCGGGTGGTCGGAGTCGTAGCCCATGAGCGTCGGCATGTCGAACGCCGTCGAAAGGCCGGTCTGGCCGTGCTCCAGGAGGTAGCGGAAGCGCGCGTTCGTCTCCTCGGCGGTGCCGAAGCCGGCGAACTGGCGCATGGTCCAGAGACGGCCCCTGTACATGGAGGGATAGACCCCTCGCGTGTAGGGATAGACCCCGGGGTAGCCGAGGTCGCGGTCGTAGTCGACCTCGACGTTGTCGGGCGTGTAGAGAGGCTCGTTCTCGAGCCCCGAGATGGTCGTGAAGAGGGCGTCGCGCTCGGGCTTCGACTCGTAGAGCTCCCGGCGCCAGTCCTCCGTCGCGTCCGCCCCCCGGCGGTCCTCGGTCGTGGCCATCGGCAGGCTCATTCTACGTCTCGCAGACTGCCGCCTTCTGTCAATGGTTGCGTCGACTCAAGTCAGGGAACGACAGCGCTGAAGCGACGCAAAGGAGCAACATGAGCCCACTTCTCCCCCTGCGGGCGGTCACCGCCCTCGTGACCCTGCTCACGGCTCTCGTCTGGACGTCGGCAGGCGGCGCAACGCACGCGCCGCCAGGCACCAAGCTTTGGGCCTACCAGTCGAATGTCCCGCCGACCGCGCGCATCTACCAGTACGACCTCGGGACAGACACGTTCGAGGCGGATTGCCTCCCCACGCCATCCGGAAACGGGCGCGCGATCGCGTTCGATCCCCAGGACTCGAACCTCTGGTACGCGTTCGTCGGTCCCGCCGACGGCTTCATCCACAAGACCACGCGGCCGCCCGGATGCCAGCACGTGGCGCAGATCCCGTTCGGCGACGGCCCCGGCGGCGCGACGCAGGACGACATCGGGGCGATGGACATGGATCCGGCCTCGAACCGCCTCTGGGCGGCCGGGTACACGCCGGTGGCGAACCGGCAGGTCCTCTACGAGGTGAACACCTCGAACGGCGCGATCCTGCGCGCCTGCTCGGTGCCGAAGGCGCTCTTCGACCCGGGCGGCAACGACACGCTCGCCGTCACGCACGACATCACGGGGCTGCCCGACGGCACGTACCTGCTGACGGATGCCGGGGAGTTCAACACGCTCGATCCGCTGCAGGTCGTCGACGCAACGAGCGCGGCGCCGTACTCGGGGCCGTCGAGCGTCCCGCCGTGCACGATCGTGACCGCCTTCGACCCGCCTGTCGGGGTGACGGGCATCGACTTCCTCGATCCGCCCTTCAACGACTTGATCGCCACCGACCTCAACCTCATCTACGACTTCGGGAACGCGCCCTATCTCCTGACCGAGGCGGTCATGCCGGCGTTGCCCGGCAACTCGCTCGAGGACATCTCGGTCGGCATTCCGGGCGAGGTTGCGTCAGAGCCGTTCATGCTCGATCTGACGCCCGCAACGGCCGTCAACCAAGTGGGAACCGAGCACTGCGTCACGGCCCACGTGACCGACGAAGCCGGACAGCCGGTGGTCGGAGTCACGGTCGTCTTCGACGTGTCGGGCGTGTCGGACGAGCACGGCACAGCGACGACCGACAGCTCGGGAGAAGCGACATTCTGCTACGTGGGCCCGGAGCTCCCCGGCGAGGACGTGATCCGCGCGTTCGCGGACACGAACGGGGACGGGATGCAGGGCGCCCCGCCGCCGGCCGGGAACGAGCCCGGTGACGAAGCGACGAAGACCTGGACTCCGCCCGCCTCGACCACCGGCTGCGAGGTGAAGATCACCCAGGGCGGCCGGATCACGACCCTCGAGGGCGACGACGCGACGTTCGGCGGCAACGCGAGCGTCGACGCGGCGGGCACGGCGAGCGGGCAGGAGGAATACCAGGACCACGGCCCGGCCTCCGCCCTGGACTTCCACTCGCTCGAGATCGTCTCGGTCGTCTGCAGCGACGACGGCAAGGAGGCGTCGATCTTCGGCGACGGCACTGTCGACGGTAGCGGCCGGTTCGCTTTCCGCATTCGTGTCCGCGACGAAGCGGAGCCCGGCGCAGGCTCCGACGTCTACGGAATCCTGATCGCAAACGGCTACGCCTCGGGCGATCGAACGCTCGTGGGCGGCAACGTCCAGATCCACCTCTGACGCGGGTTTCGGCGGCATCGAGGGGCCCTTTCGCGGCCCCCGGTGCCGGCTGCCCGAAAACCGTCCCTCGAACGGGGGTTTTTCGGGGTGCACAAACCGTTTTCTTACCGTTTCCGTGCCGCGCGCTCGCCGGCGCCGTCGATGACGTGACTGTCAAACGGCAGGGATGCAAACGGCAAACCTGCGGCACAGAAAGGAAGTCCGATGAAAACGTTCCACTTCGCAGCTCGCCACCCGCTGCGCACGCTGGGCGCCCTCGGGGCGCTCATCGCGGCAGTCGCGGTGGCGGTCGGATCGAGCGCAAGCTTCACGGCGAGCTCCGCGAACCCGAGCAACACGTTCGCAGCCGGGACGCTCACGATCCTGAACTCCAAGGAGGGCCTCGCAGTCCTCACAGCGAGCGGCATGAAGCCCGGCGATTCCGCGACTGGCACGGTTGACGTCCAGAACTCGGGCTCGCTCTCGGGCGCCTTCACGCTCTCGCGCTCCGGCATCTCCGACTCCGACGGGGCGAACCCGATGTCGGCGAAGCTGGATCTCGTCGTCAAAGACTGCGGCGACTTCTCGAGCGGCACGCCGACCTGCGATGCAGGCGATCCCGTGAAGTACACGGGCACGATCGCCGGCATGAGCTCGGCAGTTGCTCTGGGCACGTTCGCAGCGAGTGAGAAGCACCGCTACGAGTTCGCGGTGACCTTCAACTCGTCCGCGAACAACAACTACCAGGGCGATTCTTCGAGCGTCCAGTTCGACTGGAACGCCTCCTAGCGGCGGATCGGACTTCCTGAGCTATGGCGTCGGGGCCGCGATTGGGCGGCCCCATCGTCCCCGGGACTCCGGTGCTCACGACCCGACTGCCTGAAGAGGAGACATCCATGACGACGAAAGCGGCGTACGACTACCACTACCGCTGGGAGCCGAGGAGCCCGCTGCGGCGGTTCGGCACAGCCCTCGCGACCGCCCTGTGCGCGGCCTGCCTCGGGCTTGCCGGGCTCATGCTGCTGCCGGGTCTCTTCGGTTACCAGCGGTACGTCATCACGAGCGGCTCGATGACGGGTACGTACGACCGCGGTTCCATCGTCTTCGACAAGGTGGTTCCCGTCGCCGACTTGCAGGTCGGAGACGCGATCACCTACACGCCGCCTCCGGGCTCGGGCCCGAGCGGCCGCATCACCCACAGGATCGTCTCGATCGGCTCCGACAAGTTCGGCCGGCGGGTCCTTCGCACGAAGGGCGACGCCAACGAGGCAGCCGATCCCTGGACGTTCACACTCGACGGGGCCACGCAGGCCCGCGTCGCTTTTCACGTTCCCTACGTCGGCTACGCGCTCGCGCTCCTGGCCATGCGGCAGGCGCGGATGATCCTCATCGGCGTGCCGGCCCTCCTCGTCGCCCTCGCGGTGATTGTCGGCTTCGGCCGCGACGCCCGCAGGGAAACCGCTCCGGAGGCTCGCTCGTGAAGCTCCGAGGCCTCTCCGGCGTCCTCGCTCTCCTCGCGCTCATCGCGGCGGGAGTGACCTTCTCCGGCGCCGCGTTCACGGCGATCAGCGCGAACCCGGGCAACTCCTTCGGCGCGTCGAACGCCTTCAACCTGAGCGCGTCCATGACCGACCCGGGCACGCCTCTGCGTGCCACGGTCTCGCTCGCAGCGACGGCGTCCGACGGCGGCGACGGGTCGTCGATCAGCTCCGTGACGATCCAGAAATCGCCCGCCGGAGCCGGCACCTGGACGACGGCGTGCATCGACACGACCTCGCCCTACTCGTGCTCCTTCGACACGACGACCGTCTCGGACGGTCTCTACGACTTTCGCGCGTTCGTTCAGAACAACGCGGGCGGCTCGGTGACCTCCAGCGCCGTCTCGAACCGCCGGGTCGACAACACGGCCCCCACCGCGGGCATCACCGATCCGGGCACTCCGCTCCGCGGCACCGTCTCCATCAGCGCCTCCGCCACCGACGGCGGCTCGGGCGTCGCAAACGTCAAGGTGCAACGCTCCCCAGCGGGAGCCGGCACCTGGACGGACATCTGCACGGACTCGACCTCGCCGTACTCCTGCTCCTGGGATACGACAGGCGTCTCGGACGGGCTCTACGACCTGCGCGCCGTCTCGACGGACAACGCCGGCAACGCGACCAACTCTTCCACCGTCGCGAACCGGAGGGTCGACAACACGGCTCCCACCGCGACCATGACGAACCCCGGCTCGCCGATCACGGGCACGAAGACCTTCGACGGGACCTCGACCGACGGCGGCTCTGGCGTCGCCTCCCTCAAGTTCCAGGTCTCGCCCATCGGCGCGGGCACCTGGAGCGACATGTGCACCGACACGACGAGCCCCTACTCGTGCTCGTACAACACGAGCGCGCTCGCCGACGGGCAGTACGACTTCCGCTCGCTCGCGACCGACAACGCCGGCAACACCGCGAACTCGACGGTCTACTCCGGCGCGATCGTCGACAACACTGCGCCGACGGTCTCGGTCACCGACCCGGGCCAGTACCTCAAGGGCACCGTGACGGTGAATGCGACGGCGGGCGACGGAGCCGGCTCGGGTGTCGCGAGCGTCAGGATTCAGCGCTCCCCCGCAGGCGCCGGCACGTGGACGGACATCTGCACCGACGCCACGAGCCCCTACTCGTGCTCCTGGAACACGACCGGGGTCACCGACGGGCTCTACGACCTCCGCGCGATCGCCACCGACAACGTCTCGCTCTCGACCACGTCCTCCACCGTCGCCAACCGGCGCGTCGACAACACGGCTCCGACGGCGACGATGAACGATCCCGGCGCCTACCTGGCCGGTGCCACCGTCGCGCTCACGGCAGCGGGCACCGACGGCGGCTCCGGCGTCGCGAGCGTGAAGATCCAGCGCTCTCCTGCGGGCGCTGGCACGTGGACGGATGTCTGCACCGATACATCCTCCCCGTACGGGTGCACGTTCGACTCGACCGGGGTTTCCGACGGCCTCTACGACTTCCGCGCCATCACGACCGACAACGCCGGCAACCAGACGACCTCTTCAACCGTCGCGAACCGGCGCGTCGACAACACGGCTCCGACGGCCGGCCTCACGGATCCAGGCTCCCCGCTCCGCGCCACCGTCACGCTCAACGCGACGGCGACGGACGGCGGCTCGGGCGTCGCCAACGTCCAGATCCAGCGCGCACCCACGGGCACGACGACCTGGACGACGATCTGCACCGACACGACGAGCCCGTACTCGTGCTCCTGGAACACGACCGGGGTCACCGACGGCGGCTACGACCTCCGCGCCGTCACGACCGACAATGCGGGCAACGTCACCAACTCGTCGACGGTTTCGAACCGCGTCGTCGACAACGCAGCGCCGACGGCGACCGACATCCAGACGGCGAATGCGAGCGGCGGTACGGCCGGACAGCCCGAGCAGGGCGACACGATGACGTTCACCTTCAGCGAGCAGATCGCGCCCGGGACGATCGTCGCGGGTTGGAACGGCAGCGGCACCCAGAACGTCACCGTGACGATGGACACCGGCAACCACCTGACGATCACGGGCGCGACGCTGATCAACGGCTTCGTCACGCTCGGCGGCGCCGGCTACATCCAGAACGGCAAGACGGTGGTCTTCTCGAACTCGACGATCGCACAGAGCGGCTCGACGATCACGCTCACCCTCGGCACGCCCGACAAGCCGCAGTTCACACAGGTGGGCTCGGCCGGCGCCTCGAGCTGGCCGGTCGCAGCGGGCCTCACCGACATCGCGGGCAACACGCTCGTCACGCCCGTGACGAAGACCGAGACCGGCGCGAGCGACGCGGAGTTCTAGATGCGGCGGATCTTCCTCAGACTCGAAGTCCTCGCTGTCGTCGTCGTGGCCGTCTGCCTGGCCGTCCTCGCGGGCGGCCAAAAGCCTTCTCGGGCCGCGCAGCTCGAGCTCACATCCGGCCCCGGCGGCTCGCTGACGCTTTCGAACGACAAGGAGGGCTCCGCGATCCTGTCGCTGGCCGGCATGCGGCCGGGCGACTCCGTCATGGACACCGTCACGCTCGGCAACACGGGCACACTCGACGGCGACCTTTCGCTCTCGACCTCCAACCTCGTCGACACGCCCGGCGGAGGCGGTGGCGAGCTCTCTGGAGAGCTCGACCTCCGGATCCGCGACGTCACGAACGCCGGCTCGCCGGCCACGGTCTTCGACGGCAAGCTGGACGCGCTCAGCCCGACGGCGCTCGGCACGCTTGCGTCCGGCGCCTCGCGCGTCTACGAGTTCCGCGTCTCCTTCCCGGATGCGGGGCGCGGCGCCGAGAACGCGTATCAGGGGTCGGCCATGAGTGTGCAGTTCGATTGGACTGCCGTGAACAGCGGCCCGGACCTCGATCCGCCCGAGACGACGATCAGCTCCGCGCCTTCCGGCCTCACGGCGAGCACGGATGCGACCTTCACCTTCACGGCCGACGAGCCTGGCAGCACCTTCGAATGCTCACTCGACGGCGGCTCCTTCGGCTCCTGCACGAGCCCGGCCACCTTCAACGGGCTCGGAGACGGCGCGCACACGTTCGACGTACGGGCGACCGACGCGGCGAGCAATACGGATCCCACGCCGGACAGCGCGGCCTGGACCGTGGATGCGACCGCGCCGAACGTCTCCCTCGCGGACCCGGGCTCCCCCCTGCGCGGCACGGTCACGCTCAGCCCGTCGGCCGACGACGGCTCCGGCTCCGGCGTCGCCAGCCTGATCGTGCAGCTTTCCCCGGCCGGCGCCGCCACGTGGACCACGATCGGCACGAGCTGGAACACGAGCGGCCTCGCCGACGGAGCGTACGACCTGCGCGCCCGGGCGACGGACAACGCCGGCAACGCCGCAAACTCCGTGCTTCGCACGGTCGTCGTCGACAACGCCGCGCCCGCGCTCGTGTCCTCCAGCCCTGCCGACGGCGAGCTCGTCGCCTCCGCAGCGTCGCTCTCCGTGACCGCCGACGAGGATCTTGCCGGTATCGCGAACGCCGAGCTCGACGGCGCCGCCGCGCCCTCCCCCACCGTTTCCGGCGCAACCGCGACGTACACGGTCGCCTTCACCGACGGCCCGCACACCCTCACCGGCGATCTCGTCGACGCCGCGGGCAACACGCGCACGATCCAGGTCCACTTCACGGCATGGGCTCTCGCGGCCGCGGACTATCCGTGGATCGAGAAGAACTCGTTCCCGTCCAGTGCGATGTCGCTCACCGCGGCGAACGGCGAAGGCGCGATCAGCGTGCCGGCCGGAGCGTGGAGCGGCGCGCCCGCAGGCGACTGGCTGGTCGTCCGCATCGACCCGCGGCCCGCAGCGGCGGTCGGCGGCGGCTTCGAGACCGCCGGCGACATCTACGACGTCACCGCTCATTGGGCACTTGCCGAGACGGCCGTGCACACGTTCAACAAGGCCCTCGATCTGACCCTCCCGGGTGCGGGCACCGTCGTCCCCGCGACCTTCGAGAGCGGCGCCTGGCGCACGATCGAGCGAATTCCGAGCGGGACGAGCCTGCCGAGCGGCTGGACGGACGGCTTCTACAAGTCCGGCTCGGACGTGCACATCCTCACGAAGCACCTCTCCACGTTCAGTCTCCTCGAGGACGTCCAGGCGCCGAGCAGGCCGCGCGGCTTCTCCGGTACCAAGCAGAACGGCCACCTCGTTCTGAAATGGAAGGCGGCGACGGACAACAGCGCCGTCGACAAGTACCTCGTGTACGCGAATGGATCGCTCGTGAAGACGGTCAGCGGCTCCGCCCGGTCGGCCGACCTGGGCCGCTTCAAGCCGTCCGACGCGCGCTCGTTCCGGGTCGCGGCTCGGGACGCCGCCGGCAACGTGGGCGCCAAGACGCGGTCGCTCGTGATCATTCCCAAGCTCAAGAAGCTCACCCTCGCGGGAGCCCAGGCGAGGCTCACCGCTCGCGGCCTCCGCAGCGGGGCGCTCCGCTTCGTCTACTCGTCGACGATCGCGGCGGGACGAATCGTCAGCGCTCCCACGGGAGTCGTCGTCAAGGGCTCGGCGGTCGCGCTCACGGTCTCGAAGGGCCCAGTGGGCTCGAGCTACACGCCGCCTCCGCCCACCACGTCGAGCGGCAGCGGCGCGAACGGCTACGGCGGCGCGAGCGGTTACGGGGGCGCGGGAACCGGGAGCACGACCGGTGGCAGCTTCGCCGGGACGACGACCGGCGGCACGTCGAGCGGCGGCAGCACGCCGACCTCCTCGACGACGGGCGGTCCCAGCGGCAGCTCGGTCACACCGACTTCGGGAACGAGCGGGTCCGAGACGATCGGCGGTGTCGAGCCGCAGAGCTTCACCCCCGTGGACGACAACCCCTCGGGCTTGCGCCGGCTGCTCGGCTTCGCGCTCCTCGGGGGCGCCTTTCTCGCAGCGGGGGCCGTCGCGCTGCGGGCGCGCCGGCCGAGGTTCCCCCGGGACGACACCGCGGCCGTCGACCCCCTTCTCTTCTGGGATGAGCGTCTCCTCCAGGCCGTGACAGCGTCGGTCCGGCGCGTGACCGGCCGCTTCTAGCCCGCTCCTAGACCAGAGCGGCGACCGCCGACGAGCGCCGTCGCGAACGACGCCGCCGCCGCTAGGAGGAGCTCCCAGGCTTCCAGAGCACCTCGCCGCCCTGGGAGGCTGCCCGGGCGAGGATGTAGAGGAAGTCGGACAGGCGGTTGAGATAGGCAAGCGCGACGGGATTCGCATCCTGCGCCGCGGCGAGCGACGCCGATCGCCGCTCGGCGCGCCTGCACACGGCTCGAGCCACATGGAGCCGCGAGGCCACCTCTCCCCCGGCCGGCAGGACGAAGCTCTTCAGCGGCTCTAGGCGCTCGTTGACGAGATCGCACAGGCCCTCGAGCCACTCGACCTGACGCTCTGTGACCCGCAGGCGCTCGCGCGCGTCGCCCAGCGGGACGCAGAGGTCGGCCCCGACGTCGAAGAGGTCGTTCTGCACGCGCTCGAGCCACGGCCGGAACTCGTCCGAGAGCTCGGAGGCGGCAAGCACGAGCCCGAGGAGCGAGTTGAGCTCGTCGACCGTCCCGTAGGCCTCGATCCGCGGATCGGTCTTCGGAACCCGCTTGCCGTCGCCGAGGCTGGTCTGGCCCCGGTCGCCCCCGCGCGTGTAGATGCGCGTCAGCCGTACCGGCTCGTCCCGCCGTCTGCCCACTCCGCGGCGAGTATAGAGACGCGTTCTACGGGAACTCGACGCGTTTGTTGTACGACGTGTAGGCGAAGTCGAGGTGCATCTCCACCTTTTGGCCTGCCACGTCGAGCCCCATGTCGATCAGGCACCGCATGGGAAGCTGGGTCGCCTCGGAGATGTAGAGGACGACGTGGGTGTCGTCGAGCGATTCGGAGAGATCGAGGCCGCTGCCCCCGGCGACGTCGCCGAGAAGGCCCTGCGCAAGCCCCGCCGTGTCGATCGTGCCCGAGATCTTCGCCATCGCCTCGCCGTCGATGAGCTTGCCGTGCTCGACTTTCACGTCCTTCACGTACTGCGAGAACTCCGCCACCGCGAGCGGGCTCTGGCCCGTCGTCGGCGGAGACGGGACGCTCGCGATGGGCGAGCCGTCGAGCGTCATGGACACCCGGCCGGACTTGCTCGTCACGGCCAGCTCCCCGAAGGGCAGGTTGTCGGCAGTCGCGACCATGTAGAAGTCGCCCGCGCGCTTGCCACGGACGTAGCCGCCGCCCCTCATCGTCATGGCGACTTCCTGCGGCCCGCCGGTGATCGTCAGATGAGCCATGAACGTGGCCGACCTGGCCTGGGCGAACGCGGCGTCGGACTGCGCGAGAAGCGCCTGCGCCTCGGCCGCGTCCGCGCCGGAGCAGCCCGAGGCGACAACCGCGAAGGCTGAGAGGCAGAGAAGCGCGAGCACGCGCCGCATGGACGTATAGATCGGCGTTCTGCGGCGCCGCGGGCATCACGCGAAAAGGTGACGGGCGTTACGAGTAGGAGTAGAAGCCCTGCCCGGACTTGCGGCCGAGGCGGCCGGCCGAGACGTGCTCCCTGAGCAGCGGACAGGGCTCGTAACGATCGTCCTCGAGCCCGTCGCGGAGCACTTCGAGGATCGCCACGCACGTGTCCAGGCCGATCAGGTCCGCGAGAGCGAGCGGTCCGAGGGGATGGTTGAACCCCAGCTTCGCGATCGTGTCGATCGCGTCGGGCTCCGCCACACCGTCGTGCAGGGCCCAGACCGCCTCGTTGATGAACGGCAGGAGGATCCGGTTCGAGACGAAGCCGGGGAAGTCGTTCGCCTCGGCGGGGGTCTTGCCGAGCTCTTCGGCAAGCCCGACCACCGCGGCCCGAGTCTCCTCCGAGGTCTGCGGCGTGCTGACGACCTCCACGAGCGCCATGACCGGGACCGGGTTGAAGAAGTGCATCCCGATCACCTTGTCCGGCCTGCCGGTCTCGGCGGCCAGCGAGGCGATCGGAATCGAGGAGGTGTTCGAGGCGAGAATCGCCTCCGGCGGGAGGATCCCGTCGGCGGAGCGGAAGATGTCCTTCTTCACGGCTGCGTCCTCGACGACCGCCTCGAGCATGAGGTCGGCGGGCACGAGTTTCTCCACCGGCTCGACCCGCCCGAGCACCTCCTCGGGATCGAGGTCCGCGCCCTTTGCGACTAGGCGCTCGAGGCTTTTCGACATCGTCTCGAGACCGCGCTCGACGGCCCCGGGAGCCGCATCGTGAAGCGAGACGCGGCGGCCGGAGGAGGCGAGGACCTGAGCGATGCCGCCCCCCATCTGCCCCGCTCCGACGACCAAGACGTGCTCGAACGTCACGGCGCGTCAGCGTAGCCGGAACGGGTAATCCGCCCGAGGTGTAACTCCGTGAGATGATCCGCGCGCTCCTCGCAGCGATCGCTGTCGCCACCGGCATCGGCGGGCAGCCAGCGTTGCAGCCAGCGGCCCGCGAACCGGCGAAACCTCCGCCGTTCGTGCTCGGCGTCGTCTATCACGAGGGCGGCGTGCCGCCGAGGCTCATGCGCCTGGACCCCTTGACCCTCGTGCGCAAGGGCCAGGGCCTGCGCCTGCCGCTGGGCGGCGCCACGGCGACGGCCTTCTCGCCGCACGGCAGCAGACTTGCCCTCGGCACGGTTCACCCGGGCGTCGAGATCGTCGATGCTCGGCGGATGAAGCGGCTCGGGTTCGTGAGACTCCGTGCCACCGGCTGGGTCACGTCGCTCTCGTGGCAGCGAGGAACGCTCTTCGCCGTCGTGAGCGGCGAGACGACGACGACGGCCTTCGTGATAGACCCGGCCGGGCAGCAGGTGCTGCAGCGCCACCGGCTCGACCGCACGATGATCGCGGCGGAGCCTGCAAAGGGCGTAATCGTCCTGCTCACAGCACCGCGCCGCGGGATCGGGCCGGTCGAGCTCAGCGTCCTCGGCGGCAAGGGCATGGCGAGTGCGCCGGTCCCGGGGATAACCGGAGGCACGAAGACGACGAACGACTCCAAGACCTTCCGCGCGCAGCAGGTGCTCCCGGCGCTCGCGGTCGAGAAGGAGCGGGGACGCGCGCTGATCGTCTCCGCCGAGCGGACGGTCGCGACGGTCGACCTGGGTGACTTGGCGGTCGAGTACCACCGGCTTCCGGAGCCCGTTTCGCTGCTCGGCCGTCTCCACAATTGGCTCGAGCCTGCGGCGGAGGCCAAGATTCTCGAGGGGCCGCAGCGGAAAGCCATCGCCCTCGGAGACGGCCTCGTCGCGGTCACTGGCGTCGACTACGCCGGGGCGACGAGCGAGCCCGCGGGCCTCACGCTGATCGACACGAGCGAATGGTCGCTTCGCAAGCTCGACGAAGAGACGAGCGACGCCACGCGGGTCGGTGAGACACTCCTCGCGTACGGCCTGCGCTCGGGGCTCGTCGGCTACGACCTCCAAGGCCGAGAGCGCTTCCATCTGTTCGGGGACAAGGAGATCGACGTCGTCGAGACGGCAGGTGGCCTCGCCTACGCCTTTCTCGGTGCGGAGCGGCGCGCGATCGTCGACGCCGCCGCGGGCCGGGTGCTCGGCCGGGCGCGACCGGGATTCCTCTCAGTCGTGGCCGACGAGCCCTAGCTTCCGCGCGCACCCTTGCGCAGAAGCTCGTCGAGCTGCACGCCGACCAGGAAGATGGCGGCCGAGACGAAGACGTATGCCGTGAGCACGAGGAAGGCCGTCAGCGTGCCGGTCGCGGTCTTGAAGTTCGCCACCGCGCTGATCCACCACTTGAAGCCGACCGTCGCGAGGATCCACGTTCCGATGACCGCGAGCGACCCGACGCTCGCCCAACGCGGCTCGGGACGTTCGGCAGGGCCGTAGCGCACGATCAGCCCGAGAGCGAGGCCGAGCAGGAGGATGGCGACCGGCCAACGGGCGATCCCGAAGATCACGTGCGCAACGCCGTCCGGCCGAGGGCCCAGGACGACGACGAGAACGCTCGTGACGACGCAGACGATGACCGCGACAGCGAGCCCGACCGCCACCAGGAGCCGTCGTGGCCAGGAACGGTCTTCCTCGACGTCGTGGATCTCGTTCAGGACCTGCATGCTCGTGAAGATGGCAGCGGTCATGTCCCAGAGGAGGAGGGCTGCGGCGAAGGCGATCAAGCCGGCGGTGCCGCTCGCGAAGATCTTTTCGACCGAGAAGTCGATCGCGTGGTACGCAGGCTGTGTCGCATGGGCCTTGACGGCAGGCGCGATCGAGTCGCGCCACACCTCCTGCAGGCCGAACGCGCTCAGGAGCGCGAGCCCGAGGAGAGTCAGAGGCACGAGGGCGACGAGCGACCTGAAGGCGATCGCCGAGGCGTAGGTCGTCAGCTGGTGCTCTGCCGACGCGCTCGCGAGCCGACGCCCGAGAGTGCGAGCCTTGGCTGCCCACCCGTCTCCAGGCAGCGCACGGGAAGCTTCCGCTTTCGCCACGGCATCGAACTACCCCGATTGCTCAGGGCTCGAACGGGCAGACCGCGAGAATCTTGTCGAGCGCCACGACGCCGCTGTAGTCGTACTGCTTGGGTCCGCCGCCGACGAGGAGGCCCAGGGAGGCGCTCAGGTCGCCGTTGATGCCGTTGTCCGCGTCGAACAGCGCGAAGACGTCGAGCTGGTACGCACCGTGATCCAGGTCCACCGCCCAGTGGAGCTCCCCGCTCTGAGGGAAATCGATCGTCTCCGTCTGTTTGTCCTCGCAGCCCAGGGGATGAATCGTGATCGTGCTCTCCCGCTTGAGGGTGGCACCGGGGATCGTGACGATGACGTTGTCACCCGGCTGGACGACAGTCATCGAGGCCGGCCTGACGAGCCCGGCCGCATCCCCGCACCGACCGACGCCCTGTCCGGTGTCCGGGTCGGTGTAGCTGATGCACGAGGACCCTTCCGCGGCGCGCTGCTTGCCGCCGGCGCTGATGAGGTAAACAGCCGGGGGCGTCACATCCGGCTGCTCGACGACCG
>Ga0081539_10004842_pt1 | contig 14413 bp, 14 predicted proteins | sample TabmetS4T2R2_FD_71023 | JGI IMG/M metagenome (GOLD analysis project Ga0081539, IMG submission 71023) | Tabebuia heterophylla rhizosphere microbial communities from the University of Puerto Rico - S4T2R2 | ecosystem: Host-associated > Plants > Roots > Rhizosphere ...
GCTCGTCGAGCGTCCCATCGGCGAGCTCATCGAGGACTGCCTCGACGACGACGTCCTGCGCGGCATCGCCTTGACCGACGGCCTGATCGGCACCTTCGCCGGCGCCCACGACGCCGACCTGCGCCAGAACCGCTGCTTCCTGTACCACGTCATCGGCAACGGCACCGGCGACTGGGACGTGCCGGTGGGCGGGATGGGCGCGGTGACCGACGCCCTGCGCGGCGCGGCGCTGACCGCCGGGGCGCAGCTGCGCTGCAACGCCGAAGCGACGGCGATCGAGCCGGGCGCCGTGCGCTACAGCGACGGCGCAGGCGACCGCGTCGCGGTCGGCGAGCACGTCCTGGCCGGCGTCGCGCCCGCGGTCCTCGATCGCCTCCGCGGCCGCGAGCCCGCCATCACGCCCGAGGGCGCGCAGCTCAAGGTCAACCTCCTGCTGAACCGCCTCCCCCGCCTGCGCGACACCACAGTCGACCCTGCCCAGGCCTTCGCCGGCACCTTCCACGTCAACGAGTCCTACGCCCAGCTCGAAGCCGCCAGGGCCCGCGCCGCGGCCGGTGAGCTGCCCGACCCGATCCCGTGCGAGATCTACTGCAACACGCTGACCGACCCGACCATCCTCGGCCCCGATCTGCGCGCCGCCGGCGCCCACACGCTGACCTGCTTCGCCCTGCACCTCCCCGCACGCATCTTCGCCGCCGACAACGACGCGATGCGCGAGCAGGCGCTGCAGGCGACGCTCGCCTCGTTGGACTCCGTCCTCGCCGAGCCGATCCTCGACTGCGCCTGGCGCGACGCCGACGGCCGCCCGTGCATCGAGGCGCGCACCCCGCTCGACCTCGAAGCCGAGCTCGCCCTCCCCGGCGGCAACATCTTCCACCGCGACGTCGCTTGGCCGTTCGCCGAGACCGACGACGAGGTCGGCACGTGGGGCGTCGAGACCGACGACCCGCGGCTCCTCGTCTGCGGCGCCGGCGCCCGCCGCGGCGGCGGGGTCAGCGGCATCCCCGGCCGCAACGCCGCGATGGCGATCCTCAACGGCTAGGCCGCCGCGCGGCAGGCCTCGAGGAACGCCGCCGGCGAGCGCCCGACCGCGCGGCGGAAGTGCGACGTGAAGTGCGGCAGGTCGAAGTAGCCGAGCTCGAACGCCAGCCGCGTGAGATCGTCGCCGTCGCCGGCCGCCATCCGCTCGGCCGCCTCGTGCAGGCGGTAGCGCTGGAGCACCCACTTCGGCCCCAGCCCGATGTAGCGGCGAAACAGCCGCTGCAGCGTGCGCTCGCTCAACCCATGGCGCGCGGCGACCTCCTCCACGCGCGCGCCCGGCGGCAGGCACAGCATGTCGGCGACGATCGCGCTGACGAGCGCGAACCCGTCGTCGTCGGCAGGCAATCGAGCCGCGACGAAGCGCTCCACCGCGGCGACCTGCGAGGCATCGTCGGCGAGACCGGCAACCTCGCGCTGCAGCCGTGCGCCGGAGGCCCCGAACGCCTCCTCGACGGTGACCGAACGGCCCACCAGCCGGCTCATCGGGATGTCGACGAACGCCGCGAACGCCCCCGGCCGGAACTTCGTCCCCACCGCCGTCCCGAACCCCTCCAGCCGCCGGCTGAACCGCTCGCGCACGACGCCGTACACGCGCCCCTCCCCGTTCTCGAAGACGAGGTTCACGCACGGGTGCGGCAGCACGTCCTGGGTGAACGGCGAGCGCCCGCGCAGATCCCAGCGCACGATCCAGTGGCGCTCGACACGCTCGGCCACCTCGGGCGCCGGCGCGTGCCGGGTCAGCGTGAAGTGCGAGGCCCCGCGCCGGGGGTTGAGGATCCCGCGGGTGTCGGCAGTCGCGATCGCCATGTCGGCTTCTTCCAAGCGCCTATCGCTCTACCCACGTACCGTGGCGCAGATGAGCAGAGTCGGACGCTACGCCAAGTTCACCGCCAAGCCGGGCCAGGGCGACGCCCTCGCCGAGCGCATGCTCGGCGTCGCCGAGGGCCTGCGGGCCGTCCCCGGCTGCGAGCTCTACGTCATCAACCGCGCCGCCGACGACCCCGAGACGATCTGGGTCACCGAGATCTGGCGCAGCCAGGAGGAGCTCGACGCCTCGCTGCAGACCGAGGAGGCCAAGGCCTCGATCCCCGAGGTCCTCGCGCTGGTGCAGGAGGGCAGCTTCGAGCGCGTCGACGTCACCCCGCTGGGCGGCGTCGGCCTCCCCGACCCGCCCGCCCCCGGTCACACGTTGCGCAACCTCGAGCAGGCCGAGGACCTCGCCGCCAAGTACGGCTACGGCGAGATGGGCGAGTCGCGCTTCGTCGCCGACGACCTCGACGCCGAGCGCACGGGCGTCAGCCACCAGCGCCTGCGCCCCAACAAGCGCCAGATGTTCGCGCATCGCCACCACCGCGCCGAGGAGGTCTACGTGGTCCTCTCCGGAGGCGGGCGCGTGAAGATCGACGACGAGCTCGTCGAGCTGCGGGCGCTCGACGCCATCCGCATCGGTCCCGCTCACACCCGCCAGTTCGAGGCAGGGCCCGACGGCCTCGAGTACCTGGTCTTCGGCGCGCGCGCCAAGGGCGACGCCGAGACGATCAACGATTGGTGGACGGACTGAATAGGTTGCCGGGGGTCGATGGCGCGCGCCGACCCCCGTCACCGCCCCGCGGCCAAGGCGGCCCTAGCGCTGGGCGCCCTCGGCGTCGTCTACGGCGACATCGGCACGAGCCCGCTCTACGCGCTGCAGACCGTCTTCACGGTCGATCACCGCGCGGTCCACGCCGATCCCGATTCGGTCTACGGCGTGATCTCGCTGGTGTTCTGGGCGATCACGGTGATCGTCTCGATCAAGATGGTCCTGCTCATCATGCGCGCCGACAACGACGGCGAGGGCGGGATCATGGCCCTGATCGCGCTCGTGCAGAACGTCGTGCTGCGGCGGCGGATGGCGAAGGCCGCGCTGGTGGCGCTGGGGATCTTCGGCGCGTCGCTGTTCTACGGCGACGGGATGATCACGCCGGCGATCTCGGTGCTGTCGGCGGTCGAGGGGCTGAAGGTCGTCTCGCCCAGCCTGCACTCGGTCGTCGTGCCGATCACCGTGGCGATCATCGCGGTGCTGTTCGCCATTCAGCGCCTGGGCACCGGCGCGGTCGGGCGGCTGTTCGGCCCGGTGATGGCGGTGTGGTTCCTCGTGCTGTCGATCGCGGGCATCCACGGGATCGTCGACCACCCGGGCATCCTGCGCGCGGTCTCGCCGACCTACGGCGCGCGGTTCCTCGTCGACCACGGCGGGGTCGCGTTCAAGGCGCTCGGCGGCGTGGTGCTGACCGTCACCGGCGCCGAGGCGCTCTACGCGGACATGGGCCACTTCGGCCGCGGCCCGATCCGCATGTCGTGGTTCTCGATCGTCTTCCCGGCGCTGATCCTCAACTACATGGGCCAGGGCGCGCTGATCCTCGGCACGCCGGAGGCCGTCGACAACCCGTTCTTCCTGCTCGTCCCTCATTGGAGCCGCGTGCCGATGGTCGTCCTGGCCACGGTGGCGACGGTGATCGCCTCCCAGGCGGTGATCTCCGGCGCCTTCTCGGTCACCCGACAGGCGGTGCAGCTCGGGTTCCTGCCGCGGCTGACCATCCGGCACACCTCCGGCGACGTCGAGGGCCAGATCTACGTGCCCGCGATCAACTGGGGGCTGTGCATCGCCGTCATCGGGCTGGTGATCGGCTTCGGCTCGTCGACGAAGCTCGGCGCGGCCTACGGCATCGCGGTCACCGGGACGCTGGCGATCGACACCGTGCTGTTCTTCGTCGTCGTCCGCTACCTCTGGCACAAGCCGCTGTGGCTCGTGGTCGGCGGCGCCACCGTGCTGCTGGTCGTCGATCTCACCTTCTTCGCCGCCAACCTGACGAAGGTCCACCACGGCGGCTGGTTCCCGCTGCTCGTCGCCCTGATCATCTTCGTCGTGCTCACGACCTGGCAGCGCGGGCGCGAGATCGTCACCGAGAAGCGGACCGAGCTCGAAGGCCCCTTGCGCGACTTCGTCGAGAAGATCCGCAAGCTCGACCCACCGGTCTACCGTCCGCCGCGCACCGGCGTCTTCCTCAACGCCAACCCCGAGACCACGCCGCTGGCCCTCAAGGCCAACCTCGAGCACAACCACGCCGTCCACGAGACCGTCGTGATCGTCACCGTCGAGACGCAGAAGGTGCCCAAGGTGCATTCGCGCGAGCGCATCAGCATCGACGACCTCGGCTACCGCGACGACGGGATCACCCACCTGACGCTGCGCTACGGCTTCCAGGACAACGTCAACGTCCCCCGCGCCCTGCGCGCGGCCGCCAAGCACATGGAGGGCGACGTCGACCTGCGGCGCGTCTCCTACTTCGTCTCGCGGATCAACATCGAGACGACGCGAGCGCCCGGCATGCCGCGGTGGCGCAAGCGCCTGTTCGTCGCGATCGCCCGCAACGCGGCCAGCCCGGTCGAGTACTTCGCCCTGCCCGACGACCGCACGGTCACCGTCAGCTCGGACATCGAGCTGTGACGGGCTACGTGCGCGAGTAGCGCGCCGCGGCGGCGGCGCGCGCCGACTTGCCCGACAGCCGCAGCTTGGCGTAGACGTTGGAGAGGTGGCGCTCGACCGTGCGGCTGCTGAGGAACAGCCGGTCGGCGATCTGCTCGTTGCTCAGCCCGGTGGCGACCAGCTCGAGCACCTCGCGCTCGCGTGCGCTGAGCTCGTCGATCTCGCCCGACGGCGCGAGCTCGTCTGCGCCGAGGAAGACGCGGACCGCCGACACGAACGCCTCCCAGGCCGGCTCGTCCTCCTGGAGGATGTGGTTGTCGCTCTCGAGGGTCACGAAGGAGGCGTCGGGGAGGAGCGCGGCAAGCAGGCGCCCCTCGTCGTAGGGCACGGCGCGGTCGTGGCGGGCGTGGAGGACGAGGGCCGGCTGGGCGACCCGGAGCGCCACGTCGGAGATGTCGAGCTCCGTGCGCGACGACCACAGCCGCGCGGCCATCGCGCCGGTGCTCGAGACCTGCTGCAGCTCGTCGTACCAGCGCTTCTGCTCCTCGCCGGCGCTCGGGATGTACGTCGCGCTGAAGACCCGCCGGAAGGCGGGGACCGCGCCGCCCCAGCCGGCGCGGGTGAGCTCGATCATGAGCTTCGACCTCTCCGCCTCGGCCGCGTTGCGCCTGTGGCGGCCGCGGACGTAGGCGCCGTAGAGGACGAGGCGGCGCACGCGCTCGGGATGGGCGACGGCATAGGCGACGGCGGTCGGGCCGCCGCCGGAGATGCCGAGCAGGTCGAAGCGCTCCAGGCCCGCGGCGTCCACGACCGCCTCGAGGTCGCCCACGAAGGTCTCGAGCGTCGGCATGCCCTCGAACTCGCGGTCGGACAGACCGCAGCCGCGTTCGTCGTGGCGCACGAGCGTGCGCCCGCGACTGAGATCGCGCACCCAGTGGCGCCAGACCGGGCTCTGGCGCTCGTACTCCAGGTGCGTCATCCAGTTGCCCGCCTTGACCAGCGGCGGGCCTTCGCCGTCGATCGCGTAGGCGAGTCCGACGCCGTCGGGTGCCGTGCAGAAGCGCGTCTCGTGCAGAGGCCGATCCTACGTGGATCCCGCCATGGGTCCTACAGGAAGTTGGGTGGTCTGACGGATGTTGCGCTGGCGCCGCGAGAGCACGCTTGGCCGCATGCAAACCATCACCGAATCGACCCGCAATGGTGTCGACACCGACCGGATGTTCGCCACGCTCGACCTGATCAAGTCTCAGCCCGAGCTGGCGAAGTTCCAGTTCCGCGCCACCAACCGCTGGCTCGGCGGCGCCCACAACCGCTCGACGGTCAAGGACTTCTACGCCGCGGGCGGCGAGGACACCACGCGGACCGCCGCGTTCGAGCTCGACGCCGGCGAGCCGGCGATCCTCCTCGGCGCCGACACCGGCCCCAACCCGGCCGAGTACCTCCTGCACGCGCTCGCCGCGTGCCTGACCACGTCGATCGTCTACGTCGCCGCCGCGCGCAAGGTGCCGCTGACCTCGGTCGAGTCGACGCTCACCGGCGACATGGACGTCCGCGGCGCCCTCGGCGTCGATCCCGAGCCGCGCAACGGGTTCGAGCGGATCACCGTCTCGTTCCGCGTCAGCGGCGACGCGCCGCCCGAGAAGCTGCGCGAGGTCGTCGAGCGCGCCAAGGCCCGCTCCGCGGTCTACGACATGGTGGCCAACGGCGTCCCGGTCGCGGTGGAGGTCGCGACCGCCTGAGGCCCGCCATGCCGATCGAGCTCACAGCCCGCACCGACGCCGGCGCCCGCCTCGTGGCGATCGCCGAGCACCTCGCGGAGGACCTCGCCGTGCGCGCAGCCGAGCACGACCGCGAGGCCACCTACCCGTTCGAGGCGATCGAGGCGCTCAAGGCGGCCGGTTACTTCGCCGCGCCGGTCCCCGTCGAGATGGGTGGGCTCGGGGTCTGGTCGGCCCATGACCTCGTCGTGGCGTCGAGCCGGCTGGCGCGCGGCGACGCCTCCGTCGCGATCGGCGTGAACATGCACCTGATGGCGGTGTTCAACATGGAGCGCCGCCGTCGGGCCGCCCTCGCGGCGGGGGCGGACCGCCGCGCGGGCGCCTTCGCCGCCTCGCTCGAGCAGATCGTCCGCGACGGCGTGGTCCTGGCCGCGGCCATCAGCGAGCCCGGCCAGGACCTGACGCGGCCGGCCACGCGCGCGACCCGCACCGAGTCCGGCTGGCGGATCGACGGGCGCAAGATGTTCTGCACGATGTCGCCGGCGGCGACCGACCTCTACGTCTCGGTCACCAGCGCCGACGGCGAGGGCGAGCGCTACGCCTACGCGATGGTGCCGGTGCGCGCCGCCGGCGTCGTCGTGCACGACGACTGGGACGCGCTGGGCATGCGCGCCTCGGGCAGCAACTCGGTGTCCTTCGACGGCGTCGAGCTGCCGGAGTCGGCCGTGCGCGGCGGCTTCGCGGCGGGCGACAAGGAGCCGTACATGGAGCGCAACCTGGTGGCCGGGCCGTTCCACGCCGCGGCGTCGCTGGGGATCGCCGAGTCCGCCGATGCGCTCGCGCGCCGCGCCGCCGTGGGCCGCATCAACGGCGACGCGCGCCCCCGGATGCTCGTGGCCGACAACGCCGTGGACCTCGCGGCGGCGCGCGGCGTCCTCTCACGCGCCGCGCTGCTCATCGACGAGGCCGACGCGCAGCTCGAGCCGCTGTTCGCCGAGGCCCAGGCGGCCAAGGCCTTCGTCAACGAGGCGGCGGCGCGCGTGGTCGACCGGGCGCTGGCGCTCTCGGGCGGCGCCGGGTACGTCAACGGCAGCCCGCTCGCGCGCGCCTACCGCGACGTGAAGGCCGGCTCGTTCATGCACCCGCTCGGGGCCAACCGCGCGTACGACTACCTCGGCCGGGTCGCGCTCGGCGAGGAGGCCGCGCTGCACTGATCAGGCGTGCGCCGCGCGCCACCCTCCCGGCGCGTAGGACGTCCGCACCGTCTCGACGTACGGCACCGGGGCCACCGTCGCCCGGATCTCCGTCTGCACGTGGGGCTCGACCGTCGGCTTGCGGGTGCCGCCGTTCTCCTCGCCCCAGACGAAGGTGACCTCGGTGCCGGGCTCGGCGTGCTCGGAGTCGATCACCGCGAGCGTGAGCACCTTGCCCTCGTTGGCCGTGTAGCAGATCCACGTGGAGACGCCGATGACCTCGTCGTCGACCTTGACGGCGTCGAACGGGTGCATCGAGTACACGATGTTGGGCCACTCCATGTACTTCGGGCGGTCGGTCTTCTGCAGCTGGCCGGCGATGTTGCGCGCGACGTCGTCGTCGTCGAGCGCCAGCGTGACCTTGGTGCGGTGCGCGTCGTCGACCTTGGCCTCGAGCGCGTCGCGGCCGATGAAGTCGTGGTCGAACTTCACCAGGTGGCCGTAGCTCAGGTCCCAGGGGGTGAAGTAGTAGTCCTCGATGTCGTCGGAGACGAAGCTGCCGCCGACGGAGGCGCGGCCCTCGTAGCCCGCTGCGGGCAGCCACTCGCGGTAGGCCTTGAGGTCGTCGCCTGTGTAGACGGCGGGCAGCGGCGAGGGGATCCAGCCCGACTCAATCGCGTTGGAGCCGTAGGCGCGGCCGCCGACGAGCTTCATCCCGAACTCCTCGCCGGCCTTGACAAGCACCTCGTGGACCGCGTCGTGGTCCTCCCAGGGGCCGAAGAGCTCCCAGCCCGGCTGGCCGGCCATCCCGTGGCGCAGCGCGCAGACGTCGCGGTCGGCGAGCCGCTCGACGCGCATGTTGAAGAACTTGAGGTCCTCGGGCGCGTGGCCCAACGCCTTCTCGATGACCTGCATGGCGTTGGGGCCCTGGACCTGGAAGCGGTAATGGCGGCGCTTGCCGTCGCTGCGCAGCGCGGTGCGCTGGTCGAAGGTGACCTCGACGTCGTAGTCGCCGGTCTGGGCGTGGTAGGTGACCCAGTTGAGCACCGGCGCGCGGCCGACGAGGTTGTAGCGCTGCTCGTCGAGGCCGAAGAGGATGACGTCGCCGATGACGTAGCCGGCCGGCGTGACCGGGACGAACTGCTTGGCCTTGCCCGGGGCGAAGTTGGCGAAGCTGTTGACGCCGAGGTCCGAGAGGATCTTCAGCGCGTCGGGCCCCTCGACCATGAGCTCGGCCATGTGGTAGCTCTGGTTGTAGAGCACGCACGTCTCCTGCCAGGCGCGCTGCTCGTCGCGCCAGTTCGAGTACTCGGCCGGCACGCCCGGATAGACGTTCGGCCCGGCCTGGGCGTTGCGCAGGAGCTCGACCGGGTTGCCCACCTCGTTGAGCAGCTGCTCCAGGGACTGATCGCTCATGACCTCTCCTCTCGTCTCAGGTTCCCTGATGCTAGCCAGACGCTTCAGGGGACGTCCACCCGTTGTACCCCGACGAGCGCTCCCGGATAGGCGAGGCTTGCATATGGGCCGGGGCGCGGGTCGACGGTGCGGTACCTGACCACGATCCGGTAGACGCCCCGCTGACGGTTGTAGAGGCCGACCGTCGTGCGGACGAGGTCCCCGGCTTCGACGTTGTGCGCGTAGGTCTGGGTCTCGAAGCCCTGGCCGCTGGGCGGGTGGACCTCGATGTCGTAGCCGCTGCGGCCGTCGGTGACCGCCTGGCGGGCGCGGAAGCGCACGCGGATCCCGCGGCCGTTCGGGGCGGCGAAGGCTCGGATCGGGGCGCGGACGTCGCCGACCTGCGGCTGCGGGATCGGGACGAAGCCGGCCTGGGCGTTGCATGCGCCGTAGGGGTCGAGCGTCACGTGCACGACGCAGGCGCCGCGCGCGTACTCGACGCGCCTGATGACCTGCGAGCCCGGCGTCAGCGCGATGTACGGCTCGGCCGGGCCGTGGAGGTTGAGCTTGGGGTCGCGATGGTGGAAGCCGAACTCGCGCATGACCGGCTTGATGCGCTTCTGCACGACGAGGTAGGCGCCGACGCCGCCCAGCGGGGCCGACGTGCGGTCCTGGCCCGCGGCGCGATAGGTCAAGCTCCTCGCGTTCGGCCCCAGGAGGCCGAAGTCGACGGTGCGGGTCGGAGCGATGCACCGCGCGCGAGGGCGCAGGCCGCCGCCCTGGAACGGGGGCGGACACGTCGACGGCTGCGCACCGCCCAGCGCATCGGTGTGGATCGCGACGAAGGCATGCCCGCTTCCGTCGAGCGCGTAGCAGCCGCCCATGGCCAGCTCCGCGACGCCGAGCGGCAGCTCGTGGAAGACCTTGCCGCGGCTGATCTGGCCGAGCTTGCCGTCGTACACGCGGCCGACCTGCACGCAGGCGTACTTGCGGTCGGTCTCCCAGTAGCGCAGGCCCCACGGCGGGCCGCCGGCGGGATCGGGAACGTCGTCGGCGAGGAGCCGCACGGTGCCGGGGATCGCGGCGCCCTGCGCCACGCCCGCGATCGGCGCGCCGCGCTGATACGGCACCGGGGACCCCGTTGAGAGCAGCGTGCTCGCCGCCCAGGAGGCGGCGGCGGCGACGCCACACGCCGCCGCGATGGCGAGCGCGAGGGTGCGTCCGCGCCGGCGGCTGCGCCGCGGCTGGGCTGCGCGCGTCGGGCGTACCGCAGCCGCCTGGCGCTCAGCTGCCGCCTCGAGCTCCTCCCCCAGCCTCTCGAACGCAGCGCTCACGTCCGCTCCTCCAATCGACTCCTCAGCGCCCGCAGCCCGCGGCTGACCCGCTGGCGCACCACGCTCTGCGAGCACTCCAGGCGCTCGGCGATCTCCGCATAGGACTCGCCCTCGACGTGGTGGGCGAGCACCGCCGCCCGGTGGTCGGCGGGCAGCTCGGCTACCGCCTCGAGCGCCGGCGTCTCGGACAGCAGCTCGAGCACCGCGACGTCCTCGTCGTCGAGGACGATCGGCTCCATCGCCAGCGCGCGCCGCGCCCGGTCCTCGACCTGGCCCTGGCGCAGCGCCTCGGAGAGCTTGTTGCGCGCGATGCCGAACAACCACGCCCGCGCCGGCTCGGGCCGCGGCTCGTAGCGCGGCACCGCCAGCAGGGCCGCGGCGAACGTCTCCGCCGTGAGGTCGAACGCCGTCTCGGCGTCGCCGACGCGCCGCCGGAAGTACCCGTGCACCGCGCGCACGTGGCGCCGGTAGAAGACGCCGAACGCGGCCGGGGTGCCGCGCGCGAGCACCAACAGCTCCTGGTCGCCGAGCCGCTCGAGATCCATCCATGGCTTGTATGACGGATGGCCCGCCCGCGTGACAACCGCGGGCGGGCGATCGCGCCTGTCAGTTCAGCGGCTCGTCCAGGCGCACGCGCACGCTCTCGCCCGCATCGTCGAGCATGCGAGCGAGGTTGGCGAGGACCTTCGTCCAGCCGTCGACGTGCTCGCGGACCGCGTCCTCGTCCCACAGGCCGCTGTGGGTGAAGCGGACGGTGGTGACGCCGTCGTTCTCCTCGAGGTCGATCTCGATCAGCGTCCGCCGCGAGTCGCCGTCCCAGAGCCAGGTGAAGGCCAGGCGGGTCGGCGGCTCGATCTCCGTGTAGTGGCCGGCGCCCCCGTACGTGACGTCCTTCACCGGGTCGCGGAAGGCCACCCGCACGACGCCTCCGACGCGCAGGTCGACCTCGGCCTCGGTCGTCTCCCAGTCGCGCTCGATGCGCCACCAGCGGCGCAGCACCTCCTCGCTGGTGAACGCTTCGAAGACCACCGCGGCGGGCGCGTCGAACGAACGCTCGACGCGAGCGATCACGAGCCGGTCGCGCGCGAGATCTGCTCGGCCATCGTGGCCTCCGCCTCCGGCGTGCCGTACTCGTCGTGGCGGCTCCACCAGTAGTACGGCGGCGTCTGCGGATAGCCCTCCGGCGAGTCCTCCCACTCCTCCTGGCGCCCGAGCGCGGTGATGTCGAGGTAGCTCCAGGTTCCGCCCATCGCCTCGTCGCCGCGGCTGTTGATGAAGTAGGTGCGGAACACCCGGTCGTCGTCGTCGCGGTAGAAGGCGTTGGTCCCGTGCCACTCGCCCACGCCGAAGTCGGCATCGAAGTCGTCGGTCAGCGTGTACCACGGGATGAGCTCCCAGCCCATCCGCGCCTTCCAGCGCTCGATCCGGTCCTGCGGGGCGCGCGAGACGAAGGCGAGCGTGGTGTCGCGGGCGTTGAGGTGCGCGGGGTGGGCGACCTGGTCGGCCACCATCGAGCAGCCGGGGCAACCGGCGTCGGGCCAGCCGACGACGCCGGGCTCGTAGAAGAAGCGGTAGACGATCAGCTGGCGGCGGCCCTCGAAGAGGTCCGCCAGCCCCACCGGGCCGTTGGGGCCCTCGAAGCGGTAGTCCTTCTCGACGAGCATCCTCGGCATCCGGCGGCGCTGGGCGGCCAGCGCGTCGCGGGCGCGCGTGACCTCCTTCTCCTTGACCAGGAGCTCGCTCCAGGCGGCCTCCCACTCCTCGGGCGAGACGATCGGCGGCATGTTCATGGCGATGGGTCCTCCTTCAGGTACTCGTCGACGACGTCGAACAGGCGCTCCCAGACGGCGCGCTGTCGATCCATCCAGTCGGCCGCCTCGCTGAGCACGTCGGGCTCGAGCGAGAGCCGGTGCGTGCGCCCCTCGACCACGCGCGTCACGACGCCGGTCTCCTCGAGCACCTTCAGATGCTTGGAGATCGCGGGCTTGGACACCCCGAAGCCGGCCGTCGCGTCGCCCACCGTGGCCGAGCCCGTGGCGAGCCGCTCGACGATGCCGCGGCGGATCGGGTGCGAGAGGGCCTTGAACGGATCGTTAACCATCAAGTTAACGACCATACCAGGCGCCGGTCACGGCTCCAGGACGACCCGCAGCCCATCGGGCGTGCGCAGCTCCTCGGCCCGGCCGGTGCCGCCGAGCACGACCGCGTCGAGCCCGGGGCCGTCGGGCGGCTCGGGATCGGCGCCGCGCGACTGCCAGGCGTTGACGCCGATGTGGTGGTGGTAGCCGTCGGCGGCGAGGAAGGCGGCCTGGCCGGCCCACCCGGCCATGAGCTCCAGGCCGACCTGCCCGGTCCAGAAGCGGACGGCCTCGTCGACATCGGCGACCTTGAGGTGGACGTGGCCGATGCGCACCCCGTCGCTGGCTCCTTCCGCCTCCGCGGCGAGCGCGTCCAGGTCGAGGGGCAGCGTGTCCATCCGCACCTTCTCTCCCGGCTCCGGCGCCGGCCACGCCTCGCGCGGGCGGTCGCGGTAGAGCTCGATGCCCAGCGCGTCGGGGTCGTCGAGGTACAGCGCCTCGGAGACGAGGTGGTCGCTGGCTCCGGCGAAGGCCGCGCGCTCCTCGGCCACGCGCAGCAGCGCGGCGCCGAGCTGGCCGCGGGTCGGGTAGACGAAGGCGGTGTGGTACAGGCCGGTGGCCCGGCGGGGCGCCGGCCCAGGTCGCTCGCTCGCGCGCAGGGTCAGCAGGTCGGCGACCTGCGGCCCGACGATCGTCTCGTAGAACGCGCGGGTGCGGGCGACGTCGGCGACGCGCAGGTCGACGCGGCGGATGTGGAGGCGATCGGGCGTACGCCCAGGCTACGCCAGCGTCGCAGGTGCGGCCGCGGCGTCCTCGCCGATGATCTCGTCGGCCACCGCAGTGAGGTTGGAGTCGAGGTGGCCGCAGAGCACGTCGCGCAGGAGCGCGCGCAGATGGTCGGTGAGCTCGGCGGCCAGCGCGTCGAGCTCGGGGTCGACCGCCAGGCCGGCGACCACCGCCCGCTCGAGGGCGACCGTCTGCGCCACGCGCGCGGTCAGCGCCGCGCGGCCCTCGGGCAGCGCGCACAGCGCCGCGAGGCGGCCGGCGAGCCGGCCCGAGGTCGGCCCCTCGGGCTCGAGCAGCGCGCGCAGCGCGAGGAGGACGTCGGTGAGCGCCTCGGCCGGGATCGCGCGCTCGCAGGCCATCTCGTAGCGGCGCAGCGCCCAGGCCAGCTCGCCCGCCTTCGGCGTCCGGCGGCCGATGAGCGAGCAGAACGCGCGCAGCTCGTCCTCCTGCTCGGCGGCGACGATGAGGCTGCGCTCCTCGCGGCGCCCGAGCGCGCCGAGCGCGAACGGCTGCCACGGCGACCCGCCGGTGCGCGTCCAGGCCAGCGGTCCGAAAGCGACGGGCGTCGTGTCGTAGAGGCGCAGCGCGGAGAGCAGGCGCCGCAGGCGCACGCGGCCGTGCGCGACCGGTGACGCGTCGCCGGCGGCGGCCTCCCAGCGCAGCACGGCCAGCAGGTGGGCGCGGTCGGCGCCCGGCGCCCAGAGCGCGTCGCCGGGCGCGTCCTCGGGGAACGCGTCGCCGCGCACCAGGGTGAGCCCATCGCCGAGCGCGACGGCGTCGGAGGCGATCTCGAGTCCGAGGAGCGGCGCGATGACGACGGTGTCGGTGCGCCCTTCGTACAGCGCCGCCTCGAGCTCGGCGTACGCGCGGTCCAAGCGCTCGTCGCTGAGCGCGAAGTCCGTCGACTCCTCGAAGACGCGGCTGAGGAAGACCCGCAGCGCGAACTCCGCGCGCGAGCGCGTCTCGACCGGATAGCCGCGCTCGCCGCGCGCGTCGAGGTAGCGGTCCAGGCCGCTGACCCCGGTCAGCGCGTGTACCGCGGGGAGGAAGCTCTCGAGCCGCGCGAGCAGCCCGATGCGCTGCTCGATGAAGTCGGCAGTCAGCGGGCGGTAGCAGTAGAACGGGCTGTCCCGGCGCCCGCCGCGGACGATCTCGAACGGGACCTCGGCGCCGTCGGCGGTCTCGGCGGCGAGCTGCCAGGCGGCCTCCTCGGCGAAGGCGGCCACGGCGCCGTGGAGCTGGCGATTGCGCATGGCGGTGCGGTTCGCGGCGTTCGGGCGCGGTCCTCCAGTCCGCAGCCTGGCTTGCAGAGGGCTACTCCGGCACGTCCGCCGCCAGCGCGCCCACGACGTTCTGCAGCCACGCGCGCTCGGGGTCGGCGCCGTCGAGGCGGCGCAGGCGG
>Ga0081539_10002358_pt2 | contig 14411 bp, 14 predicted proteins | sample TabmetS4T2R2_FD_71023 | JGI IMG/M metagenome (GOLD analysis project Ga0081539, IMG submission 71023) | Tabebuia heterophylla rhizosphere microbial communities from the University of Puerto Rico - S4T2R2 | ecosystem: Host-associated > Plants > Roots > Rhizosphere ...
GCAGAAGGACACGATCTACCGCGCGACCCAGGCGGGGAAGCTCGTGATCACCGCGACGCAGATGTTCGAGTCGATGATCAACGCGCCCGAGCCGACGCGCGCGGAGGCGGCCGACGTCGCCAATGCCGTCATCGACGGCACGTCGGCGGTGATGCTCTCCGCGGAGACGAGCATCGGCTCCTACCCGGTGCAGGCGGTCCTCGCCATGTCGGACATCGCGATCGTCGCCGAGGAGTCCTCCGTCATCCGCGGGGGGCACGAGCCGGACATCGGTGGGACCGCGGCGGCGGTCATGCACGCGGCGATCACGCTCGCCGACGACATCGACGCCGTCGCGGTCGTCGTGCCGACCACGAGCGGCGGCACGGCGCGCGCGTGCGCGAAGTACCGCCGGCGGCGGCCCATCATCGCCCTCGCCCACGACGTGCGCGTCGCGAACCAGCTCGCGCTGGAGTGGGGCGTCCGCCCGGCGACGATCGACTACCTGGAGAGCGTCGACGGGCTGATCGACGAGGCGCTCATCCGCGCCCGCGACCTCGCCGAGCTCGAGCCCGGCGGTTTGGCGGTCCTCACGGCCGGCCCGCAGTCCGGGTCCATCGGTGCCACAAACCTGATCGTCTTGCGCCACATTCCGCCGCCGTAGCACCGGCTGCCGGATCGATTGCGACACGCCACTCCGCCGAGGGGTAGGGTGGCGCGCGGCATCGACGCTTTGGAATTGCTGTGTGGCGAGCTGCACGCGATGAGAGCCGGAACGACCGGACGACCGACGACCGGTTGGAGGGCCTGCTTGAGGCCGCGCCCGACGCGATCGTCGCCGTCGACGTCAAGGGCCACATCGTGCTCGCCAACGCCCAGGCGCAGCGGCTGTTCGGCTACGAGCGCGAAGCGCTGATCGGCGCGGGCATCGAGCTGATCGTGCCCGAGGGCGCACGAACCCTGCGGCCGGCGCGCCGAGGCCGCTACGCCGTGGCACCCTCGCGGAGCGCGGCGACGCAGCTCGTCGGTCGCCGCAGCGACGGCCTGGAGTTCCCGGCCGAGATCAGCGTGAGCGTGGTCGGCCAGGGCGATGACATGCTCATGGCCGCGGCGATCCGCGATGCGACCGATCGCCAGCGCGCCGAGGCGCGGTTCCGCAGCCTGCTGGAGGCTGCGCCGGACGCGATCGTCGGCGTCGGCCCCGACGGGCGCATCGCGCTCGTCAACGCCCAGACCGAGCGCCTGTTCGGCTACGAGCGAAGCGAGATGCTGGGCCGACCGGTCGAGATGCTCGTCCCGGAGTCCGCACGGGCGGTCCACCCGACGCGGCGCTCGACGTACTTCGCGGCCCCGACCCCGCGGCCCATGGGCGCCGGCATGGAGCTCGCGGGCCGGCGCAAGGACGGCACGGAGTTCCCGGCGGAGATCTCCTTGTCCTCGATCGAGACCGACGAGGGTCAGCTCGTCTCGGCCTCCGTGCGCGATGTCAGCGACCGTCGCCGCGCCGCCGACACGCAGGCCCAGCTCGTGTCGATCGTGCAGTCGTCCAACGACGCCATCATCGGCAAGACGCTCGACGGTGTCGTCACGAGCTGGAACCCGGGCGCGCAGCGACTCTATGGCCACAGCGCGGAGGAGATGCTGGGACAGAGCATGAGCCGGCTGATCCCGTCCGAACTGCAAGCCGGCGAGATGGAGGTCCTCAGGCGGATCGCGCGCGGCGAGCGGGTGGAGCCGTACCGCTCCGAGCGCATCCGCAAGGACGGCTCGCTCGTCGCCGTGGCACTCTCCGTGTCGCCGATCGCCGACTCCGGCGGCGCCATCGTCGGCGTCGCGTCCGCGGCGCGGGACATCGGCGAACGCGAGCGCGCCGAGGCGATGGTCCGCGGTCTGCTGGAGGCGGCACCCGACGCGATCGTGTGCGTCGCGCCGGACGGCCGGATCGCGCTCGCCAACGCCCAGGCAGAGCGGCTGTTCGGATACACGCGCGAGGAGCTGCTCGGCGAGCGCGTCGAGCTGCTCGTCCCCGAGTCGGCCCGGCGGCTGCACCCCGGCCACCGCTCGACGTACTTCGCCGACCCCTCGCCGCGCCCGATGGGCGCCGGCATGCAGCTCGCCGGTCGCCGCAAGGACGGCAGGGAGTTCCCGGCGGAGATCTCCCTGTCCTCGATCGAGACGGACGACGGCCTGCTCGTCTCCGCGGCGGTCCGCGACGTCACCGATCGCCTGGAGGCTCAGGCCGAGCGCGAGCGGCTCACGGCGCAGGCCGAGCGCGAGCGCATGGAGCGCAAACTGCACCAGTCCCAACGGCTCGAGAGCCTCGGACAGCTCGCCGGCGGCGTCGCCCACGACTTCAACAACCTGCTCGCCGTCATCCTCAACTACTCGGCCTTCGTGGCAGAGGAGGTGCAGCGGCTGGCACACGACGAGGAGGCGGAGCGCTGGGCGACGGTCCAGGGCGACATCGAGCAGATCCGCGCCGCCGCGACTCGTGCGACGCGCCTCACGCACCAGCTCCTGGCCTTCGGGCGGCGGGAGGTCGTGCAACCAAGGGTGCTCGACCTCGGCGAGGTCGTGCAGGAGATCGACAAGCTGCTGCGGCGGACACTCGGCGAGCACGTCGAGCTCGTCACGCACATCGAGTCTGGCTTGTGGCCGGTCCTCGCCGACCCCGGTCATGTCGAGCAGGTCCTCGTGAACCTCGCCGTGAACGCGCGCGACGCGATGCGCACCGGCGGGCGGTTGACGATCGAGGTGGGCAACCTCAGTGCCGACGCGGCCTACGTCGCCACGCGGTCCGGCCTCGAGGAGGGCGAGTACGTGCGGCTGCGCGTGACCGACACGGGCGAGGGCATGGAGGAGTCTGTCCTGCGCCATGTCTTCGAGCCGTTCTTCACCACCAAGCCCAAGGGCGAGGGCTCGGGCCTCGGCCTGGCGACGGTCTACGGGATCATCGCGCAGTCAGGAGGCCACGTGGACATCTACTCGGAGCCCGCGCGCGGCACGGTCGTCACGGCCCTCTTCCCGGTCACGGAGGTCACGTCGACGGCCCGCGACCCCACCACGCCCGCCGAGCGCAAGGGCGGCGGCGAGACGGTGCTCGTCGTCGAGGACGAGGACGCGATCCGCGAGGTGACGCGGCGCATCCTCTCCCGGCACGGCTACAACGTCATCGTGGCGCGCAGCGGGCCCGCGGCGCTCCAGACCCTGCAGGAGCACGGCGGCGAGATCGACCTCCTCCTCACCGACGTCGTCATGCCGCAGATGTTGGGGAAGGAGGTCGTGGAGCGCGTCCGCGCACTGCGCCCCGACGTCCGCGCGCTCTACATGTCCGGCTACGCCCAGCCGGTGCTCGCGTCGGAGGGGACGCTTGACCCGGGCGTGACCCTGGTCGAGAAGCCGTTCAGCGAGGCGGTGCTGCTCGCGAAGGTGCGCGAGGTGCTCGACGGCGTGGCACCGGCGCCGTAGCGCCCGTCGAGCGTTCTATACTCCGCCCCTCTGCGGCTGTAGCTCAGTTGGCTAGAGCGTCTGCTTGCCATGCAGAAGGTCGAGGGTTCGAGTCCCTTCAGCCGCTTGTGAAAGGCCCGCTATTGCGGGCCTTTCGGGTCTAGACCGAGTCAGGGCTGAGCTGCGAGTCCCAGACGGGGTTCCACTTCTTCGGTAATCGACAGGCGTCGGCCAGCAAGCTAAGTGGAGGCACAGATCGGTCGCATGCAAGCGCACGTGGCCCCCAACGACCTGGCGCACGCACGCTCGTCCGCAGCCGGCAACCGGTCAGCCGAGCAGGCGTTCGGACGGCAGGTGCCCGTCGCTGGCCTGGTCTCACCCGACGGTGACCGCCGACTCGTACTGCGTCCCTGTCCACAGCGGCACGACCACAGGGCCGTTGCCGTTCGAGGCGGCGCCGATGAGCGTTGCGAGCGAGACTGGGCCGGCGAGCAGCAGGTGCCGCTCGATGCCGTCGACCTGCACGCTGCGGACCTTGCTCGCCACGTGACGGGCGAGCCCGCGGACGCCGGCGTCGTCGAGGACGCCGGGCGCATGCAAGCCGAGGATGCGCTCGGCGTGGTGCTCGCGCGCGTAGGCGTCGAATGCGGCGGCGAGCGGGTCGGCCGTCGTCGAGACGGCGATCACGGTCGGGCCGCCGCCGCCGAGCGTGTGCTCGGTCCAGTCCGGCCAGTCGTCGTGCACCGGGCCGTCGCCGGCGACGACGAGCAGGCCCGAGCCGGTGCGCTGGCGCACCGTGAGGGCGAGTCCTGTCGTGACGCGCCACTCGTAGCCGAGCAGCGTCGCCAGAGCGAGCGGCAGGTTGACGTCGAGGACGATCTCCGGGAAGTCGGCCTTCGGCTGGACGCCGTCGCGGAGGTTCGCGAGGGCGCTGCGCACCGTGTCCTCGGCGCCGGGCACGAGCAGGCGCGTGCGCTCCGGGACGAGATCGCGCCAGTCGAGCGTGACGTCGTGGGCGCCGCTCGGCTCTGACATCGCAGTCGCGGCCACCGTGAAGCGCTGCTGGTCGAGGGCCGCGAGCGCGGCGCGGACGTACCGGCGGGCGACGTGGCGGTGGAAGGCCGCGTACGGCTGCCGGCCGCGCACTTCGCCGTTGCACTCGCTGAACGTCTTGAAGTCCCGCGCCGACAAGTCCGCCCCGACGCGATCCATGAGCGCGCTCGGGTCAGCGGTCACGAAGAGGGGTACGAGTGGGTACGCCGGGTCTCGGCGCTTGCGCGCCGCGGCCACCGGCAGCTCGTTCGTGTTGATGTAGTCCGAGGCGGCGGACTCGGGCGTGCCGTACCAGATGAAGCCGCCCGTGGTCGAGTTGATCGCGACCCGGAAGCCGGGCGTCTGCTCCTCGCCCGGGAGAAGGTCGTCGAGATCGCGCCAGCCGCCCGCGCCGTGGACGCGCAGCTCGTTCTTCAACGCGACGACCTTCGTCTTGTGCTTGCGCTTGTACGAGAGGAAGGGGCGGAGCCTCATCGCCTCCGACCTCCGGCACCCAGGCCCGGGAGCTCGACGGGCAGCGCGAGGGTCGGGTCGCTCGCCGCGGGACGCGCCGGCCCGTGCTCGGCGAATTCGATCGGCCAGTCCTTCGGCTTACCGCCGCGCTCGCGGGCGATGTGCTCGGCGAGGACGTGCTGGCGCGCGAGGTCGAACAGGCGGACGAGCCCGTGCTCGACATGCCACCTGCGCTCGGGCGGGTCGTCGGGGTAGTAGAGGCACAGGCGCCGCCGGCCGGCGTCCGGGAAGCGGTGCTCGGAGTCCCGCGGCCCGTCGAGGCAAAGCACCGCCGGGTCCTGCTCGGAGGGATGGCGCTTGAAGATCGCGACGAGCCGGCGTTCGGGCCACGGCCCGTCGGCCGGCGCGGTGTAGCCCCATACGTCCCACGGCGGTACGCCGAAGCCTTCGACGTACCGCCGCAGCGGCGGGTTCTCACGCATCAGCGCGAGCGGGAGGCGCTGGATCGTCGGATCAGTCCGACGGGCGTGTTCCTCGAGCGCGTGTGTCATCGGCCATTCGGAGGTCCACCAGCGGTGCTTCGGGCGGTCGGGGCTTAGGAGGGGCTCCACGATCGCGCCTTGATTGTCGAGCGCTCGCCGCCCATGGCGAAGCCCGCGCCGACCGCCTTGGCGGCGCCGCTGCGCAGGCCCTTCGCGAGCGCGTCCGGGTTCGTGCTCGGGGCAGGGAAGCTCGCGCCGAAGACCTTGACCCACGCGTCCATCGCCTCGCCGGGATCGTCGAGGTCGGCGGCCGCGTGCGCCTTCTCGCGGGCGTCCTCGATCTTCTCGCGCGCCGTCGCCCGGTCGTCGTCGTCGAGACGGTCGTCCACGTAGCGCGTGTACGAGCCCGGCACGAGGGTGCGGACACCCGGCGCGAGCCGGTCGTACGCCTCGTCGAAGAACGCCACGGCGGCCTCCTGCAACGTCGTCTTGTCCGAGAGCGCGTGCCAGAGGATCGACTCGGCGTGGTACGAGCGCAGGATGGCGTCCACCGTCCGGTAGGGCTTGTTCCACACCTTGATGACGCGCGTCCCCGGCACGTAGATGCCGCCCGTGTCCTTGTTCTTGTCCTTCGCGGCCTGCAACTGTCCCTCCGGGTCCTCCAAGGTCCAGTCGTCGTAGCCCTCATGAGGGATGTTCCGCGCGAGCCGCAGACCCGACCCGAAGGCCGGTCGAAGCGCCGGCACGATGTCCACGTGGAACTCGTAGTCCTTCAGGTATGCCTTGACCGCGCGCACCGAGATCTTCGTGTAGTTCACGAGCTCGTGGGCGGAGACGATCGTGCGCACGCGCTCGAGCGTGTCGCTCGCCGACGCCTCGAACTCGCCGTCCGGGTCGTCGAGCACGACGATGACGTCCACGTCCTTCAAGCGCTTCGCCTGCGTCCTGCGGCCGTACGAGCCCGAGAGAAAGTGCGTCGTGCCCGGCAGCTCGTCCGTGACCGCTTTGCGCAGCTTCGGGTGGATCTCCTTCGCGTCCGCGTTGTCCTCGTCCGGTACGCGCGCCGTGTTGCGCTCGAAGCTCTCGAAGGCTTCTTCGACGGTGGTGATGGGCTTGTCCGACATGCTTCCGACCTCCGATCGTGGTAGCGTGCCGGCCACTTCGCTGGGGGTCGTGCGCGCTCGTTGGAATGGGCGAGACAGTTTGCCGACCGTGCCGGACGGAACGGCGGCGCTGCGGCCGTCCATCGCGACCGCGGGAATGCGGCAGCCCGCGCAGGCGCTAGTCGACACGACAGCCCCGCGAGCCATGCCGCCGACAAGCCGGCAAGCCGCTTCCGAACCGCGTGCTCCCGGTGTCCCTCGCGTCGCTGCCGAGCCGCCTACTCTCACCTCCCCCCCAATGTCCCTCGGGTCTCGCCCCTCAGATCTCCACCCTGGCCTCCGTTCCTCTGCCTGTATTTCTTCGTCCTAGCCTCATCCGCTCTCGTCCCGCCCCGGCTCACTGGAGCCCTTGAACCGAAGCCGACCACCCAACCGCACCTCTGGTGTGTGGGTGGGTGGTCGGGTTCGGAGAACGGGCGGAAATCCCAGCCGGGGCGGGACGAGAGCGGCCACCCACCCATGTCGACCGACGAACGGGTCGCGAGAGGGACAGCAACCACCATCACGGCGCCCATCTACTAGACGGACACGCGTTCGCCGCGCTCGCCAGCATCGGCGAGCGCGGCGAGGCCAACGGCCTACTCCTCGCGCGATCCGCCGAAGAGGTCCAGCAGGAGCAGGAAGACGTTGAAATGTCGAGGAAGATGCTCGCGGCGATCACGACGGCGCTCTCGTCACCCACGACGAGAGGTCCCGGCGCGTGGCGAAGCCGTATGCGCCGAGAGCGGCGACGAACGCCGTCGTGGCGCCGGCCGCCTGCCACAACGCGGAGGGGTCGCCGTTCGCGTAGTCGGCGATCACGGGCGCGACGGCGAGCCCGAGCAGCAGCCCGAGCCCGAACAGCAGCACGATGGCGAGCTGCTGGCGGCCCCTGCGGCGGCGTTGAGTCCAAAGACGGCGGCCAACGCCGCGAGGAACAGCACCAGCCCGATGCCGCCGCCCAGATCGCGGCCGAGGTAGGCGCCGAGCGCGGTGAAACCGACCGTGACGGCGACGAAGCCCATGACTTGGCCGAGCAGCTCGCGAGCGTCATGCTCGACCGTGGTTCCAGCGCCGGCCCGAGGCTCGTAGGTGTCGGTGAACGTGCTCCTCGCGGAGCTCCTTGCAGGTTTCGTGTGGCTTGGGTGTTCTGCTTGGTGCTCACACTCCCGCGCGGAGCGCTCGGTCGCGTCCGTGGAAGACCCTGGTCTTGTGGCCCGGGATTCAGCCGGTCGCGACGTCCACCGCCACCAGGCGGTGATCAGACGACGGGAACCCGTTGCCGTCAGGCAGGAGCGCGGGGTTGAACGTCCCGACCAGGCCGAACAGGGGGTCGCTCTGCAGCGGCCAGAACACGAACGATCCCTTGATCTTCGTGTGCCGGTCGGGCAGGACGTAGTCCGCGCGCAGGTTGCCAGGGGTCGTGTCGGCGAAGTCGGCCGTGTCGAACGCCGGATCGCCGAGCTGGGTCGCGTTCGCGCCACCCTGCAGTGCCGCCTGCTCGGGCCCGCCCGGGCTCGTCGGCGGGTTGCTCGTGTTGATCCGCGGGTTCTCGAGCAGCTGGCGAACTGCGCCCTGGGTGGAGTCGCCGTCGAGCGGGTCGGCGTTCTGATCGCCGGCGATCACGAAGTGCGCGCTCGGCGCAAGGCCGCCACGGCCGCCCTTGTCGTCGTAGATGTAGCGCCCCTTGCCGGGCGTGACGTAGTCGCTCCAGAAGCGGATCTCGTCGTGGTTGCGGGTGCCGTTGCGGTCCTCCGGACCGTCGAACACCGGCGGCGTCGGATGCGAGACGAGGAAGTGGATGCGGCCGCCGCGCGTCTTGATCGGCACGTCCCAATGGCTCTTGGACGAGAGCCGGAAGATGTCGAGCTCGTCCGGGGAGTACCAGTCGGCGGGCGCGGGCGTGCTGGGATCGTCGGGCAGGAGCGCGCCCGGCATGTCCTTCCACAGGAAGCGCTGGAACGTGCGGATCTCGTCGTAGGCGATCGGACGGCGAGACAGGACCGCGAGCCCGTACTGGCCCGGGAAGGCGCCGAAGCCGAGCGCGTCGTTGTTGTTCGGCGTGATCGTGCCGTTGTTGTCCAGGTCCTTGCCCGACGGGAGCCCCGTGTTGACCTCGGCCACGAACGTGTACGGGAAGTCGATCGGCTTGGCGCCGTGCTGCGAGCGCCCCAGGTAGTTCGACTGGAAGAGCTCGACCGCGCGGCCGGCGGCGTCGTAGTCGAACTCGTTGATCAGCAGCACGTCGGGCCGGGCGCGCTGGATGATCTCCGCCACGTTGCGCACCTGCGGGTCGTCCGGCGTCGACAGGACGCTGACCAGCTGGCCGGCCTCGTAGCGGTTCAGCGACGCGTTGAACGTTGCGAAGCGCAGCTCATCGCCGTGGCCCTTGGCGGATGCGGACGCGGGCAGGACGCCGAGCGCGAGCGCCGCCGCGACGAGGGCAGCGCGAAGAGCAAGCCTGGATGCCGACATGCCTGGACCGTAGGCGTCGTGCGCGGCGATTTCGTGGCCGGCTTGTTACTCAGGCGAGCGGAGCAACGCTGGACAGCCGGTGCAGGGACTCCTGCCGCGGAGCGGCGCCGTGCGCGGTGGCGCGCCGCGCCACAGTCAACCACCGCACCACACCGCGGGGAACCAACCATCCAGGCTCAGGCGACGAACTGCTGGCCGCCGTCGATGTCGTAGGTCGCGCCGGTGAGCGCGGTGTTGGTCATGAGGTGAACGGCGAGGGCCGCGACGTCGGCCGGTCCTACGACGCGCCCGATGGGCAGCTTGGTGCGGAGCTCCTCGCGTCGGGCGTCGAGTCCTTCGCCGAGCAGCGACGCCGACAGGGGCGTGTCGACGAAGCCGGCGGCGATGAGGTTGACGCGAACCGGGGCGAGCTCGAGCGCGAGAGTCGCCACGAAGGGAGGCAGCGCGGCGGTGGCCGCGGAGACGATCCCGAGCTCGCGACGGATCCGCCGGCCGCCGGTGCCCCCCATCAGCAGCAGCGAGCCGCCGGGCCTCATCTTGCCGGCGGCGTTGCGCGCGACCTCGAGCCCGAGGATCGCGTGGTCGCTGAGCGCCCGGCGCAGCGCATCGGGCTCCATCTCGAGCAGCGGTCCGTAGTGGGGACCGCCGGCGGTGACCAGCACGTGGTCGATCGGACCGGGCAGCGCATCGAAGAAGCGCTTGAGGGAGGCCGAATCGGTCGCATCGAAGGCGGCGCTGCTTCGCGCGTGGACGTCGCGCGCTGCCCGCTCGAGCCGATCCGGATCGCGGCCCGTGATGATGACCTCGGCGCCCTCGGCGCGGGCGCGGCGCGCGGTCTCGAGGCCGATTCCGGCGCTCCCGCCGATCAGAACGACGGTCTGGCCGGCCAGCTCAGGCTCTCGTTCAGCAGACATGCGAAGCGCGGCCGCCGGTTCAGTGGCCGGCGGTCATGGTTCCTCCGGTCGTGGCGATCTCACGGTGCAGGCTGTTCACCGCCGTGAGGTAGATCTCCGAGAAGGTCGGGAACGGCTGGATGGTGTCGCGGAGCACGTCGAGCGGGACGCGGGCGCGGATCGCGAGCGTGGCCTGCTGGAGCCACTCGCCCGCCTCGGGGCCGAGCGCGTAGGCGCCGGTCAGCCGCTCGCCGTCGCTGACCAGCGTCAGGAAGCCGTTGGACTCGGCGTACGCGCGCGTGTACGTGGCGGTCTTGGCCACGTCCGACACGGCGACGGTTGCGCTGAAGCGAGCGTCGGCGGCGCCGACCGCCGCCGCCTGGGGATCGGTGTAGGTGACGCGCGGGACGGCGTCGTAGTTGGCCTCGCGCGGCTCGCCGAGGATGTTGGCGGCCGCGACGCGGCCCTGGTACTTGCCGACGTGGGTCAGCGGCCAGATGCCGGTGACGTCGCCGATGGCCCACAGCCGCTCGCCCGCGCGCAGCTGCGCGTCGACCGGAACGCCACGCGGGTTCGGCTCGATCCCGACGGTCTCCAGGCCGATGCCGTCCACACGCGGTCGGCGGCCGGTGGCGACCAGCAGCCGGTCGCCGCGCAGCTCCTGGCCGCCGTCGAGCTCCAGGACGTACTCCTCGCCGTCGCGCCGCGCCGCGGTCGCGTGCACGCCGAGGACGAGCTCGATGCCGTCGGCTCGCAGGACGTCGCCGAGCGCGTGGCCCAGGGGCGCGGGCTCGCGCGAGAGGACGTGCTCGGAGCCCTCCACGAGCGCCGCCTCGCCGCCGAGACGCCGCACGGCCTGCGCCAGCTCGACGCCGACGGGCCCGCCGCCAAGCACGAGCAACCGGCGAGGGACGGCCTTCATGGCGGTCGCCTCCCGGTTGGTCCACACGTCGTCCAGCTCACGCAGGCCCGGGATCGGCGGGATGATCGGGTCGGCGCCGCACGCCAGGACGACATGCTCGGCCGTGTGGCGCGCGCCGTCGACCTCGACGACGCCCGTCCCGGCGAGCCGGCCGCTCCCGCGCAGCAACGCGATCTCCTGGCTCTCGAGCCAGCGCTCCTGTCCGGCGTCGGAGTAGTCGGACACCATGAAGTCCCGCCAGGCCAGCGCGGCGTCGACGTCGACCTGCGCGGTGGCCGCCGCGTCGCGCGCGTCGTGCACGGCCTCGCCCGGTCGCAGCAGCGTCTTGGACGGGATGCACGCCCAGTACGAGCATTCGCCGCCGACCAGCTCACGCTCGACGAGCGCCACCCGCAGGCCACCGTCGGCGAGCGCGCCCGCGCAGTGCTCGCCGGGCGACCCGCCGCCCACCACGATGACGTCGTAGTCACTGCTCATCGCGACCTCCGTTGCCTGTCCCTTCACGTGGCAGGTGCCGGGCGCCTACGGCCGGTCGAGCGCCGCGCGGCCATGTCCCGGCAAGCCTAGATGGCTACCCAAACGTGAACGCGTACGCCTGCGCGCCGGGCTGGAGGAACGTGACCTCGAGCGTCCGCTCGCGGACCGTGTCGTGCTCGCGCACGAGCTGGTACAGGCGGCCTTCGCGCAGCACGCCGGTCCCGTCCTCCTCGACGTCGACGCCGTGGGAGGACCCCGGCGCCTCGCCGTCGAGCAGCACGCGAAACGCGATCGGCTCACGAGCTCGGGTCGAGAGCACGAGATGGACGTCGCGCGCGTGGAAGCGGAACGCGATGCTCCCGCCGGCCTCGTCGAGGACGACGTGCTCCGGTCCGACCGTCCACGCTCCCGACAGCGCCCAGTGGTTGGAGCGCAGGCGCTCGGGTGAGCCGAGGCGCTCGCCGCGCGCCGAGCCCAGGTACGTCTCGGGCGTCTGCAGATGCTCCCAGTCGGCCTCCGCCTCCACGCCGAGCCCTTCCACGGAGACGAGCTCGCGCTCCACGGCCAGCAGCCGCTGGATGACGCGCTCGGATTGCCCGTAGCGACCCTCGCCGAAGTGCTCGTCGCGGACCACGCCGTCGGCGTCGACGAAGTACAACGCCGGCCAGTAGTGGTTGTCGAAGGCGCTCCAGATCGCGTAGTCGTTGTCGACCACGACCGGGTAGGCGATCGCCCGCTCCGTCGTCGACCGGCGCACCAGGTCGACGTCGTGCTCGAAGGAGAACTCCGGCGTGTGCACCCCGATCACGATCAGCCCTTCGTCGCGGTAGGCGTGCGACCACGCGCGGACGTGCGGCTCCTGGCGCAGCCAGTTGATGCACGTCAGCGTCCAGAAGTTCACGAGGACCACGTGACCCCGCAGCTCAGCCGGGCCGAGCGGCTCGGAGTTGAGCCACTGTGTCCCTTCGAGCTCGATCACCTGGATGTCCTTTCACGCGAGCGGGTCGAGGACCGCGACGTCGTACGCACGCATCCTGGCGTCGGCGCTCACGAGCGTGAACCCACCGAGCCGCGCCTGCGCGACGAGCAGCCGGTCGAACGGATCGCGGTGGTGAAGTGGCAGCGTCGCGACGGCGAGCGCGTCGTCGGGCGAGAGGCCGACGACGCGGACGCCGGCGTCGATGATGCGCGCGTGCAGGTCGTCGGGCACCGAGAGCTTGCCTGCCGCCGCCTTCACGCCAATCTCGGCGTAGGAGACGACGCTGAACGCCACGTCGGTCGCGGCCGTGAAGGCCTCACGGGCGCGGTCGCTCAGCTCGCGCGCGCCCGCCAGCTGCCACAACACCACGTGCGTGTCGAGCAGCAGCCTCACGCGGACTCGTCGAGCATCGCGTCGATCTCCGCGTCGGAGAACTCGAAGTCGTCTCCGATCGTGATCGAGCCGGCCAGGCTGCCGTGGGCTGCGAGGAAGCGCGAAGCCGGCGTCGCGGGTTCGACGCGCACGAGGCGGGCGACCGGGATGCCGTCGCGCGCGATCACGACCTCCTCCCCCGCCTCCACTCGCGCGAGGAGCTTGGAGAGATCCGTCTTCGCTTGGCCGACGTTGACGCGCATTGATCGAAGCCTAGCGATTGGCCAACCTTGGCCAAGGTTGTCCGCCGACGCCGACCGGCTCGGTAGCGTCGGCTGCGATGGTTCGGCAAGGGGCGTACTGGAGCTTGCTCGCGCTCGTAGCCGCGGCCGTCGCGTTGGCGCATGGCGACGAGCGGCCGTCGACCGCTGCGCCACCCCAGACGGCTCAGGCCACGAGCTCGCGTCGTGCGGCGGCAGGGCCGCAGCCCGAACGCGTGCTCGTGCTCGTCCGGCGCCGCGGCGGCCTGCCCGCGTCGTGGATCCACCGGCTGCGTCGCAGTCGGGCGGTCGAGGCGCTCGCGGAGGTGTCGCGGACGCAATGGCTCCTGCGCCGCTCCAGGACGGCCGCGGGCCGCGTCGTCGACGCGCCCGCCCGCGGCTATGCGATCCCGCTCGACACCTACGTCGTCGATCCGCGCGCCTACGCAGACGTGACCGGAGACGACGCGTTCCGCCTGCTGCGCAGGGGCCGCGTCCTGCTGTCGCAGGGGTCGGCGCGGCTGCGTGGGCTGGACGTCGGCGGGCGGCTGACGCTCACGGCGGGCGACACGGTCGCGGTGGGCGGCGTCGTCCCGAACGAGACGGCGCGCGGCGCCGAGCTCGTCGCCTCGACGGCCGACGTTCCGCGAAGCCGGCGGCGTGCGACCGCGGTCCTCGTCGCGACCCGCGACCCGGCCGCCGTCGCCGATGCCGTGCCCGATGACAGCCGGACGCGCGTACGGCGCCTCGACACGCGGACGGACAGCGCGACCACCGCCGGCACCATCACGCACCCCGCTGAGCTCAAGCAGCGCTTCGGCGAGTTCGCCGTCCGCCTGCCCTACGGCGCGGACTGGATCGACATCGAGCCGCGCTGGGTGCGCCGCCACATCGTCACGAGTAGCGTCCCGATCCTCGGCGCCGTCACCTGCCACCGCGCGATGATCGCGCCACTGCGCCGCGCGCTCGGTCGCCTCCAGCGAGAGGGACTCGCCGGCCTCGTCGACCGGGGCGACTACGCCGGCTGCTTCGCCGCCCGTCGCATCCCCGACTCCGGCTCGCTGTCGCTGCACGCCTGGGGGCTGGCGCTCGACATCAACGCCAGCCGGAATCCCCAGGGCAGCAGGCCGCGCCAGGACCCGCGCCTCGTCCGCGCGTTCGAGAGCACGGGATTCACCTGGGGCGGGCGCTGGCCCACCGCGCCCGACGGCATGCACTTCGAGTGGCACGGCGCCGACGGCTAGCGGCGGTAGTCAGCGATCACCGGCGCGTGACCGCGCGCCGGCGGACGCGGACGTGCATGTGGTCGTCGTGGTGGACGAGCCGCTCCACGACGCCACGCCGGCCGCGCAGCGCGAGTCGCGGCCCGACGAAGACGTACCGGGCGCCGGCCGCCACGAAGCGGTCGACCAGGTCCTGCGCGAGCCGCAGGTCGACCTGCCTCGGCGCGTACGGGCGCCGCTCGAGCCCGTCCCGC
>Ga0081539_10004843_pt1 | contig 14410 bp, 10 predicted proteins | sample TabmetS4T2R2_FD_71023 | JGI IMG/M metagenome (GOLD analysis project Ga0081539, IMG submission 71023) | Tabebuia heterophylla rhizosphere microbial communities from the University of Puerto Rico - S4T2R2 | ecosystem: Host-associated > Plants > Roots > Rhizosphere ...
CGGCGGGGGGCGCGCTTTCTAAAAAAAGCCTGGGCGCCCCGTGCTGTTTATCGCTAGCGAAACCTATAGGGAAGCTTTTGGCCGTTGTAGTGACACTTCGGCTCACTCCTTGCCCTTCGCCTTCTGTCCTTTGCTCGCGCGCTTCGGTTTGGCGGAAGAGCCGGGCGAAGCGATGTCGGGTTCGTCCTCAAGTTCGGCCACGTCCGTGTCGTCCTCGCCGCGCGCTAACTGCTCGCGCGCCTTTTTGGCGAGCTTCTCGTAGTCGTTGCGTATGCGGTCGAGGTCTTTGTCGTCCAACTCCTCTAGGTCTAGGAGCGCTACGTGCGCGCCCGTAGTCACGCGCAACAACTCGTCCAGCTTCACCTGAAGCGCCTCCGTGTCGCGGTTCTGCGTGTTCTGTATGAGGAAGACCATGAGGAAGGTGATGATGGTCGTACTCGTGTTGATGACGAGCTGCCATGTGTCGCTGAACTTGAACAATGGGCCTGTGATACCCCAGAGGATGATGACGCCCGCCGCCGCAGCGAATGCCGCAGGGCGTCCCGTCGCCTTCGCCGTTCCCTTAGCAAAGCTCGTGAACCAAGAGTTTGATTTAGTCGGTCTCATAGTCCTCACTCAGTCTTTGAAGTCTGCACGCGGGAGAGCGGCCCGCCGACTTTCTTTACTTTTTTGCCATGAAATCGTGCCGCCGTGATTATAATCGAAGAACACGCGCCGCGAGAGGAGGAAACTGAACAGAGGTGATTACAACAACCAGTCTCGACACCGGCTCGAAGAAGTTCATCACCGACTTCCCTGCGGAAAAGTTGAGCGACTACTGCGAGACCAAGAATAACATCGTTTGGGCCGATGTCTCAGACCCGACGAGCAAAGACTTCGACGAGTTGGCCGAGGAGTTTGGCTTCCACCCGCTCTCAATCGAAGACTGCCGCAACGCGCACCAGCGTCCGAAGGTCGAGGAATACGCAGGCTACTACTTCATCGTGCTCTACGAGGCCGAACTCGTCGGCGCGGACGACGATTTGGAGTTGCGCGAGCTAAACATCTTCCTCGGCCCGAACTACCTCGTCACAGTCCACAGCCGACCCATCCGCGCCATCGAGACCGCGCGACGCCTCTGGGGCGAGTGGACTGACCGCGCGGAGCACGGCGCGGGCCTTCTCGCCTATCTTTTGATTGACGCGATAGTTGACGACTACATGCCGCTCCTAGACGTTCTCTCAGACAAGATGGACGACCTCGAAGACAAAATCTTCGGCGACTTCCAACCCGAAGCCATTCAAGAAATCTTCCGAATCAAAAAGCAACTCCTCTTCCTTCGCCGCACGCTCACGCCGCTCAGAGACGTTTTCAACACGATGCTCCGGCGCGAGCAGCCCATCTTCCCGCGCGAGACGCACGTCTATTTCCAAGACGTCTTCGACCACATCATCCGCGTCGCCGACACGGTTGACACCCTGCGCGACATGCTCGGCTCGACGATGGACGCGTACCTCTCGATTCAGGGCAATCGCATGAACATGATTATGAAGCGGCTCACGTCAATCGCGACCATACTCATGTCGGTCACGCTCGTCGCCGGAATCTACGGCATGAACTTCGTCTATATGCCGGAACTGACGTGGCGTTTCGGCTACGTCTTCGCGCTTCTTTCAATGCTCGTCGTCGGCCTTGCGCTCTACTTCTACCTTCGGAGGGCGAAATGGCTGTGAAGAAAAACAGGAAGCGCTGGAAGACGGGTAGGCTTCACTGGCCCGGAAGCCGGCGCGAGCACGAAGAGAACTCGGCGGCGAAGCTCACGCCGCTCGAAGAGACGAAAGAGTTCGAGAAGTCGCCGCAAGCGGACGGCAACCGCGACGCGGACGATACCATACGCGTTGACGGCGCGAGCATACGCGTCCCCGACAATTTCATCGAGGAGGAACGCAGCGCGTCTTCGACGTTTCGACTCGACACGGTCGCGCTCGTCCTCCTGCTCGCCGCGCTCGCCTTCATAGCCTTCGTCGCGTGGCAAATCACGCTCATGCCGCTCAAGTGAAGAAATGATGAATGCGGAATGCGGAGTGATGAATGAAACAGAGGCTCTCGTCTTAATTCATCATTCATCACTCCGCATTCCGCATTTCCTCACTTGAGCGGCGCTGTATCTATCGGCTAAACGCTAAAGAGCAGTTCGGCGCAAGCCGTTAACTCCGCGCCGCCGAGCGCGGCACTGTTGACGAAGAGGAGCAGAGCCGAGAGCGGCGTTATCGCGCTCTTCGCCACTTCCGCCGTCGCCTCCGTCTTCGGCGGCGTGAAGCGAACCCAGCGTATGCGCAGGCGTTCGACGCGCTCGACGCGGAAGAGTGCGCCGCCGTGCTCGATTGCGTCGCCCGGTTTCAGAAGGCGGCCCGACTGCGCTAGAAGGAAACCGGCGAGCGTCGTGTAGTGTCCCTCCTCCGGCAGTTCGAGCCGGAAGCGCCGGTTGGCGTCGCGCACGGCGAGCATTCCGTCGAGAAGATAAGTCCCATCGGTCTGCCTCACAATCTGCGAGCGCGTCTCCTCGTCGTACTCGTCGTCAATCTCGCCGACAATCTCCTCCAACAAGTCTTCGAGCGTGACGATGCCTTCGAGTCCGCCGTGCTCGTCTATGACGAAGGCGAGGTGCGTGCGCGCGGTCTGCATCTGCGTGAGCGCAGAGCCGAGTCGCGCGGTCGCGGGGATGAAGAGCGGCGTGTGCGCGAGACGCGCGGCGTCGAACTCGCCTTCGTGCTCGCCGTCGAGGTACGGCTCCATGTCGCGGCGGAAGAGGACGCCGACAACCTCGTCGAGCCGCCCGCGATAGACGGGCAAGCGCGAGTAGCCCAAGCTTCGGAACGCGGCCTTCGCCTCTTCGAGCGTGGCCGAAGCGCTGATGGCTTCGACGTTCGTGCGCGGAACCATCGCCTCGCGCACTTCGGCGTTGGCAAACTCGAAGACGCGGTTGATGAGTTTTCGCTCCCCGGCTTCGAGGTGTCCGCTGCGGTGCGAGAGGTCAACGATGCGGCGCAACTCCTCCTCCGTGTATGCGGAGGCATGCTCGGCGGAGGCGCTGACGCCGAAGGGTCGGACTACGCCTGCGCTCGCCCAGTCAAGAGCGCGCACGGGCCAACGGAAGACCGTGTGGAAGAGTTGCATCGGAAGCGCGGTTGCGAGCGCGACGCGCTCCGCGAGTTGGAGGCCGAAGAGTTTCGGCGCTTGCTCGCCGAGGACTATGTGGAGCGCCGTGATGACGACGAAAGCGACGACGAACGAGACGACGTGCACGCCCGTTTCCGACACGCCCGCGCTCAAGAGCGGCGCTTCGAGCATGTGGGCCACGGTCGGCTCGCCGATCCAGCCGAGGCCGAGCGAGGCCAGCGTGATGCCGAGTTGCGAAGCCGAAAGGTACGCGTTCAGGTTGTCGAGAATCGAGATGAGGCGGCGCGCGCGACGTTCGCCGCCCTCGGCCAGCGCCTCTATGCGCGAGCGCCGGACGCCTACGAGCGCGAACTCAGCCGCGACGAAGAACCCGTTGAGAAGTACGAGAAGAAGGACGACGACGACGTAAATTGCTGCCAGCATGATGACAACATTTTACTATGACAGGAGGAATAGTCAGTACCGCGAGGCTTCCGCTCGCGGTACTGTTTCAGACTTTCTCGGTCGGCGAGGACAGCCCCGCGAGCATCTTCTCGAGGCGGGAGAAGCGGCGGAGCATCTCTTCGTGTGTGTGGTCGGCCTTCTCGTGCAGGTGCGCCACCTCAAGCTCGGCCTTGATGTTAACGTCGTATTCGATGTCGGCCCGAACCTTGTCCTTCTCGGCCTGCCGGTTCGCGCTGATGAGGACGAAGCAGGAGAGGAAAATAGCTTCGAGCGAGACGATCATCGTCAGCAGCCCGAAGGGGAAGGGGTCGAAGCCGCGCGTGCCGTCGGCGTTTAAGGGCAGAAAGATCGTGTTGAGCGAAACCCACGTTATGAACCAACCGGCGTGTATGAAGAGGAAGAGCATGCTGCCTGAGAACCAAGCGAGCCAGTCGGCCACGCGCTGAATCGTCGAAGCCTTCTCCTCGACCTCTTCGTTGACGTTGCGCGAGACGCGCCTGCGCAACAACTCGTCGGCCTTGCGCGTCATGCGTCCCATCGCGGCCAACATGCTCAAGGCCGCTTCGGGCTTTCTGCGGAAGAGCAGGAGCAGGTCGTCGCGGTCGAGTTCGATGAGTTGGCACGACGTGAGGGCCATCGCCGAAGCCGAGCGCGGGCCAGCGTCGAGAAGTGCAATCTCGCCGAAGAAGTCGCCGCGGCGGACGATGTCGAGGATGATTTTCTGGCCCGCGTTGTCGTTGATGTAAATCTCAACTTCGCCCTCGCGCACCAAAAAAAGACTCTCGCCGGGTTCGCCCGCCCGGAAGAGAGTCTGTGTGTCTTCGAGTTTTACGAGGTCAACGACCTCGGCCAGCGCGCGACGGTCTTCGTCGCTGAGCAGCTTGAAGAATTCGATATCTTCAATGGCCGCGTGGTCAACGGGCATCACTGCCTCCTGACGGTAGAGGGAGATTGATTCGGCGAGGGCCGCGGCGCCGCGGGCGCGCCGTCGCCCTTGGCCGTGTAGCCGGAACGCGTGATGGCGATGCGCTTCTCTTTGCCGGGCGCGTCCGCCACGGCCACGCGGACTGGACGAAACTCGCCGGGCCGCGCCTTCGCCGTGGGAACGTAACTGATAACGTACTGCGTGCGCAAGTCTTTTGTTATCTCCTGCGCGATTGTGGGAAGCTCGGAGAGCGAGGTCGGGTAGAACGTGCGCCCGCCCGTCTCCTTCGCCATGCGGTCGAGCAAGTCCATGGCCTTCTGCCGCTTCGATTTGCTTATGAAGCCCGCCTCCTTGTCCAACTCGTTGACGAAACCGATGACGTAAATCTGCACGTCCTCTTCCTTCAAAGCCTCGAACAACTGCTCCTGCTTGTAGAAACTCGCGCGGTCTTCGCCGTCGGTGACGAGTATGAGCGCGCGCCGGCGCTTGTACTCCGCCGGGTCGTTCCTTCGGCGCTCGCCCGCGTGCTGGGCCGAGAGATAGACGGCGTCAATGATTGCGGTCTGGCCGCCTTCAGTGTACATCTCTCCGAGCGCGTCGTTGAGCAACTCCTTGTCGGCTGTGAAGTCCTGCTTCAACTCTATCTGCTCCCTGCCTATAAAGCGCGTGACGAAGGTTTCGTCGCCCGGCTTGTTGCTGTCAACGATGGTCTTCCCGGCCTCTATGACCTGATTGATTTGACTGCGAAGACTGCCTGAGTTGTCAACGACGAGGCCGTACGTGATAGGCACTTCCTCGCGCGTGAACGACGTGATCGTCTGCGGCACGTTGTTCTCGAAAACTTTCAGTTCGTCTTGACGCACGTCGTTGATTGGACGGTTGAAGCGGTCAACCACGCGGACGTGAAGTATCGTCTCGTTCGACTCGATTTTGACGACCTCATCTTCGTTGACTTCTTGATCGTCGCTCTGCGCGGGCGCGTCGGGCTGTGCGGAGGGCGGCGACTGTAGTTTCGGCAGGCCGCTGTTGGTCGTCTGCGGCGTCGCGGACGGCGCGGGCGTCGGGGTCTGCTTGGAGGCGGCTGACGCCGGCTTGACAGTCGCTGTTGGCGTCGGCTTCGCGGCGGGCGTGGGCGTCGTCTGCGCGGCGGCCATCTTCTGCGTCGTAGTCTTGGTGTTGACGCGGCGCGGGCGGCCCGTCGTCTGGCGAGCGAGTCCCGGCGCGGCGAGCGACGTGAGCAGCGCAAACAGTGTGAGAGCGGCGGGCAAGAGCCGCGCGCGCCCGCGTGTCCGACCGAAAGCTTCTCGATGTTTCATCCTGCTGACCTCTCAAAAAGTTGCCCCGCGCCGAAGGCCGTCCGAACGTGACGGAAGGGGCGCGGGGCACTGGCGTCTTGCGGCCCGCCTGAAACGCCGTCGGGGCGGGCTTCGCGTGGCCGGGGCAAAGAGCATTATGGCCTAAAAGTACGACTTTCGCGCGGAATTTCAAGGTTTGCGCGGTCGCGCCAGACCCGATGCCGCGCGACACTTTAGAGATGCCCACGTGCCCCCTTGAGTTGCCGGAAAACGCGCCCGCGGCGCGAACGAACAGTACCGCGAGCGGAAGCCTCGCGGGTGTGTTGCGACAAGAGTCTGCTTGGTGTAACTACTATTTAGTGTAACTACGACCCACTCGCTACCGCTCGCGGTACTGTACTAATCAGCGCGGCGTGGCGTTTGCGAAGTAGCCTTCGCGGCCCCGGACGAAGAGGCGCGGGAAGCCGCGCGGCGGCTGAACTTTTATCTTAATCTTGTGCCACTTGCCGTTGTTGGCGAAGTTGTTCGGGCGGTAGCCGATGGAGTATTGCGTGCGTAGCTCAAGCGCGATGCGCTCGAAGGTGTCGTTCATCTCGGCGGAGGTCGAGGGGAAGAAAGCCTTGCCGCCCGAGACCCCGGCCAACTCTTCGAGTATGGCGCGGCCTGAGGTGTCGAGTTGCGAGTCGTCGTGGCCGTCAACGATTCCGATGGCGTAGATGATTACGTCCGACTCCTTCAGAAGCCGCCGAAGCTCCGAGAAGGTGTAGCGCGAACTGTTGTCCTGACCGTCAGAGATGAGAAGGATGGCGCGCTTCTGGTGCGCGCCGCGCGTCACGCGCTCGACGCCGAGGTAGCAGGCGTCGTAGAGCGCCGTCTGCCCCTTGGTCTGGACGAAGGTGAGTTTCTGCATGAGAGAGTCGCTGTCGCGCGTGTGGTCTAGGAGGAGTTGGGCGCGCTGGTTGAAGCCGATGAGGAAATACTCGTCGCGCGTGTGGCTCGTCTCGATGAACTTGGTGAGCGCTTCGCGCGCACGGCTGATCTTCTCGCCCGACATCGAGCCGGAAACGTCGAAGACGACTCCGAGCGAGACGGGCGCGTCCTCGTCGGAGAAGAAGGTTATCTCCTGCTGCGTCTTGTCGTCGGTGATGGTGAATGCGTTTTTGGCGAGGCCCGTTACGAAGCGTCCGTAGGTGTCCGTGACTGTGACGGTGAAGGTTATCAAATCGGTGTGGACGATGACGGGCGCGTCGCGGTCTGTGGCGACTTGCGGCGCTGCGGTCGAAGACGTTGCGCGACCGTTGGCGGCTGGCACGGCTGTCTTCTGCGTCGAGGGGTCGGTCGTCGTCTGTTGCGTCTGCTGCGGGCTTGGCTGTGGGGGCGTCGCGGGAGTCTGAGAGGCTTGGGGCTGCGCGTCCTTCTGTTGCTCGTTGGCGGGCGGGGCGGCGGCTTGTGACGGGTCTTGCGGGCGCGGCGCGGCGAGCAAGGAAGAAGCGGCGAAGAGGAAGCAGACCAGCGCGGCCCTGCGGAAACAAACAAAGCGCCGTGCCCTCATAAAACCCTCCTGAACAGTTCTCCGGCGAACGAAAAGGGGAGCGCGGGCTTTTCGGTCGGACGGCCCGGCGCGAGAAACTTCAGCGATGCCGCTTTGACGGCGGCGGATGCCCCTTAGGTTGTTCGCAGTAGCGCAAACTTGAAGACTAGGGAGACTTCAACGACCCTTCCCGCGCATTGTAGGACACGCCGCGCAGTGCGCGCAACAGACATCTCCGTTTCGACTTTGTGCCGACTTTATCTCAACGCAACTTCGCACGCCGTCGCGCGTGTAAACGACGACGGATTTCGGATTTCGGATTTTGGATTTTTGGATTTTGGATTGATGAGAGGCGCGCTGCTTCGGTGATTGATGAAGGCGACGCTGTTTTCAATCTCGCTCGTTGCGTGTTGTCTCACAGAAGATTGATGAGAGACGGCGTCGCCTTCATCAACAGTCAATCCAAAATCCAAAATCCAAAATCGGAGTAATCCAAAACCGGCGGTGCGGTGGGAGGCGCGTGCCGCGTCGTGTTATAATTCGACGCCAGCCGGGCGTAGGCTAAGTTCCTCCCGCCGGGACTGAAGCGACGCCGAACCTCCTGTTAGAAGAAGCGTAAGGGAATGGCCGAGTTCATCTGTCGTTTGGGGACGCCTGCGGGCGAGGTTGTGACGCGGACGGTTGAAGCCGTCGGCGTCGCGGAGGCGCGCGTGCGCTTGGAGGCCGAGGGCTTCCGAGTCTTTTCCGTGACGCCGCCGCGCGCCGCCGGACTCGGCGCGCTCACGCGCGGCGGAAAGAGCGGCACGCAGGCGCGCGTCAAACCCGGCGACTTCCTTCTCTTCAACCAGCAACTCTCCGCAATCATACGCGCGGGCATCCCCATCCTTCAGGCCGTCACGATGCTGCGTCGCCGCGCCGCGTCTTCGCGGCTTCGCGCCGTGCTCGCCGACGTTGAAGAGAAGATTCGCAGCGGCATGGCTTTGTCGGCGGCCTTCGCCGCGCAGGGGCCGATTTTCCCGCGCATCTACACGGCCTCGATTCTCGCGGGCGAGCGTTCGGGCGCTTTGGACGAAGTGCTCTCGCGCTACGTTGACTACATGCGCCGGGGCGTCGAGATTCGGCGCAAGATTCGCGGCGCGCTCGCCTACCCGTTGTTTCTGCTCGCGGCGTCGTTGGGGATGGTCGTCTTTCTGACGGTCTACGTCGTGCCGAAGATGTCAACGCTCTTCGAGGGCTTCAACCGCGCGCTGCCCTTCGTGACGCAGGTCGTGATAGGCATCTCGAACTTCGCCTCCAACAACTTCTACTGGCTCGCGCCCTCCGTAATCATCGCCGTTGTCGCGCTCTACCTTTGGACGCGCACGCCGAGCGGCGGACTCGCGCTCGACCGTCTCTTGCTGAAACTGCCCATCGTCAACGCGCTTCTTAAACAACTCGCCGTCGCGCAGATGACGCGCTCTCTGGCGACGCTTCTGGCGGGCGGAATCACGCTCGTCGAATCGTGGGAAATCGCCGCCGAGTCGGTGACGAACAGGGAACTGCGTACGCGCGCGGCGGCGACTCTGCCGATGATTCGTGAGGGCCGTTCGTTCACGGAAAGCATCGAGTCGGCTGGTTGGATTCCGCCGCTCGCGCTCGACATGATTGGCGTCGGCGAGCGTTCGGGTTCTTTGCGCGAGATGCTCGAAGAGGTCGCAGACTTCTACGACCGCGAGTCGGAAGTGCGTCTTGAACAGTTGACGACTGTCTTAGAGCCTGCCATTCTGCTTGTGATGGGCGGGATCGTCGTGACGATTCTGCTCTCAATCTACTTGCCGATAATTCAGTCAATCTCGAACCTGAGTTTCCGAGGTTAGCCGAAGCCACCCCCGCCCGTTTAAAAGCATCAGAAAAGACTCATGAGTCAAATGGAAAAAGAGGTTACGACCGCACCGCCCGCAGGCGACCCTCACGCCGCGCTCGCGCCGGACGGCGACGAGCACACGCCGCCCGAAGTGCGCGCCGCGTTGGAGCTTGCGCGCCGCTACCGCCTGCCCTACATTGACCTGCTCCCGCCCGGCGGCGAATCGCCCATAGACTACACGCTCCTCGGCGAAGTGCCCGTTGACCTGATGCTCCGACACCTCTTCGTGCCCTTGAGGCGCGAGGGCCGACGGCTTCACATCGCGATGGCCGACCCGACCGACCTCGAACGCTTGGACGAGATTGCGTCGGCGCTGCACGCGCGAATCGTCCCGCACGTCTCGACCGCGGGCGCAATCGAAGTCGTCCTCCGAAAAGGCGACGCGACGCAGCGCGTCCTTCAGGAAGCGGCGTCGGGCTTCCGCATCTCGCTCGTGAAAGAGACGGAGCAGGGCGAGGAAGTTCTTGACCTCGACCGGCTGGCGACCGACAGCGAGATGTCGCCGATAATCAAGCTCGTTGACACGATAATTTATAACGCGATGGAGTCGCGCGCCTCAGACATTCACATCGAGACGCGCGACGTTGCCGTACACGTCAAATACCGCATTGACGGCGCGCTCTACGAGAAGGTCGAGCCGATTGACATCGCGTATCACCAGACGCTGATTTCGCGCATCAAGGTCATGTCGGAACTCGACATCGCCGAGCGTCGCATCCCGCAGGACGGTCGCTTCCGCGTCCGCTACAAGGGCCGAAACGTTGATTTTCGCGTCTCCATCATGCCGACCATCCACGGCGAAGACTCCGTGATTCGTATTCTCGACAAGGAGCAGATTAACGAGCAGTTCAGGAATTTGACGCTCGACGTCGTCGGCTTCCTCACGCGCGACCTGCGCGACTTCCGTCGCTACATCGCAGAGCCTTACGGCATGGTTCTGGTCACAGGCCCGACGGGTTCTGGCAAGACGACCACTCTGTACGCGGCCTTGAACGAGATTCGCAACGAGGAAGACAAGATAATCACGATTGAAGACCCCGTCGAATATCAGCTTCACGGCATCACGCAGATTCCCGTCAACGAGAAGAAGGGGTTGACGTTTGCGCGCGGCCTTCGTTCAATCCTTCGCCACGACCCCGATAAGATAATGGTCGGCGAAATCCGCGACGAAGAGACCGCGCAGATAGCGATTCAGTCGGCGCTGACGGGCCACTTGGTCTTCACGACCGTCCACGCAAACAACGTGATTGACGTCATCGGTCGCTTCCTGAACATGGGCGTCGAGCCTTACAACTTCGTCTCCAGTTTGAACTGCGTTCTGGCGCAGCGACTCGTGCGCGTGCTGTGCAACGTCTGCAAGCGCCCGTATCATCCTTCGGACGAGGAGTTGATTGAGTCGGGCCTCAAGCCCGCCGAGCACGGCCACCGAGCGTTCTACATGAGCGTCGGCTGCGACGCGTGCAACCACACGGGCTACCGCGGGCGCACGGCCATACACGAGTTGCTCAACATGTCGGACAACTGCCGCGAGATGATTATCGAGCGCAGGCCCGGCTCGGAGGTTCGGCGCGCGGCTGAAGCCGAGGGCTTGCGCTCTTTGCGCGAGGCCGCGCTCGAGAAGGTCTTCGCCGGAATCTCGACGCTTCACGAGATAAACCGCGTCACCTTCGTCGAAGAGGTCAAGATGAACGGCGACGAGATTGTGGGCGTCGGCAGCGAGTAGGAGCAGTAGTCAGTAGCCAGTAGTCAGTAGTCAGTAGAAAAACTTTCGCAGCCAAGTAGCTTACAGGAAATCGTCAACGCCCGACGCGCGAAGCCTACTGACTACTGACTACTGGCTACTGACTACTGCTCCCGGCTTGTTTGTACGCCTTTCAGGAACTATTATTTACGTCCCGGCGTGTAAGCTGACCGTGGGGCGGCGAAGGCTTTAAGAAGGGCGCGGGCCGCGTGTGGTCGGCTCTTATTAGGGTTTCAGTTTGGAAAGCCCTCGCTGAATTTCGGCAGACTCCCCGACAAATTTTTTTATAAACGCCCGCGGCCCGAAGGTCTTCCGCAAAAGGGTCGCTCGAAGGCTCAGGCACGGCGGATTCAGGTAATAAATCAAGTGAGGTTCGAGATGAAGTCTTTTGCCCTTACGCGCCCCGCTACGGCGCTCCTCATGGTCTTCGTCCTTCTCGCGTCGCCCATTGCGGTGCTCGCAAAGAAGGGCGAGAAGAACTTTAAGCGCGGCATGCAATTCGAGCAGGCGCAGCAATGGGAGAAGGCCGCGCAGGAGTTCGCGCTCGCCGTCGCGGCCTCGCCGTCCGACACCGAGTATCAACTCCACTATCGCCGCGCCGTCTTCAACGCCTCGCAGGTCTTTATGACCAAGGGCAAGGCTTTAGCCGAGCAGGGCGACTACGTCGGCGCTTACAACGCCTTCCGGCAAGCGTACGGACTCGACCCCGTCAACGACCTCGCCGCGCAGGAGATGGAACGAATGCTCCGACTCCAGCGCGAGAAGGAAGGCGTCGCCAACCCCTCGAAGAACACGCAGACTTCGTTTCGCGGTCAGACCTCGACGCCCGACGGTCAGGCCGACGGCGTCGCCAACACGCGCAGCGAGCAGCTACAGACCGTCCAGTACAGCGGCGACCTCGAAGGACTGATACGCAAGCTCGCCGACGAGTTGAACCTCAACGTCGTCTTCGACCAAAACTTCTCGCAGGTCAAGCGTCAGATAAACATACGCTGGAAGGACATCACGCCCGCGCGCGCTCTCGACTACGTCTTTCTCTCGCAGGGACTCTTCTTCCAGAAGCTCGACCGGCGGACGATTCTCGTCGCCGACCAGTCGAAGCGTCCGATGTACCAGCAGTTGGTTCTGCGCACCTTCTATCTCTACAACATCAAGCCCGAAGACGCGCGCAACCTTCTCTCGCAGGCGCTTCCCGCAAACGCCGGACGCCAGCCCGGTTTTATGACGAACGCCACGACCAACTCCATCACGGTGCGCGACACGCCCGAAAACATGCGCATCATCGAGAAGCTTCTGGCGAGCGTTGACAAAGACCGCGCCGAGGTCGTGATGGAAGTTGCCATCTACGAAATATCGCGCACAGACCTCTTGCAGTTCGGCAATCAATTAGGCTCGCTCAGCACGTCGTCAACGCCGTCGAATCTTTTCAACCTCGGCGGCCTCCAAGGATCGTCGGTGCTGAACGGTCGCGGCGCGCGCCTCGTCGCCGGAGCGCCCTTGCTCCACTCAGGCATCGGCCTGCTCATCCCCGACTCGACCATCTCGGCCATTCAGGGCAAAGACAACACGCGCCTCATCTTCTCCACGCAGGTTCACGCCTTCGACGATGAGAAGAGCGAGACGCGCATCGGCGCGAAAGTCCCCGTCCAGACCGCCGCCGTCTTCAACGGCCTGACGACTAACAACACGCCGGGCACGGGCACGAACCAAGGCGGCGCGGCCAACAGCGTCTTCGGCAACGGCTTCCCAGTCATCCAGTACGAAGACACCGGCCTCGTACTCGACTTCAAGCCCAAGGTCTATCCGAATCAAGACGTGCAGGTCACGATGAACATCGAGACCAAAGACACGAGCGGCAGTTCGCTGACGCCGACCTTCACGCAACGCAAAATCTCCGGCGTCGCGCGCATCCCGAACGGCAAGACCATGATGATCGCCTCAATCGCGCAAGACCGCGAGAGCAACGGTCGGACTGGACTTCCCCTGCTCGGCCTCGTCCCCGTCCTCGGACGGCTGTTTACAGCGCCGCGCAAAGACAACACGCAGAGCGACATCGTTATCACTATGACGCCGCGCGTTCTGCGCGCCCCCGAAATCCTTCCGAGCGACCTTGAGCCGAAGGAGACGGGCACGATGCAGACGCCGCAATCGCCCTCGCTCGAAGCGTTGGTGCGCGACGCAGACCGCGAGGACGCAATCGCGCGCGCGCGCCAACTCCCGACCAACCAGACCGTCCAACTCCCGCCGCAGCCCGGCGACGAAGTCTCCTACGTCCCCGCGCCGAAGGCCATCGCGGAGTCGGCGACCCAGACCTCGACGGCGACGAACGCGTCGGCGACGCCGACGAACGCCGGCGCATCGAACACGCCCGCGCCCGTCAACGTCAGTCTCAACACGAACGCAGCCGCGCCGAGCACGTCCGAGTCAGCGAAGACGAATGAAGCGTTGAAGCCGAACGAAACGTCGGGTCAGGCGCAAGCCGCGCCCGCGAACGCTGCGCCTGCGAGTGTTACACCTACGGGTGTCGCGCCAGCGAGTGTCGCGCCTGCGCAATCGGTCGCCGCGGCAGCGGAGAACAAGACGGAAGTCGCGACGGTCGCAGCGCCGCCCGCGGAGAGTTCGGCGGAGTTGCTCCTGCTGCCCGAACAGCAGGAGTTGAAGGTCGGCGAGCGCAAGCGCCTGATGCTCTTTTTGAAGACCGACGCGCCTTTGGGACTCGCCACGGCGACGCTTCGCTTCGACCCGCGCTCGGTCGTCGTTCGCTCGGTCTCGCAAGGAATGCTCGCAACAGACAAGGCGAGCGCGCCCGTGCTCACGCAGTCGCTCGACGCTGGACTTGGCGTGCTTCTGCTCTCGGTCGCTCCGGCGGCGGGCGCGCCGCCGCTCACGGGCGAGGGCCTTCTGCTCGTTATCGAAGTCGAAGGCTTGGCCGCGGGCGACTCGGCCTTGCAGTTCGACGCGGACAAGGTTCACCTCATCGCAACCGACGGGCGCACGGTTCACACGCGCGTCTCGGCGAGCAAGTTCAAGGTGACGCAGTAAGACTTGAGAGAAGCGACGATGATAAGAGCGGGGGAACGGGGAAAGGGTAAAGGGGAAGGGCAGAAACTTCCTCCCTTTGCCCCTTCCCCTTTACCCTTTACCCGTTCCTCCTCCGGCGGCTGGACGCTCATCGAACTCGTCATAACGATGACCGTGCTAACCATCCTCACGCTCGGCGTCATCCCGATTCTTCGGACTTCGATACGACGCCAACGCGAGCAGCGTCTTCACGAAGTTCTGCGCCAGATGCGAAACGCGATTGACGAGTTCAAACGCGACACGGTGGGGATGCAGTGCGTTCCGGGCGGCGTGCCGGGCGGCAATGGCGGCGTTCCCGGACAGGGCGTCTATATTGACCCGCGCAGCCGCG
>Ga0081539_10004844_pt1 | contig 14410 bp, 16 predicted proteins | sample TabmetS4T2R2_FD_71023 | JGI IMG/M metagenome (GOLD analysis project Ga0081539, IMG submission 71023) | Tabebuia heterophylla rhizosphere microbial communities from the University of Puerto Rico - S4T2R2 | ecosystem: Host-associated > Plants > Roots > Rhizosphere ...
GGCCCAGCCCCGCCGCGCCCGGCAGCATCCCCGGGCCGGGGGTGGCGGCCGGCGGCGGCGCGACGGTCAGCGCCGGCGCGCAGGCGGGGATGCGGAACGATCCGCGGACGATGTAGCCGTCCGAGACGTAGCTGCCGTTGGTGAGGCGGTCCCACGCCGTGGTGGTGCGTACCGTACCCCGCACGTTCTCGGCGGTGACCTGGCAGACGATCGCGACCGTGCCGCCGGACGCGACGGTGCCCACCCGCGCGCCGGCCGAGGAGGCCGTGCGGCGCATGTTCAGCGGCGTCCCGCCGGTCTTGACTGTGCCGGTGCCGACAGCCTTGACCGTCGTGGCCAGTGCGGCACCCGGTGCGGCGAACGCGACCAGGCCGGCGAGCAGGCCGGCGGCGGCCGATACGGCGAGCACGGATCGCGTGGCGCGGCGGTGCAGTCGGACTCTCATACCCATCCCCTCCGGCACGCCGGGCGCGTGCGCTGGAGGAAAGGCTGCCGAGCCGGGGATGCGGTGGCGGTGCGCCGGAAGTGCAGGACGGTTGCGGGTGTAAAGGCGCCCCATTACGAGCCGACTCTTGCGCTCGGCGGGAGGAACCCGCCGTCCGAGCACGGCAGAGTCCGGGGAGCGATCGTGGGCGCAGCGGGGTACGAAGTCATCGGCGTCGACCTCACGTCGGACGCCCACGTGCATACCGGCTTCTCGGCCGGCCGGGACAGCGTCGGCGTGATCGTCTCGGCGGCGGACCGGGCCGGGCTCCGCTCGGTCACCTTCGCGGACTACGTCGGCCCCGAGACGGCCTGGCTGCCCGCGTACGCCGACGCGATCCGCCGGGCCCGCAGCCGCACCGAGCTGAGCCTGCGGATCGCCGCCGAGGTCGAGGTGGTGCGGGCGGACGGCTGGCTGGACTGGCCCGCGGACATCAGCCACCTCGACGCCGTGTCCGTGGCGGTGTCCCGGCTGCCGCTGGCCACCGGCCCGCTCACCCCCCGCGAGGTGCGCGCGCTGCTGGCCGCCCGCGAGCTCACCGTGGCCGGCGTCGCGGAGACCCTGGTGACCGCCACGATCAACGCCCTGGAGCGGGCCACCCGGTACGCGCCGACCCAGCTCGCCCGCCCGCTCGGCCTGCTCGCCCAAGCGGGTGTGGACCCGGCGGCGGTGTCCCCGGACCTGCTCGCCGCGCTGGCGTACGCCTGCCGGTCCACCGGCACCGTGGTCGAGGTCAGCGAGGCGTGGCGCAGCCCGTCGCCGGCGGTCGTCGCGGCGCTGCGCGGTGCCGGCGTGACGCTGGCGGCGGCGAGTGACGCGCGGTACGCCGCCGACGTGGGCCGCTGGCAGTACGTGCGCCGGGTCTGAGCGAAAGCCGGACGCTGACCGTGCTGGGATCCGTACTCTCTGTCATGCGAAGACTTCCGGTCCACGGCATGGGGGAGACGTCATGAGCATGGTCCAGCAAGCCATCGAGGTCGGTGCGCCGGTGCACGCGGTGTACCAGCAGCTGACCGCGATCGAGAACTACGCCCGCTTCATGACCGGCGTCGAGCGGGTGACGCCGACCGGCAACCAGTGCAGCCACTGGGTCATGGAACTGGACGGCACGCGCCGCGAGTTCGACGCCCGGATCACCGAGATGTGCCCCGACGAGCGGGTGTCCTGGGCGAGCCTGGACGGTCCGCGGCTGGCCGAGACGATCACGGTACGGCCCATGGGCGAGACGCGTACCCAGGTGATCGCGCAGCTGGAGGCCGACGTCGCGTTCCTCATGCCCAGCGACCGGCACGGGCAGGAGACGCTGAACCGGCGGCTCAAGGCCGACCTCACGGCGCTCAAGGGGCTCGTGGAGGGCGGTGCGGGGCGCCCCGCGGACAGCGCGCTCGGTGGCGCCAGTTCCAAGCGGCTCGGCGCCACGACCGCCGGCACCGCGCCGATGGGCGGCCGGACGCGGGACACCGCCGGCTGGGGCGACGGCGTGATCAACGAGGAGGATCGCGGCGGCGCGTACGACTACTGAGCGCCCGTTCTCCGGGTAGTTGGTTCACCCCGGCGCCGCTTCGAGGCTGACCAGCAGCCGGGCGCCGCGGGGCTCCGCGCGCTCGTACCGCACCGAGCCGCCGTTCGCCTCGACCAGATGGCGGACGATGAACAGGCCCAGCCCGGCACCACGGATGAACCGGCCGAACAGGTTCGGCAGGAGCTCCTCGGGGATGCCCGGGCCCCGGTCGGCGACCACGAGCGTCACGGACTCGGCCGACCGTTCCGCCCGGATCTCCACCGGCGGATCCCCGTAGGCGAGCGCGTTCTGCAGCAGGTTCTGCACCACGGCGGTCGCATGACCCCGGTCGGCGAGCGCGGAGACGTCCTCGTCGATGGCCACCTTGACCTCCGCGTCCGGGGTCGCCGTTCGCACCACCGACTCGACCACCTCCAGCAGCGGGACCGGCGTCCGCCGCGCGGTCACCGACCCGGTGTCCAGCCGGAACAGCAGCTGCAGGTCGTTCATCATCTTGATCAGCCGCCGGGTGTTCTTGTCGATCTTCGCGGCGAGCTCGTGCCGGACGTCCTCCGGCAGGTCCGGCCAGTCGGCGGTGAGCAGCTCGGCCAGGCTCGCGATCGAGCTGATCGGCTGCGCGACGTCGTGGGTCAGCATCGAGGTCAGATCGTTCTTGAACGCCAGCGCGGCGGCCAGCCGGGCGTTCGCCTCGCGGAGGTCGCTGTTACTCCGCTCCAGCTGCGCCGCGTGCTCGCTGAGCGTCGCCTCGGCGTGCTCGCGGTCCGCGATGTCGACCTCCTCCGAAACCTGCCGCGATCTTGGAGCTGTGGCACCTCGTAAATGCCGCACAAGGCTATAAATCGCCCGCCACAACTCCAAGATCGACGCACGGGACCGCCTCGTGAGGGATCGATCATAACGCCACGGATTGGGGCAAGCGGCTACAACCAACTGGCAACTCATGGGGACCCGGGCGGGCTCCTTCCGCTCCTCAGCATTTCCTCCATCGCTCCGGCACGCCACGCCACGCCGGACCCGGGAGGAGAGGACCCGCATGACCCGCATCGCCCGCTACGTGCTGACCGCGGCCATCGCCACCGCCGCCACCGTGACCGGCCTGTCCGGTGTCGCGCTCGCCGGTACGCCGGTCGCCCTGCCGACCGGGACCGTGCTGGACGCCGGTGCTGCGGGGGCCATCCCGGGCAGCTACATCGTGGTCCTCAAGAACGGCTCGGACGCCGCGGCGCATGTCACCTCGGCCTCGCAGCAACTGCTCAAGCGCTACGGCGGACAGGTCCGGAACAACTACCTGGCGGCGGTACGCGGCTTCCAGGCGCGCATGACCGCGGCGCAGGCGGCCCGGCTCGCGGCCGACCCCGCGGTCCAGTTCGTCGAGCAGGACGCCACCGTCCGCATGGGCTCGACGGAGACGAACGCGACCTGGGGCATCGACCGCATCGACCAGCGCTCGCGGCCGCTGTCGACCACCTACACGTACGGTTCGGCCTCGGGCGTCACGGCGTACGTGCTGGACACCGGCATCCGGCTGACCCAGCAGGAGTTCGGCGGACGCGCCCGGAACGGCTGGGACTTCATCGACAACGACTCGACCGCGCAGGACTGCCACGGCCACGGCACGCACGTCGCGGGCACCATCGGCGGCCGGACGTACGGCGTCGCCAAGGACGTCAAGCTCGTGGCGGTACGCGTGCTCAACTGCCAGGGCAGCGGCTCGTACTCGGCGATCATCGCGGGCGTCGACTGGGTCACCAAGAACGCGGTCAAGCCGGCGGTGGCCAACATGAGCTTGGGCGGCCCGGTCAGCGCGGCGCTGAACGCCGCCGTGGCCCGCTCGATCGCGGCCGGCGTGACCTACGCGGTGGCCGCCGGCAACGACAACAAGAACGCCTGCAAGCAGTCGCCCGCCGCGGCCCCGGACGCCATCACCGTCGGCGCGACCACCAGCAAGGACGCCCGCGCCTCGTTCTCCAACTACGGCAGCTGCGTGGACATCTTCGCGCCCGGCCAGCAGATCACCTCGGCGTCGAACGCCGGCGACAGCCGCACCGCGGTCATGAGCGGCACCTCGATGGCCTCCCCGCACGTGGCCGGCGCCGCTGCGCTCACCCTCGGTGCCCACCCCGCCTGGACGCCGAAGCAGGTCCGGGACGCCCTGGTCACCAACGCCACCTCCGGGGTGGTCACCTCGGTCGGCACCGGCTCGCCGAACAAACTGCTCTACACCGGCTGGCTCAACCCGGCCGGGACGACCGCCGCCAAGGTCAAGCGGTAACGCGGGACGGTCACCGTGACAGGAGGGGCCGGCGATGCGCCGGCCCCTTCTCGTATGTCGCGAAACCGGCAACCGCCGCGCGTACGGCCGATAGCGTGAGCGGCAAGGGGAACCGAGGAGGTACCGATGCCGGAGGGTTCGGGGGACCGGCCGACCGTGCTCGTCGTGGACGACGAGGAGGACCTGCGCGACATCATGCGGCGCATGCTCGAACGCCGCGGCTTCGCCACCTTGGTCGCCGGCGATGCCGAGACGGCCATCACCACCTGCCGGGATCACGACGGGCCGATCGACGTGCTGGTCACCGACCTCGGCCTGCCCGGCGTGTCCGGCGGTGACCTGTCCCGGAAGGCGACCGATTTGCGCCCGGACATGGCGGTCGTCTACATCTCCGGGCTGCCCAAGGACATCGCGATCACCAAGGGCCTGATCGACGACGACGCCGTGCTGGTCAAGAAGCCGTTCACGTCCGACCTGCTGATCGAGGCACTCCGGACCAACCTCAGGTAACTCCCACCCACGGCACGGTGAGCTCGCCGAGGCGCCAGCGTGCCCGGGTGTCCAGCACCGGCCGGACGTCCCGGAGCCGGCGGATCGCCTCGAGCCAGCGCTGCCGTGGGCCGAACGGGCCGGCCGCCGCCTCCCAGGCGTGCCCCAGATCCCGGAGCAGGTCGTGCACCGGCTCGCCGGGCACGTTGTGGTGGATCAGCGCCTTGGGGAGCCGCTCGGCGAACGTCGCCGGATGGTCCAGATCGGACAGCCGGGCGGACAGGGTCAGCGTCTCCGGCCGGCCGTTCGCGACCACCGCCCAGGTCGCCACCCGGCCGAGTTCGTCGCAGGTGCCCTCGATCAGCACGGCGCCGCTCGCGGTCATCGCCCGCCAGGCCGGGGCGACCTCGTCCTCGGCGTACTGCCGCAGCACGTTCATCGCGCGGACCACCGTGGGGCGGAGCCCGGCCAGCTCGAATCCGCCCCGTTCGAACCGGAGTCCCGGGGGCGCGGCGAATTTCTGGGCGCCTGCCACGCGTATCGGATCGATTTCCAGACCCACGACCGTGACGTCCGCACGCACCGTGACCGACAGCCGGTGGTGAAGTTCGACGGCGGTGACCGGCGTCGCGCCGTAACCGAGATCGACGACCAGCGGTTCCGCCGCGGCGGTCAGAAGATTCCGGCACCGGTACGCGAGGAAGCTGTCGACTCGCCGCAGCCGGTTGGGGTTCGTCGTACCCCGGGTGACCGCACCGACCGCCTTCACCGTCACATCGTCCCGCACGCCGCGGCGTTAGCTGGATCACCCGTGGGGACGGCCCGAGGGTTGAGCCTCGGCCGGTGGGGAAGATGAACGTCGGTGGATCGGTTGCACGGTACGTTTGAGGCTTTTCCGGGAAGGACAAACAGTGGTATATCCGCCTGACAGGGGCCTCTGGCGTCATGAATGGCCCACCCCACGGCGGATCGCCACCCTGTCGGTCCACACGTCGCCACTCGAGCAGCCCGGTACCGGCGACGCGGGCGGCATGAACGTCTATATCGTCGAGGTCTCCAAGCGCCTGGCCCGTCTCGGGGTCGAGGTGGAGATCTTCACCCGGGCCACCGACAGCAGTCTGCCGCCGGTCGTGGAGATGGTGCCCGGCGTCCATGTGCGGCACGTCACCGCGGGACCGTTCGAGGGTCTGTCCAAAGAGGAGTTGCCGTCCCAGTTGTGCGCGTTCACCAACGGTGTGCTGCGCGCCGAGGCGGCCCACCCACCGGGCTACTACGACCTCGTGCACTCGCACTACTGGCTGTCCGGGCAGGTGGGCTGGCTGGCCCGGGAGCGCTGGGGCGTACCGCTGGTGCACACCGCGCACACCTTGGCCAAGGTCAAGAACCGGATGATCGCCGCCGGTGACCGTCCCGAGCCCAAGGCCCGGGTCATCGGCGAGGAGCAGGTCATCGCGGAGGCGGACCGGCTGGTCGCCAACACCCGATTCGAGGCGCAGGATCTGGTCGGGTTCTACGACGCCGATCCCACCCGGCTCACCGTCGTGCAGCCCGGTGTGGACCTCGGCCGGTTCCGTCCGGGCTCGGCCGACCGTCGCCGGCTGGGTCTCCCCGAGCGCGGGTACGTGGTGGCGTTCGTCGGCCGGATCCAGCCGCTCAAGGGCCCGGACGTGCTGATCCGCGCGCTCGCCGAGATGCGCCGGTACCCGGACGCGCCACCGATGACCGTGGTGATTTGCGGCGGGCCCAGCGGATCCGGGCTAGACCGGCCGACCTCGCTGATCGAGCTGGCCGCCTCGCTGGGCGTCTCCGACGCGGTCCGGTTCCTGCCCCCGCAGACCGGCGACGACCTGGCCGCCCTCTACCGGGCCGCGGACCTGGTCGCGGTGCCTTCGCACAACGAGTCGTTCGGGCTGGTCGCGCTGGAGGCGCAGGCATGCGGCACGCCGGTGGTGGCGGCCGCGGTCGGCGGGCTGGTCACCGCCGTCCGCGACGGGGTGAGCGGCGTCCTGGTCGGCGGCCACGACCCGCACGACTGGGCGCGGGTGATCGACCGGCTGCTGGCGGCCCCGCGCTATCGGCGGCAGCTGTCCCGGGGTGCGGTCCGGCACGCCCGGCAGTTCTCTTGGGACCGCACCGCGGATGGGTTGCTGCGGGTCTACCGTGAGGCGGTGACCGAACACCGCTCGCTGATCGCCGCGCGCCTCGAGGAGTACGCGTGGACGCCGTGACGGCTCTGATAGAACGGGTGTGCACCGAGCGGGAGCTGGAGTGGGAGTCCACCGGCGGCTCGTCGTACGTGGTGACCCTTCCCGGTACGCACAAGCTCAAGACGGTGTGCAATCTGATCGTCGGCGAGCACGCGCTACGCGTCGAGGCGTTCGTGATGCGGCACCCGGACGAGAACCGGGAGGAGCTGTGGGCGTGGCTGCTGCGCCACAACGCCCGGATGTACGGCGTCGCGTTCTCGATCGACGCGGCGGGCGACGTCTACCTGACCGGCCGGGTGTCGCTGACCGGGCTGGACGAGGCGGAGCTGGATCGGTTGCTGGGCGCGGTGCTCACCTACGCCGACGAGAACTTCGACACCATGCTGGAGATCGGGTTCGGTGCGGCGATCAAGCGCGAGTGGGACTGGCGGGTCAAGCGGGGCGAATCGCTGGCGAACCTCCAGGCGTTCGCCCATTTCGCCGACCCGGGCGCGCGTTCGGCCGAGGACTGAATTAGCCGAGCCGACAATTTCCCGGCGGCCGTCATGGGTCGCCCGGCCGGATTGTGTGACGGTTCAGACAGTCGGCGAGTGGTAGATTGCCTTGTCCCGGTTGCGCGGCCCAACTAGCGTTATCGCCAGGCGCCGACCGTGAGTTCGGGGAACGGACGACTTCGGTCGCCGTGGTGCGGCGTTCGGGGACGGGTTGCATGAAGCCGTTGGGGGACGGCGCGACCCGGGACCGGCGGTAGGTGCGGGCGGTGTCTATGGGGATGGGCGCCGCCCGCCGCCGTCGGCGAATTCCGTCAATTTCCCGACGCATTTTCCGGCGAGTGTGGCCGCCGAATTACGCGCGGTTTCCCATGGGGTTGCGACGCGATTTCGGCCGCCCGTTTACGAGCATCCGGCGGTGATGCGGTTTCGCCTCGGCTACACCGGGACGGCTCGCCCTGCGGCGTCGCCCGGTGGCAATGCCGGCTCGGCCGCGCCCCGGCCGTACAACCCAGTGACCAGGCCGGCCTGGCTCTGCGTGAAGTGGCGTTCGCCGGTCAGGTGGATGGCCGTCAGGATGACCACGAACGAGCCCAGCCGGTTGATCAGCGTACCGGTCCAGAGCAGCCAGAGCTGCCGCGGAAGCCCACCCGTAGCCTGCCGGAACCGGCCGCGCACGCCGCCTCCCCGTAATGACCGATCAGCTCGGACAGCCTTACAACCTACTGATCGGCGGCGAGTCGCTGTTCGAGCCTGACTTGGGCTGGGGCAGGATGAACGCATGATTGGGACGCTGGTGCTGCTTCGCCACGGCGAAAGCGAATGGAACGCCAAGAACCTCTTCACCGGCTGGGTGGACGTGGACCTGAACGCCAAGGGTCAGGCCGAGGCCCGCCGCGGCGGGGAGTTGCTGAGGGAGCACGACCTGCTGCCGGACGTCGTGCACACCAGCGTGCTGCGCCGGGCTATCCGGACCGCCGAGATCGCGTTGGACGCCGCCGACCGGCAGTGGATCCCGGTGCGGCGGTCGTGGCGGCTCAACGAGCGCCACTACGGCGCCCTGCAGGGCAAGGACAAGAAGCAGACGCTGCAGGAATTCGGTGAGGAGCAGTTCATGCTCTGGCGGCGCTCGTACGACGTACCGCCACCGCCGATCGCCGACGACGACGAGTGGTCCCAGGCCGGCGACCCGCGCTACGCGACCCTGCCCCCGGAGCTGCGGCCGAAGTCCGAGTGCCTCAAGGACGTCCTGCTGCGGGCGCTGCCGTACTGGTACGACGCGATCGTGCCGGACCTGCTGGCCGGGCGGACCGTGCTGGTCGCCGCGCACGGCAACTCGATGCGCGCGATCGTCAAGCACCTCGACCGCATCTCCGACGAGGCGATCGCGGCGCTGAACATCCCGACCGGGATCCCGCTGCGGTACGACCTGGACGAGTCGATGCAGCCGATCACGGTCGGCGGTGCCTATCTGGACCCCGAGGCGGCCGTGGAGGCCGCGGCGGCGGTGGCCAACCAGGGCCGCTAGCGCCCCCAGCGCCAGCGCGCCCCGCTGCGTCGATCTTGGACTCGTGGCGCCCGGTTTAGCCTGACTCGCGCCGTTTGTGAGGTGCCACAACTCCAAGATCGACGCAAAGGGTGTCGGTGTGGCGGGCGGGCGGTCAGCCGGCTATCGGGCGCCCGGTGATCATGTAGATCATGTGCTCGCCGGTATTGACGGCGTGGTCGGCGTACCGCTCGTAGAAACGGCCCAGCAGCGCGCCGTCGATCGCGGTCTCCGCGCCGTACGGCCAGTCGTCGTCGAGCAGGATCTTGAACAGGTCCCGCTCGAGCTCGTCCATCCGGTCGTCGTCGTTCTCCAGCTCGCCCGCCAGTCCGGCGTCCCGCTCGGCGATGACCGTGGTGATCTTGGCGGCCATGACGTCCGCGGCGTCCGCCATCTGCCGGAAGACGGTGCGCAGCTCGGCCGGCACCGCGGGCGACGGGTGCCGGCGGGCGGCGGTCTTGGCCACGTGCTCGGCCAGATCGCCCATCCGCTCCAGGTCCGCCGAGACATGCAACGCGGTGATGAGCGCCCGCAGGTCGGTGGCGACCGGCGCCTGCCGTGCGATGGTGTCGGCGACCTTGGTCTCGATCTGTTGGTAGATCGCGTCGACCTCGACGTCGCGTTCGATGACCGACTCGGCGGCCTTGAGGTCGGCCGTGAGCAGCGCCGTGGTCGCCTTGCGCATGGCGGCGCGGACAGCCTCGGCCATGGTCACCAGCAGGCGGCTGACCTCGTTGAGGTCGGCTTGAAACTCCTCGCGCATTTCCTCGCCCTTGCTCGGGGCCGCACTGTCGGCGCGGCCGTTATGTGCGTTAACGCTATGGGTGCGGTGCGGCATGGACATGAACGGTGGTGAACGATGCCGGGCGTCGCGGTGAACATATCCAAACGCACGCCGGATATGTCTAGTTCTCCGTGGGGTCCAGGTAAACAATGACCCTACGATCGCTGCGTGGACACGGTGTACGGCGTCGGCCTGCTAGTCGCCACGCTGGCCATCGGCGTGGCAGCGGGTGCGTTGTTCGTGCGGACCCGACGCACCTCCGCCGCCGGGTCCGTCCCATCGCCCGGCGCACCGAAGCGTAAGGGGGGCCGCGTCATCGACACCGAAGACGAGCGATCCACCGGCAAGCACGGGATGAAGGGGCTCGGGCGCAAGAGTCTGGACTCCCTGCGGGTCGGCGTGGTGGTGCTCGATGCGGCCGATCAACCCGTGCTGGTGAACCCGGCCGCCCGGGCGATGGGCCTCCTGCGCTCCGGCGGCGCCCCGGGAACCATCGCCGCCCACCCCATCCTGCGCACGCTCGCCGGCCAGGTCCGCCGCACCGGCGTACGCCGGGAGGTGGAACTCGATCTTCCCAGAGGCCGCGCCGGTGGCACCCAGGCGCCCCTCGGCCTGCACCTGCGCGCGGTGGCCCTCAACTCCACCCACGTAGCGGTCGAGGCCGCCGACGTCACCGAGTCGCACCGCCTCGCCCGGGTCCGCCGCGACTTCGTGGCGAACGTCAGCCACGAGCTGAAGACCCCCATCGGCGCGCTGCAACTGCTGGCCGAAGCCCTGCTGGACGCCACCAACCTGCCGGACGAGCCGGACGAGCAGCGGTCCGAGGACCTGCTCGCGGCCCGCCGGTTCGCCGAACGCATCCATCACGAGTCAGCCCGGATGGGCCGGCTGGTCAGCGAACTCCTGGAGCTCACCCGCCTGCAGGGCGCCGAACCGCTGCCGGAACCCGAGCCGGTCTCGGTCGACTGGGTGGTCGCCGAGGTGATGGACCGCACCCGGACCACCGCGTCGGCGAAGGGCATCGACATCGTCTACACCGGCCCCCGTGCCACGCTGGTCTACGGCAGTGACAGCCAGGTCGCCACGGCGGTGACCAACCTGGTGGAGAACGCGATCGCGTACTCCGGGGAGGACACCAAGGTCTCGCTGACCGTGCGCCAGGACGAGGACTGGGTCGAGATCGACGTCGCGGACCAGGGCATCGGCATCGCCCCGCACGACCTCGACCGGATCTTCGAACGGTTCTACCGCGCCGACCAAGCCCGGTCCCGCTCCACCGGCGGCACCGGCTTGGGTCTCGCCATCGTCAAACACATCGCCACCAACCATGGCGGCCGCGTCGACGTCTCCAGCGAACTCGGCGGGGGATCGACATTCACCCTGCGCCTACCCGCCCGTCCCCCGGAGGCCCCGTTGCTGTTACCGGCGGAGATTGAGATCGAGTCCGGCGCGGCCGGCCTCTGACCGGACGCCCGAACGGAAGGAACTTTCATTGGCCCGCGTGCTCGTGGTCGAGGACGAAGAGTCGTTCTCCGATGCCTTGTCGTACATGCTGCGAAAGGAGGGTTTCGAAGTGTCGGTCGCGGCGACCGGGACCTCGGCGCTCACGCAGTTCGACCGGACGGGCGCCGACATCGTGTTGCTCGACCTCATGCTTCCCGAGATGTCCGGCACCGAGGTGTGCCGCCAGCTGCGCCAGCGGTCAGCCGTACCGATCATCATGGTCACCGCCCGGGACAGTGAGATCGACAAGGTGGTCGGGCTGGAGATCGGGGCCGACGACTATGTCACGAAGCCGTATTCGCCGCGCGAGCTCGTCGCCCGGATAAGAGCCGTGCTGCGCCGGCAGACCAGCGACGCCGCCGAGATCTCCGCGCCGACGCTGGCCGCCGGCCCGGTCCGGATGGACGTCGAGCGGCACGTGGTGACCGTGGAGGGCGAGTCGGTAGCGCTTCCGCTCAAGGAGTTCGAGCTGCTCGAGCTGCTGCTGCGCAACGCCGGCCGGGTGCTGACCCGGGGCCAGCTGATCGACCGGGTCTGGGGTGCCGACTACGTAGGCGACACCAAGACGCTGGACGTGCACGTGAAGCGGCTGCGGTCCAAGGTGGAGCCGGAACCGTCGACGCCGCGCTACATCGTCACCGTGCGCGGGCTGGGTTACAAGTTCGAGCCCTGATCCCTCGCGGCCCGCGCGGCGACGGTCGCCGGGTGCGGCGCGACCATGCGGGAGGCTAGCCGGGCTTCGCACAGCTCGGCCAGTCGCTCGTACGCCGCGCCGCCGATCAGCGCGGTCAGCTCCGAGGCGTACGAGCGGAACATCGGCTCCGAGCCCACGTGCGCGTCCGGTGAGGACGTGCACCACCAGTCGAGGTCGTGCCCGCCCGGCCCCCAGCTGCGCCGGTCGAACTCGGTAAGCGTGGACTGCAGCACCTTGGTTCCGTCGCTGCGCTTGACCCAGTCCTGCTCTCGCCGGACCGGCAGCTGCCAGCAGACGTCCGGCTTGTAGGCGAGCGGGTGCAGGCCGTCTCGCAGCGCCTGGGCGTGCAGGGCACACCCGCCGCCACCCGGGAAGCCGGCGTCGTTGAGGAACACGCAGGGCCCGTCGCCGGCCCGGACCGCGGTACGCCGGGCCGGTGTCGAGCCGTCGACGGTGTCCATCTCCGTGTAGTTCTTGAACCCGCGCCGGTAGTGCTGCCAGGTCTCCGGGGTCAGCTTGGCGGCCGCGGCCTTCACCCGGTTCTCGTCGTCCGCGTCGGTGAAGAACGCGCCGTGCGAGCAGCAGCCCTCCTGCGCCCGGCCGGCGATGATGCCGTGGCAGGCCGAGCCGAACACGCACGTCCAGCGGGACAGCAGCCAGGTCAGGTCGGCCCGCACCACGTGCTGCTCGTCGGCCGGGTCGACGAACTCGATCCACTCCCGAGGGAAGTCGAGGTCCACCTCGGCGGCCCGCTCGGCCGCCGCCGGGTCCATGACGATGCGCACTGGGTGACGACTCACTTGCGTCAGCGTACGCGCGAGTACGGGAGAGTGTGCCCGCGACGGACAGCTGGTCTGTCGCCGATGATTGTCCGGTCTACCCTGGGATCCGTGAGTTCCCGCATCCCCGTGCTGCTGTCCAGCTCGTCGGTCTTCCCCGAGCCGACCGCCGCCGCCTTCGAGATGGCGGCCACGCTGGGGTACGACGGGCTCGAGGTCATGGTCTGGACCGACGCGGTCAGCCAGGACGCCGGTGCGCTGCTGGGACTGGCGCGGCATTACGGCGTACCGGTGCTGTCCGTGCACGCGCCCTGCTTGCTGGTGACCCAGCGGGTCTGGAGCCCGGACCCGTGGGAACGGCTGAGCCGCGCCGCCGAGCTCGCCGAGACGCTGGGCGCCCGGAACGTCGTGGTGCATCCGCCGTTCAGCTGGCAGCGCGACTATGCGCGGAACTTCGCGGAGGGCCTGGCCGAGATCCAGGGGCGGCAGCCGGACACCACGTTCGCGATCGAGAACATGTTCCCGGTACGGATGGCGGGGCGCACGTTCGTCCCGTATACGCCGGGTTGGGATCCCACCGAGACCGGGTACCACGCGTACACCCTCGACCTTTCGCACTGCGCCGCCTCCCGGACGGACGCGCTCGCGATGGCCGACAAGATGGGTGCCGGCCTCAAGCACGTGCACCTCGGCGACGGCTCCGGCGAGGCCCGCGACGAGCACCTGGTGCCGGGCCGGGGCAACCAGCCGTGCGCCGAGTTGCTGCGCTCGCTCTCCCGGCGGCGTTTCCGCGGGACGGTGGCGGTGGAGGTCTCCACCCGCCGGGTGACCAGCCGGGCGGCCCGGGAGGCGGACCTGCGCGAGTCGCTGGAGTTCGCCCGGCGGCACCTGACGCCGGCGACCGCGGCCGCGCGGGGGTGACCCGCTACGCGGGCGTGAGCATCGCCGCCCGCTTCCGCGCCCGGTGCGCCGCCACGTGCGAGCGGGTGGCGCAGCGTTCCGAGCAGAACCGGCGGCAGTTGTTGGACGACGTGTCCAGATAGACGTTTCCGCAGCGTTCGTCGGCGCAGATGCCGAACCGGGCGCTGCCGTACTCGCACAGCCAGACGGCCAGGCCCCAGACCGCCCCGGCCAGGTATTCCGCGCTGACCGAGGAGCCCCGGCTGGTGACGTGCATGTGCCAGTCGCTGGTGTCGTGACCGGAGATGCGCGGCTGCACCGGGAAGGTCTCCAGCAGCGTGTTCAGCGCGGCGACGGCCTCGGTGTCCCGCCCGGACGTGCCGTACTGGAAGACCTCCCGCAGCCGGCGCTGCGCCCGGCGGAACGTCGGCAGGTCTTTCTCGACCACCTCGTCGCGCATCCAGGACTGGTCCGCGGAGAACAGATTCCGGAGTCCGGCGAGGTCGTCCGTGTCCGCGTTGACCAGATCAACCGCGGTCCGGGCGTACGCATCGAAGTTCACCCGACAACCGTAGCCGCCCGGGGGTCGATCGCGCTCCACCGCGACCCCCGACGCGGTGGGCGATACGCTCCCAGCATGCTCCGATCCGTCTTTCTCGCCGCCGCCGGATCATCCCGGTTGGAGCGGCTCCTCGAGTCCGCCACCCCCGCCCAAACCACCCTGCGGGGCCTCGTCCCG
>Ga0081539_10004845_pt1 | contig 14408 bp, 13 predicted proteins | sample TabmetS4T2R2_FD_71023 | JGI IMG/M metagenome (GOLD analysis project Ga0081539, IMG submission 71023) | Tabebuia heterophylla rhizosphere microbial communities from the University of Puerto Rico - S4T2R2 | ecosystem: Host-associated > Plants > Roots > Rhizosphere ...
TCGCGGCGAAGGTGAAGCGTACACCTACGGTCTCTACGTGAAGACCGTAGGTCCGAATCCTTGGCAGGGAGCAGGGATGCATCAAGGATCTGTGGGCGTGAGATCCTCACAACACTCATCTAGCTTGTAGCCGGTCCGGCGGTATATCCCGATGAGCCTGAAACCTAGTGATTCGTGCAGGCCGACGCTTGCGGGGTTGGGGAGTGCGATCCCGGCGTACGCGTTGTAGTAGCCCTGCAAGACCAGCAGGGAGTTGAGCGACGTGTACAGTGCCCGGCCCACGCCTCTGCGGCGCTCGTTTTCATGCACGTAGGCCGATACGTCCGCGCACCACTGGTACGCGAACCGCGAGCGGTGCGTGGCAGCGTATGCGTAGCCGGATATCCTTCCATCACGCTCGTAGACCAGCCAGGGGAAGCGCTCCAGGGTATTTATAATGCGCCGGCGCATCTCCCCTTCCGTGGGGGGTTCGATCTCGAACGAGATGATCGTATCCCTCACTACCGGGGCGTAGACGGCGGATATCTCCCCCGGGTCCTTCTCCGTGGCAAGCCTGATAGTTGCCCGAAGTCCATACCCGGAGGCGTCATCCACGCTCATGGGGATTATTCTAGGACATCGGTTCCGGGCGGACAGGCGACGTTCAGCAATTCCGCGCGCCCGGAAGGGTGCCTTCCCTGGCTACCGTCCGATGAACCTGGCGTCGCGCTTCTCGAAGAACGCTGAGACGCCCTCCTCGTGGTCGTAGGTGTACCCCAGCGAGGTCTGCCCTTCCGCCTCACGTTCGAGCGCGGATTGCAGATCTCCGTCGAAGCTCGCGTTCAGGGCGCGGCGGATTGCTACGAGCGCGCGGGTCGGCATGTTCGCCAGGCGGTTCGCCAGTGCGAGGGTCTCTTCAGCGAGCTTCTCGTCCGGGACTACCCGGTTGACGAGACCGATGCGTCCGGCTCCCTCCGCATCTATCGCGTCGCCGAGCAGGCTCATCTCCATCGCCCTGCCAAGGCCGATCGCACGCGGCAAGAAGTATGTCACGCCCGCGTCCGGCATGAGCCCTATCTTCACGAACGCGACGGAGAACTTTGCGCTCTGTGCCGCCACGCGCAGGTCACAGGCGAGCGCCAGCCCGAGACCCGCCCCGTACACCGGGCCGTGCAGCGATGCGACTAGGGGCTTCTCCATCGCGGCGAGCTTCTCGACCGAAGGCGCAAAGGTGCGGCGCAGATACTCGCCGAGGTCGGGCGGTTCGCCGTTTTTGCGCACGAGATCCTCACCCCGCAGGTCAGCGCCTGCCGAGAAGCCCCTTCCCTCGCCCCGCAGTACGACGCAGCGGACCCTATCATCGGAGGCCACGTCGTCCAGGGCGGCGTGAAGGTCGCGGTGCAGGGCGCCGTCGAAGGCGTTGAGCCTGTCCGGACGGTTCAGGGAGATGGTGACAACGCTGTTCTCCCTCTCGAAGAGGATCGTCTCGTACAAGGCTCGAAGCCTCCTCTCTCTGGCTCGCGAAGATCCCCGCCTCGGCCTCCGCAGGGCGGCTGCGGCTGGCCGGTACTTACGCTCCGTTTACCCGGCGACGGTCTCGCTCTCCTCCTCTGCCACGTCCGCGGACATCTCACCCTCGTAGGTCTCGGTGATCAGGTAGACCGAGATGAAGGTGATAGCGGCCATGGCGAGCATGTAGAAGGAGACCGAGAGGGAGGTGCCCGTCTTGTCCAGCAGCCAGACCATGATGATCGGGGCCAGCCCGCCCGCGAAGACCGAGGCTCCCTGATACCCGAGCGAAGCCCCCGAGTAGCGTACCCGGGCTGTAAACATCTCTGCGTAGAGGGCAGCCTGCGGCCCGTACATCATGCTAAGGAAGGTCTGTCCCACGGAGAGGGCGATGGTGATGAGCACGATGTTCGCGGTATCCACGAGCACGAACATCGGAAAGCCCCAGAGCCCAAGCAGAACAGCGCCGGTCAGGTAGACTCCCCGACGTCCCACGCGGTCCGTGAGCGCGGCGAAGCCGATCAGGGCCGGTATCTGGACCGCCGAGGCGATCAAAACCGCCCCAAGCATCGCGTCGCTGGAGAGGCCGAGGCTCCTGGTTCCGTAGTCCAGTATGCCGCTGATAAGTATGTAGAAGGACCCGTTTATGACGAAGAACGCGCCTCCCGCCAGGAGTATCTGCTTTGGGTGCTGCGTGATGACCTCCACGATGGGCGACCGCTGGGCGCCCTCCTCTGAGCTTTCCTGCTGCCTCTCTTCCAGATGGCGGAACGCCGGCGTGTCTTCGAGCCTAAGCTGTATGAACATCGCCACCCCGATGAGGAGAACGCCAACCAGGAACGGCACCCGCCAGCCCCAGGCCGCGAACTGCGCGTCGGTGGTCAACGCCGCTATTGCCAGGAAGACCAGGTTCCCCAAGATGACCCCGACCGGAACCCCCGTCTGGGCGAAGCTCCCGAACAGGCCGCGTCGGTTGGGAGGGGCGTACTCCGTAGCCAGCAGCACGGCGCCGCCCCACTGCCCGCCGACGGCTAGACCCTGGCAGAAGCGGAGCACGAACAGCAGCACCGCGGCCCAGACCCCGATGGTCTCGAAGGTCGGCATCAGCCCGATCAGCAGCGTCGCAGCGCCCATGAGGATCAGGGCGATCACCAGCGTCGGCTTGCGCCCGAGCCTGTCCCCGAAATGCCCGAACAGCGCACCGCCCACAGGACGCGCCACGAACCCCACGGCAGCCGTGCTGTACGATGCCAGCACCGCAGCGACCTCCGAAGACTCGGGGAAGAACAGCGTTGGAAAGACGAGTGACGCGGCCGTCAGGTAGATGAAGAAGTCGTACCACTCTATTGAGGACGCCGTGAGAGACGCTATCCCCGCCTTCGCGATGTCCGATCTCTGGGGCTGGATCGCTTCACCGGACGTGGACATTCATACCCCCATCTCGACGATCTCACAGACATCCAAACGTCCTCCCCGACACACCGCTCTCTGGGCTAGATCCACGTTCCCATCCCCTTCCTCCGATGGCCACCCTGTGCATAGGTTAGACCACCCCGGAGCTAGAGTCAATTGCGACAATATAGCGGGAATTGTCGGATGATAGCCTATTCGAGTCTGCTGGCAAGCTCCGCGAAGCGGTCGAGGGAGTCGGGGTTGGAGAGGGAGTCGCGGCTGGCGGCGTCCTCCGGTGCGGTGCCGGAGAGTATCTTCTTCACCGGTACCTCCAGCTTCTTGCCGTTCAGGGTGCGCGGTATATCTTCGACGGCCAGTATCTCGTTGGGCACGTGGCGCGGCGAGGCGTTCTCCTTGATGCTAGATTTGATCCTGCCCTTCAGGTCGTCGTCCAGCTCCGCGCCTTCTTCGAGGACGACGAAGAGCGGCATGAAGGAGTTGCCTCCAGAACGCGGAACGTCCACGACGAGGCTGTCGGCGACCTCCTCGACCTTCTCAACGGCGGAGTAGATCTCGGCCGTCCCCATCCTGACGCCGCCGCGGTTGATCGTCGAGTCCGAGCGGCCGTAGATGATGCAGCTGCCGTATGGCTTCACCTTGATCCAATCCCCGTGCCGCCACACGCCAGGGAACTTGTCGAAGTAGCTGCTGTGATATTTTTCGCCGTCCTCGTCGCCCCACAGGTAGAGCGGCATGGAAGGCATGGGCTCGGTGATGACGAGCTCTCCGACTTCATCGGTGAGGGAGTTGCCTTCCTCGTCGAAAGCCTCGACCTTCGCGCCGAGCGAGCGCGCCTGGAGTTCCCCAGCCCTCACCGGAAGTAGCGGGACGCCGCCCACGAAGGCCGTGCACAGGTCGGTGCCGCCGCTGGTGGAGAACAGCCAGAGGTCTTCCTTGATGTGCTCGTAGGCCCACTCGAAGCCTTCGGGCGGGAGCGGCGAGCCGGTGGAGCCCATGCTTTTCAGGGCGGAGAGGTCGTGGTCGCGGCCCGGCTCGATGCCGGCGTTCATGCATGCTGTGATGTAGCTGGCGCTGGTCCCGAAGCAGGTCATGCCGGTCTCTTCGGCCAAGGACCACAGGACGTTCATGTCGGGGTAGCCGGGATTGCCGTCGTAGAGGAGCGCGGTCGCGCCGGTTAGCAGGCCACCGACGAGCATGTTCCACATCATCCAGCCCGTCGTGGTGAACCAGAAGAAGCGATCTCCGGGGCCGAGGTCTATGTGCAGGTCCGCCTTCTTCAGATGCTCCAGAAGGATGCCGCCCTGCCCCTGCACGATGGCCTTCGGCAAACCCGTCGTCCCCGACGAATAGAGCACCCACAGCGGATGGTCGAACGGCACCCGCTGGAAAGTCAACTCAGCGCCGAGATGCTCGTCCAGCAGATCATCCCAGAGCACGGCGTTTTCGAGTCCGCCCGTGTCCGGTGTATCGTTGAGGTAAGACAGTACGACGGTGTGTTGGAGGCTCGGGATCTCCTCTTGCAGCCCCGCTACGGTCTCCATGCGGTCGTGGTCCTTGCCGCTGTAGCGGTAGCCGTCCACGGCGATGAGGACCCTCGGCTCTATCTGCCTGAACCGGTCCACGACGGTGGAGACCCCGAAGTCCGGAGAGCAACTCGACCACACGGCCCCGATGGAAGCCGTAGCCAGGAAAGCGATGACGGCCTCCGGCACGTTCGGAATATACGCCACAACCCGGTCTCCGCGTCCGACGCCGAGCGACCTGAGACCGGCGGCGACCGCGGCAACGGATTCGCGCAGTTCGTCCCAACTCACCGCGGATAGGTCCCGTATCTCCGACTTGTGCAGGATCGCAGGCACATCCTCCTGCGCTCGCAGGAAGATGTGCTCGGCATAGTTAAGCTCCGTGCCGGGAAACCACTCGGCCCCCGGCATCTCGCGCTCCGCCAGCACTTTGTCGTACGGCTCCGAAGACACGACGCCGCAGTAATCCCAGACGGAAGCCCAGAAGCCTTCCAGGTTCGTCACGGACCATCCCCACAGTTCATTGTAGTCGCTGAAGTTCAGGCCCCGTTCGTCCTCCAGCCACCGCATGTAGCGGGAGATGTTGCTGTTCTCCTTCATCTCTTCGGAAGGCTCCCAGAGGAGCCTTCCCTCTGCCGTTTCAGTCATTCCTTTCCCTTTCCTTTCGCCAAGACCATACCGATCCCGGCTATCCTCTCGTTCACTAGCGCGAGCACCGAATCGGGTTTTCGACTCACTACTCACTATTCACAGGAGCGAAGCGACCTACCACTGGGCGGTCGCGGCGCCATCCATCGTCAGGGAGGCGCCGCTGATGAACGAGGCTTCGGGAGCGCAGAGGAACGCCGCGAGTTCGGCCACCTCTTCGGGCTCGACGAGGCGTTTTATCGCCGGGCTCATCAGCATCACCTTCTCGATCACCTCGTCCTCGGAGATGCCGCGCGTGCGGGCCTGATCAGAGACCTGACCCTCCACCATCGGCGTCCTCACGTAAGCCGGGCAGATGCAGTTGGAGGTCACGCCGCGCTGCCCGCCCTCCAGCGCCACCACCTTCGAGAAACCTTCGAGCCCGTGCTTGGCCGAGATGTACGCCGCCTTGTACGGTGACGCCCGCAACCCGTGCACGGATGAGATGTTGATGACCCTCCCCCACCCCTTCTCGTACATGCCCGGCAACGCCTTCCGCACCAGCCTGAACGGGGCCTCCAGCATGACCCGCATTATCTGCGAGAACCGCTCCGGCGGGAACTCCTCGATGGGGGCGACGTGCTGCAGTCCGGCGTTGTTAACTACGATGTCCGCCTCGAACTCAAGCGCGTCCAGCGCCTCATGGTCCGAGAGGTCAACCTGCATCGCCCTGCCTCCGAAGCCGTCCGCCACCTTCTTCGCGGCCTCGCCGTCCAGGTCGAGCACGGTGACCACCGCGCCCGCCCGGGCGAGACGTTCGGCGCAGGCGCGTCCGATACCGCTCGCGGCGCCCGTTACCAGGGCGTAGTGTCCGCGCAGGTCTACGTTCACCGAAGAGGCCGGGATGGTGGAAGTCTCGTTCATATGTGTCCCCGATCCGTGATGATAGCCACGAGCCGGTTGTACCCGCGGGCGGAACAGGATATTCCGGCCCGCGGGCTGACTTTGCTTCCCAGCCAGGCGAAGAACTACGCCGGGCGTTCTCCTGTTCTCTCGGAGATGAGGCGACGCTCGGCTTCCTGCGTCTCGTAGATATCGCCCTGGTAAGTCTCGGTGGCAAGGAACGTGGAGATCACGGTGATCACGGCCATCCCCGCCGTGTACGCCGCCACGGCACCATAGTCGTACTTTGCCAAGAGGGCCGCTGCGATGAGCGGCGAGAGGCCGCCGCCGAGTACGGAGGCGAGCTGGTAGCCAACGGAGGCTCCCGAGTAGCGTACCCGCGTTCCGAAAAGTTCCGCGAAGAACGCAGCTTGCGGGCCGTACATCGAGTCGTGACCGATGTTTACGCCGAGGATGATGGCGAGCCAGATCAAGGGTTCTACCCCGGTATTTAAGAGCCAGAAGAACGGGAAGGCGAAGAGCAGCGAGAAGATCGATCCGAACAGGTATAGCGGCCGCCTGCCGAACCGGTCAGAGAGCGCCCCGAAGAACGGCACGGTGAAGATGCCGATGGCTGCCGCGATTATGACGCCGGTGAGCCCAACGCTTTCCGGTTTCCCCAACTCTTCCACGACATAACTAAGAACGAAAACGGTCAGGACATAGAAGGTGCCGTTCTCCGCAAGCCTCATGCCCATCGCGAGCAAAACCTGCTTCGGGTAGGTGCGGAACACGTCCACTATGGGCATGTTCGCCTCTGTATTGGATTCCTTGACCTGCGCGAAAGCCGGGCTCTCCATGATACGTAGCCTGATGAAGAGCCCGACGGCAACGAGCGCGAGGCTCAACAGGAACGGCACCCGCCAGGCCCACGCAACGTCAAAAGAGTTGGCGATCAGGAAGGCCACGGTCCCCGTCAACAGGCCCGCCGGAACGCCCATCTGCGGCCAGCTTCCGTAGAAACCTCGCCTTCCTTCGGGCGCGTGCTCCACGGCCATCAGGACCGCCCCGCCCCACTCCCCGCCGACCCCGATGCCCTGGCAGAAGCGCAGGACCACCAGGAGCAGCGGGGCAAGAATCCCGATGCTCTCGAAAGTGGGTAAGAAGCCTATGAGGGCCGTCGCGATGCCCATGATGAGCAGGGAGAGGATGAGCATGGACTTGCGTCCGATTCTGTCCCCGTAGTGTCCGAACACGATGCCGCCTATCGGCCTCGCTGCGAAACCGACGGAGTACGTGGAGAATGCGAGCAGAATGCCCGCCGTCTCCGAGAACTCAGGGAAGAACAGTTCCGGGAAGAGCAAGGCCGCCGCCGTCCCGTACAGGAAGAAGTCGTACCATTCGATGGCCGTCCCGATGAAGCTGGCGGTCGCCACCTGACGAATGGAGGAAGTATCCCCCCTGCCTTCTCCGCCTACGTTATCCAAGGTCCTCTCCCTTCCGTGTCCGGCCCCGAAAGACCAGGCCTCATCCTTTACCCCAAACCACCATGCATGTTGTCAAATACCGTGCCCTCGCGCAACCCCGTAAGCCGCGCGGTAAGCCACCTGCCTCGCCTCCGCGAGCGGGCGCTCTAGGCGGACCAATGTGACCGTGTTCTATTTTCCGGGCGCGGTGAGGCGTAGCTGGTGGCGGCGGGTGAAGAAGGAACGGTAGGAGAGGAGCCCTACCAGGATGGCCGCGATGGAGACGCTGCCGAGGAGCATGTAGAGTACCACTATTTGCAGTCGCACGGCTTCGAGGGGTTCGGCGCCGGCGATGATCATGCCGACCATCGCGCCCGGCAGGAAGATGATGCCCGTGGTCTTGGTCGAGTCTATGAGCGGCGTCATGGCATTCCTGAGGGCCATTCTCAGGATGGGAGAGACGGCCTGCCGGCTGGTGGCCCCAAGAGCAAGGGCCGCCTCCACCTTGAGCCTTTGCTCGGAGAGGTCGTCGTGTACCCTGGTCAGGGTGAGGCTCGCGGTGTTCATGGAGTTCCCGATCACCATGCCCCCCAGCGGAATCAGATAGCGGGCGGTCGCCGGCACGATCTGCAACACGAGAAGGATCGCCAGGGTCGCCACGGCCGCGATCCCTATGGCCCCGGCGGCCACCAAGAACGCTCGTGGCACGCCCTTCGCCCTCCCGGCCGAGGTCCAGGCTGCGAAGAGAACCATCCCCGCAAGCAGCGCCACGACCGCGGGAAGGCTCTCCAGCCTGAACACGTAATCTATGACGTACCCGACGGCGGTTAACTGGAGGAAGGACCGGACCACGGCTATCCCCATGTCCCGCTCCAGGTCCAGCCTCTGGTACAGGCTCAGGGCTACCGCCACGGCCACGAGCCCAAGGGTGAACAGGGAGGCGGAACCTACTGTCTCCAGGCCGGCCACCTCAGAGCCTCCCCGAGATGAACCGGCGCGCCCGCTCTCCCTCGCGGGAGAAGAACTCCTCCCGGCTCCACTCGCCCTCGCTCCGCCCTGCCGCCAGGAGCACGATGTGATCCGCTATGCGCTCGACCTGCCCGATGTCGTGGCTCACCATCACGATGGTCAGCCCCAGCCGGTTCTTCAATTCCTTTACGAGGTCTTCGATCTTGCTGCGGGCGGCCTCGTCCAGCGCGCTCGTGGGCTCGTCCATGAGCAAAACCTCCGGCTCCAGGGCGAGCGCCCTGGCTATGGAGACCCGCTGCTGCTCGCCCACCGAGAGGCCCCGCGGGTCCCGTTCCCGGTTCAGTCCCACGAGACCCGCCATCTCCAGCAAACGGCCCGCGTCGGCGTCCCTGCGGGCCAGGCGCGCCCCGTAGAGCACCGCGTCCTCGACCGTATCCCCGAACAGCGCGGGGAGCTGGAATACCATCCCGACCCGGCGCCGCAGCTTCAGGGGGTCCAGCCCGCTCGTGGTACGGCCGTCCAGGTATATCTCTCCCGCCGTGGGTTCGACGAGGCGGTTGATGGCGCGCAGCAAGGTACTCTTCCCAGCGCCCGAAGGTCCCACGATGGAGGTAATGCGTTCCCCCGGCATCGCGGCATCAATGCCCCTCAAAATCTCTACGCCGCCCACGGCGAAGTGTAGATCGGAGACGCGGATCCTGGGCTGTTGCAAACTCAGAGCACCTCACGACTCAGGTAAGCGTACAGACCGTCGAACATGACGTCGGTATGGCTGGTGAGGATCTCGTCGTCGGGCAGCGTGAGCTGCATCCCCCGGATGGTGAAGTCCAGACCTTCCGCTTCGGGACGGCCGTACTTCTCGTCCATAAGATCCGCATCATGGACGATCTCGGCTATCTCGGCCAGTACCGGATCTTCGAGCGAGTATTCCTTGAGAAAAGTCTCGAAGGAGCAGTCCTCACCCCTGTGGGAGAGCCAGGCCCCGGCAACGTCGAAGAGCTCCGCGCCTTCCGGCGCCTCCGACGGGTCCGCAAAGTAGTGGAAGGTTGGCTCGCGGTCTACGAAACGCCTTATCAGCCAGACGCAGGCCGTACGATCCACGTGGCATCCGGCGCGGGTCGCCCACAGCACTAGCCGACCACCCCGCCCGCATCGCCGGCTTCTCCTTCATCGTCCCTCAACGCCAGCCGGGTTTCACGCAGGATCGAGGCCGCTTCGTCTCTCGAGCGAGCGCGGAAATAGTCCCGGCGGCGCACGGCCCGGAACTCGCGCTCGATCCTGCCGAGCTCTTCCAGGAGGGATGCTCCATCCGACCCGAGCGCGGCCCTGCGCCGCAAACGTTCGGACGCCTCGATGATCTTCCCGAAGACCTCTTCGCAAGAGGCGCGGAAGGCCTCGATCAGCGCCTCGTTCTCGGCGATGGTGTTGGGCTGGGATTCCCAGAGCGTGGCCTCCCCCCCGACCTCCCGGATCTTGAGCTGGAGCCACTCGAACTGCTCTCGGGTAACGGCGTTCTCTGGCAGGACCGTGGCCCCGTCCTGAAGGTAGAGCGCGCCCAGGGTTTTCAGCCTGCGCCACACCGAGACCCGGTGGCGGGAGGGTTCCCTGGGGAGCTGGTAGATCAGGATCAGCCAGCGTGTCTTGCCCGAGTCCATCGAATGCCTATCCTACAACAGCGTCCACACCATCCCCAGGACGGCTCCGACAGGCACCATGAGGTAGATGGGCACCTTGTAGCGCTGCAGCACAACAAAGGAGACGACCGCCACCACCAGCGCGAAGACGTCGAGCCCGGCCAGGGAGACGCCCTCGGGGAACAAAACCTGCGTGGCGAAGTAGACCGCCAGGTTAGCCACTACCCCCACCACGGCCGCCGTGACCCCGATGAGGATCGCCTTGAGGCGACGGTCGTTGGACAGGAACTCTATGTAGGGCGCAAGGAAGAAGATGAACAAGAAGCACGGCAGGAAGGTGGCGTAGGTAGTCACCAGGGCACCGAGAGTTCCGTAGAGCAGGGGAGCGAAGGGCCCGGCCTCGTTCCAGGCACCGATGAAGCCGACGTACTGGGTGACCATGATCAAGGGCCCCGGCGTCGACTCGGCAAGCCCCAGGCCCTGCACCATCTGGTCGGTCGTGAGCCACCCGTAGTGGTTGACCGCCACGTCGGAGACATAACTAAGAACCGAGTAGGCCCCGCCGAAGGTCAGGAACGCCGCCCCCGTGAAGAAGAGGGCTTCATTGACCAGCACATCCTCTCCTCCACGCCACAGGTAGAGCGTCCCGACGGGCAGCGCCCACAGCAAGACGAAGATCCCCAGGAGTCTCAGGTTGCGCAGCATCGAGGGTCTGCCGTTCGAGGCAGCCAGGTCGACGGCAGGCTCCTCCTCTTCCTCCGAAGAGCCGTGGCCCCCGCCTGCGAAGGCGTCTGCGGCGAAGCTCGTGCGGCTCAAGAGTAGCCCGGCCACGGCGGCCGCCAGGACGACCAACGGGAACGGGACGGAGAGGAAGTAGAGGGCGACGAAGGCCAGGACCGCGAAGCCCACGAGAACGCGGTGGTTGATGGTGCGCTTGCCTATCCTCAAAACCGCCTCGACCACGATGGCTATGACGACTGGCTGCACGCCGTAGAGCAGGCCCGTGACCGCCTGCACGTCAGAGTGGGCCACGGCGAGATAGGAGAGCAGGAGGAGGACGAAGATCGAGGGTATAACGAAAAAGGAACCCGCGACGATGCCACCCAGGGTCCCGTGCAGCCGCCATCCAATGTAGATGGCGACCTGCTGGGCCTCGGGACCGGGCAAGAGCATACAGAAGTTCAGCGCCCGCAGGTACTGTCTCTCAGAGACCCAGCGTTTCCTCTCGACCAACTCGCGGTGCATGATCGCGATCTGTCCCGCCGGCCCCCCGAAGTTGATGAACCCCAGCTTCACCCAGAACCAGAACGCCTCCCAGAAACCAACCGGCTTGGTACCCGCTTCCTCTTTGACGGCCATCCCATCACCTCTCTACCCGCCAAACCTCCATCATCACCGAAATAGAGTAACCGTGGTTACATAAAACGTCAAGGCCATCGTTGGCGGGGAAGGTGCGAATGACGGCCACTACGTCTATGTCGCGGGATCGCCAGTAGATACCCTTGGCGAGTAGACGATTATGGGGCATCTCCCGGTAGACCACTGGGGCGAGGGCCGGGTTCGCGAGGGCTTCTTAGAGCCTACGCGGGCTGGGCGGTGCTAAAAGGGGCGGCTTACGCCCTGGGTCGGACGCACCACCATGACCGGGCAGTGGGCGTGGCGGACGACGGAGTCGGCGACGTTACCCAGAAGGGCTCGCCGCAGACCACCGAACCCGCGGCTGCCGATCACTATAAGGCCGGCGTCTATGTCCTCTGCCAGGTGGACGATCGCCTCGTCCCGGTTTTCGTCCATCTTCAGGTGGGCGACCGCGACGGTGCCGCCCGCCTCTTCGATCTTCCTGACCTGTTCGTCCAGTATCTCCCGGGCCTCTCGCTCGAGCGTCTCGCGCTCCGTTTCGGCGTACACCTCGTAGACGGCGGCGGGGAATGTGCGTCCGACCGCGACGACGTGTAGCCGCGAGTTGGTGCTCCGGGCAAGGTCCATCGCTACCGTCGCCGCCAACTCCGCGTGCGGAGAACCGTCGGTGGCCAGCAAGATGTGCGTGGGAAAGATGCTCAATTCGCCGTCCTTTCGTTTTACGCGCCACAAACCGGAGAAACCGCGGTTCTTGTTCGTCGTAGTCCTGCCTGTTCCCGAGAGGTGGGTGAACCATAGGGCAACCCGCGCTGCCTCTCTATGTTCTCGTACGCTTCCTCCCCGGTTTATATCGGCTAGCACGTCCAAGCTCATAGCCTACATGCCGCATTTCACCGGTCTCAAGCCGGATCGGCGTCGTCGCGCGATGGCGCCGGGACCCGTATAAAAGATTCGGCCCGGGTATGAACACCCGGGCCTGCCCTCTTCGCTAAATTCCGTTGCCCCGGATTACTCGGAAACTTCGGCGGCTTCGGGCTCGATCACGGACTCGCGCTCGCGCCTGACGGCGGAGATGGCGAAGAACAGCGCGGTGATCCAAACGGCCAAGATGGCGATGTAGACGATGGCCGCGGGCGCGCCCGAGACGCCGATGGCGCTCAGGAAGGTGTTGGCGTTGACCAGCAGGATGAACCCGCCGACCGCCGTGCCGAGCACGCGGGCGTTGAGGTGCTTGACGAACCAGGCCGCTATCGGGGCGGCGATCAGGCCGCCGAAGAGCAGCGCACCGACCACGCTCCAGGGCACGTCGGCGAAGCTGAGGAAGATCAGGAACCCGACGCTGGCGGAGAAGGCCACGATGAACTCGCTGGTGTCGACGGTACCGACGACCTTGCGCGGCTCCATGCGGCCCGAGGAAAGGAGGGTCGGCGTGGAGATGGGGCCCCAGCCGCCACCGCCGACGGCATCCAGGAAGCCCGCCACGAAACCCAGAGGCGTCAGGAACTTCCTGGATATCGGAAGGTGCGACACGATCTCCGAGGTGCGGTTGAAGGCGAAACGAGCCAGTACGTAGCCGCCGAGCAGGAATAGAAAGATGGCCACGAACGGCTCGGCCACCGCGGCGTCGAGGATGCTTGAGAGCACGTAGGTGCCCAGTACCGCACCGATGGCGCCCGGGATAGCCAGCCACAAGACCTTGGACCAGTCCACGTTGCCGAAACGCCAGTGCGAGATGCCGCTGGCCGCCGTAGTGCCCACCTCGGAGATGTGTACCACGGTGGACGCCAACGCCGGCGTGAGCGCCGCCACCGATATCAGCAACGTCGTGGACGTAACACCGTAGGCCATCCCCAATGCCCCGTCTACCAACTGGGCGATGAACCCCAAAACCGCCAGAACTATTAGATTGCGCATCCACCCTCTCCTTTTCGTGTTTGCCTACCAGGCTAGTATTTTTATGTTGTCTAGTATCTTAGTTCTCAATCTTCATTTCGGGGACTTTATACAGCTTCGCGGGGGATGTCAAGCAGAAATGTTAAGAATTTTTTAGACGCGGAGGATTTGGGTTACGCCGCCTGTTTCGTTGCGTGGCGCAGGGGGCTCGGGCCTCACACGACCGTCGTGGTCGGGTCTGAGGGGGAGCGCTGATCCGGGGTATTCAGTTCGGCGCCCTTCGGGGCGGGGACGGGGCCTTGGAGGATGGGATCCCCGGTCTCCTGCATCCAGGTTTCGAGCCGTTCGCGCAGGTCTTCGAGGACGTTCTCGTGTGCGGGATCCCCGGCCAGGTTGTTTGCTTCGTTGGGGTCGTGTAGAAGGTCGAAGAGCTGCTCTCTGGGAACGGGCGTATCCGCGTAGCCGTTGGAGAGCACCACCTCTTTGCTCGGCCCATCGTCAATGTTGGCGATAACCGGGGTGGGATGCTCCTCGTCGAAGCGCCGGATCAACTTCCAGCGGTGGGTGCGCACACAGCGCTCGGGCTCATATGCGACGTGGTACGTCTTCTCCGCGAAGATCGCCTCGCGCACCTCATCGGCCTCCCCGTTCACGAGCGGGAGCAGCGACTCGCCCTGGAGCCACGCCGGACGTTCAGCGCCGACGAGATCGCACAACGTCGGGAACAGGTCTATGTGTGAGACCAGGGCGTCCAGAGCCTTCCCACCGATGAAACCGCCTGGTCCACGCAGGATCAGCATGACGCCAAGTCCGCGGTCGTAGAGCGTAGCCTTGGCGCCGGGGAAGGCGAGGCCGTGGTCCGTGGTGCAGATAACGAGTGTGTTCGCGACCAATCCTTCGGCGTCCAGGGCGTCGAGCACGGCGCCGACGCCGCGGTCCAGGGAGCGCGCGCTCTCGTAGAAGGCGGCCATGTCCAAGCGCGTCTCGGGGGTGTCCGGGAGGTTGGGCGGCGGCATCACGTAGTTGGCCTTCTTCGGTGAGGAGGGCCTGAACCACTCGCGGTGAGTCTCGAAGAAGCCGACGGAGAGGAAGAAAGGCCGGTCGCTCGCGCGTTCCAGCAGATCCAGGGTCACTGGCACCACGTCGTCGGTGTG
>Ga0081539_10004846_pt1 | contig 14401 bp, 10 predicted proteins | sample TabmetS4T2R2_FD_71023 | JGI IMG/M metagenome (GOLD analysis project Ga0081539, IMG submission 71023) | Tabebuia heterophylla rhizosphere microbial communities from the University of Puerto Rico - S4T2R2 | ecosystem: Host-associated > Plants > Roots > Rhizosphere ...
GGGTCGAGCCGGCCTCCCGCATTGCCCTCTACGCCCCCGCCGCCGCGAGCGTCACGCCGTTCGCCCGCCTGCAGGGTTCGACGGTGACCCAGAACGCCTTCTCGGAATGGGGCGCCGGCTCCTTGAGCCTGAACGTCGCGCAGCAGAGGACCAACTCGCTGCGCACGGTGTTCGGCGCCGACCTCGCCGGCTCCGTGCCGCTCGGCAGCGAGCGCGCTCTCGCGCTCGACCTGCGGCTGGGCTGGCTGCACGAATACGCCGACACCGGCCGCCCGATGACGGCGGCCTTTGCCGGCGCGCCTTCCAACGCCTTCACCGTCTATGGCGCGACGCCGCAGCGCGACGCCGCGGTGATCGGCTTCTCCGCCGCCACCTCCATCGCCCAGGCGACGCAGCTCTACCTGCGCTACGACGGCGAGGTCAGCACGGGAGCGAGCAACCACACGCTCAATCTCGGCCTGCGCATCTCCTGGTAGCTCATAGAAGCTCGGCCAGCATCCGGGCGGCACGTGAGGCGCCATCGGCTTCGACCGGCTTGAAGGCGGCCGGCCGCGCCAGCTCGGCGATCATGGCGTCGGCGATCGCCTCGGGCGTCGCCGTCGCGAACTCCATGCGTCGCCCGGCGGCGTAGCGCTCCAGGCGATGAGGGACGTGGACGTTCTGCTCGAAATGGTTCCTTAGCGGAAAATAGAGGAACGGCGTGCCCGCCGCCGTGAGCTCCATGCACGTCGTGAGCCCGCCCTGCACGAGGGCGAGATCGCAGGCGGCGAGATGGCGGTCGAGGTCGGGCACGAAGGCGTGTGCCTCGACGCCGGCCGGCACGCCGAGCAGCGCCGGATCGATGCGTGGGCCGGCGACCAGCACCATGCGCAAATCCGGCATCCGGGCATGGACCACCGGCCAGGCCTGCAGGATGCGGCGGATGAGCGGCGTGCCCACGCTCGAGCCGCCGACGGTGACGATGCAGACGCGTTCGTCGGGCCGGTAGCCCAGCCGCTGGCGCAGCTCGGCGCGCGGGCCGAAGTCGGTGGGATGCCGGCCGAGCACATAGCCCGAGAAGTCGAAGTGGCGCGGAATCCAGTCACGCATTTCCGGCAGGTCCTTGCCGAAGCCCAGCGGCACGATGTCTTCCGGCCGGCCGACGAAGATCGCACGATCGCGCACACCGGGATGACGCTCGACATGCTCGATCATCTCGGCGTTGTAGTCGGCCGTCAGAAAGGACTCGCGCTCGCCGCCCGACGGCATGGGCACGAAGCCCACGAAGTCGGTGAACCAGGCGAGTCTCGCCTTCTTGAGCTCGGGATGCTCATGCCAGAAATGGTCGATGTCCCAGGCCTCGTCGGCAATGACGAGGTCGTAGTCGCCCGTGTCGACGGTGTCCTGGAAGGTCATGAAGTTCTTGACCAGAAGCTCGTCCATGCGGCGGATCGCCTGGAAGGCATTGAGGTCGTGCTCGCCCGACTCCTGCTCGATGTGGCGCGATTCGCTGGCGAGTCGCGAGCTCAAGGGATGGATGGTCTCGCCGTGGGCCAGCAGCAGGCGTGTCACCGGGTCCTGCGCCAGCCAGTCGACCTCGAGGCCGGGCGCAAGCTTGCGCAGTTCCTGAGCGATGGCGATGTCGCGGCGGCCATGACCGAGACCGATCGGCGAGGAGAGATAGAGCGCCCGCTTCCCCCGTGCTGCGCGACGCGACGGCGGCCTTGGCGCCGCGATGCCGAGCCGGCGATCGAGGAACTCATTGATGGCGGCATTGCACTTGGCGGGATAGCGGCCGAACGGATTGTGGCCGCCGCCGGGAATGGTCAAAAGCTCGCCGCCGGTCAGTTCGGCGATCAGCTGGCCGCGGCCGTAGGGCTGGATCCGGTCGTCGTCGCCGTGGATCGCCAGCACGGGACAGCGGATGCGGCGGTACATCGCCTCGCTGACGTCGAACGACGGCATGATGGAGCGCGCTTCGACGGTCTTCACCAGGACCGGGCCACTGGTATCGTTGGCCCAGGCCACCCCCTCCTCGATCTGCCGGGTCGAGTGCGGCTCGCTGCAGATGTTCTTGATGAAATGCTCGGCGAAGTCGGGATAGTTCGCCAGCCAATAGGCGCGATTGTATTTGTCCCAGCCCTCGAACGTCTCGCGCTTCGCAAGGAAGTGCTTGTTCGTCGTGTAGCTGTAATTCGGCCCGATCGCTCCCAGCACGCCCGCCAGGATCGCGGCCCTGGCGCGCTCGGGATGATAGGCAGCAAGGCAGCAGGCCAGCATCCCGCCGAACGACAGGCCGACCAGGATGGCCGCGCCCGCGTCGGTTGCGTCCATGACGGCAAGGGCGTCGGCTACATAGTTGTCCAGTGAATAGGCGGCCGTGTCGTCCGGCCGGTCGCTGCGGCCGTTGCCCAGCCCGTCGTAGGCGATGCAGCGGAAACGCTCGCTGAAATACGGGATCTGCGTCTTGTAGACACGCGAATGCACGATGCTCCAGGGCGGCAGGAAGACCATGGTCTGCGGACCTTGGCCATAGATCTCGTAGTGGAGGCGATTGCCGTTGCGCTCGGCAAAGCCTTCCGTGTCCGGCAGCTTGGCGCGCATGACATCACCTCTTGGATGATCTGCTCTCGGCCATTCGGATGACGTCACCGACCCGCCGCAGCGACTGGCGCACCGGCGCGCCCTTCTTCTCGGCGCCCAGCAGGAAGAGGCTTTCGCTGCCGATGAAGGCCGTGCTCACCAGGGCGGCGACTTCCTCGGGCGAGAAGGGTCCGAGGCTACCCAGCTCCTTCTCGGCCTGGCGGGCCACCTCGGCTATGAGCTCGAACCATCCCATCAGGCCCCCGCGCACGACCTTGGCGACCTCGGGATCGGACCAGCTCGCGGCGATCAGTTCCTGCAGGACGCGCACGTAGCCCGAGGCGATGTCCTCGTCCAGATAGTCGCAGGCGCGATCCCAGCGCTGCGACAGCGAAAGCGTCGTGTCGTGGAACATGGCGTTCTGGCGATCGAGCAGCTGGGCGTTGAGATAGTCGAACAACGCCAGCATCAGCCCCTGCTTGGAGCCGAAGTGGTAGTGGATCTGGCTGAGCGGTACGCCGGCCGCCGCCGCGACGTCGCGCGTCGAGAGGCCCGAATGGCCGTTCTGGCGCAGCACCTTCTTGGCCGCTTCGAGCAGCGAGGTGCTGGTTTCCGCCTTTTTCGCCAGGACGCGGCCCATTCAGGTCCTCCCACGTGCAATCGAACGAACGTCTACTCAGCCGGCCGAGAATGAATGATCTCCGGCTCCGGCTTGGCCTTGCGGCCGGGCAACGGGATCAGCATCGAGACCTGCTCGCGGTAGCGCCGATACTGATCGCCGAACAGGTCGATCAGGTCGCGCTCCTCGAGCCAGATGCCGATCAGGATATAGCCGGTGGTCGCCACGGCGAACAGCAAGTGGCCGGCGGTCATCGTCGGCGTCGCCCAGAAGGCCAGCAGGAAGCCGAGATAGATCGGATGGCGCACTCGTTTGTAGATGAAGGGCGTGCGGAACCGCGGCTCCGGCAGGGTGCGGCCCCGCAGTCGAGCCCAGACCTGGCGCAGGCCGAACAGCTCGAAGTGGTTGATCAGGAAGGTGCTCAAAAGCACCAGGAACCAGCCCAGCCAGAACACGGCCTGCAGGGCGAGCACAGCGGCGGGATTGGTGACCGTCCAGATCGGCGCCAGAATCGGCCGCCACTGCCAGTACAACAGAACCAGGGCCAGGCTCGCCAGAAGCACGTAGGTCGTGCGCTCGACGGCATGCGGCACGAAGCGCGTCCACCAGCGCTTGAAGGCGGGCCGCGCCATGACGCTGTGCTGGATGGCGAACAGGCCGAGCAGCAGCGTGTCGATCACCAGTGCCGGGGTCAGCGGGCCCTCGGGGCCGCTGTCGATGGTCTTGGGCACCGGCAGATTGCCGGTGAAGGCGATGGCGTAGAGGAAGGTGACGAAGAACAGCGCATAGACGACTGCGCCGTACAGAACCGAAGCGATACCACCCATGGGGGCCTCCCGGGTTCGAGTATAATTCGGTCGACCGACCGAATATGGTTCTGTCTAATTCGGTCGACCGACCGAGTCAAGAGGTCGATCTGTTGGGGGGTGCGCCTACCACACGCCGAAGAAGATGCCGTGCTTCTTGTGGGTGGCCGTACGCGCCTCGACATAGCCGTCGTCGACCGTGACGCGCGTCTTGCGGGCTTTCAGCCAGGCGGCCATCCGCTCTTCCATCTCGCGACGGATGGGGGCGTGGCCGTCGTCGGCGCCGAGGTCGCGCAACTCCTTCGGGTCGTTGGCGAGGTCGAACAGCATCGGCCGAAAATCCTGCCACCAGACGTACTTCCAGCGGTCGCTGCGCACCATGATGGCGCGGCACTCGCGCGGGCCGCGCTTCAGGATCTTGCGCGCCTCGCGGAAGGAATAGTCGAGCTCGGAGAATACCGCATCGCGCCAGTGCTCGGCCTTGCCGCCGCGCAGCAACGGCAGCAGCGAGCGGCCTTCGACGAGATGATCGTTGGCGGGCTGTTCCAGTGCCGCAAGACAGGTCGGCACGACATCGACTGCCTCGACGAAGCGCTCGTCGACCGTGCCGCGCGTGGCATCGGCGGCTGGATCGGGATCGTAGACGATGAAGGGCACGCGCTGCGCCTCTTCATAGAACATCTCTTTTTCACCGAGCCAATGATCGCCCAGGAAGTCGCCATGGTCCGAGGTGAAGAGGATCAGCGTGTCGTCGAAGCGGCCGAGCGTCTTCAGTTGGTCGAACAGGCGACCGAGCCAGTCGTCGAGCTGCTTGATCAGGCCCATATAGGCCGGCCGCACCACGTCCGGCGCGTCGGACCGCTGGAACGACTGGGATTCCTCGTGCTGGCGATAGGCCGCCAGCACGGGGTGCTGATCGACCAGTTCGCGCTCATCGCGATTGAGCGGCAGGCAGTCCTTGGCGCCGTACATCTTGTGGTACGGCGCGGGCGCCATGTAGGGCCAGTGCGGCTTGACGTAGCTGAGATGCAGGAACCACGGCCTCTCGCCCATGTCCTCGACGAAGCGCATGGCCTCGCGCGTCATGTAGGCGGTCTCGGAATGCTCCTCGGCGACGCGCGCCGGCAGGTGCACGTTGCGCATCTGCCAGCCCGACACCGGCCCGTCGGGACCGTCGGCCGAGATCACGTAGTCGCTCCACGGATCGTCGGAGTTGTAGCCCTGCTTGCGCAGATAGTCGGCATAGCCGCTCTCCGCGCCGGGCGGCGAATGGCCGTCGTAGCGGTCGAGCTCCTCGAAGCGGCCGGCGCGCATCAGCGCGGCGATCGCCGAGCCGCCTTCGATGCCGTAGCGCTCCAGCCCGTCGAGATCGGGCAGCACGTGGGTCTTGCCGGCCAGCGCGACGCGCATGCCGGTCGGCAGCAGGTAGTCGCCGATGGTTTTTTCGCGCAAGGACAGAGGCACGCGGTTCCAGGTGGCGCCGTGCGAGAACATGTAACGGCCGGTGTAGTAGCTCATGCGCGAGGGGCCGCAGACGCCCGACTGCACGTAGGCGCGCGGGAACAGCACCCCCCGCGCCGCCAGTGAATCGATGGCGGGCGTCTTGAGATGCGGATGGCCGGCGCACGACAGGTGGTCGGCGCGCAACTGGTCGCACATGATGAACAGGATATTTTTGACCTTGCCCACGAGTTCCTCATTCGACGGCCATGGCCGTGCTGGCCTATCTAAAGCGCATGACCGAGAGCCCGTCCATCCGCGAAGTCCTCGATTTCTGGTTCCTGCCGCTCAGCGACCCCGACCACGGCAAGCTGCGCGACATCTGGTGGGCCGGCCCGCCCGAGTTCGACGCCGAGATCCGCGAGCGTTTTTCCACGGCCTTCGAGCGGGCGATCGAAGGTCGCCTGGATCACTGGCGGCAGTCGCCCGACGGGGCGTTGGCGCTGATCCTTCTGTGCGACCAGTTCCCGCGCAACATGCACCGCGGCTCGGCGCATGCCTTTGCCGGCGATCCCAAGGCGATGGAGACGGCGCGGCTGGCGTTGGCGCGTTTCTATCCAGCCGCGTTCAACGCGACCATGCGGGCGTTCTTCTACATGCCGTTCCAGCACAGCGAATCGCTGGAGGACCAGATGATGGGTTGCGCGCTGTTCGAGCCCTTCAACGATGCCGACATGATGAAATACGCCATCGAGCATCGCGACATCATCGTCCGCTTCGGCCGCTTCCCGCATCGCAACGACGCGCTGGGGCGTGCCTGCACGGACGAGGAGTTGGAGTATCTGAAGACGGCTAACCGGTTCGGGCAGTGACCTGGCGATAGAGCGCCGCCACGTCCGCACCGAAGCAGCAGAAGACGACACGCTCGACGCCGCCCTTGTGCGCCTTCACCTCACGCACGGCGATCTCGGTGGCAGGTTCCTTGGGATAGCCGTAGACGCCGGTCGAGATCGCCGGAAAGGCGATGCTCTTCAGCCCATGCTGCTCGGCAAGCGCCAGGCTGTTGCGATAGCAGCGCGCCAACAGCTCGGGCTCGCCGTGCGTGCCGCCCTGCCAGACCGGCCCAACGGTATGGATCACATGCCGTGCCTTCAGCCGATAGCCTTTGGTGATCTTCGCCTCGCCGGTGGGACAGCCGCCGAGCGTGCGGCATTCGGCCAAAAGCTCGGGACCGGCGGCGCGATGGATGGCGCCGTCGACGCCACCGCCGCCCAGCAGGCTTTCGTTTGCTGCGTTGACGATGGCATCGACGTCGAGGCGCGTGATATCGGCCTCGACGATGTCGATGCGTGGCATGGCCCTACCAGTAGCGGACGGGGCCAGTGTCGAGGTGGACGAAGCCCGAGCGCGGATAGAAGCCGACGCCGCCCATGTTGAGCGAGTAGGCGGCCTGGCGGACCTGGAACACCGGCACGCCCGGGAAGCGGATGTCCATGGCGTTGCCGTTCACGTGCTGGCTGTCCCGCGCCACGCCGCGGCTGACGCTGGCGAGCCAGGCGTTGCTCGAGGGCGAGCGGTAGGCCGACAGCACCTCGATCGAGCCGCCGTAGCCCACGATCTGCGCAGTGTGCCACAGCACGTCGAACAGCAGCGGATCCATTTCCGTCTGCGCATTATCCCGCGAGTCGCGCAGGAAGTTGTTCAGCTGGTCGAGCGCCTTGCGATGGTAGGCGCCGTTCGACCAGTAGGTGACCGTCAGCACTTCCTGGGTGTTGAAGTTGACCAGGTTGAGCGTGCGCGGGCTCTTGGTGTCGAGCACCGGCGGTGGGCCGGACGGCGCGGGCGCAAAGCCGCCGTACCGCGAGCCGCGCAGGGTCTCGGGCTTGGTCGTGCGTTGTTGCGGCTGCTGCACCTGACGCGCCGGCGGCCGGACGACATTGGGTTGAGGGGTGGGCTGGGTGGCGACGGCGGCGGTCTTCTTGACGGCCGAGTTGGCGCTCGACCCGCGAATGACTTGGGGAGTAGCCGTGCCGGTCGTGTTGGATTGAGCAAAACACGGCCCGGCAACCGCCATCAAGACGGCAAGACTCAACACAAAGCTGCGCATCCCCCGCCCCCGCTGTTGCATTTTTGTCACGAAACTCCTTATCAGAGACCGATTCGTGACACAAAGCGAAATTCGGGATCGCGCGCCAAGGCGAGGCTGATGACTTCACCAATCATGCAGAGTGTTGGTCCCTCAAGCGCAGCGCGGCGCGCCTGCTGCTCGATGGTGGCGAGGGTGCCGACGACTCGCCGTTCCTGACTGGTCGTGCCGTTCGCGATCAGCGCAACGGGTGTCGACGACGGCAAACCATGCTCGACCAGGCGGGCAGCGATGATCGGCAAGGTTTCGGCGCCCATGTAGATGACGACGGTCTGGCGCGGCCGCGCCAGCACCGGCCAGTCGAGGGCGACGGTGCCATCCTTGAGCTGGCCGGTGACGAAGATGCAGGCCTGGGCATGGTCGCGATGAGTGAGCGGGATCGCCGCGGACGCCGCACAGCCCAGCGCCGCGGTGATGCCGGGCACGACCTCGACGGCGATGCCGGCGCGCACCAGCGCCTCGATCTCCTCGCCGCCGCGACCGAACACCAGCGGATCGCCGCCCTTCAGCCGCACCACGCTGTTGCCGGCGCGCGCCAGCGCGACGAGTCGCTGGTTGATCTCCTGCTGGGTCGAGCCGTGATCGGCGCGCCGCTTGCCGACGAAGATGCGCTCGGCATCGCGTCGCGCCATCGCCAGCACTTCGGGCGAGACCAGCCGGTCGTAGACGATGACGTCGGCGCGCTGCAGCAGGCGATGGGCCTTCATGGTGAGAAGGTCGGGATCGCCGGGACCGGCGCCCACCAGATGCACCATGCCGGCCGGCGCGTTCTCGTTGCGCGCCGAATCGAGCAGCCGGATCAGTTCGCGGCGAGCGGCGATCTCGTCGCCCGCCAGGGCCAGCTCGCCGATGCGGCCGGCGAAGACGCGGTCCCAGAAGCGGCGGCGGTCGCGCGAGCTCTCGAGCGTGCGGCGCACCTGCGAGCGGAAGATCTCGGCAAAGCGCGCCAGCCGACCGATCGCCGCCGGCAAGGCCCGCTCGATCTCGGCGCGAATACGGCGCGCCAACGCAGGCGCCGCGCCGCCGGTCGAGATGGCGATGGTGATGGGTGCGCGATCGACGATCGCCGGCATGATGAAGCTGGAAAGGCGCGGCTGGTCGACGACGTTGACCGGAACGCTGCGCTGCTGGGCGGCGTGAGACACGCGCGCTGCCAGCGCCTCGTCGTCGGTGGCGACGATCACCAGCGCCATGCCTGAGAGGTCGTCATCGTCGAAGCGACGTCCGGCCCACGAAAGGCGCGCCTCGGCGATCAATTGGGCGACGTCGCCCACCACCGTGTCGGCGATCAGGCTGACGCGCGCTCCCGCCGAGAGCAACAATTCGACCTTACGCGCCGCGGGCTCGCCGCCGCCGACCACGAGCACGGGGCGATCCTGCAGGGCGAGGAAGATGGGGAAGGTCTGCATCGTCACGCCGCCCTTCACGCTGCCTGGCGAGGCCGCGCCGCGCGCAACAAGGCCCGGATCTCGGGACGGCAGGAGCCGCAGCTCGTCCCGGCCTTGGTGACGGCGCCGACGGCGTCGAGCGTGATCGCGCCATTGGCGATCGCTGTCTGCACCGAGGCGCAGGACACGCCGAGGCAGGCGCAGATCTCGCCGCCGCGATCCGCCGCATCGCCACCATGCAGCAGGACACGCCGCTGTTCGCTGTCGAGCCCAGCCAGCGCCATGAACGGCGCCAGCCGATCGCGGGCGGTTTCGTCGTGCGCCTTGCCGATTCTCATGACCGCTTCGAGCCGGCCGTCGCTGATGACGGCGCCCAGGGCATCCTCGCCGTCCGCCCATGGCCCTGGATTGGCCGTGCGCATCGCGGCTGACAGCGCGCGCCGCGCCACGGCCAGCGGCTGCTCGCCCGCCAGCAGGTAGGCGTGGTGTCCGACGCCCCTGACGCGGGCCCAGTAGGCGACCTCGGGCAGCATGATCGGCCTGCGTGCGAGAATCGTGCCATGCCACTGGACGGCGACCCGCCGGACCTCGACCGGCGTGTGCTTCAGCTCAGGCTGGCCTGAAATGGGATCGACCGCGGGATTGACGGCGGCGTTGATGCGGCCGGCCCGCGAAAGCTGTGCCGTCCAGTGCATGGGCGCGAAGGCCTCGCCCTGGCGCAGCGCCGTCGAGAGATGCACCCGCAGTACGGCACGGCCCCAGGCGCTGGTCACCTCGGCGATGTCACCGTTCTGTAACCCGCGTTGCGGGGCGTCGATGGCGTTGAGCTCGATGGTCGGCTCGGGGCGATGGCCGGCAAGCCGCGGCGACTTCGCCGTGCGCGTCATCGTGTGCCACTGGTCGCGCACGCGGCCCGTGTTCAGGCGGATCGGCCATTCGGTGCTGGGAGTATGGAGGGGCTCGCGCGCAGCCGTGGCGATGAAACGGGCGCGTCCGTCGGAATGGAAGAAGCCACCCTCGGCGAAGAAGCGGACGGTCGCGGTCGAACCCTTGGCTGCTGGCCAGACGAAGGGCCTCAGCGAGTCGTACGCGCCGTCGTCGATCTCGGCATAGGCGCCGATATTGAAGTCGCGCTGGCCCTCGTTCTCGAAGGCCGAGAGCCTCGCATGCTCGCGGAAGATGTCGGCTGCGCCCGTCCAGGCGAATTCCTCGCCATGACCCAGGCGACGCGCGACCTCGGCCACGATCCACCAGTCCTGACGCGCCTCGCCGGGCGGCGGCAGGAACGGACGCTGGCGCGAGATGCCGCGCTCGGAGTTGGTGACGGTGCCGTTCTTTTCCGCCCAGGCGAGCGCCGGCAGACGGACGCGGCAGGCATCGACGGTGTCCGACGCGCGAATCGCTTCGGAGACGATGGAAAGTTCACAGCCGGCAAGGGCTTCGCGCACGGCGTCGGCGTTGGGCAGGCTGGCGACGGGGTTGGTCGCCATGATCCACACTGCCTTGACGCGGCCGGCACGCACCGCCTCGAACAGCTCGACCGCCTTCAGGCCAGCCTTGCGCGGCACCCGGTTGGTGTTCCAGAAGCGGCCGACGCGGCCGACATCCTCCAGGGCGAAGTCCATGTGCGCGGCGAGCGTGTTGGACAATGCCCCCACTTCGCGGCCGCCCATGGCGTTGGGCTGGCCGGTGATCGAGAACGGCCCCATGCCCGGCCGGCCGATGCGGCCGGTCAGCAGATGGCAGTTGATCAGCGCGTTGACCTTGTCGACGCCGGCGCTCGACTGGTTCACGCCCTGGGAATAGAGCGTGACCGTCTTCTCGGTCCTGGCGAACCAGTCGAAGAACGTCTCCAGGTCAGCCTTGGCCAGGTCGCACTGGGCGACGTCGCTGGCACGCGCCGCAATCAGGGCGTCGTCCATGCCGACCGTGTGCCTGTCGACGAAGCGCTTGGCCGTGGCGCCGCGGCGCTGCAGCTCGGCCAGCAACGCATTGAACAGGGCGACGTCGCTGCCCGGCCGCAGGCCGAGATGCAGATCGGCGATGTCGCAGGTCTCGGTGCGGCGCGGATCGACGACGACGATGCGCATGGCCGGGCGCGCGCGCTTGGCTGCCTCGAGGCGCTGGAACAGCACGGGATGGCACCAGGCGAGATTGCTGCCGACCAGCACGACGAGGTCGGCCAGCTCGAAATCCTCGTAGAGGCCAGGCACGGTGTCGCTGCCGAAGGCGCGCTTGTGGCCGGCGACCGACGAGGCCATGCAGAGGCGCGAGTTGGTGTCGATGTTGGCGGTGCCGATGAACCCCTTGATGAGCTTGTTGGCGGCGTAATAGTCCTCGGTCAGGAGCTGGCCGGAGACGTAGAAGGCGACCGCGTCAGGGCCGTGGCGCGTCACGATCTCGCGGAGGCCGTCGGCCACGGTGTTCAGCGCAGCGTCCCACGAAACACGCCGACCGTCGACCTCGGGATGGAGCAGCCTGTCTTCCAGCGACAGCGTCTCACCCAACGCCGCGCCCTTGGAGCAGATGCGCCCACGATTGGCCGGATGATCGGGATCGCCCACGACATCGGCCCCGCCCTTGCCGTCCGGCGTGATCTTCAAGCCGCAGCCGACGCCGCAGTAGGGACAGGTCGTGCGGATCATGGTTCCCAGCGAAGACTAATAGACATCGCGCTGGTACCGACCGGCTTTGGCGAGGGCGTCGAGCCAGGCCTTGGCTTCCGCGTCGCTCCTGCCACCCTGCTCGACGGCAATCTTGAGCAACGCGTCTTCGACGTCCTTGGCCATGCGCTTGGCGTCGCCGCACACATAGAAGTGGGCGCCCCCCTCCAGCCATTGCCAGAGGTCGGCGGCGCGTTCCTGCATGCGGTTCTGGACGTAGATCTTCTCCGCCTGATCGCGCGAGAAGGCGAGGTCGAGACGGTGCAGCACGCCGCGGCGTTGCCAGTCCATGACCTGGTCTTCGTAGAGGAAATCGGCCGAGCGCTTCTGATCGCCGAAGAACAGCCAGTTCTTCCCCTTGGCGCCGCGCGCCTCGCGTTCTTCGAGGAAGGCGCGGAATGGCGCGATGCCGGTCCCCGGGCCGACCATGATAGCGGCCGCGCTGTCGTCGGCCGGCGGACCAAAGCCGTGGCTCTTCTGCACGAAGATCGGGATGACATCGCCCGGCTTGGCAAAGTCGGCGAGGTAGCACGAGCCGATGCCGGTGCGGGTACGCCCTTCGCTGTCCCACCGCACGGCCGAGACCGTGAGATGGACCTCGCGCGGATGCGCCTTGGACGATGACGCGATCGAATAGAGCCGCGGCTGCAGGCGATCGAGCGACTTCAGCAGGCCGGGCAGCGAAGGCATCACCGAGGGAAACGCCATCAGGAGATCGAGCAGGTCGGCCTCGGCCAGATCGGCCGGCCCCTCGCCGCGGGCCAGCGCCTGCAGCTTCAGCGCTTCCTCGCCATCGAAGGCGCGGGTGGCCAGGAACTCCATGCACTCGTCGCTGGGGCGGGCGATGTCGACCTTGCTCAAAAGGACCTGGCGCAGCGGCAGGGCCTCGCCATCGAAGGCCACCATCTCCTCGCCGGTGGCGCCGACGCGATCGAGCACGGCCTGCACGAGCTGCGGATTCTTGCGTGCGAAGACACCGAGGCTGTCGCCCGCCTCGTAGGTGAGGTCGGTGGTCGACAGGTCGAGCACGACGTGGCGCACGTCCTTGCCCGAACCCGGACGGTTGAGCGGGTAGGCATCGACCAGGGTGGCGAGCGCGGGCCGATCGCGCGAGCCGACAGGCGCTATGGCCTTCGCCGCCGGTGCGGCTGGCGCGCCGGCACGCTGCGGTTCCAGCGCACCCAAAAGCTCCTTGAGCTTGCGCTGCGTCTCCTTGCCGCCCGGCACGCAGCGGCCCATGTCGGCCTCGGCGCCCGACCATACGGCCTCGGCATAGGTCTGGCAGAGATAGCCGCACTGGCCGCAATCGAGCTGGGCCATGGCGGCCATGAGCTGGCGCTCGGGCTTGGCGCCCTTGGCGAGCTCCAGCCGCTCGGGCATGGCGAGCGACGCGTCATGCCACGGGAAGTCTTCGTCGGGCTCCACCGCGGCATCGCCCCGCCCCATCGCCTCGGCCGTGACACCGAGATAGGCGGCGAAAAAGCCGTTCAGCCAGGCGCGCTGCTCCGTCGAGAACGGCGCGGTCTCGGGGATGATCGACGGGACAGGCGTGATCGCGTTCATGCCACGGCCATCAGAAGCGAGTTGTTGGCGAGGTCGCGCAGGGCGGCGACCTCGTGGCGGCGCGCGAACTCGAAGAAGGATTCGGTCGGTGCGGCGCGATGGGCGAGCCAGGCAGCGAGCAGGCGCTCGATCATCGTCGGCAGGTCGTCGAAAGCCACCGACCTGGCATATTCGCGCGCCATCGCCTGCTCGGCGGTCGAGGCGGCGCCGCCGCCGACATAGACGTGATAGCCCTCGACGCTGTCCTCGCCGCGATCGACCTTGGCGGCCAGCAAGCCGATGTCGCCGACATAATGCTGGGCGCAGGAATGGTGGCAGCCGGTGAGATGGATGTTGATCGGCAGGTCCACCGCGACCCGCTCCTCCAGATAGTCGGCGAGTCGCAGCGCATGGCCCTTGGTGTTGGCGGCGGCGAACTTGCAGCCGGCATTGCCGGTGCAGGCAACGAGGCCGCGGCGGATGGCGCTCGCCTCGATGCCCAGGCCCAGCGCGTTGACGGCGGCGATGCAGATGCCGACGTCGCGGTCGGCGACGTCGGAAATCAGGAGGTTCTGCCAGACCGTCAGCCGGATCGTGCCGCTGCCGAAGCGCTCGGAGATCTCGGCCAGGCCGCGCATCTGCTCCGAGGTGAGCCGGCCGACCGGCAGGACCAGGCCGAGATAGTTGCGGCCAGCCTGCTTCTGGCGATGCACGCCGATATGGCCATGCTTGTCGGCCATCGGGCGCGGCGCGATCACCGCGCCGACGGCGCGGCGCAAGGGCTGGCCATATTCCTTCTCGACCTCGGCCACGAAGGCGTCGCGGCCCATGCGGTCGAGCACGTACTTGAGGCGCGCTTTCTGGCGGTTGGTGCGATCGCCATGGGCGACGAAGGCGCGCACGACGGCGGCCGCCACGTTCACGCATTCCTCGGGCTTCAGCAAAATGCCGGTCTCGAAGGCGAAATCGAGGTGCCCGGTGATGCCGCCGAGCTGCAGATGGAAGTAGATGCCGGGCTCGATGCCATCGGTGACCCGGCAGGCGACGAAGCCGATATCGTTGGTGTCCTCCAAGGTCGGCACGCGCCCGCCGCCGTCGAAGGCGATGTTGAACTTGCGCGGCAGGCCGTACATCTCGCGGTGATTGAGGATGTAGTGGTGCATCGCCAGGCACAGCGGCCGCGTGTCCAGAAGCTCCTGTGGGTCGATGCCGGCGGTCGGGCTGCCGGTGATGTT
>Ga0081539_10004847_pt1 | contig 14395 bp, 10 predicted proteins | sample TabmetS4T2R2_FD_71023 | JGI IMG/M metagenome (GOLD analysis project Ga0081539, IMG submission 71023) | Tabebuia heterophylla rhizosphere microbial communities from the University of Puerto Rico - S4T2R2 | ecosystem: Host-associated > Plants > Roots > Rhizosphere ...
CGCGGGTCGCCCTGCTGGTCGGGGCGGGCGGGCTGGAGGCCCGGGAGGAGCTGCTGGCCGTGGCCGACGCCGTGGCCGGCCCGGTGGTCAAGTCCCTGCCCGGCAAGGCCGCCGTGCCCGACGACCACCCGTTCACCACCGGCTGCATCGGCGTCCTCGGGACCCCGCCGTCCGAGCAGGCCCTGGCCGGCGCCGACACCCTGCTGCTGGTCGGGACCAGCTTCCCCTGGGCGGCCAACGTGCCCGACCCGTCCCGGGTCCGGGCCGTCCAGATCGAGACCGACCCGGCCCGCTTCGGCGGGTCCGGGGCCAACGAGGTCACCCTGCTGGGCGACGCCGCCGAGACCCTCTCGGCGCTGCGGCCCCTGCTGGCCCGCAAGGCCGACCGCGGGTTCCTGGAGCGGGCCCAGGTGGGCATGGCCGGCTGGCGCCGCCGCCTGGACGAGCTCGAGGACCAGTCCCGCGACCCCATCCAGCCCCAGTACCTGATGCGGGTCGTCGACCGCTGCGCCGCCGCCGACGCCATCCTGGCCTCGGACTCGGGCACGGTCGCGACCTGGTCGGCCCGCCACTTCGACGTCCGCGGGGACCGCCATTACCTGCTCTCGGCCAACCTGGCCACGATCGCCGCCGGCGTGCCGTATGCCATCGCCGCCCAGTGGGCCCACCCCGGCCGCTGCTGCATCGCCGTCACCGGCTCGGACGGGTTCGCCAAGGTGATGGGCGAGCTGCTCACCGCCATCCAGTACCGCCTGCCGGTCAAGGTCGTGGTCAGCAACGTCTCGTCGCTGGGCCGGCGCCTGCGCACCGGCGACAACGGCGCCCCCGGCGGCCCGGCCGATTTCGCCTCCTGGGCCGGCGCCAACGGCGCCGTCGGCCTCCGGGTCGAGCGCGCCGCCGAGGTCGAGCCCGCCGTCCGCCAGGCGTTCACCAGCCCCGGCCCCGCCCTGGTCGATGTCCTCGTCAACCCCGAGGAGCACCCCCGTCCGGCCATGGCCGGCGGCGCCTAGGGCCGTCGCGTGGCCGCGCTGACGGACGCGCTGCGGCCGCTGTTCGCCGGGCGCAAGGTGGTGGTGACCGGGGGGCCGCTGGCCGCGATGACCGGGACGTGCCGGCGGCTGCGGGAACTGGGCGCGGAGCGGCCGTTCCTGCTCGCCACCGGGTCGGGGACCGGGGAGCTGCCCGAGCCCGACGAGGCCGAGTGGGTTGTGGTCCAGGTGCGGGCGCCCGACATCATCGCCGAGATCCGGGCGGCCATGCGGCTGCTGCGGCTGCTGCCCGGCGAGGTCCTGGCCGCCCTGGACCGGTGGGACCCGGAGCGGGAGGCGCTGGTCCTCAGCCCGATGTTCAACGAGCTGCCCGAGATCGCCGGCCGGCGGGTCTTCGGGCCACGATGGCCCGAGTGGCGGCGGCTGGAGGACAAGGCCGTGGTCGACGCCCTCTGGGACGACCTCGAGGTGACGAGGGCACCGTCGGCGGTGGTCCCGGCCGAGGCGGCGGCCCTTGTGGACGCCGCCGGCCGCCTGGACCGGGGCGCCGGCACCGCCTGGGCAGGAGACGCCAGCCAGGGGTTCAACGGCGGCGCCTTCTGCGTGCGCTGGGTGCGGAGCCCGGAGGACACGGCCGAGGCGGCCGCCTTCCTGACCGCCCGCTGCGACCGGGTCCGGGTGATGCCGTTCCTGGAGGGTGTCCCCTGCAGCATCCACGGCGTCGTCTTCCCCGACGCGGTGGCCACCTTCCGCCCGGTCGAGCTGGTCACGCTCCGCCAGAGGGGGTCGAACCGGCTGCGGTACGCGGGGGCGGCCACCTTCTGGGACCCGCCGGCCGCCGACCGGGAGGCCATGCGTGACGTGGCCCGCCGGGTCGGGGCCGGCCTGCGCGAACGGGTCCGCTACCGGGGCGCCTTCACGGTGGACGGGGTCCTGGCCGCCGACGGGTTCCTGCCCACCGAGCTGAACCCGCGCATGGGCGCCGCACTGTCGGTGATGACCAGGGACCTCCCTGGGCTGCCGGTCGCCCTGCTCGACCGGGCCCTCATCGAGGGCGTGCCGCTCGCCTACGGTGCCGTTGACCTGGAGCGTCAGGTGCTGGCGGCCGCCGACCGGACCCGGGCCGGCGGCGCCTGGACGGTCACCGAGGTCGCCACCGACGCCACCACCGAGCTCCGCGTGCGGTTCGAGGACGGGACCTGCCGGCCGGCGGCCGACGGCGAGCTGGCGGACGGGATGCTCGCGTTCGGCCCCTCGGGCGTCGGCGGGTTCGTCCGGCTGATCCTGGGCCCGGACCGGATCCCGGTCGGGCCGCCGGTGGCCCCGCTCGCCGTGGCCGCCTTCGCCCTGGCCGACGAGCGGTTCGGGACCGGCATCGGCCCCCTGGAGCCGGCCCGGGCGGTCCGCTGACCACACACGACGCGCCCCCGACCATGGGGGCGCGTCGTGTGACCGGTGGTGCCGGGCCGCTAGATGAGCCGGCGCCTGCCCCGGCCTCGGCCGACCACCATCCGGTAGATCAGCAGGAGGATGATGGAGCCGATGATCGCGGTCAGCCAGGTGCTGATGTCGAAGAACTCATCCACGGTGTCCCGGTTGAACAGCACCTGGGCCAGGAAGCCGCCGAGGATGGCGCCGACGATCCCGATGATGATGGTGACGATGATGCCGCCCGGGTCGTCGCCGGGCAGGATCGCCTTGGCGATGGCCCCCGCGAGCAGGCCGAGGACGATCCAACCGATGATGCCCATGCCATGTCCTTTCGTTGCCCTGACGGCCGTCGGCCGTCCCGTCAGCACCTTGGATGGACGCCACGGGCCGGCTTCAAACCTGCGTTCGCCGCCCTCCCGCGAGGGCGTCGTCGCGGTAGCGCAGCGCCTTCTCGAGGGTCACGATCGTGCCCGCCTCGGGGCGGGTGCTGAGCTGGACCCGGTCGACCAGGGCGTGCATCAGCCCCAGGCCACGCCCCCGCTCGGCCTCGGGCAGCGGGTCGGTGGCCTGGAGGGTGGCCGAGTCGAAGCCGTGGCCGACGTCGACCACGCGGATCCGGCCGATCTCGTCTTCCATGTCCAAGCGGACGATGTACTGGTCACCGGGGCCGGAGTGGAGCAGCACGTTGGTGCAGGCCTCGCTCAGGGCCAGCGCGAAGTCATAGACGCAGTCCGGCTCCACACCGACCTGCTCCATGGCGTTGCGGACGATGTGGCGGGCCACCGGGACCGTCTGCTCGTCCCGTGGCAGGGTCAGGGCCAGCGAGAGTTCCATGCCGGTGTCGTTCCCCCCATTGCGGGAGGCGACACATCATGCGGTGGAGTAGGCGCGGTCGAGCACCTGGACCGGGTGGTAGACGGGCAGGCCGGTGACCTTGGCGATGTGCCAGCGGCAGGTCTCGGAGTCGCAGATGATGAAGTCCGGGCCGGACTCGGCGACCTGGTCGAACAGGGTCTGGCCGACATCCATCGCGATCTGGTACTTCTCCACCTTGGTCCCGTAGGTGCCGGCGGTGCCACAGCAGCCGGCTCGCGACCGCTCGATCTCCAGCCCCGGCACCAGGGCGAGCAGGTCGAGGGCGGGGAGGCCGACGCCGTGGGCCATGAGCTGGCAGGGCGGGTGGTACAGGGCCCTGGCCGGGATGGGGGCGAGGTCGCGGTTGAGCTGGCCGTCGTCGTCCAGCCCGACCAGGTACTCGCAGATGTCGTACACAGCCTGGGAGACGGCCCGGGTGTCGGCGTCGTCGAGGCCGAGCAGCTCCCGGTACTTGGCCTTGAGGGTCATGCCGCACGAGGTCGAGCTGGCCACGATCACCCCGGGGTCGTCGGCGGCGCCGCGCAGGTGCCGGACCAGCCGGGTGGCGTAGCTGCGGCCGGCGTCGAAGTCGCCGTTGGAGACCAGCGGTAACCCGCAGCACCCCTGCTTGGGGAAGGTCACCCTGCCGCCGTTGCGCTCCAGGACCCGGACGACGGCCGCCCCGACCTCGGGCTCGAACTCCTGGGCGGCGCAGCCGTGGAAGTAGGCCACGGTCCTGGTCGTGCCGGGCAGGGCCTTGTGGGAGCGGGCCCAGGAGCGGAAGGTCATGGCCGAGAACCTCGGCATGGCCGCGCCCCGGTGGACCTTGAGCACCATCTCGACCGCGACCCGCACCGGCGTGGCGGCCATCACGGCGTTGGCGATCGGGGCCACCGGCCGGGCCATCAGGCCCATCAGCGACGGCCGGCTGACGATCTGGTCGCGCAGGTTGAGCCCGCCGCGGTCGGCGACCAGGCGGCTGCGGGCGACCTGGTTGATCTCGGCGATCATCACGCCCTCGGGACAGGCCTGGGTGCACAGCCCGCAGGCCGAGCAGTAGTCGATGGAGTGGTCGGGAGACTCGCCGCTGTCGATGCCGGCCCGAAACCGCTGGCCCTGCGGCCCCTCGTACTTGGGGCCGGGGAACAGGTCGGTCACCGCCGAGACCGGGCAGACCGTGTTGCAGATGTTGCATTTGATGCAGCGGTCGGCGGTCTGTTCGACGTGCAGCACGGCAGCCTCCGGGTCAGCGGGCGGGGGGTCCGGGGGGCTCAAGGTTAGCCCCCCGGAGGGCCGAGGGGGTGGCGGCGAGCAGGGCGGCCACCCGGGCGGCGGTGGCCAGGGCGACCCCCTCGCGTGAGCCTTCGATGGTGGGGTCGTGGGCGGCGAGCAGGCCGCCCACGCAGCGGATGTTGGCCGCCACAGGCTCGCCGTCGGGACCGACCGGGCGCAGCTCGGCGTCGACCCGGACTCCGGCGGCGGCCAGCGGGTGCTCGCCGAGGAACCGCGGGCCGAGGTAGGCCAGGCGGCCGTCGAACCCCTGGACGGGCAGGCCGGCCACCTTCTCGCTGAGGGTGCCGTCGCGGTTGGCCTCTATGCCGTTGCCGGCGACCCCGCCCGTTGCCAGGACCAGCTCCTGGCAGTGGGTGGACAGCACCCGGGAGGCGCCCTCGCTCTGGACGGCGGTGACGCGGTCGCGGTCGCGCTCCACCCCGACCGCCGGGAACCCGAACTGCCAGCGCACGCCCAGCGCCTCCAGCCGGGACCGGTAGGCGGCGAACAGCCGCAGCCCGGGGATCGAGGGCGGGGCGGTCGCGGCCTCGACCAGCGGCGTCCCGACCTGGGCCTGGAGGTCGGCCCAGGGCTCGTGGCCCCGGTTCAGCCCCAGCACCGCCGGGACGACCACGGTGTCGGCCCCGGCCGCCGCCCTGGCCAGCCCGGGGGCGAGCCGGCTGCGGAACCCGGCGTCGTCGATCGCCCTGGCCAGCTCGACCCCGGTGAAGTACCGGTCGTGGTCCCAGGCCGGGAGGGGAGCGCTGGCCGGGGTGGCGTCGATCCCGGCCTCCCGGAGCCGGGCCGCACACAACCCCGGCGAGAAGTCCCGGAACCCGGCAACGTTCACCACCGCGACCCGCCCTTGCAGGACGCCGGCGGCTGGTTCGGGGAGCAGGCAGGTCGGGCGCAGCGTGCCGAAGGCGGTGACCTGGGCCCGGTTGTGCTCGGGGTCGCCGATGTGGGGTAGCCCGGCGCCGGCGCTGAAGCGGCTGAACCAGTCGAGGCCGTCACGGACCGCCTCCCGGCCGACCAGGTGGTAGGGGTGCCCCTCGGGGAGGCGGTCGATGGCGGCCAGGGGCTGGTCCACCGGCTCGCCGCCGACCCGGCCGAGGACGTCGACCGCCCCAGGGCCCCAGTGGGTGAAGCCGTTGCCCCGGGCCAGCAGGAGGACCTGGCGGCCCGCCTCGGCCAGGCGGGTGGCGGCGGCCAGCCCGGCCGGGCCGGCCCCGACCACGACCACGTCGGCCCGCATCAGCCCTCACCCGCCTGCGACAGGGCGGCTGCCGCCTCGTCCGGGACGCCCAGGCCCTGGAGGTCGAAGATGCCGCGGTAGATGGCGTGGTTGAGCAGGGCCTGGCGCGCCTGGTCGCCCCAGATGGTCGCCCACTGCCCGCGCCAGCGCTCCTCCAGGAACCGTTCCAGCCCGGCCAGCGGGTGCCCATCCCCGGCGGCGGCAGCGTCCCCCTTGGCCTCGGCCAGCATGCCCGCGGCCCGCCAGGCGCAGAAGGCGGCCTGACAGGGGCCGTACCCGACCCGGAGCCGGCGGCGCAGGTCCTCGAGCTCGGTCAGCCCGGCGGCGATGGCCTCCCGGACCTGGCCGCGGGTGACCAGCTCGCACTCGCAGATGAGCTCGCCGTAGGCCTGGTCGCGCTCGACCCGGGCCAGCGGCCCGGCGACCTGGTGGGTGCCGTGGTCGGCGCCGGGGAGGGGCTCGGTGGCGGTGGTGCACGGCGTGGTGACCCCCATCCGCTCGGCCAGCCGGTCGACCACGGCCTCGGCCATCTGCCGGCAGGTGGTCAGCTTGCCCCCGACGATGCTGAACATGTTGCCCAGCCCGTCCCGGCTGGCGTGGTCGAGCACGGTGAAGGTCCGGCTGACCTCGCGGGTGTCGCCCCCCGCCTCCCCGCCGACCGCCGGGGCCTCGGCCTTGTAGAGGGGCCTCGACCCGGCGAAGGCCCGCAGCACCCGGCCCGAGGCGATCGCCGGGACCATCTGGGCGCACATGTCGATCATCCGGTCGACGTCGGCCGGAGGCACCGAGATGTCGTCGGCGCTGTCGACCTGCTCGGAGGTGGTTCCGAGGATGGCCACCTCGTGCTGGGGCACGATGATGTCCCCGTCGGCCGGCTTGCGGCAGGCGTTGACCACCCCGCGCACGTAGCGGCTGGCCATCACCACCATCACGCCCTTGCCGGCGATCATGGTGATGGGCACCCCGGCCATGCGGCCGACCTCGCCCGCCCAGGCGCCGGCGGCGTTGACCACCCACTGGCAGCCGATGGTCCGGTCCTCGCCGGCGACGGCGTCGTGCACCCGGACGGCGGTGATCCGGTCCCCGTCGCGCTCCGCCCCGACCAGCGGGTGGCGGACCAGGACCCGGCAGCCGCGGGCCTCGGCATCGGCGGCCATCGAGCGCAGCAGCGACCAGGAGTCGATGCCGCCGTCGGGGACGGCGAAGGCCAGCCGCACGTCCGGGGCGAGCAGCGGCTCGCGCCGGTGGGCGGCCGCCTGCGACAGCTCTTCGGTGGGGATGCCCGAGGCCCGGCAGCCCTCCACGAACTTGGCCGCATACGCCTCGTCGTCCCCGGGCAGGAGCACGAACAGGCCGCCGATGTCCTCGATGGTGTGGGGGGCGATCCGGCGCAGGGTGGTGTTCTCCTCGATGCACTCCCTGGCCGACTCCTGGTCCCTGACCGCATACCGGGCACCGGAGTGGAGCAGGCCGTGCCAGCGGCCCGAGGTCCCGGTGCCGAGGTCGAAGCGCTCGACCAGGACGGCGTCCACGCCCCGCAGGGCCAGGTCGCGCAGGACGGCGACGCCGGTGACCCCGCCGCCGACCACCACCACGTCGGTCTCCAGCAGGTGGCTCAAGGGCTCGGCTCCCGCTCGCGTCCGGATGGGGGCTCGAACAGCGACCCGGCCGGCTGGGGCGCCGGGGCCGTTGACGGCCCGCCGCCGGCCAGCCGGGGCAGGGGCCGAACGACCAGGCCCTGCTCCACGTACCAGCTGACGGTCGCCTCCAGCGCCTGGCGGATCGGGGTGTAGCGCAGGCCCAGCTCCCGGGTGGCCCGCGAGCCGTCGTAGAGGTGAGGGTGGCCCATGGTGCGGATCGTCTCGCGGCACAGCTTCGGCTGGCGGCCGCGCATGCGGGCCACCGCCTCGGCCACCCCGGCAACGCCCATGGCTGCCGGCAGGGGCAGGGTCCGGGGCCGGTCGACCAGGCCGGAGATGACGGCGATCAGGTCGATGGCCTCGGAGTTGGTCAGGGTGTCAGTGTTGAGGATGTAGCGCCGCCGGGGCCGGCCCTTCGCCTCGGCCAGCAGGTGGCCGTTGACGCAGTCCTCGGTGTAGCAGATCCCGAACCGGGCCGGCAGGTCGAACGGCAGCTTGCCGTTGAGGTAGCCGAGGAAGACCGCCGCCGTCCCGGTGGTCCGTCCCGGCCCCTGGACCGAGCTGGGGTTGACCACCACCACCTCGACCGCGTCGAAGCCGAGGGCGACCTGCTCGCTCTCGTACTTGGAACGGGCGTAGTGGGAGGTGAACTCGCCGGGCGGGCCGGCCGTCTCGTCCAGGAAGGTGCTGCCGTCGCCGCCCAGGGTGGCCGCCGAGCTGGTGTGGACCACCCGCCGGACCCCGGCCCGGCGGGCCGCCTCGAGCATCCGCCGGGTGCCCTCGACGTTGACCCGGTACAGCGGCGTCGGGTCGGCCAGGCAGAGCTGGTTCATGCCGGCCACGTGGTAGACGACCTCGCAGCCGTCGGCCGCCCGGACCAGCGACTCCTCGTCCTCCAGACTGCCCATGGCCAGCTCGACCCGGGGGTCGGGCAGGCGCTCGCGGTCGCCCAGGTGCCGGACCAGGGCCCGCACCGGGCGGCCGTCGGCCACCAGCCGGGCCGCCAGTAGCCCGCCCACGAACCCGGTGGCGCCGGTGATCAGCGTCCGTTCACCCGGCGGGGCCCCCCCGTTCGGGGTTCCCCGGGCTCCTCCGTCAGTCATCGCCTCATCGTCCCGCCCGTATCAGGTCGCCGAAGCGCGCGAAGTAATCGACGGCCGAGGCGGCGCTCACCACGGCCACTGCCAGCATGGCCCATTCGTCCAGCCAGAGCGAACCCAGCCGGACGTTCGGCCGCAGGATGGCCAGGGTGATCCCGACCACCTGGACGTTGAACTTGAGCTTGCCCCAGATGCTGGCCGAGATGACCACATTGGAGGCGGCGGCGATGGCCCGCAGCCCGAGCACGGCGATCTCCCGGGCGATGACCACGAACGCCACCCAGACGTTGACCCGGTCCACCGCCATCAGCCCGAGCAGGGCCCCGACGACCAGCAACTTGTCGGCGGTGGTGTCGAGGAAGTTGCCCAGCATGGTCGTCTGCTGCCAGCGCCGGGCGAGGTAGCCGTCGACGAAGTCGGTGAACGAGGCGATCAGGAACACGGCCGTTGCCAGCACCGCCGCCCGCTCGATCCGCCCCTCGGCGACCAGCAGCCACAGCAGCACCGGGATCAGCGCGATGCGCAGCAGGGTGATGCGGGTGGAGAGCGTCAGGGTCCCCATCGATCCCCCTCGCGCGGTCAGGAGGCCAGGTTCATCCCTATCCTACGGGCTCTCACCGCCTGTTCCCAGGTGATCGGTGGTCGAGGAACGTGAACACCCTGGCCCACTGGGCCGCGTCCAGGTCGCCCGGGCGGGCGTCGACCGGGAAGCCGAGGTCGGCGGCCAGGCGGCGCAGCTGCCGGTAGGTGAGCGGTGGGACCAGGGTGCGGCGCAGGGACAGGTCGGGATGGCGGAACGCCGTGTCGAGCAGGCCGGCGAAGCGACCCTGCCCGGTGGCCGGCACCAGCGGCGGCCGCCGCCGCCGGGCGACCAGCACGGCCGCTGCGACCCGGGGCGGCGGCCGGAAGGACCCGGGCCCGAGCCGCCGGCCGGTGGTGAGCTCGTAGACCGTTCCCCACCGGAGGGTCTCCGGCGAGCCGGGCCGGACGGCCGCATACCGCCTGGCCGCCTGCTCCTGCAGGATCAGGTCGGCTCGCTCCAGCCGGCTCCGCGGGTCCCCGAGCAGCCGCCGCAGCATGGCCGCGGTCGTTCCGAACGGCAGGTTGGCCACCACCCGGAACGGCCTTCTTGGTACCGGCATGACGAGGGCGTCGGCCGTCACCACCCGCAGATTGTCGTAGTCGGCGAGCCGCGCCCTGGTCCGCTCGGCGAGCCGCGGGTCGCACTCGACCGCGACCACCCGCCCGGCCCGTTGCGCCAAGGCTTCGGTGAGCACCCCGGTCCCGGCCCCGATCTCGATCACCAGGTCGCCGGCCCCGACCCCGGCCTGCTCGACCAGCTCAGCCGCCAGCCAACCCCCGGCCAGGAAGTGCTGCCCCAGCCCCGCGCGCCGCCGCACGCGCCCGGACACGGACGACCGCCATGGTTGCCATGCCCCAAGCGAACCGCAGAGAGGCGGCCGCGGCAACCGAATTGCGAGCGGGAGAGGGGGGTGTGGGGTCATCATGGAGGATCGCGGCCCACTCAGTCACCTGGCACGGTGGCCCGGGATGCCGTCAGGCGGCTCGGTGTCTTCGCTGCGGTGGGCTGGCGGTGAACCGCCCATCCGGGCCACGGATCAGCCGCCAGCCGCCCTCATGCACGGTCCGATGATGAGCCCGACACAACAAGGCAAGATTCGCTAGATCCGTGGGGCCACCATCCACCCAATGCCACAGATGATGGGCGTCACACCAGGCTAGCGGCCGATCACAATCCGGAAAGACGCAGCCCCGGTCGCGCACGGCCAGCGCCGCCCGCTGGGCGGGGGCTACGACCCGGGTGGCCCGCCCGACCTCCAACGGCTGACAAGGGGCACCGCCCAGGGTCGGGGGCAGCAGGGCGGCCGCGGTCCGCAGCTGTTGTGGGAGCCCGGCCGGCTCGCCAAGGCTTGGGTCGCCACTTGGGAGGCTTGGGTCGCCGCTTGGGTGGTGGTCGGCGCCGTGGTCATGATCGAGAGCCGGGCGCTGGCCGGGCTGACGGGAGGCCACGACTCGGGTGACGGTCCCATCACAGGCGAGCCGCCGGCACGCCTCGGGATCCAATGGTCCGGCCCACCCAGGGTCCCCACCCAGGCCGCCCATACGGCCCAGGAGGCTGTCGAGATCGACCGTCACCAGCAGCTGGGGGCGGACCCCACCCGCCTTGGGCAGCCACCCGCCCTCCAGACTGCGGCGGGCCAGCTCCATCAGGGCATCGGCGCGGCGCTGGCCACCGCTGCGGGCATCGTCGGCCTCGGCCGGACGGGCAAGCGGCTCAAGTGCGGCCAGCAGGGTGGTGCCGGCTTCTGGCTCGAGTAGCCCATGTATCGCCACCATGTCGTCCAAGGTCGGCGACAACCACACCCCCCGGCGTTGATGGCGGCGCTCGCGAGCGGCGTCGGCACCGTCTGGGTCGGCGACCTGCAGGAGGTAGCCCACGGCACGGCGGAGCTGGGGCGGATCGACGCGAGCGGCGGTCTCCAGCAGGACCGGTTCGGCCTCGGCGGTGACCTGGTCAGGAAGCTGGCGGGTGCCTTCGGTCAGCACCCGGGCATGGGCGGGTGAGATCGCCCCGTCAACCAGCGCCCGGGCGGTGACAGTCAGGGGGCCGCGGAACAGGGCCCGGGCGGTCCGGACGTCGCTGCTGGCGGCGCTGACGCTCATCCGCAGCCGCCGACGCAACCACCCGGCGGTCGAGGCCGCCAGCTCGCCCTGGTCAGCCCCGGCGGCCCCGCGGGCATCCACCTCGTCGAGCTCCTGGAGCCAGAGACCTTCCAGGCGCTCGACCAGCCGCCGCAGCTCGAGGACACGTTCAGCCCGGACGGCGTCGGTCAGACCCTGCCGGTCCTGAGCGGCCAGGTCGTCGACCGCCGCGGTCAGGGCGGTCAGCCCGGCCGCCGGGGCCGTCGTGGCGAGCTCCTGAGTCGAATGTGTGTTCGAGTCCATGCGGGCAAACCTATCAACCCCACTCGCAACCACAAGCACCAACCGGAAAATGTGGACAACAATTTTCGGTACGGCGCCAGCAACCATCGTGCCAGGCGAGTACATGGGGCCCGACTCCCCGCCAACCCCCCGCGAGGTAGGTAATAGGCCTGGCGTGTGGCTATTGCGGCGGCGCCGATCGTGGCCAGGCGCGCCGCACAACCGGCAGCGCCGTCCAGGTGACCTATGGGGCCCGGTCCACCGCGAAGACCCTCGTGGCAGTCAAGCGAATGGGGCCCAACTCCTCCCAGTGGCCCCGAACGGCGAGCGGCCCGGACCTCGAAGGCCCGGGCCGTCCGCCCTGTCGCTGGGTTACTGCTGCTGCTGGTCGTCGAACGGCTGGTACTCCTCGCCCGCGTAGGTCCCGGCGTCGACGTCGACCAGCTCGCCGCCGGTCTCCGTGTCGGTTCCCACCGGAACCTGGTAGGCGGTGCCGTCCTCGGCGTAGTAGACGTCGTCGCCGTAGGTCTCGTAGGCGTCGCCGAAGGCGTCGACCCCGTAGGCGGCGGCGGGGATCTCGGTCAGGACCGGGGTGACGCTGCGGTAGCGCACCATGCCGGTCCCGGCCGGGATCAGCTTGCCGATGATGACGTTCTCCTTGAGGCCGATCAGCGAGTCGCTCTTGCCCTCGATGGCCGCCTCGGTCAGCACCCGGGTAGTCTCCTGGAAGGAGGCCGCCGACAGCCACGACTCGGTGGCCAGCGACGCCTTGGTGATGCCGAGCAGCTCGGGTCGGCCGTTGGCCGGCGTGTTGCCCGCCTCCAGCGCCTCCCGGTTGGCCCGCTCGAACGTCGCCCGCTCGATCAGCTCACCGGGGAGCAGCTCGGTGTCACCGCCCTCGAGCACGGTCACCCGCTTGAGCATCTGGCGCACGATCAGCTCGATGTGCTTGTCGTGGATGGTCACACCCTGGCTGGTGTAGACCTGCTGGACCTGCTCGACCAGGTGCCGCTGGGTGGCCCGGATCCCGAGCACCCGGAGCATCTCCTTGGGGTTGGGGATGCCGTCGATGATCGGCTGGCCGACCTCGACCTCCTGGCCGTCCTCGACCCGGAGCCGGGCCCGGCGGGGCACGATCGCGACCCACTCCTCACCCTCGTCCGAGGTCACGGTCACCTGCACGCCCTTCTCGACCTGCTCGATCGAGACCCGGCCGGAGAACTCGGCGATCGGGGTCATACCCTTGGGGGTGCGGGCCTCGAACAGCTCCTGCACCCGGGGCAGGCCGTGGGTGATGTCCTCGCCGGCGATGCCGCCGGTGTGGAAGGTCCGCATGGTCAGCTGAGTGCCCGGCTCGCCGATCGACTGGGCGGCGATGATGCCGACCGCCTCGCCGATGTCGACCAGCCGGTTGTTGGCCAGGCTGCGGCCGTAGCACATCTGGCACACCCCGACCTTGGAGTCGCAGGTCAGCACCGAGCGGCACAGCACCTCGTCGACGCCGTGCTCGACCAGCAGGTCGATCACCTCTTCGCCGATCTCGGTGCCGGCCTCGACCAGGACCTGCTTGCCCTTGCCGGCCGGGTCCATGACGGTCTCGGCCAGGATCCGGGACAGGGCCTGGCTCTCGACCGCACGCGGCCGGACCCACTCGAACTCGCCCTTCTTGCCCGGGATCGGCCGCTGCACGGCGACGGTCACGGGGATGCCCCGCTCGGTGCCGCAGTCGCTCTCGCGGACGATCACGTCCTGGGTCACGTCGACCAGCCGCCGGGTCAGGTACCCGGAGTCGGCCGTCCGCAGGGCGGTGTCGGCCAGCCCCTTGCGGGCGCCGTGGGTCGAGATGAAGTACTCGAGCACCGACAGGCCCTCGCGGAAGTTGGCCTTGATGGGCCGCGGGATGATGTCGCCCTTGGGGTTGGCGACCAGCCCGCGCATGCCGGCGATCTGCCGCACCTGGGTCATGTTCCCGCGGGCGCCCGAGGTGGCCATCATGTAGATGGGGTTGAACGGCTCCTGGCGGAACCGGTCCTCCATGTCCTCGCGGACCCGCTCGGTGGCCTCGGTCCAGATCTCGATGAGCTCCTGGCGGCGCTCGTCGTCGGTGATGATGCCCCGGCGGAACTGGGACTCGACCTTCTCGGCCCGCTTCTCGAACTCGTCGAGGATCTGCTGCTTGCGCGGCGGCTTGAGCACGTCCTGGATGGACACGGTGACCCCGGCCCGTGACGCCCAGTGGAAGCCGAGGGTCTTGAGCTTGTTCAGCACCTCGGCGGTCTCGGTCTGGTCGTAGCGGTCGGCGACCCGCGAGACCAGGCTGGTCAGCTCGCGGCTCTGCAGCGTCTCGTTGATGAACGGGAAGTCCTCGGGCAGGGCCTCGTTGAACAGCAGCCGCCCGACGGTGGTCTCGACCTTGGTGGCGCCGTCGGCGGCCACCTCGGCCTTGACCTCGGAGAGGCGCACGATGATGGGGTCCTGGAGGCCGATCGACTTGAAGTCGTGGGCCATCACGGCCTCGGCCACCGACCCGAAGATCGGCAGGTGCGGCCCGTCGCCGTTCTTGGACGCCTTGCCGTTCGACTTGGCCGTCCCGACCTTGGGCTCCTCCTTGTAGGTGAGGAAGTAGATGCCCAGCACCATCTCGTGGGTCGGGATGGCGATCGGGCGGCCGTTGGCCGGCGACAGGATGTTGTTGACCGACAGCATCAGCACCCGCGCCTCGGCCTGGGCCTCGGACGACAGGGGCACGTGGACGGCCATCTGGTCGCCGTCGAAGTCGGCGTTGAAGGCCTTGCAGACCAGCGGGTGGATCTGGATGGCCTTGCCCTCGACCAGCACCGGCTCGAAGGCCTGGATGCCCAGCCGGTGCAGGGTCGGGGCCCGGGTGAGGCGCACCCGGTGCTCGCG
>Ga0081539_10004848_pt1 | contig 14388 bp, 10 predicted proteins | sample TabmetS4T2R2_FD_71023 | JGI IMG/M metagenome (GOLD analysis project Ga0081539, IMG submission 71023) | Tabebuia heterophylla rhizosphere microbial communities from the University of Puerto Rico - S4T2R2 | ecosystem: Host-associated > Plants > Roots > Rhizosphere ...
AGGTCCAATGGCGAAGCCGCCGTGCAAGTTGCACATGCGGTTCAGCGTGCAAGTTGCACGTTCGGTACCGCGTCGACCTGCTGCTCCATCGTCGTGGCACGATTCTGATCCTCTCGCTGGATTTCATTCACGAGCGTTTCTGGGATGTCAGAAGCGGACTCTTCCAGTCGATCACCGGAAGTGGAACTCTTCTAGCCAGCAGTAACGCCAGCGACACGGACGGTGGTGGTAACGAATGCGCCCAGACGTTCTGGTCGGTCCGAGCGAGTGGGTGGTCGAGCAGTTCGGCGACAAGGTTGCCGGTGAACTGTGGACCCGGGTTCCCGAAGCGTTGAGCACCGCGATCGACCGCGAGGTCAACGCCCATCCCGCGATGACGCAGACCATGGAACGAGTACTCGCGAATCCGCGATGGCCGCTCCCGTACGAGGAATTGGTGCTCTTCCTGGGCACGCTTCCCGGCGCCGAGATCATCAGTGTTCCCAAGTCCATCTACCAGCTCGTCGTCATCCATGGCCACGTGGTGGTCCCCTGGTGCTACGGCCAGTCCGCGCGAGACTCCATGCGCGACGCCCCGGTCGGCCGTTCCTTCGGCCGGCTCGCCCGGGAGCTGCTGCGCAGGTTCGGCCCGCCGTGGCGCCGGTCCCAGGCCGAGACTCCGCTGCCACTGGACGCCGTCGACGAGCGGGAGGTCGCCAAGATCTGTGCGGCCATCGCCCGGATCGATCCCAAGCCCGAAGTCGTCATCGCCGGCTACGCCGGTGCGCCCCATCTGGGCCTGCTGCGCGCCTGCCTCGGCGAGATCAAATCGACCGACAACGGCTCCCTGAACTGGAGTCACATCGACGATCTGCCGCTGCCACCGCCCGCTATTCCCCGCCCACGCCGCCTGCATTTCCCCTGATCCTCGAGTTTCCGGTCGGTCGGGCCGGGTGCCGCAACGGTCGACGCCGTGGTCGAACCGTTTGCCGGGCACCCGGCTCGTTTTCTGTCCGCCGCCGGCCGTGGCGCCGGCGAATCGGCTCGCCGCCAGGCGGGTACCAGGCAGCGGTGAGGTCTTCCTATGTGGTCACCGGCGGCGGCCGCGGCATCGGGCGTGCCGTCGGCGAGCGCCTGCTCGGCATCGACGACGTCGTCGCGGTGGTGGAGTTCTACCGGGACACGCTTTGGTGGGCGGCCGATCACCCGGCGGCGGCGCGCATCCTGCCGGTCATCGGCGACGCCGCTGACGAGGCCGTCGCCGCTCGGGCCGCCGTTGCCGCCGTCTCTGCCGCGCCGCTGCGGGGCTGGTGAACAATGCCGGTGTTCCGCGACGCGTGGCTGCACGAGACGCCGGCTCGCGAACTGGTCGCGCTCATCGGCCGCAAACTCCCCGAGATGCCGAGCGTGCTGGCCAGGAACGGTACAGCCGTGATGAGCGATTTCACCGTCGCGACAGCCCGCGACCCTCCGCCGCGGGGCACGAACCGCGGGAAGGAGACGCCGCGCCCTAGACTCGGATGGATGGCCGAGCTGCTGGAGTCACCCACGACGATCCGGGACCGGGCCGTTGCGGTTGCCGACTATCTGCTCGCCGTACGTGCCCAGATGGAGCGTCCGCCGCGCACCGTGCCCGCCGACGCGCTGTGGCTGGACGCGCTGCCCGACCACCCGGCCTGCCAGACCGGTCCCGCCGCGGACGACAACTCCTGGCTGCGTGTCGGCCTGCCGGAGCTGCCGCCGCCGGTCGCGGTGCCGCCGGCGCTGCGCCGCCGGCTTCGGGGTGAGATCAACGCCGGCGACGAGCCGCAGCCTCTCGACACGGCCGAGGACCAGCCGGCGGACGACGACTTCGCCGTCTGGAAGGAGCGGCACTGGCGTCCCTGGGCGTACGCCACCGGTGAGGCCGAGAAGACCCGGGCGCTGCACCGGCAGCTCTTCGATCTGATGCACCAGCTCGACATGACCGCTGCGACCACCGAGCTGGTCTGGGGCCACGGCCTCCTGGAGACCGTGATCGGCGATCAGCGGGTGCGCTATCCGCTGGTCGCGACCCCGGTGCTGATCGAGTACGAGCCGGACCGGTCCCTGATCACCGTCTCCCCGGCCGGCCCGTCCCGGCTGCAGATCGACGCCCTCGCCGGCCTGGACGAGCGCTACCTGGCCCAGCTGGTCGGCCTCGCCGGCCCGGCCGGGACGCTCGAGGTGGACCTCGGCGACGACCTGGAGCGGCGGGAACTCTTCGGACGTGCGCTCGGGCGGCTCGGCTACGACCGGATCGTCACGACCGGCCGGGCGGACGTGTCCGGACCGCACATCGAGGATGTGGGCGTCCTCTTCGCCCGGCCGAAGCAGCGCCTGCTCCGCGGCTTCCTGGAGAACCTGCGCGACCGTCTGCTGGCCGGCGACACCGCCAGCGTCGGCGCCCTCGCCGCGATCGTCGCGCACGAGCCGAGCCGGCTGCGGATGCCCGACGACCGTCCGGAGGAATGGCACCGGATCGGCGAGCGGCTTCTCATGCCACTGCCCACGAACGAGGCGCAGGAGTCGATCGCCCGCCGCCTTGCGCAGCACCGCAACGTGGCCGTCCAGGGTCCGCCCGGTACCGGGAAGACGCACACCATCCGCAACCTGATCTGCCATCTGATGGCGAACGGCAAGCGGGTCCTGGTCGTCGCGCAGAAGGAGGATCCGCTACGGGTCCTGCGGGACGGCCTGCCCGAGGAGATCCGGTCGCTGTGCCTCGCCGTCCTCGGCCGCACCACCGATCAGCTCGTGCAGCTGCAGCTCGCCGCGCGCGAGCTGGCGGACCGGGCGGCCACATTGGACAAGGTGGCGGAGGCGCGGCGGGTGGAGCGGCTCACCCGGCTGCTCGAGGATGCCGAGCGCGAGCTGGCGGCGGCGCTGGGCGGGCTGCGCGCCATCGCCGAGAGCGAGGCCGTCACGTACGAGGTCGACGGCGTGCCGATGGCTCCGGCCGAGGTCGGCGCGTGGCTGCGCGAACATGCCGCGGCGCGCGGCGGCATCCCGGATCCGGTGGCCGGGCCGCCCCCGCTGGGCGGCGACGAATTCGCGGCGCTGCTCGAGCTCGCCGCCCGGCTGGCACCGGCGGATCGGGCGGCCGCGCTGCGGCCGCTGGCGGACACCAGGGATCTTCCGGAGGCGGCGGACGCGGCGCGGGAACGGGCCGAGCGCGCGGCGCTCGCCGACCAGGTGTCGCGCGTGGTGGCTGCCGGGCTGGACCCGTCCGGCGTACGGGGTGCCGACCTGCCCCGGCTCCGGAGCGACCTGCGCGAGGCGATCATCTGGCTGCGCCGCCGGGAGGATGCGTGGACGGGCCGGCTCGGCAGGTTGCTGAACGACCCGCACTGGCGCGGGGTCTGGAGCGATCACGTCGCGGCCACCGAGGCCCTGCTCAGCGAGCTCGCCGGGCTGACCCGCGTCCTTGCCGGGCACCGGGTGATGGTGCCGGAGGCGTACGCGGCCGAGCCGAAGCGGATGCTGGCCCAACTCGCCGAGGTGCGGCAGCGGTTCGCCACCGGGCGCGGGCTCAGCCGGCTGCTCCACGCGCAGCTGTACCGGCTCGCCGACGAGGTGCGGGTGGACGGTGAACCGCTGCGCACCACCGAGGACGTGGACGTGGCGGCGGCTTGGCTGCGCCGGTCCCAGGCCCGGCGGCGGCTGGGCGAGCACTGGGCGGAGTGGATCGACCGGCTGGCGATCGCCGCACCTCCTCTACCCGGGTTCTCCCCGCCGTCCGGAGGACCAGGCGCCGGTCGTGATACAGCGGGCGGGTGGGGCGATCCGGAGGTGTGGGCCGGCGCCTTGCTGGCCGACGCGGGTCAGTCGCTGGACTGGGACGTACACCATTGGCCCGCGCTCGTGCGACGCCTGGCCGCCCTCGTACCGCAGCATGATCTTGACCTTGATCCCGCGGCCCTGGCCGCGGTCGAGGCCCTGGTGGACGCGGCGCCGGCGGTCCTGGAACTGGACGCGCGGGAGGCCGCGGCGGCGGAGGTGGCCGCCCGTCTCGCGCCGTGGCCGCGGCTCGCCGCTGCGTGGGCGAGCCTGGACGGCTGGGACGCGCAGCTGGCCGAGGCCCGACGGCTGGTGGGCCTGCGACCCGAGGCGGAGCGGTACGCCGGGCTGAGCGACCGGCTGGCCGCCGTCGCTCCCGAGTGGGCGGCGCAGATCGACGCCGGACAGGTGCCCGCCGTTTCCGGCCGGGCCTGCCTGGACGCCTGGACGTGGCGACGCGCGCAGACCTGGTTCGACGAGGTGATCGGCAGTGTCGACCCGGCGGTGCTGGCCAGGCGGGTGGAGAGCGCCCGGGAGAAGATCCGCCGGCGGACCGCGGAGCTGGTGGTGGCGTCGGCCTGGCTGGAGGTGTCACGCAGCCTCGACGACCGGCGGCGGGCGGCGCTGGCGGACTGGACGACCGCCCTGCGCAAGATCGGCAAGGGCACCGGCCGGACGGCGGCGGCCTGGCAGGCGCACGCGCAGCGGGCGATGGCGTCGGCGGTCGAGGCGGTGCCGGTCTGGGTCATGTCGGTGGACCGGGCCATCGAGCAGTTCGCCGGTGGCGCCCGGTTCGACGTGGTCATCGTGGACGAGGCGTCGCAGGCGGATCTGTTCGCGCTGCCGGTGCTGGCGCTCGCCGAACGGGCCGTCGTGGTCGGCGACGACCAGCAGATCGGCCCGCAGCTCGGATTCGTCGGCACGGTGGCCGGCCTGATCCACCGGCACCTCGGCGACGTGCCGTCGGCCGAGCACTTCGACCCCGAGTCGTCGCTCTACGACCACGCGGTGCGCCGCTCGCCGGAGCGGATCCTGCTCACCGAGCATTTCCGGTGCGTACCGCAGATCATCGAGTTCTCGTCCCGGCACTACTACGACGGCAAGATCATGCCGCTGCGGGCCGACCGGCCGTCGCTGGCCCCGATCCGTACGGTGTTCCTCGCCGAAGGCGTCCGCCAGCCGCTCGCCGGCTTCGGCGACGTCAACACGGCCGAAGCGGCGGCGCTCGTCGCCCAGGTCGCCGCGCTGGTGCGAGACCCGGCGTACGACGGCAAGACGCTCGGCGTGATCTCCCTGCTCAGCACCAGCGGCCAGGCCGGCTTTCTCCTGGGACAGCTGCGCGCCGAGATCGGCGAGGACGAGATGCAGGCGCGGCGGCTGCGGGTCGGCGACGCGTACACGTTCCAGGGTGACGAGCGTGATGTGGTGCTCATCTCCATGGTGGTCTCCGACAACGACCCGAAGGTGGCCGCGTTCACCAAGCGGGAGTACCACCGGCGGATCAACGTCGCCGCGTCCCGGGCCCGTGACCAGCTCTGGATCTTCCACTCGGTGCGGCCGTCGTCCCTGCTCGCCGACGACGCCCGCGCGCTGCTGCTCACCTACGCGGTGAATCTGGTCCCCGTCCAGGAGTCGGCGGAGCTCGCCGGGCGGTGCGAGTCCGGCTTCGAGCGGGACGTGCTCAAGCGGCTGCTGGCCCGCGGGTACCGGCCGATTCCGCAGTTCCGGCTCGGGGCGTACCGGATCGACTTCGTGCTCAACGCGCCGGACGGGCGGCGGCTGGCGATCGAGTGCGACGGCGACGCGTATCACGGGCCGGAGCAGTGGGAGAGCGACATGCGCCGGCAGGCCGTGCTGGAAAGGGTGGGCAACTGCACCTTCGTCCGCATCCGGGGCAGCATCTTCGCCCGCGAGCCCGAGGTGGCGATGCGCCCGGTCTGGCAGCGGACAGCCGAACTGGAGATCGTCCCGATGCCGGACCGCGTCCTGCTGGAGACCGGCGCGGCGGGGTGACGGCGCGCCGGTCAGTCGCGCAGCGAGCCGGTCGTCGGTCCGGCGGGATCGAAGCCGATGCAGATGACAGCGCGGTCCTCCGGCCAGGATTGACGGCGCGGAGAGAGATAGGTGAAGTCCAGCTCCGCGGCCTTGCCCGGATCCCCGAGATACCGCCCGAACCGGCCGGCGCACCGGCTTTCCGCCCGGGTCCGAAGCTCGTCGCGGCCCGGCCACGGGCCATCCGGCAGATCGAAGACGGCGAACACCTCGCCGTCGTGCGGCACATCGCACGGCACCGGCACCGGTTCGTCTTTGAGATCGTTCACGCAGGTCCCCGGCCGCAGAGCCGGGGCCGCTGGAGGCGGGTCGCCGGTGGCCGGATCGTCGATCATCCCACCCGCGACACCCAAGCAGACGAAGGCCAGGGTCAGCGCGACCCAGGCGCCGGAGGCCACGAGTCCGGTGATCGCGAGGCCGCGTCCGCGCTCCCCGGTCCGGCGGATCTGGCGTAAGGCGACGAACCCGAAGATGACGCTGGGCAGGACGCCGCCCGGAACGCAGCCGAGGATGCCCAGGATCATGGACGCGATCGCGAAGCCGTTGGTCCCGGTGGCGGGTCGCGGCACGGAGTGGTCGGGGTAGGCGGGCGGTGGGTAGGCGGGCGGCGAATACGGAGCCGGCGGGAATCGGGGCGGCTGCGGATATACGGGCGGCTCCGGGTACCCCGGCGGGGCGCTGGGATCCCGCGGAGAAGTCGACGCCCACGGGTCGGTCGGATCGCTCACGCCCGGACAGTACAAGCCCCGGTCACCTCCGCACCTGCCTCAGGACGGTGCCAGCTCGATGCGGGCCTTCACCCGGCAGTAGTTAGCCAGCAGCGTGACCAGGGCCGGGCCGTCGATCAGCTCGAGAGGCCGGCCGGCCACGGCCTCGTACGCGTCCGGCTCGATCCCGCCGAGCGCGACCAGGATCCCCTTGGTCGCACCGGCCGCGGTCACCGCGCCGGCCAGCGAGTGCACGGCTGCGGCGGCCGCCGCGGTGCCCCGGGTGGAGTACACCACCACCCGGCCGCCGAACACCGGCCGCGGATCGGTGGCCAGCCAGCGGGAGCCGGCCGGGGTCCGGGTCGCGGTGCCGATCTGCAGACCCATCACGCCGAACAGGTCGGCGAGCAGGTGCTCGTACGCCTCGTCGGGCATGGTCACCAGGTTCGGCCGCTCGTCGATGTCGGCGAGCACGTTGAACTCCTCGGTGAAGTCCCGGTCCGCGTCCCGCTCGAAATCGAAGAGCGGCTGCACGCCGGCCAGCTCGTCCGGCTCGGCGGAGAGGACGCCGCTCAGGTGCTTCACGCAGGCGACGGGGTCGACCCGGCGCAGCTTGATCGCGGCGAACGCGTCCCGGCCGGCCTGGACAGACACCAGGCAGGGGCGGACGAACCGGCCGGTGCGGCGGTCCACGGTGTCGACGATGCCGTTCAACGACACCTGCCGGACCAGGCCGCCGCGGTCCGCCTCGATGACTTCGTGCACGGTGCGGAGGGCGACCCGGGCGACGACCTCGACGTACCGGCGGCGGATCTCGCCCTCGTCCCGCGGGATGGCGGTCAGGTCGTCGCGGACCCGGTCGTAGCGGTACTCCTTCACCACGGGGACGACCTCTGCGGGCGGCATGTGGTACTCGATCAGCAGGTGCTTCTGTTTGGGCAGGTATGCCAGGCGGAAGTGCTGCGGGAAGTCGTCCGGGTAGACCGAGTTTCCGAGCACCATCGCGAAATACTCCACCACGGACGCCGGGTCCGCCCCGGCCACCGCCGCGGCGAAGCGGTCCACTTCGGCGTTGTACGCGGCCATCCGGGCCTCGTACTTGCGCCGGCTCTCCTCGTACGCCCGCTGCCGCGCCGCCAGTTGCCGGCGCCGCCGCTCCTCGGCCTCCGCCCACCGGGCCCGCGCCTGCTCGTAGGCGCGACGGGCCTGCTCGGTCTGGTGGTTGTGCAGCCGCTCGCCGCCGAGGATCCGGCCGACGCCGCGCGGCTCCGGCGGCACGAAACTCTGCCAGTCCGGCTCCGGCAGCGGGCGGCTCAGCGGGCCGGGATCGAACGGGGCGACCGTCAGCGGCTTCTTGAACACCTGCAGGTCGATGTGGTCGTCGACGTCCAGGCTGGAGAGCAGCAGCGCGTCCAGGTCGCTGAGCCGCGCGCGGACCTCGGCGTTGGCGGCCGCGGCGTCCGCGGTGCGTGCCTCGACGTACAGCCGGTGGCTTTCCCGGCGGCGCTCCACGTCGGAGGCCGCCTGCTGGGCCGCCGCGATGGCCAGGTCGGCGTTGCGCCGGATCAGTTCACGTTGTTGCGCCGCCGCGGTACCCGCCCGCTGGGTGGCCGCCGCCTGGGTGGCGTGCGCCCGCTGCATGTCCCGGATGATGCCCATGCCTCGTCCGCCTCGTCCTCGGTGTCGTCCGACGGCCACCATATCCGGCGTTTCGGATCTCGTTACACGGCGCGCAGCACCCGCGGCGGCCGGTGCATGGCCGGCGAGCGGGCGGGTAGGAATCGCAGAAGGTTCCAGAATCAGTACTGGCAGTAACTGTCTGTCATGGATTTCGCGGTAATTCTGAGTAAGAAATGCGCGGCGAGGTGGTCGGCCGATCGGTTGATTCCCTACGCTGATCGGGCTAACAACCGCAGCTCGGGGGTTTGTGGGACGGCCCGACAAAACATTGACGCGGGTGTGCTCTGTTATCTGCGCCCCGTGACAGGTCGTAATAGTTGAGCGTTACCGTATATAGCGGGGGGAGGTGGCGGACGCATGGTGGCACCGGACGAGCGGCCGGCCATCCCGCCCACCGTTCCCGAGCCGCGTACCCCTGCGGATGATCGCACGCCGGCCGGCGGAGGCTCCGCGTGGTTCTCGTACACCGCCACCGGGGACCAGATCGTCTGGTCCCCCGCGCTGCGCGCGATGCTCGGTCACCCGCCCACCCCGGGTGAGGTGAGTCGCAAGGTCCTGACCCGGTACGTGCACCGGGACGACCTCGCCACGGCGCTCGGCGCGATCACCCGGGCGTGGACGTCAGGGAGCCCGGTGCGGACCACCGTACGGCTGACGCGCGCCGATGGCGGTTGGTTCGACGTCGACTGCCGGCTCGACCCGGTGAAGAGTCCGGACGGCACGGTACGCGGCATCCGCGGCACGGTGACCGACGTGTCGGACCGGGAACGCGCCCGCCGCGAGATGGCCCGGCTGGCTCGGCGCGGCGAGACAGTGCAGGCCTCGCTGATCGAGCCGGACCCCGCGACCGGCCTGCTCACCCGCGCCCGCTTCGCGGACGAGATCGACCGGGCGCTGCGCCGGGGCAGCGGCGCGGTCCTGGTCGTCCGGGTGCAGCCGGTGCGGATCGGCGAGGACGACGACCGCGTACGCCCCGAGCTCAACGCCGACCTGCTGCATCGCGCGGCCCGCGTGCTCGAGGGCGTGGCGCAGCCCGGCGCGCTGCTCGGCCGGGTCGGGCCGAACGAGATCGGCCTGCTGCTCTCCGGTGTCTCCTGGCCGATGGCCCGGCGCGAGGCCGGCGTGCTGGTCGAGGCGCTCCGGTCCCAGACGTTCGTGCTGCCCGACACGTGGCTGCGCGCGCAGGCATGGGGCGGCCTCGTCCGGTTCGCCTCGGACGGCGAGGCCGGCAGCCACGAGCTGCTGATCGACGCCGAGCACGCCTGGCGCGAGTCGCGGGAGGCGGACCGCCCGCTGACCGCGGTCGCCCGGCCGGTGCCGGTGCGCGACCGCCAGGGCTCGTACCGTACCCGGGTGGCCGACGCGCTCGGCACCGACCGGTTCACCCTCTACGCCCAGCCGATCCTGGAGCTGCAGACCAACCTCGTCACCCGGCACGAGCTGCTCCTGCGCGTACTCGACGAGGCGGACGGCCCGCAGTCGCCCATCCAGGTCCTGGACATCGCGGAGCGGCTGGACGCCGTCTACGACATCGATCTCTGGGTCGTGGAGCGGGCGATGCAGCTCGCCGCCGACCAGCCCGGCATGCGACTGCAGATCAACCTCTCCGGCCGTTCCGTCGGCGACCCCCGGCTCACCGACGAGGTGGAGAAGCTGATCAAGCGGTACGAGGTGGCCCCCGACCGACTCACCTTCGAGATCACCGAGACGGCGCTGATCGGCAACCTCAGCGAGGCCCGCCGGTTCGCCGACCGGGTCCGCGACCTCGGTTGCGAGCTGGCGCTCGACGACTTCGGCTCCGGCTACGCCTCGTTCCGTTACTTGCGGCTCTTCCCCATCGACCTGGTCAAGATCGATGGCGAGTACGTGGTGGACCTCGTCGACAGCCCGCAGGACCAGGTGCTCGTGCGCGCCCTCGTGCAGGTCTGCCAGGCGTACGGGATCCACACCGTAGCCGAGTTCGTGCAGGACGAACGCACCCTGCGGCTGCTGCGCGAGCTCGGTGTCGACTACGTGCAGGGCTACCTGATCGGCCGCCCCTCGCCGGTATTCCCTGACCGGATGCACAGTTAACCTTCCTACATGGACGAGCCCCGGTGGTTGACCGACGAACAGCAGCAGGCCTGGCGCCGTTTCGTCGAGGTGCTCGTCAGGATTCCGGCGGCGCTCGAAGCGCAGCTGCAGCGTGATGCCGGCCTCACGCACATGGGGTACATGGTCCTGTTCACCCTCTCCGAGCGGCCCGACCGCCGGCTGGCGATGAGCCGGCTGGCGAAGCTGTCCAGCGCGTCGCTATCCCGGCTGTCCCACGTGGTGGCCCGACTGGAAGCGCAGGGCTGGGTGCGCCGCGAGCGTGACCCGGAGGACGGCCGGGTGCAGATCGCCGTGCTCACCGAGGCCGGCTACGCCAAGGTGGTGCAGACCGCGCCCGGCCACGCCGAGGCGGTGCAGCAGCTGGTGTTCGACCGGCTGACCCCGGCCCAGGTACGGCAGCTCGCCAAGCTGGCCGGCGCGCTTCTCGAGTCACCCGGTCGACGTTCGTCCCGGCGCACCCGGCGCCTGGCCTGAGCACCGGGGTACGACACCTCGCATTAGGCCGGGATCCGCAGCCAGAGCCGGCTGCGGCGGCCCGGGAGGTACGGGGAGTCGAGCCGCTTCGCCACGACGCCGGACAGACCCTGGGCGCGCGCCGCGTCCAGGGCGAACGACCCGCCGCCCGGGAAGTAGGGCGGCGTCTGCCAGTGGTCGCCGGTCACCGACAGACCCTCGAGCAGTTCCCGGCGCTCGGCGTAGCGGACCGCCTCGACCGTCGCGTGGCCCTCCAGCCACAGCAGGTCGTAGGCCAGGAACTGCACCGGCGTACGCTCGGCCGCTCGCCGCGCCGCCGCGGAGTCCCTCGGTTCCCGCCGGCGCTCCAGCAGGGCAGGTGCCGGCCGGGGACCGTCGAACGTGACGATCTCGCCGTCGAGCACGGCCTCGGTCGGCGCGAGCGCCGGGCCGAGCGGCCGGACCTCCGGATACCACGACGTCACGTCGCGGCCGTCGGCGTCGAGCAGGCGTACGCGGCCGCCCGAGACGTACACGCCGACCCGGCGCCCGCCCCAGCTCATCTCGTATCCCCAAGCCCCGTCCTCGGCCGGCAGCCCGGCGCCGGCCGTCGCGAGCATGGGCGGCAGCGTCTCGGGCATCGGCTCCCAACCAGGCTCGGGCGGGTCCATCCGGCGAACCATCCAGTCGTTGCCGCCGGTCTGGAAGAATACGTAGCGGCCGTGGGTGCGCTCGCCGTGGAAGGTCACCCCGATCTCGTCGGGCCGCCACTTGTCGGTCTCGTAGGTGCCACGGTCGAAAATGGTCATCATGCCGCCGCCGTACTCGCCGGCCGGGATCTCGCCGGCGAACTCGAGATACTCCAGCGGATGATCCTCGGTGTGCTTGGCCAGGTTGTTGCGGCTGCGGTCGCGCGGCAGCCCGCGAGGCACAGCGAACGAGACGAGTACGCCGTCGCGTTCCAGGCGCACATCCCAGTGCAGGCTGCGCGCATGGTGCTGCTGGATCACGAACCGGCGCTGCTCGTGCTCGGGCGCCGGGTCGGTCTTCCGGGGGATCGGCTCGGGCGTCCGCCGGGCGTCCCGTTTGCGCCGGTATTCCTCGAGCCGATCGGTCATGGGTGTGCCTTCCTTCCCATGCCCTCCTGGCCCTCGCCTGCGCGGCCGTTGTGGGGTGCGGCGGGGTGCCGCTCGGTGCCGTCGGTCATGGTGGATTGACTTTCCCGATAAATACATTGGTGTAACTTGTCGTACCCCCGTGCGAGGGTCATGACATGAATCAGGAACAAGCGTCCCGTTACGCCGGCGCCAAGCGCCGCGCGGGTGTCCCACAGCGGGCGGGGCCGGTCGGCCGAAGGCCTCGGCATAGGTCTCATGCTCCACCACCGGCGGGACTGTCCACGCACAGCCGGCCGCAGAAGGCGAGGGATGATCGTGGGTTTCCTCCGACGGTGGCTCCGGGTAGTGTCTTGGCTCCGACGGGTGTCCGACGGGCGGAAGGCGTGGCTGCGATGACCTTGCGCATCCTCGTGGTGGGCGCCGGCATCGCCGGCCTTGCCGTCGCGCGAGCGCTTCGACTCGCCGGGTTCCGGCCGGACGTGGTGGAGGAGGCGCCGGCCACCACCTCGCCCACCGCCGGCATCTACCTGCCGGGCAACGCATCACGTGCGCTGCGGCAGCTCGGGCTCGATGTGCCGTTGCGGCCCCTCGGTGATCTTATTTTCCGCCAGGTCTTCCTGGACTCGCGCGGCCGTGAGCTCTTCGAGTTGGACGTCGCCGGGCTGTGGGCGGGCGTCGGGGAGTCGCGTGCCCTCTCCCGGGCCGACCTGCAACAGGTGATGCTGACCGCTGTAGGCGGCGAGGTGCGGTACGACACCGCCGCCCGCGACCTGGAGATCTTCGACCGCACCGTCAAGGTCGAGTTCGACGACGGCAGCGTCGCGGAGTACGACCTGGTCATCGGTGCGGACGGCCGGCGCTCGACGATCCGCGCCAAGGCCGGGCTCGGCGGGCCGGCGACGCCCACCGGTCAGATCGTGTACCGCTCGGTGGTCAGCGGCGGCCCGCCGCTGAGCGACTGGACCGCCCTCCTCGGCCGCCGGTCCTCTTTCGTCGCCATGCCGATGGGCGGCCGCAGGCTCTACTGTTACGCCGACGAGACCGCGCCGGAGGCGCCGTCGCCGGCCGACCCGCGGGCGCACCTGCGCGAGCTGTTCGGCTCCTTCGGCGGGCCGGTGCCGGCGATTCTCGACGCCGTGGAGACGGTCTCCGTGGCGCGCACCGACGAGGTGGTCCTGAAGTCCTGGTCGCGCGGACCGGTGCTGCTGGTCGGCGACGCCGCGCACGCGACCGGGCCCACCCTGGCCCAGGGCGCCGCGATGTCGCTCGAGGACGCGGTCGTGCTCGGCGAGGAACTGCGAGCGGCGGCCGGCGACATCCGCGTGGCGCTACGGGCGTACGAGGCGCGGCGCCGGCCCCGCTGCGGCGCGGTGCGCGATCGCACCCGGGAGCGGGACCGTACCCGGGACGTGCCGCCCGCGCTGCGCGACCCGATGCTCCGCAGGCGCGGCCTGCGGATCTTCGCCGACCACTACCGGGTCTTGGTCCCGCCCCTCTGACCGTGGCCATGGTTGGTCACCCCGCGCCCACAAGAAGCTGGCGGGGGATTATTCTGCCTTCGAGGTATTGCCTCTCTCGGGGGACATACTGAGCGGGACAAACGAGACAACGGAGGGTATTCGTGACGACCGTTGCGCCTAAGCCGATCGTGACCCGGCCGTACCCGGTCCGGCGGCAGGTCAAGGGTTCGGCGATCGCCCGGACCCTGCGCACGACGGACGCGAAGCAGATCGGGATCATGTATATGGTCACCTCCTTCGTGTTCTTCATGCTGGGCGGCCTGATGGCCCTGCTCATGCGCGCCGAACTGGCCCGGCCGGGCATGCAGTTCCTCTCGCCGGAGCAGTACAACCAGCTGTTCACGATGCACGGCACGATCATGCTGCTGTTCTTCGCGACGCCCATCGTGTTCGCCTTCGCGAACTTCGTGGTGCCGATCCAGATCGGCGCGCCCGACGTCTCGTTCCCGCGGCTCAACTCGTTGGCCTACTGGCTGTACCTCTTCGGCGGCACGATGGCCGTCGCCGGCTTCCTGACGCCCGGCGGCGCCGCCGACTTCGGCTGGTTCGCGTACACGCCGCTGAGCGACTCGCTGCACTCGCCGGGCATCGGCGGCAACATGTGGGTGGTCGGCCTGGCCATCTCCGGCCTCGGCACCATTCTCGGTGGCGTCAACATGATCACCACGATCCTGACCCTGCGCGCCCCCGGTATGACCATGTTCCGTATGCCGATCATGACGTGGAACATCCTGGTCACGAGCCTGCTCGTGGTCATGGTCTTCCCGTTCCTGGCCGCCGCGCTGTTCGCCCTCGCCGCGGACCGCGTGCTCGGCGCCCACGTCTTCGACGTGAACACCGGCGGCCCGATGCTGTGGCAGCACCTCTTCTGGTTCTTCGGCCATCCCGAGGTGTACATCGTGGCGCTGCCGTTCTTCGGCATCATCACCGAGGTCATCCCGGTGTTCAGCCGCAAGCCGGTCTTCGGCTACAAGGGCCTGGTCGCCG
>Ga0081539_10004849_pt1 | contig 14387 bp, 15 predicted proteins | sample TabmetS4T2R2_FD_71023 | JGI IMG/M metagenome (GOLD analysis project Ga0081539, IMG submission 71023) | Tabebuia heterophylla rhizosphere microbial communities from the University of Puerto Rico - S4T2R2 | ecosystem: Host-associated > Plants > Roots > Rhizosphere ...
TATAACCAAATGGCCAACAAAACACCACGCTACAGGAGCGCTATAACCGGGGAATACGTAAAGCCCAGCTTTGCAAAAACCCATCCAAAAACAACGGTAAAAGAGACGTCTTCACGACCTAGGGGGAAGAAGTAATGGCCTTCCGCATCACGGGTATCAGAAAGCCAGGCGGTGCAGATAACCCGCATGAAGCCATCAGCCATTACCGCTGGATAGATGATGGCAAAACAACCGTACATATTGACGACCGCCCAACTGTGGTCGCCTGGGTGGACAAAGGTATCCCTGCCTACGTTCTTGACAGCTATGGCAACAAAGCCTACTGCAAGGTGAATGTTAGCCGCAGCGGTACAAGATTTTTGCAGACTTACGCAGATGGTAAGTGGACGGATAATCTGCTTGCTCTACCAGAGTGTTAACCCAAAATAAAAAGAGCACCGACAAGTGCTCTTTTTATAACCATTACGGTCACCTTTGGTGCAATGCTTGGCTGGGGAGGAGGGATTCGAACCCCCGAATGCCAGGACCAAAACCTGGTGCCTTACCACTTGGCCACTCCCCATCGTCGCAACTTACGCATCTACCTCGTTTTGCCGATTGAACAAAAGGTTCGGCTTGACGCTATGTTGCTCCTCTCAATTTTGCAAAAACCTCCACAATGCGTGTTTTATAAAATTGCAAGGGCTGCAGCTTATTGTAGCAAAAAGCTTATCTGTTTTACAGGGGCGGGTGTTTATTCTATAATCTGTTATATCTATGGCCAAATCTGCCAAGAAATCGGCAGTCGATGTACTGCCGCTATATATGAATGGTCTCTCGGGCCGGATGATCCGTCTGGCGTCGCCGCGTGGAAAAAGGCGCGAAGTATTACTTATTGCCGGTCAGCACACCGGCGTTGAGCGTATATATGGCTTAGCCGAGTATTTAAATCGCTACGGCGGTGTTACTTCGCCCGACCTGCCCGGTTTCGGCGGTATGACGCCTTTTTATAAGATAGGCGAGAAGCCGACGATAGATAATATGGCCGACTATCTCGCGACCTTCATCAAGCTGCGTTATAAAAAGAGCCAGCACTTTACTCTAATCGCGGTCAGTTACGGATTCGCAGTGGTTACCAGGATGCTGCAAAAATATCCCGAAGTCGCGAAACGGGTCGATCTGCTTATTAGTATTTCGGGTGTCACTCACAAAAAAGATTTTAAGTGGAAGAAACACAACTTTGTAATTATTTTCGGCGTCACCCGGCTCGTCAGCCTGCGACTTCCGGCTTTTTTAGTAAAAACCCTGTTCTTGCGTGCCCCCGTCATCAGACTACTTTATCGTCTGGCCGAGAACCGACACTCCAAGCTAAAAGACACTAGCAAGAATAAGCGTAAAGAGCGGATAGAGTTTGAGGTCGGCCTCTGGAAATCAAACGATTTTCGTACCTGGCTTTATACCTGCATTTCGATGTCTACAATTGACTTAAGCGGAGGTCACGTCGACTTACCGGTACACCATGTCTCCGTTGACAATGACCACTACTTCAGCCAGGTGGCAGTCGAAGAACATATGCGCAAAATCTATAGGGATTTTCATTTGATCAAAAGTAAGTTGCCGGCTCATGCGCCGACCGTCCTGGCAACTGCCAAGGATGTCGCGCCGTTTATACCACCTAAGGTAAGAGCGCTTTTGCGCCGGACGGTGTGATTTAACGTATACTAAAGCCCATGAAACACCCAATGAAAATCGGTCTTGTCTGTCCCTACAATATGTTCGAAAGACCCGGCGGTGTTCAACAACTGGTTACCCATCTTCATGAGGGCCTAGCCAAAAAAGGGCATAGCGTAAAGGTGATAACCCAACGTCCAAGTGGCTTCAAAAATGAACCACCTAAAGATTATATCTTTTTCGGCAAAGTGAGGGATTTTCGAGGTGGCCTAGGTGTCTCTGGGGATTGGGGTATGCCGGCTGATCGCGAAGAGATTGACAGAATACTTCAGCACGAAAATTTTGACGTCATCAACTTTCATGAACCGTGGATGCCGATTCTAGCTTGGCAGATGCTGAAACATTCCAAGGCGGCCCACGTCGGTACATTCCATGCCAATTTGATGGATAATACCGCCGGCAAGGGTTGGGTTAACGTTTTCCTGCCCTACGGACGGGGTATTGGCCAAAAAATGCATGTGTTAACCGCGGTATCGCCTACACCAGCGGCTCTGTTGCAAAATAAAGTCAACCGCAAAAGCCGAGCGGAAAAGCGCCTGATTGAGAATATAAAATTCATACCCAACGGCATTGACCTTAAAGTTTACAAACCGCCTAAGAAACGATTACCGCTTAATGGGCCGAACACTAAAACCGTAGTATACGTCGGGCGTCTTGATAGACGCAAAGGAGTTGACTGGCTAATAAAAGCTTTTGCGGCGCTGATGCATAAAATGCCAAGCGCCTATCTTATAATTGCTGGTGAAGGACCGCGACGCAATCAGCTCGAACAGTTGGCTGAAACACTTCGTATCAAAAATATCCGCTTCACCGGCTATGTAGATGATGAAGAAAAGCGCCGGTTGATGGGCAACGCCGATCTCTTTTGTAGCCCAGCGATGTTCGGCGAAAGTTTCGGAATAGTACTCACAGAAGCTATGGCGATGGGCGCGCCGGTGATCGCCGGACGAAATAGCGGTTATATAAACGTTCTTAAAGATCAGGGAATGTTGGGCTTAGTAGACGCTAAAGCCACGGAGGATTTCGCCGGACGTCTAGAGCTGGTATTGACGAACGATAAGATCAGTCGGATGCTTCGATCTTGGGGGCTGCATGAGGTCAAACAGTATGACTATTCAAGAGTTATCGACCAATACGAGGCGGCTTACCAGGAGGCACTACAAATAGCCATAGGCGACCATATAGACCACTCTAAAGCTTCGGAAGATGCACAAGCCAGAAAACCGTTTATCCGTCGGCTTCTTATACGACGACACGCTGGATAGCTCCGACGGCGTTGCCCAGTACGTCAAAACTCTTGGCAGCTGGCTTAGCCAGCAAGGCCATGACGTTTGTTACCTTGTAGGCGAGACCACTACTAAAAAGTACGCCGGTGCGACAATTTATAGCTTGGCCAGAAATGCCAGAGTGGTATTCAATGGTAACCGCTTAAGTATACCGGTGAAGATCGAGCGTCAAAAAATTCGAAAAATTCTCAGGAATCATCGCATAGATGTACTGCATGTGATGCTCCCCTACTCCCCGTTAATGACCCATTATGCCCTCCGACACGCTAGCCCGTCGACCGCTGTTGTTGGTACATTCCACGTGTATCCTGGTTCTATACTAGCTGAAATCGGCGGGCGCTTACTGAGGCAGGCGGTCAGATCCAGTTTAAGGTATTTTGACGCGGTTGTTAGCGTCAGCCAGCCAGCTGCCGATTATGCTTGGAGGGCTTTTAAATTAAATTCGAATGTCGTTCCCAACGCAATCGACGTCTCGTGGCTGTCCGGAGCCAAAAGAAAATCACACAAGACGCCTAATCAAATTGTCTTTCTCGGCCGGCTAGTTAAGCGCAAGGGCTGTATGAATTTGTTGAAAGCATTTTTAATAGTGCATAAAAGTTTGCCGAATGTCCGGTTGACAATCGCTGGCGATGGTCCTGAGCGTCCGAGATTAGAGCGCTTCGTCAGAAAAAATGGTCTCAGGGACGCGGTTAAATTCGTTGGCCATATTACTGAAAAAGATAAGCCAGCGCTTTTAGCTAGCGCCGACATCGCCTGCTTTCCTTCTTTATACGGCGAAAGCTTCGGAATAGTCCTCGTTGAAGCCATGGCTGCCGGTGCCGGTGTGGTTCTGGGAGGTGATAATCCGGGTTACCGCAGCGTTCTGCAGAAAAAAAAAGAACTATTGATTGATAGCACCGATACCAAAAACTTCGCAATCCGATTGCAGCGTCTTTTAACAGATTCTAAGTTGTTGGAACGGCTTAATCATTGGCAGTCTAGCCAGATCAGGAAATATGATGTCGAGAATGTAGGAAAGCAGATAGAGCGGCTATATCGTCAGGCAATTGCCAAGAGAGAACAAAGTCGGCATAATTAAGCCCATGCAACCACGGCAAGTAACAGTTAATGTTACCACCCGTACGATCATTAGAGCTATCTTGCTGGTGATGGCAGCAGTGCTACTTTACAAGTTCATCAGTCGCGTCAGCCATGTTTTGACGATTATATTCGCGTCGGCATTTTTAGCCATGGCCCTGAACCCGGTTGTTAACACGTTAAAAAGATGGCTAAAGATTGAGAGTCGGGCGCGGGCCACGGCCGTTACATACCTGACCGTAGTAGTTATTCTAGTGGGATTTTTTGCGTTAATTACACCGCCTCTGGTACGCCAAACCCGTGATTTTATTAGAGATGTACCGACCACCGTCGAAAGCTTTCAACGAGGAAACTCCAGTTTGGCGACATTTATACGAGATAATAATTTAAATTCGCGACTAAGCGAAGGAGCCAGGGATTTTGCTTCGCAATATAGTAATTTTGGCGGGACAATCCTCGATACCGGTAAACGAGTAGCCAGCGCCTTGGTTTCGATCTTGGCGGTGTTCGTTTTAACATTCATGATGCTGGTGGAGGGGCCACGCTGGATCAAAGCATTTTGGCGAGTTATACCGGTAAAGAATAAGCAGCGCCACCAAAGGGTTGCTTACAATATGTACCGTGGCGTTACGGGGTTCGCATTGGGTCAGGTGACACTAGCGGTCGTCGGCGGTTTTTTTGCATTTGTCGCTTTAACTATCATTAGTGACATAATGAATGTCTCAATCAATGCTGTAGCGTTAGCCGGTATTGTCTCTGTATTTGCTTTGATACCGATGTTCGGCACCTTGCTTGGTGCGTCGATTGTGGTATTAGTTTGCCTACTCAGCTCGGTCTCTCTGGCATTAGCGATGCTGGTCTTTTTCGTTGTATACCAACAGGTTGAAAACCATACATTTCAGCCGTTTGTCCAATCCAGGTTAACGCGGCTGACACCAATGACAGTATTTATTGCTGCACTGCTGGGCATTGGCTTTGGTGGAATCCTTGGAGCAATTGTGGCTATTCCGGTGGCCAGCGCGGTTAAAATACTTGTGGAGGACTATTTAGAAAATCGCCACCAAGCGGCAGTTAGGGCCGAGAACGCGTAGTTACTATATTCGGCTCCAAACCGGTCCCTGCGACGTATCATTGATTGAGATTTTTTGAAGCTCGAGTTTGGATCTAAGCTCGTCGGCATTTGTCCAATCTTTGGCCAGTCGAGCTTTTTCGCGCTCGCTGATCAGAACTTTTATCTCTGTGGTTATATCTTGTCTTTTATCTAAATTAAGCCCGAATAGTTTTTCTAGCGCTGGGATAACTTCACGAATTGAATCAGAATCTGCTCCGACTTCGCTTGTTTGATTTACTATGCCGTTTAGTATTGCCACCGCTTTAGGTGAGTTGAGATCGTCGGCCATTACTTGGTTGATTTCATCCAGAGCTTGTCTGTAACGCTCACGCATGCCGTCCGATTTAAGGTTTTGGAATTGCATATCGGCCCAGCCATAAATCGCTTTTAATGCCTGACTGACTGCCTCGAGCGCCTCCCAAGTAAAGTTCATCTGGTGGCGGTAGTGGGACTGCAGAAACAATAGTCGCAGAGCCATGGGGTCAAAACCGCGTTTAATAATATCTTCAAGCGTAATGAAATTACCCAAGCTTTTGGACATTTTTTGCCCGTCTACTAGCACAAACTCATTGTGCATCCAATAATTCGCGAGCTTGTGGCCGTAGGCAGCTTCAGTCTGTGCCATTTCATTTGGATGATGCGTGCCGATGTGGTCGACTCCACCAGTGTGAATGTCGAGGGGATCACCAAGTGTCGCGTGAACTATAGCTGAGCACTCCAGGTGCCAGCCGGGGAAACCCTCCCCCCACGGACTCGGCCACCTCATCGAATGCTCAGCAAAACGGCCAACTAAGAAGAACCATAGCGCGAAGTCCTGCGGATGGCGTTTGTTACTGTCGGTCACAACTTCTTCACGGGCACCGACTTCTTTTTCGGATAATTTTTGCCCGCTGAGTTCACCGTAGGAATCCAGCTTTGTCACGTCGAAGTAAATTGCTTGCTCTGTCTTATAAGCAAACCCCTTATCTAGTAGAAGCTCGACGATATCGACCTGCTCGGATATAAAATCAGTCGCACGGGCGTATGCACCAATTGGACCGCTATAGCCATTAGGCGGCAGGAGGTTCAGTAGTTTAGCATCTTTTATGAAAACGTCTGTGTAGTTCTTGGCTACATCCCAGACGGCTTTACCTTCTCTTTTGGCACCTGCCTCGAGCTTGTCATGCCCCTCATCGGCGTCACTAGTTAAATGACCGACGTCGGTAACGTTCATTACATGCTTTACGACAAAACCGTTAGCTTCTAAGACGCGTCGCAGGGTGTCATCAAAAACAAAGGACCGCCAGTTGCCAATGTGCGAATAATCGTAAACAGTCGGACCGCAGGTATACAAACGCGCCGATCCTGGTTGGAGCGGCTGAAAACCCTCGGTCTTGCGAGTCAAAGTGTTATGAAGTCTCATTGGCTGTTTTCTGCTCTATTTCGTTTAGAAGACGCGATGACTGCTCTATAACTTGTGGTTTCAGTTGCTCGTATGAACGTCCGTCTGTGATTTTGAATCCGCTGGCAAGAGGATGCCCTCCACCTCCGAAGTGCTCGGCGAGCTTATCGGCAATACCCCAACCATAATTACAGCGTATTTTAGCCGTGATCTTGCCATCACGGTAGAGTTTAAAAGCCATCGCGACCTGAGTATTTTTAGCCAGTCGCATGTCATCAATCACCAACATCGAAGGGTTGTATAGCGGGCTATAGCGCTCGATTTCTTCCCAAGGGATACTAACTATCGCTAGGCGTTCGTTATCAAAAAACTCAACACGTTTGAGCAGTTCGCCTTTATAGTGAATGAGCTCCGGTTCACGGCGCAGCGTTTCCTTTCTAGCACTCTCAAGCGCGGGCAGTTTAACTCCCTGCTCGACCAGCTCAGCGATAATGTGAATCGATCGGGCGGTAGTTGACTCGCTCATTAAGCCCAAACTATCACTTAAGATGGCCATTGCTATTAAGTTTTGGGCCGAACCATCAAGTTTCCAATTCAGTTGTTGGCTCAGTTCATAAATAACCTCGCTGGTTGCCACGGCCTGGGGCGTGCAGGTTACCGCTGCAAAAGTGATTGAAGAATCGGTGGAATGATGATCAATGATAATGGCCGGACGCGACGCTACCCAGCCCTTGCCGCCCTCCTTCTCCAGTTGAGCGAGCAAGCTGTCGGCCGCCGTATCAACGATAATCGAAGCGTCGAAGTTTTTAGGAATTTCTTTATTTACCCTCGCCCAGCCGGGCAGATAGTGCAGGTATGAGGGCAGGTCCACGCCGCAGTACAGGTGTACTTGCTTGCCGACACTCCCAAGTATGGCTTCGAGCGCCAAGGCACTGGCTAAGCTATCAATATCCGGATTATCGGCTTGAATGATAACTATGGTATGAGATTCATCAATTATCTGCTGAATTTTTTCAGCTTCGGGGTATTTGACCATCGGATTCCATTATAAGGCCTGCCGGCCTTCTAGCGCGCGTGTTAGAGTTATCTGGTCAGCATACTCAAGATCGAGCCCAACGGGCAGTCCACGGGCCAGCCGAGTAACTTTAAGCTTGCGTTTGCCAATTTCCTGACTGATCAGCAGCGCCGTGCTTTCGCCCTCGACACTGGCGTTGGTAGCCAGAATTAATTCCTTAACTTTATCCCGATCTATCCGTTTAAGAAGTTCAGCGATATGAAGTTGCTCCGGACCGATCCCTTCAATTGGCGAAATTAAACCACCTAGAACATGGTAAGTTCCACGAAAGCTACCGGTTTTTTCAATCGCAACGATATCGAACGGATCGGCCACGACCGCCACTACGGTTTTATCTCGCCTGGGATCAGTATAAAGCGGGCTCAGCTTCTGACCCTTTTCAGTTAATGCGAAGGTTATAGGGCAGTAACCTACACCATCATGTAATGAGGTAAGCGATTCGGCTATCGAGCGCGCCTTATCTTGATCGGCGCGCAGCAAGTAGTATGCGTAGCGTTCGGCTGTGCGCGGACCTACACCCGGCAAATTACCAAAGGCCTCAATCACAGCTTGCAGAGGTTTGGGGACCGCCGAGCTCAACTGATCCTCCTAAAGACCCAATTCGCTAAGCGCGCCCATCATTGGCTGCATTTTTTCAGCAGCCAGTTTTTGGCTGCGGGAGATCGCTTCCTTAACAGCTTCTTCAACCCAGCCTTCCAGCTGGCCGATGTCATCGAGATCGACCATTTTGGGGTCGATGTAAATCCCTTTAATTTTTTGTTCACCGCTAATTTCGACCTTCACCGCTCCATCACCGGTTTCTACGGTAATAATCTCCTTTTGCAGCTCCTTTTGTAGCTTGCGGGCCTTCATTAATAACTTAGCCTGGTCGAACTTACTCATCCTCACGTCTCCTTATGGATATCTGTTAGCTATTTTAGCACGTAAGTACTTTTAGTTTCTTTGGTGTGCGGCCAGGCTAACAGCGTATAACGGCCGGCATAGAGCAACTGCGCAATTATGATTAAGCCAATCATGCTTACAGCCAGGCCGTAAGCAAACGGATTCAGTGGAAATATCCTTCGCCACTCTAAGAAAAGATATCTAAGTCCAGCCGACATAAAAACCGCCGTCGCTGGCAAACCGAGTAATAACAAGTGTTGGTTTTGATTAACTCCGGCGGCCAAAACCGAAAACGCTAATAATCCGACCATTACGTAAGTTACGCTTTTTGCTCGTGAACTCAAGGCGTAAAGACCAAAGACAACAAGTGCGGTCTGCAGAATGTTCAGTATTGGCAACCGGTCAACCCCTATATCGACTGCATCGCGCGTTTGCCAAAAAAGCGCCACCGCGCTCCAACCAATAGAGTTGAGAATTTCCAATGGACCTGGCCATTTTTGCGGAATAAGCATTAGATCCTTGATGCGGGAAGGTTCGAGTGTTAGCGCTAATACAAGAGGAATGAAAATTAAAATTAACAGCGTCAAGCCCGTAATAAGGTAAGGTACTTTGATCATTTGGATAAGCTGTGAGATCGAACGATTCATGGCGATGGTAGCTATGGCTAGCAGCCAAATAAAACCCGGGGTATATAAACTTATTCCAGTCCCCAAACAAAGCATTATCCACCAAAAGCCGTGATTTGACCTCGCGCGACTAACCCACAAAAAAAGTGCGATAAGCACAATCAGCCATAAGTACATGATGTATGGACCGGCAGTACGGCTAGCCAAAATGATCCAAGGAGTTGTGATGAATAATAATCCCGCGGCAAGAGCTATAAATCTACCAAACCAGCTACGTAGGAACCCAAATAAACAAGCAAGAATGATAAACCCAAATGTTACTGAAGCACCCCTTAAAGCCATAGTATCGTTCGGTATAATTTGCAGCAATCCGTACTGAACAAGGTAGTATGGAGCATTAATCCCGCGTTTTAAGATTTGGCTGATATCCTGCGACTCGCTTCGTGAGTCCACTTCAGCAGGGCCAAGACCATTCGTCATAGAGTCCAGCCGCCACATAAAAAAACCAAAAACAAATGCCAAAACGATAACAACTAACAATAGTGGCCAAGCTTGAGCCCAGCTTGGGCGGACTCGATTCAGAAAGTCCCTCATAGGATAAATTATAGCGTTATGTCAGGTGATTTTCCGAATATTTTAGTAACTCAGACCATCTCAGAGTGTTTGGTATCCAGATCACGAAAGCGCTGTTTTTCCCTGTCAAAGTACAGCTCGAAATTACCGGTCGGCCCATTACGGTGCTTTTTAATATAAATATCGGTAACGTTTTTTCGATCTGTATCAGGGTTATAGTACTCTTCGCGATACAAGAAAATAACGATATCTGCATCTTGCTCGATTGATCCCGATTCGCGCAAATCAGCTAGCTGTGGAATCTGAGGTGTGCGATTCTCAACTGAGCGGCTTAATTGGCTGGCAGCGACCACCGGTACGTTCAATTCCCGGGCCAGAATTTTTAAGCTGCGGCTGATCTCCGAAATTTCTTGAACGCGGTTAGCGGTATTTGCATAGCGGCTACCACCGCTCATTAGCTGCAGGTAATCAACCATAATGGCGGCCAATGGATGCTGGTGGTGGAGGCGGCGGGCTTTGGTGCGAAGATCGGACACAGTAATACCCGATGTATCATCGATATAAATTGGCGCTTCTGCGAGCGATCCCATGGCGGTGCTTATTCTTTCAAAATCCTCGTCATCGAGACCGTCGCCAGTTCGAAGTTTCCACGCATCTACACTTGCTTCGGCTGCCAGGAGCCGGTCAACTAGCTGCTCTTTGCTCATCTCCAAGCTGAAATAGAGTACGGCTCCTTGGTTGGCTCTGGTAGCAATGTCTAGTGACATATTAAGCATCATAGCGGTTTTGCCCATCGAAGGACGGGCAGCCACCACTAGTAAATCTGATCGTTGTAGGCCGGCGATTCGCCTATCCAAATCGGCCATTCCGGTGGGAATTCCCCGGAGGCCGCCTTTTTTGCGGTGCAAATCGTCTAATCGATCAAAGCTCTCCGCCAGAATCGATTCGAGAGAAGTAATATCTTGCCTTACATGCTGTTGGCTGACTTCAAACAGACGGGTTTCGGCTTCTTCAATTAGTTCCGCCAGTGTCTTATTCTCGTCACGTCCGATCGAGGCAATATCGGCACTGGCGCTTATCAGACGCCGCCTGACAGATTTGTCGGCGACTATTTCAGCATAATGCTCAAGATGGGCGGCGGTCGGAATATAGTTTGTTAGCTCAGTCAGATAACTGGCGCCACCGATAGTGTCAAAACTTCCTGCGCCCTTGAGCTGCTCGCTCAAAGTCAAAACATCAATCGGCGTGTGCTTATCGTGCAGCGCTTTCATAGCCGTGAATATAAGTCGGTGTTGCTCATTGAAAAAGTCCTCCGGTCGGACCCTGTCGGCAATCTTTACAAACCCGTCGGAATCTATGATCAAGCTACCCAAAAGACTGCTTTCGGCATCATAGCTTTGGGGAGATGAATTCACTTGCGTGTCTTTGGCCATATCCGATTTATTAAGATTCTAGCACCTCGGCAGAACCGAAAATATTGCTTATAGCGGTCAGCTCGGCCGCCGATGGACGCTCTGGACTTTTAACAAAACTTGATTCGACTGGCAAGTCCCTATCAACAATGCAGTTAATCACTATCGACGCGCCGCTAATTTCGGTAATCATGCGCGCAATCAGCTGCAAATGCTTGGCTTCTTTGACTTTTTTCTGGTGCAAACTGAACGGGAACACCAGATTGAGCTTACCGCCTTCAACCGTCGGCCTAGACAGCCGCAAAGCTGTGTAGAGAGATGGAGCTTCGCTTCTAATCCTGTCGAGCAGTTCGCTCCAATGATCGATTTTAAAGTCGGCGACCTTTTTCATTGGTTCTATCTTGGCGGCCTTCGCCGATGGCTTGGATGATTTGAGAGTTGGTTCTGCTTTTTTTACAGCCACCTGTTTTTGAGTATCCGTTGATTTATTAAGAGCGGCTGCATCGAGTAAAGCTAGCTCGAGTGCCTCCTGCGGACTGGTGCTAACAGCTACATTCAGCAGTTCTTTAAGCAGTGTATTAATCCATGGCTGACTTATATTTTGGTCAATTATCATTCGTCGCAGTTGATGACCAATGGCCTTAGCGACATTCGCCGGATTGCTGCCTTGATCGCTCATAGCTTCGGCGGCGGATAGTATGGCTTTGGCGTCGCCTTCAGAGATCGCGCTTAGAATAGTTTCCAAAGATTTCTCTGAAGGCATACCCAATAATCTATGAATATCTTCAGTCGTAATTTGACTAGAAGAAGCGTTTAATTGGTCTAGAGCACTGATTATGTCACGCAGGCTACCATCACCGTACTCCGCAAGTAGGTCCAATGCCGCTTCATCAATGGTAATTTTTTCGGATTTGACGATATTTTGGAGTTGAGCTTTGGCTGAAGCTTTTGATATTGGTTTGAAATTAAACCTCTGGGTTCGGCTGATGATTGTTTCGGGCAGCTTATGAGGTTCCGTGGTCGCCAAAATGAATATGCAGTGAGCCGGGGGCTCCTCAAGTGTTTTAAGGAGCGCGTTGAACGCCTCTTTGGTGAGCATATGAACCTCATCAATAATATAGACCTTATATTTAGCCGACGCCGGGGTTATATGGACTTTTTCTCGCAGATCTCGAATCTCGTCTATCCGACGGTTGCTGGCAGCGTCGATTTCGATGATATCAAGATGCACAGCCTCGGGGTCATAAGGTAGTTGATTGACCTCATGAGCTAATATCCGAGCAATGGATGTTTTACCAACTCCTCTGGAACCCGAAAACAGATAAGCATGGCTTATCCGGCCGCTGCTAATCGCTTCAGAAAGCGTTTTAATCACTGCTTCCTGACCCACAGCTTCTTTGAAAGTCGTGGGACGATATTTCCTATATAACGCCTGACCCATGTGTAGGATTAATTATACCCGCACGTAAGCGCGCGCGTTGTTGTGATTTGTGGTTGTAAACGGCCTAGAGCGCGGCTTCAAGAGCAGCCCACTCGGCGTTCACTGTTTCATCAGCTGGAATGTTAACGCTGACTTGGTCTCCGGGCTTGGCTTTGAAATAAGTAACGCTAGCAAGCAGTACACGATACTGTTTTGAATCCACTTCAACAAAGAAATGACCTTCTTTTTGCGTCAACACGCCAACCACCTGTTTCCGGGGGACGGGCCCTATCTGTTTATAGAGGAAGGAGCCGTCGTCAGCTATTGTCAGTTTTAGGATGTCGCCCTGCACTAATTTTGATTTGCTGGCGTAGTTAGCTGGCACCGGGTAGGTTTTGCCGTCGGATCCGACCATATTTTGTCCATCGAACACGCCTTCGATTACTTTCCCTAGGGACTTGTCTTTGACTTTCTCGACTAGCTCGGAATCTTCTCCAACGACGCTAATCAGCAACTCCTTAGCAGCCGCTACGTTAGTTTCGGCCTCGCTCAGCAGCGCTCTTAGTCGCTTAATTTGTTTTTCTGGTATATCCGACATTTCTTTTTCTCTCCAACCCCCTAGTCTTTGTTTGACTACAGTGTCTGCCCCAAACCTAACATAAGTGTTAGTGGAAGTCAAAGTGTCAGTATAGCTCTGTGGATAAGTATACTTTGAGATTAGGCGAGCTCAACGGTCGCCCCGGCGGCTTCCAAAGCCGTTTTGGCTTCTTCAGCTTCTTCTTTGGGCACCCGCTCTTTGACGGGCTTTGGCGCACTGTCGACTAGCGCCTTGGACTCACCTAAGCCAAGCCCGGTGACGTCTTTTACGGCCTTAATGACGGCCACCTTCTGAGCGCCAGCATCTTTAAGAATGACATCAAATTCACTTTTTTCCTCGGCGGCCGGAGCTCCGGCATCACCAACGCCAGCTGGGGCGGCAACCGCCACTGCTGGGGCGGAGGCGCTAACTCCCCAGTGTTCTTCAAGGTATTTAACAAACTTGCTGATTTCCAGAGCGCTCATTTTATCGAGTTGCTCTACTAGCTTTTCAAACTCTTTGGACGTCTCGGTCGGCTTTTTGACCTCTTCACTTACGTTTTCTTCTGCTTTCTTCTCCTCTGCTTCGGCCATAATATGTCCTTTCTTCTTGACTTAAATTTAATTACCTAGATTTTCCGCTCGAGCGTTAAGTACGTTCAAAACACCCCTAACATTAGCGGCCACAACGTTGACAAAACCGGCTGTCGGGGAGTTAAGCATGCCAACCAGCTGTCCTCTGAGCTGGTCCTTAGTCGGCAAGGCGGCAAGCGATTTCACGTCGCCAACACTTAATAGTTGTCCGTCGCCGGTAATAGCTCCGACAAACTCTAATTGCGGATTTTCGCGGGCAAACGCCGCGAGATTTTGAGCCGGCGCTACTTCATCTTCAGGATTAAAGACGTATAGCAACTGGCCTCTAAGCGTGCTGGTATCAATGCTCTTGAGCGAATCATTACCAGCGATGGCTTTTTTGACCAGACGGTTCTTGATGACCTTTACGACCGATCCACTAGCACGAGCTTGAGACCTTAGATCCTGCATCGACTTAACTGATGTGCCACCATAGGCGGCAAACACCGTCATCTTAGAGGTGCTCAAAAGCATGCTTACTTTATCAATGGTCGATTCTTTTTTCTCTCTGCTTAGTGCCAAAAGGAACTCCTTTTATTAAAAAATCTTTGGCTGTATACCAAAGATCTAAAAGAAGGTTGTTTTAGCCGCCGAAAGTTCAAAGAAATTTTTGCGGGTGAAACCT
>Ga0081539_10004850_pt1 | contig 14383 bp, 10 predicted proteins | sample TabmetS4T2R2_FD_71023 | JGI IMG/M metagenome (GOLD analysis project Ga0081539, IMG submission 71023) | Tabebuia heterophylla rhizosphere microbial communities from the University of Puerto Rico - S4T2R2 | ecosystem: Host-associated > Plants > Roots > Rhizosphere ...
CGCCAGGCCGGAATATGCCGAGCGTCATGCTCGCGAGACGCCGTTCAAGATCGCGCTGGCCCGGGTGAAGCCCAAGGACAAGGATTCGGGTGACGTCGAGCGCTTCCGCCTGCGTCAGGTGACCAACCGCGACGGCCGCGCCGTCGCCCTCGATCGCCTGACGCTTCGTCTGCAAACCTTGCCGCGTCGAGAGGGCTACTGGCTCGACACGGGCATGCTTAAGACCGGGTAAAGGCGTCATGGATACCGTCGATCTCAAACTGGCCCAGGACTGCGAGGCGCTGGCGGTTTCCGCCAGTGAAGGCGTGACGTGGCTGAAGAACGCCGCGGATGAATCGCCGACCGTGGCGCAGCAGGCGCCCTCGCTGATCAGCGAGCTGCAGAAGGTCCGCAACCAGAGCCGCAAGCTCGCGCGCGCCGCCCGGCGTCGCATGTGCGTCGGCGTGTTTGGCCCGAGCCAGGCCGGCAAGTCCTATCTCGTCTCCATCCTGGCCAGCCGCGACGGCCGGCCGATGCAGGCGCGCTTCGGCGACAAGAGCTACGACTTCCTGCGCGAGATCAACCCGCCGGGCAATCGCGAGTCGACCGGTCTCGTCACCCGCTTCGGCCTGGGCTTGAGCGCCGGCGACAAGGAATTCCCCGTCCGCGTGCGGCTGCTGACGCAGACCGACATCGTAAAGATTTTAGGCAACTCCTTCCTGCTCGACTTCGATCACCAGAAGGCGGCCTTCGAGCGGCCCGATGGCGCCGCCATCCGCAAGCGCCTGGGCGAGCTGCGCGCCAAGGCCGCGGCCCAGCCCTACGGCGACCTCGATTCCGACGACGTGCTCGACCTGATCGAGTACTTCGACACCTTCTTTGCCGGCGTCACCGCCGAGCTGCGCACCGATTACTGGCGCGAGGCGATCGATCTCGCGCCGCGCCTGTCGGGCCATGACCGCGCCCGGCTGTGGTCGGTGCTGTGGTACGACTTCCAGCCGTTCACCGACCTCTACCTCACGCTTTACGACGGCCTGCAGAAGCTGTCCTTCGCCACCGAGGCCTCGCTTGGCATGGACGCGCTGATCCCGCGCGAGAAGAGCATCGTCGACGTGCTGACGCTCGACAAGCTTGGCGCCGATGACGCCGACACCCTGTTGGTGCGTCCCAAGCACGCCGACGGTCGCGCCCTGCCCGACGCCGAGTTGCCGCGCTCGCTGATCTGCGCGATGACCGCCGAGCTTTCGGTCGCCATCGCCGAGAAGCCGTGGGACTTCTTCGATCACACCGACCTTCTCGACTTCCCGGGCGCGCGCTCGCGCTTGAAGCTCGCGAACCTCGGCGACGTCGCCAAGGCAAAGGGTGTCGCCGAAGGCGCCAACCCGCTGCGTGAGCTGCTGCTGCGCGGCAAGGTCGCCTACCTCTTCCAGCGCTACTCGGCCGAGCGCGAGCTCAGTGCCATCCTGCTCTGCATCCCCGACGGCAACCAGGAAGTCCGCGACCTCTCGGACATGATGTCGGCCTGGATCGACCAGACGATCGGCGCCACGCCGGCCGACCGCGCCAAGCAGAAGAACGCGCTGTTCCTGGTGCTGACCAAGATGGACCGCGAGTTCGAGCAGAAGGCGGGCGAGACCGAGGAATCGCGCAAGCTGCGCTGGTCGGCCCGCCTCAACAACTCACTGATCAACAACTTTCGCGGCGAATGGCCGGCCAACTGGGACGGCAAGCCGTTCGACAACACCTTCTGGCTCCGAAACCCGACCGTCATCGACGAGCGGCTGATGGACTATGACGGTGGCCGCGAGCAGGGCATCGCCGAGACATTCGCCGAACGCGCCCGCGAGCTGCGCGGCCACTTCGTCGCCAACGCCGAGGTGCGCCGGCATTTCACCGATCCGGCGCGCGCCTGGGACGAAGCGTTCAAGGCCAATGACGGCGGCGTCTCCTATCTGGTCAAAAGCCTGATCCCGGTGTGCGATCCGGCGATCAAGCGCGCGCAGGTGCGCGGTCAGCTGGAAGTGCAGATCCATCGCCTGGTCGATCGCCTGGCCGGCTTCCACAGCGCCGCCGACGGCGATGCCCGCGCCAAGAAACGCGATCTGGTGCACACCGTGCTGCGCGGGCTCGCCTCGTGCATCCAGCAGCAGCTGTTCGGCGAGCTGATGGCCGCGCTGCAGATCGCCGATTCGGCGCTGCGCGAGATCTACTTCCGCATCTCCACGGCGCGTGCCTCCGACGAAGCCAATGGCCGCAACGGCAAGCCGCCGTCCCAGGTCTCGCAGTCGACCGGCGCCGCCGTCGATCTCGGCGCGATCTTCGCCGACGTCTTCGGCGAGGAGGCCGGCCGCTCGGCGCCGCCGTCCGGCGTGCTCGAGGACCGCGCCGAGCGTTTCGCCCGCGAGGCCGCCGACTACTGGCTGGAGAACATGCGGCGCGTCGGCGCCGACGAGAAGGCGCTGTCGCATTTCGGCGTCGACCGCCAGCATCTCGGCTGGCTCATCGACGAGCTGATCGTCGGCGCCCATCGCCTGAAGCTGATCGACCAGCTGAGCCACGAGGTGCGCGAGCTCGAGAACGCCGCCAACGCCAAGTGGGAGGAGATCGCCGAGCGCCAGGTGCGTACCGCTTCCTCGGCGCTGAACGGCTATGTCAGCGCGCTCGGCTTCGACCATCTGCCGCTCGACCAGCGGCCCGGCCTGCCGCCCAATTCGCCGACCCGGCGCGTGTTCGAGGGGCCGGCGGTGGTCAACGGCATGCCGCTGCTGCGCGAGAACCCGCAGCCGATCTATGCCGACTACTGCAAGGACTGGATGCGCGCCTTCCTGCAGCTCGCCATGGACAATGTCGGCTACGAAGGCGGCCGCGAGATCTCGCCGGAGCAGAACGACCGGTTGGGCGCCATCCTGCGCGCCGTGCCGGCCTAGTCTTTCGTCATGCCCGTCCGCGCTTCCGTCCAGCCCCTGCCCGAGCCGGGACACGCGATCCTGCGCGTCAGCGAGCTCGAGGCGGCGCCCGACGGTCTCGCACTGTCGATCCAGCGCCAGCAGGGACCCGAGTCGCATCTCGCCGACGACGGCTGGCGGCGCACCGAGGCGTGGCTCTTGCCCGCGCGCGTCGAGCGCCGCCGCGGTGCCCTCGAATTCCATCTCGGCCCGGATATCTGCGATCGCCTGGCCGGCATTGCCACGGTGCGCGTGCGGGTGAAGGAGCCCGACATCGGGGTCGTCGGCACCACCGTCGTCGCCTGGCCCGCCATGCTGACCTCGGGCGCCCTCGATCCGTCGCGCCGCTTCGACGACGAGACGGTGCGCCTGCGCCGCGCCGAGCCGAAGGCGGCGCCCGAACCGCCGCCGCCAGAGCCTGAGCCTGCCCCCGAACCGCCGGCGCCGCCTTTCACGGCGCCGCCGCCCCGGCCCGAGCTGCGCGCCTCGCGCGCGCTCGATCCCAAGCCCGAGCCGTCGAGTCGTGCCGGCTGGCTGGTCGCGGCGCTGGTGCTCGTGGCCCTGTTGGGCGGCGGCTATCACGTCTACACGACGTACTTCCAGAAGCCCGCGCCGGTGGTTGCAGCGGCAACGCCTACGCCCGCGCCGACTCCGGCGCCCGTTCCGGCCGCGAGCGCGCCGGGCAAATCGGTGCGCGACGTCGTCGGCGAATATTTCGCGACCAAGCCCACGCCCGAGGCGATGCTCGCCAAGGCGCGCGACCACGCCAAGGCGGGCGAGATGGGCGCCGCCTTCCTGGTGTTCCGCCGCGCCGCCGAGACCGGCAACGCGCCGGCCCAGCTCGAGCTCGCCGCCTTCTACGATCCGTTGTCGACGCCGGCCAAGGCCGGCTTCACGCCCGACGGCCCGCGCGCCGCCGACTGGTACGAGCGGGCGGCGCTGGCCGGCCTGCCCGAGGCCCAGCGCAAGCTCGGCCTGCTGCTCGCCAAGGGCGGTAGCGGGCTGGCGCCCGACCCGGCCAAGGCCAAGAGCTGGCTGCAGCAGGCCGCCAACCAGAACGACGCCGACGCCAAGAAGGCGCTCGACAGCCTGCCCAAGTAGTGCGTCACCAACTGGTCCAGCGGGACAGGTCGTGCTCTAGGACTTGCTCAGCTCGCGGACCCAGGCCTCGTAGCCACCGTTCGGGTCGGCGGTCGACGTCGGGCGGCTGGCATTGACCCGCGCGGCCTGCGCGCGGCCCCGCGCGTCGCTCGGGCTGAGGCCGAAGGTCGAGCGGAAGACGCGGCTGAAATGCGCCTCGCTCGAGAAGCCCAGCGCAAAGGCGATCTCGTAGATGCGGCGATGGTCGTGCGCCGGATTGCACAGCTCGGCGCAGGCCCGGGTCAGGCGCTGCTCCTGGATGTAGTGCGCCACGCCGCCCACCGGCTCGAACAGCCGGTAGAGCTGGCTGCGCGAGATGCGGAACTCGGCGCATAGCGCTTCGGTGTGGAGCGCCGGCGATGCGAGATGGGCTGTGATGTGGCGCTGAATGCGCTGGCGCAACGTCTGGTCGATCGCGGCCCGCGCCCGTTCGGTCGTCTCGGCGGTCGACTGGAAACAGGCGACGATCATGTCGGTCGTCGCCTGCGCCACCAGCGGCGCCTCGCCCATGGTCATGCTGTCGGCGCGCGCCACCAGCGAGCGCATATAGTCGCCGAGCAGGCCGCCCATGCCGCTCTGGCCGCGCAAGATCAGGCCATGCAGGTCGCCCGGCGCCGGCAGCGCCTGGTCGAGCGTCTCGCGCGGCACGACGATGGCGACGGTGCCCGACGGCGCCGCCTGGGTGACATTCGACTGGGTGAGATCGAGGATCTGGACGTCGCCGCCGTTCAGCACGCGCCCATGGTCGCCGGCTTCGCCGATGAGGCCGCCCGTCGCGTAGAGCTGCACGAGATAGTGGTCGAGCCCGTCGACGACGGTCTTGCGCCGGTCGCGCACGAAGCGCTGGCTGTCGAAATCGACCGCGGAGATCAGCAGGCCACCCAGGTGCCAGCCGCGCACCGTCGCCGCAAAACCGCTGTCCGGCTGGTGATCGGCCGGCGGCGCCACGTCGAAGATGACCGAGATGCTCTCGTGCCACGCCTCGAACTGATCGCGCGGCCGCAAATGCCCGGTCGTAAACAGACTGAACGGAAGCTTGGACGCCTCACCCATACCCAACTGCCCCCCACCCTTGGGACACCTGATCAACGTTTTCAGGACGCCCAGTCAAACGCCCGGAATGAAGAATTGCTAGGATTATCGTGCTTGGCCTTCGACTTATCGCATCAAAACTGCAGTGAGCCATGCTGTCTTACGAATCCGAGATTGCCATTCTGAGCGGCATCGACGCGAACGGCCGCGTCGCCAGCGAAACTTATGCAACTTGGCGGGACTACACGCCTTACCCGACCGAGCCTCCGCGTTACGGCGGCACCGCCGACGCCTTCAAATGGGGATCGGGTCAGCCTGGTACGGGGGCCACGATCAGCTACTGGTTCGACACGGCCTCCAACTGGTCGAACGACGAGCGCGATGCCTTCCTCGGCACCCTGGCGCTGTGGACGGCCATCGCCAACGTCACCATCGTAGCCTCGCCCGACGAGGCCTCGGCTGGCTTCCGCATCGTCCGCACGGCAGGCACCAAGACGGCCGACTGGAACAATGCCGCCTTCACTCACCCGGCCGTCGGCAGCGACACGCTCGGTGTCCTCGCGCCGAACTACGACAATCGCATCCACATCGACAGCAACGGACCCGAGGACAGTGGCTTCGGACCGATCGGCACCGATCTGCAGGTCGGCGGCGGCTTCCCGCTGTCGACGCTGATCCACGAATACGGCCACATGCTCGGGTTGGGGCATGGCGGGCCGTACGACGCCGTGCGCAACCCGGCAACCGGCAAGAACGTCGACGAGACGACCCAGCAGACCTCGCCGTACGACACCAAGCTGTGGACGATCATGTCGTACCTGTCGCCCGACCAGAAGGCGGCGCAATCCCATCTCTATCCGGTGACCGGCACCAACTGGGGCAAGAACGCGGCTGGCGACGACAACGCACCCCTGACCCCGATGGCGCTGGATATCTTGGCGATCCAACGCATGTACGGGCTGCCGACCAGCGGGCCGCTGACCGGCGACAACCACGTCTTCGGCTTCCATTCCAACATCGGCAGCTATGACGGCGGCAGCTTGATCGCCCGTTTCTACGATTTCTCGATCAACAAGAATCCCGTCATCACGATCTGGGCGACCGGCGATCACAACACGCTCGACGCGTCGCAGTTCAGGCAGGACGCATTCATCGACCTGCATCCCGGGACCTTCTCCAGCGTCAACGGCCAGAAGAACAACATCGGCATCGCCTTCTTCACCGTCATCAACAAGGCCATCGGTGGCGGCGGCAACGACACGCTCATCGCCTCGGACGTGGGCTCGACGCTCGAGGGCCGCGACGGCACGGACGTGCTGTGGGGCGGCGCGGGCAACGACACGCTGATCGGCGGGGCGGCCCCCGACATCTTCCACCCGGGCGGCGGCCTCAACGTGCTGCGCGACACGCTGGCCAACATGGACGGCGACATCATTTTCGAGTTCGGCCAGAACACGACGATCGACGTGACCGGCGTGCTGATCGGCCGCGATAACCTCAAGATCGTGCACACCGGCGACGCGACCGTGCTCGCGCTCGGCGACACTGAAATGCTGCTGCCCGGAACCTTCGCTGACGGCGACTTCATGGCGGTGGCGCGCGGCAGCGGCGCTGCGGCGCATACCCAGGTGACCTTTGCGCCCTTCCTGCCGAGCCTGTTCGAAGGCGTGCGCGTCAACACCAGCGCCATCAACGGCGTCGTCAACCAGCCGTTCCTGACGGGCGATGGCTCGGTCCATTTCACGCTCGACCTGCAGGCGGCCGTCTCGACCTTCAACAATACGCTTGGCTTCTACAAGGTGGCTGCGGATGGCACGATCGGCCCGGTCAGTGTCCTGTTCGCCAACAGCCACAGGCCGGGCACGACGGCCTTCGACCTCGGGACTCCGGGCAATGGCGAAAAGATCGGCTTCTTCCTGATCCAGGACGGCGCCGATCATTTCGCCAATCTGCCGGGCAACCTGCGCTTCCTGACCGGAGACGGTGCCGCCGCCAATATCAATGCTGGCGGCCCGCTCGTGCTCAACAGCCCGACGCTCGGCGACTTGAGCGGCGTGACCATCTTCCACTCCTTCCAGCAGTTCAACCCCGGCAATGCCCTGCAGGTCCTGTCCGGCGTCGCCTCGGGCGGCAAGGATCTGATGATCGGCTTCGAGGACCTGTCGACGGCCACGGGAGACAACGATTTTCAGGACGTCGTGATCCGCATCCACACGAACCACAACGACCTCTTCATCGCCTGAGCAGGGTCAGATCGCCATGCGCTGATGCAGGTCGATCATGATCCAGAGGCTACCGCCCACCATCAGGAAGATCAGGACCGCCGTGAAAGCGATCGCCATCAGGTTTTCCCTGGGCGTGGTCGTGAAGTTGATGTGCAGGAAGAAGCGCAGGTGCACCAGGATCTGCAGCACCGCCGCGCCTGCGATGATCCACATGATGCGCGCGGGCGGCATCGCGTGGGTGTAGACCAGCCAGAACGGGATCGCCGTCAGGATGACCGCCAGCACGAAGCCGATCAGGTAGGATGCAAGACCGAGCCGTTCCATCACAGGAGCCCCGGAAGGTAGACGACGGAGAAGATGCCGACCCAGGCGATGTCGAGGAAATGCCAGAACAGGCCGAGCCGGAACAGGCGCGAGGTCACTGGCAGGGTGAGGCCCTTCAGCGCCACCTGGGTGCTGAGGATCAGGATCCAGATCAGGCCGACGCTGACATGGGTGCCGTGCGTGCCGACCAGGGTGAAGAACCCTGACAGGAAGCCGCTTCGGTCGGGGCCGGCGCCGGCGCGGATCATGCCCAGAAACTCGCGGATCTCGAGGAACACGAAGCCCGCGCCCAGCAGGAAGGTGAGGGCAAGCCAGCCCAGCACCGCCGAACGGTTGCCCTGCCGCGACGACAGCGACGCAAACCCGAAGGTCGTGCTGCTGATCAGCAGCAGGGCCGTCTCGAGCGCGGCGTTGTTCAGGCTGAAGAGCTGCTTGCCCGTCGGGCCGCCCGCCGTGTTGCCGACCATGATGCCGTAGGTCATGAACAACAGGGCGAAGATGATGGCGTCGCCCATCAGGTAGAGCCAGAAGCCGAGCTCGCGCTGCTCGTGGACCGCCGCCGCCTCGGAGTGGGGATGGCCGGGAACGGCCGTGACGTTGGCGTTCATGAGCGTGCCGCCTTCGCCGCTTCGAGCGCGCGGTAGCGCGCCTTCTCCAGGCGCTCGACCTCCTCGGCGACCAGCACGTATTCGGTCTCGTCATCCGACGAACGCCAGATCATGACGGCCCACATGGCAAGGCCGCACAGGATCGCCAGCCACCAGATCCACCACACCATGGCGAAGCCAAAGACGAAGGAGAGCCCTCCCATGATGACGCCGACCGGCGAATTTTTGGGGATCTCGATGTCGTGGTAGCGGCTCGGCGGCGCGTAGGTGACGCCGCGCTCCTTCATGTCGAGCAGCGGCTCGCGGTCACGCACCTCGGGCAGCACCGCGAAGTTGTAGACCGGCGGCGGCGAGGAGGTCGCCCATTCCAGTGTCCGCCCGTCGTAGGGGTCGCCGGTCACATCGGCGTTGCGCTTGCGGTCGCGGATCGAGACGATGACCTGCATGATGAGGCAGGCGATGCCGATCATGATCAGCACGGCGCCCATCGAAGCGGCGACCAGCCAGGGCTGCCAGCTGGGATCGTTGTACTGCTCCATGCGCCGCGGCATGCCCATGAGGCCGAGCACATAGAGCGGCATGAAGGCGAGGTAGAAGCCCACGATCCAGAACCAGAACGCCGCGGTGCCCCACGGCCTGTTCATCTCGAAGCCGAAGGCTTTGGGGAACCAGTACATGTAGCCGGCGAGGTAGCCGAACAGCACGCCCGGGATGATCATGTTGTGGAAGTGCGCGACCAGGAAGGTCGTGTTGTGCATCAGGAAGTCGACGGGCGGCACCGCCAGCAGCACGCCCGTCATGCCGCCGATCACGAAGGTGGCGACGAAGCCCACCGTCCACAGCATCGACGGATGGAAGGTGATGCGGCCGCGATACATGGTCAGCAGCCAGTTGAATACCTTCACGCCGGTGGGCACGGCGATCACCATCGTCGTGACGCCGAAGAAGGCGTTGACGTTGGCGCTGGAGCCCATGGTGAAGAAATGGTGCAGCCAGACGGTGAAGGACAGCAGCGCGATCGCCGCGGTGGCGTAGACCAGCGATTCGTAGCCGAACAGCCGCTTCCGGGAGAACGTCGCCACGACCTCGGAGAACACGCCGAACGCCGGCAGGATCAGGATGTAGACCTCCGGATGGCCCCAGATCCAGAACAGGTTGACGTAGTTCATCATGTTGCCGCCCAGCTCATTGGTGAAGAAGTGCATGCCGAGCAGGCGATCGAGCGCCAGCAGGCCACACGCCACAGTGAGCGCGGGGAAGGCAAAGGCCATCAGGACGGAAGTGCACAACGCCGTCCACACGAACGGCGTCATGCGCATCAGGGTCATGCCCGGCGCGCGCCGCTTGATGATGGTGACGACGAAATTGATGCCCGACAGGGTCGAGCCGACGCCGCTGATCAAGAGCGCCCAGATCCAGTAGTCAACGCCGACACCCGGGCTGTACTGGATGCCCGAATAAGGCGGGTAGCCCGTCCAGCCGGCGGTCGAGAACTTGCCGATCACCAGCGAGATCATGACCAGGCCCGCGCCGGAGGCGGCGAGCCACAGGCTGAGCGAATTGAGGAACGGGAAGGCGACGTCGCGCGTGCCGATCTGCAGCGGCACGGCGATGTTCAGGAGGCCCGTCATGAACGGCATGGCCATGAAGAAGATCATGATCGTGCCGTGCGATGAGAAGATCTGGTCGAAATGCTCGGGCGGCAGGTAGCCGCCGCTGTTCAGCGCCATCGCCTGCTGGGCGCGCATCATGATGGCGTCGACGAAGCCGCGCAGCAGCATGATCAGCGCCAGGATGACGTACATGGCGCCGATGCGCTTGTGGTCGACGCTGGTCAGCCACTCCTTCCACAGATAGACCCAGCCCTTCAGCCAGGTGATGACGATGGCAACCAGCAGCGCACCGCCCACCACCATCGCAGCACCGCTGGCGGCGATAGCGCTGTAGAACGGCAAAGCCTCGATGGTCAGTCGTCCGAACATCCCGCTATCTCCGCGCCGGCGCCGTCAGCGTCTGGCCATGCGCCTGATGGCCGCCCGTATACTTGTCGATGATGGTGTCGAAGAGCTTGGGCTCGACCGCCGAGTACTGGACGATGGGGTTGAGCCGGCTGCGCTCGGCGAGCTTGGCGTAGGTCGGCGGATCGAGCTTGCCCGGCGCCTGCTTGGCCTTGGCCACCCAGGCGTCGAAATCGGCCTGGCTCATCGCCACCACTTCGAAGAACTGGTCGGAGAAGCCGCCGCCCGAGTACTGCGTGTTGCGGCCGACGAACTTGCCGGGCTTGTCGGCCAGGATTTGCAGGCGGGTCTGCATGCCGGCCATGGCGTAGATCTGGCCGGCCAGCGCCGGCACGTAAAAGGAGTTCATCACCGTGTCGGAGGTGATGCGCAGGCTGATCGGCCGGCCAGCCGGGATGGCGAGCTGGTTGACCGAGGCGACGCCCTGCTCCGGGTAGATGAACAGCCACTTCCAGTCCTGGGCCACGACCTGGACATCGAGCGGCGGGTTGGTGGAGGCGATCTCGCGATAGGGATCGAGCTTGTGCGTGCTGCGCCATAGCAGCACGGCGACGGCGATGACGATCAGCGCAGGGATCAGCCAGACGACGGCGTCGACCTTGACCGAATAGGCCCAGGTCGGCTCATAGCGGGCGCTGCCGCCCGCGCGATAGCGCCAGGCGAACCAGAACGCCATGACGATGATTGGCACGACCACCAGCATCATGACGGTGAAGGCGTCGATCATCAGGCCGCGTTCGGCGTCGGCGACAGGGCCCTTGGGGTTGAGGACGACCAGGCGGTCGCAGCCGCCGGCCAGGAACGCCAGCAGCGCGATTGCCGCGCAACGTACTGTAACGACTGCCTGCTTCACGCCCCCGCCCGCACCGATGATTGAGCAGCGAGGTTAGATTGAAGCTACATCTTGTGTTGGGCAAATGATTCTTTTGCCCACCTAGATGCAAGTTCACGCACAGCTGTCGGCCCGCCAATCGAAGGGGGTCTTGGAGCCCCGCAGGAACGCGGCGAGCCACGAGCTGCCCAAGGCATAATTCGCCTTGGTCGTCTGCCGGCTGGTGACGATGTAGGTGTTGATGCCGATGACGCGGCCGCAGGAATCGATCAGCGGCCCACCGGAATTGCCGGCCGAGATGTCGGCCGAATGCAGCACCATGGGCGTGTTGCGCTCCTTGTTCTGCACGGCGCTCACCGTGCCCTTGGTCAGCACGACCTCGGGCGCGGCCTTGAGATCGCCCGCCATCAGGCGGCGCAGATTGCGGTCCTGGGCGATGGCGATCGACGGATAGCCGGCCGCGACCACGTCGCTCAGCGCCGCCGGCTCGGGCGCCACCGGCAGCGGGCGCACGCTGCCCGCCGGGACGTCGTCGACCTTGATGACGGCAAAATCCGCCTGGCCCGGCTGGGAGGTCGCCACCACGGTGCCGATGTAGCCGGTCTTGAGATGCTTGCTCAGCACCAGCGCCTCGGTGCCGGGCGCGGCGCGGGCGACGACATGGTGGTTGGTGACGACGTAATTGGGGGCAACAAAAAAGCCGGAGCCGCTGTCGCCTCCGGCTGAGACCACCAGGACGGTGGCTTGCTCGAGCGCTTGTGCCAGGTTGGCAGCCGCCATCTTGGTCGCGGCCTTGCCGCCGGTCTGCGGCAGATCGATCGAAGCCGCAGCCGGCGTTACCCGTCCGGGCCCAGGGGGCGCCTCCGTCTTGCGTTCGGGCAGCGCACCGGCCGGCGCCGGCGAGGCGGGCGCCTTGCCCAGCGGATCCTTGATGGTGCAGACGTCGGTCTTCAGCCGTTCCTTCAAGAGTGCGATCTGGTCCTCGATCTGCTTGTTGGCGGCCTTCTGCTTCTCGATCTGCTCTTCCAGCGCCTTGACCTGCGCCTGGTCGGGCCCCGGCGAGGCGGGCGGCGGCGGTGGCGCGGGCAGCTGCACCGCGACATTCACGATCGGGCGATAGAACAGGTACCAGCCCAGCGCGAGGCCGGCGGCCAGCAGGAGGAAGCCGCCGACCAGTCCGCCCAGAATCAGCGGCCAGCGGGCTCTCGGACGTTCTTCAGGCGACGGCGCGTTCTCGGCCATGGATAGAAGTGGGCTCCCGGGAAAGCGCGCAGTCAATACTGCCCGGAGGGCGGAATTTGGGCACTGCGGAGCCCCTTGCATGGCCCTGCGGACGGTATAAGTGTATATGCACGTATCGTCCATGCTCTCGACCCGCCAGGGCGCGGCGTCTAGGGTCGTTTCAGTAGCGAAGGAGAGTTCCCATGACGGCCTGCATCGTCGGTTGGTCCCACGGCAAGTTCGGCAAGCTCGACGGCGAGACCAGCGAATCGCTGATCGTGAAGGCTTCGACCGAGGCTATTGCCCATGCCGGCATCGAGCCCAAGGACGTCGACGTCATCTATGTCGGAAACATGAATGGCGGCTTCGTGCGCCAGGAGTTCCATTCGTCGCTGGCGCTGCAGACCCACCCCGACCTGCGCTTCAAGCCCTCGACCCGCGTCGAGAATGCCTGCGCCACCGGCTCGGCCGCGATCCACATGGGCCTGAACACGCTCGCCGCCGGCAAGGCGCGCTTCGTGCTGGTGGTCGGCGTCGAGAAGATGACCGAGCTCAACTCCACCCAGGCTGGCGAGGTGCTGATCAAGGCCTCGTACGTCGCGGAGGAAGCCAACATCGAGGCGGGCTTCGCCGGCATCTTCGGCAAGATCACCTCGGCCTACTTCCAGCGCTACGGTGACAAGTCGGACGCGCTCGCCAAGATTGCGGTCAAGGCACACAAGAACGGCGCCAAGAATCCTTACGCGCACTTCCAGAAGGAATTCGCCTACGAGTTCTGCCGCAATCCCTCGGACAAGAATCCGTTCGTGGCGGGCCCGCTGAAGCGCACGGACTGCTCGCCGGTGACCGACGGCGCCGCCGCGGTGATCCTGACCGACGTGACCACGGCGCTCGGCATGAAGCAGGCGATCGCCTTCCGCGCCGCCGAGCAGATCAACGACTTTCTGCCGATGAGCAAGCGCGACATCATCAAGTTCGAGGGCCCGGCGCTCGCCTGGAAGAAGGCGCTGGCCTCCGCCCGGCTCGACCTGCTCGACCTCTCGTTCGTCGAAAGCCACGACTGCTTCACCTCGGCCGAGCTGATCGAGTACGAGGCGATGGGCCTCGCCAACCCCGGCGAAGGCGAGCGCGCCATCCACGAAGGCTGGGTTGAGCGCGACGGCAAGCTGCCGGTCAACGTATCCGGTGGGCTCAAGGCGAAGGGCCATCCGGTCGGCGCCACCGGCGTCAGCATGCACGTGATGACCGCGATGCAGCTCTCGGGCACCGCACCGGGCGCCCTGCAGCTGCCCAAGGCCAGGATCGGCGGCGTGTTCAACATGGGCGGCGCCGCGGTGGCCAACTACGTCAGCATCCTCGAGCCGCTGCGCTAGGCATCACGACCTCGATCTTGCCGACCATCAGGCGATTGAGATCCTTCACGCGTTCGCCGGAAAGCATGTGAAGGCCGCCTGCTTGGGGATCGCTTGCGAGTTCGCGGAGGAAGCGACCCGCCTTCACGCTGAAGCGCACGACAGCAGTCGTTCCGTCTTCCTCCAAGAGACCGCGAACGGCCGCTTCCTCCGCTCCCTCCGACGTAGCGGCCAGAAGCCGAAGAGGCCGGCTGCGAAGCGGTAAGGCTCGATGGCCCGCATCGTCGATTGCCGCCAATTCGTTTTCGCTGACTGCGAGGTACAGGGACAGCGTTCCCCATCGGACATTCCGGCGGCGAATGTCGCTGAGCCACCAATCGTTCTGCCATTCTTCGTAGCCGAACAGCATGCCCTCCAGACGTTCGAAATGGTCGTTCCAACCGGATTTGCTGGACGCTTCGGCAACGAGCTTCCAGGCCGGGATGCGCCATTCTTGGCCCTTCAGCGTGTAGTAGACGGTGCGCAAACCCTTCAAGGTCCGGCCGTCCCGGTGCCGCACCGGCTCTGCGAACGGGTCCAGCTGCACCTCCTTGTGCAGAGTACCCAGCGCCACATGGCGATCGAACAGGTCCTCATCGTAGTGCTGGTGCGGCGGATAGGACTCGCACATTCGCGCAAACAGCTTGCGGCCGTCGATCATCAACACA
>Ga0081539_10004851_pt1 | contig 14381 bp, 14 predicted proteins | sample TabmetS4T2R2_FD_71023 | JGI IMG/M metagenome (GOLD analysis project Ga0081539, IMG submission 71023) | Tabebuia heterophylla rhizosphere microbial communities from the University of Puerto Rico - S4T2R2 | ecosystem: Host-associated > Plants > Roots > Rhizosphere ...
TCTCCCCTTCGCGGACTCCGCGAAGGGGAGGAAGAGGCGGCGCGCGAAACAGTCATCGCAGTCCCAACCCGCGCGCGACGATGCCGCGCAGGACCTGGGTGGTGCCGCCCTGGATGGTGTAGCTCGGCGCCATCATGGTGGCGTACTGCGCGACGTCGAGGAAATCGGCCAGGTCCTCTTCGGTCGTGGCGTCGGATTCGGCGATGGCGCGGGCGATCTCCGGCAGGTCCTGCTGGTAGATCGTGCCGAGGTCCTTCACCAGCGCCGCCTCGATCGCCGGCGACTTGCCGCCCTGCATCATGCCGGCGACGGCGACCGACATCTGGCGCAGCGTCCACAAGCGGGCGATCAGCCGGCCGAGGATCGACGAGGCGCGCTTGGCAGGCTGGCGGCCCAGCACGCGCACCAGCTCGCGCAGGATATAGAAGTTCTGCATGAAGCGTTCGGGGCCGGAGCGCTCGAAGGCGAGCTCGCTCGTCACCTGCAGCCAGCCGTCGCCTTCGTTGCCTATGAGGCAGCTCTCGGGAATGAAGGCGTCGCTGAAGGTGACCTCGTTCCAGTCGTGACGTCCCGCCAGGTTGATGATCGGCCGGATGATGACGCCCGGTGTCTTGAGATCGACCAGAAGCTGGCTTAGGCCCTTGTGACGATCACCATGCTGGCCCGAGGTGCGCACCAGGGCGATGCAGTAGTTGTTGCGATGCGCGCCCGACGTCCAGACCTTGGTGCCGTTGACGCGGAAGCCGCCCGGCACCGGTTCGGCGCGCGTGCGCACCGAGGCGAGGTCGGAGCCCGAATCGGGCTCGCTCATGCCGATCGAGAAGTAGCATTCGCCCTTGGTGATGCGCGGCAGGATGGCCTGGCGCTGCTCCTCGTTGCCGAAGCGCAGCAGCAGCGGGCCGGACTGGCGGTCGGCCACCCAGTGCGCGCCTGCGGGAGCGCTGTTGCCCAAAAGCTCCTCCGTGATGACGTAGCGGTCGAGAAAGCTCTTCTCGCTGCCGCCGTATTGCTTGGGCCAGGTGATGCCGATCCACCCCTTCTTGCCCAATGCCTTGCTGAACTCGGGCGAGAAGGTATTCCAGCTCGCGAAGCGGTCCTCCGACTTCACCTTGGGCAGCGTCTCCTTGAGGAAGCTGCGGACCTCGCCACGCAGCGCCTCGGCCTCCGCAGGCAGATGGAACGGCGGGAATTCGAGCTTGGGAATGGACATCGTCATCTCGATGGTTGGATGCTTCCTCTCTGTCGGCTAATCCTAGAGCAGGCAACCGGGGAGTTTCGAGGGACGAATGCCGCGACGGCCGCGCCTGCCGCCACTCCTGGCGGAATTCGACGACGAGGAACGCGAGGCCGTGCTGGCCGCCAACCGCGCCTTCTACCGCGCCTTCGCCGAGCGCGACGTCGCGGGCATGGACCAGATCTGGGCGCAGACCGGCGCCATGGTCTGTCTGCATCCCGGCCAGGCGCCGCTGCACGGCCGCGCCGAGATCATGGCGAGCTGGCGCGGCATCCTGCGCCATCCTGAATCGCCAAAAGTGCGCTGCGTCGGCGAATCGGTGATCGGCCGGCCAGGGCTGGCCATCGTCGTCTGCCGCGAGATCCTGCCCGAGGGCCAGCTCATGGCGACCAACACCTTCGCCCGCCAGAGCGACGGCTGGCGCATGATCGGCCATCACTCCGGCCCGGTGCCGCCGATCGAGACAGGACAGACGACGGTGGCGACGGCGTCAGCCGCCGCGCCGCGCGACAGGCGCAAGCTGCATTAGTCGAGGAACACGACGGAGGGTTCGACCTCGATCAGGAATTCCTCGTCAGCGAGGCTGGTCACTCCGATCCAGGTCGAGCACGGCGGATTGTCGCCGAACTTCGCCCGCAGCGCGGCGCTGATCGCCTTGCCCTCGCCCATGTGGCTTTGCTTGATGTAAAGGCTGAGCGCGCCCACCTGATCGAGCGAAGCGCCGGCCGACGCCAGTGCCGACGCGAGATTGTCGAGGCTCTGCTCGAGCTGACGGCCGATATCGCCCGGTCCGACGATGTTCTGGTCCGCATCCCAGGCAACCTGACCCGACACATGCACAGCGCGGCCGTGCGGCGTCGACACCACGGCCACCTGCGCGAAGCCGTACTGCCGGCTGTCGAACAGCCCCGCGGGAACGACCAGCAATCGGTTTTTCATCGCGGCCCTTATCGTGGAATTGGCCCATCAACACGCAGCATCGACCGAAGCCGGTCGTAAGGAATTTCGACGGTGTAGGGACCGCCTTCGTACTGATTGAAGGAAAGCTCCAGATGGTCCTCGAGGAAAACGTAGCGGTTCGGCTGCTTCAGGATGTCTACGAGGTTGGGCGTGTTGATGTCGGCGCTGACGATGCGCGTGAGCTCACGCAGCCAGTTCGATGTCGCCAGGAACACACCTTCCGGCCCGACCGACTTGCCGGTGCGCAGGTCGACCAGCATGCCGCTGACACCGACGCTCCCGAGCGCACCGCCTTCGTAGGCGTTGTAGCTGATCTTGACGGACACGGCATTGGGGCCCGGCTTGTACAGGGTAAAGGCCTGCTCATAGCGCCAGGCAGGACCGCTGTAGTTGCCGCCGTCATTGTCAGCGTCCGGACCGGGCACGGCCCGGTCGGCCGCCTCGCTGGTCGTCGAGGCAAGCTGGCGATTCACGGCCGTGAAATCGACGGTGCCGCCGTCGAACTGCGGATAGCTCGCGTCGATGACGTAGGGGATGCCGCGCACCTTGCCGGCCTTCACCGTCGCCTGCTCGCTGATGAAGGGATAGGCGCCCTCGCCCAGCCATTCGAGCTGCGCGGTGCGATCGCGGTCCCGCGATTCCAGGCATTCCTCCATCTCCGACGGCTCGACGACGCAGGCAGCGGCCCGGTTGGCGAGCCAGCGGATCTGGTCGGCCAACAGATGATCCCTCGCCGCGCCGCTGAGCTTGCCGGCGAGTGTCGCATAGGCCGCCGCCATCTTGCGGTCGATGGCGGCGAGCTCTGGCTTGGCGCAAATTGCGCGCTCGATCGGCGTTGCCGCCTTGGCGCAATCCAGGCGCGAGGGCCCCTGCGCCAGCGCCGTGCCGGCCAGTCCGAGGAGAAGCGCGCCGGCAAGGGCGCAGCGGCTAACGGGCGATCGGTCCATCGGGGCGCAGGATCGGTTTCAGCCTGTCGTAGGGGATATCCACCTGGTAGGGACCGGCAGAATAAGGCCCAACATCATAGGCATTGAAGATGATTTCGAGCTGCTTGCCGGTCCAGCAGTAGCGGTTCGCTTCGCTCAGCATCTTGGCGAGGCTGGCGGGCTGGAGCGCCTCGTCGAAGCCGGGATTGTTGACGAACTGCCTCTTGAGGTCGGTGGCCACGAGCTGGGTCATGAGCCGCAGCCACTGTTCGCCGGCCATGAACACGCCGTCCGGTCCGACCACCTTCCCGCTCCCCAGGTCGACCAAGGTGCAGCGCGTCGCGCCATAGCCGTGCGCGCCGCCGCGATAACTGTCGAAACTCACGGATATCGTGACCGCATGCCCGCCCGGCGGCCGCTCAACGGTGAAGCCCTGCTCGTAGTACCATTGCTGCTCGTGCCCGGGGCCGTCAGCGGCCTTGGGCGTCGATTCATCGGCGATCTTCTTCGCGGCGTCGGCGAAGCGGGCGTTGAGGCCTGAGAAATCGACGTTCGCGCCGCCGAAGCGCGGATAGACAAGGTCGTAGGACCAGGTGATCTTGCCGAGCTTGCCTCGCTTGGCAAGCGACTGCTCGCTGATTGCCGGATACGTGCCCTGCGCGTAGGCCCGCAGGTTCGTGATGCGCGCCGCGTAGCGGCTCTTCAGACAGTCTTCGGTGGTGGCGGGATCGACCTGACAGGCGCGATTGCGATTGGCGGCCCATTGCACCTGGTCCTTGACCAGCTCTTCCTTCGCAGCGCCGCTCAGCCTGTCGAGCAGCGCCTGGTAGGCTGCCGCCATTTCACGGTCAGCCTTGGCCAACTCGCCGTTCCAGCAGATCGCGCGGTCGATGGCGTTGTCGGCCTTGGCGCAGTCGAAGCTCGGCCGTTCCTGCGCCAGCGCCGCACCGGCGCCGAGCACCACGAGCATTACCACGGCCGCTTTCGCCCGACTGATCATCTCTGCAAACTCCCGAGCGGACCATCGGCGCGCAGAATGCCCTTCAGCGCGCTGTAGGGTATGGCGACGACATACCCCTTCATCGCACGTTCGCGCGCCACCGCGTTCAGCGACAGGATAAGCTTGTCGTCCTCGAACAAGTAATCCTTTGCCGCGACCTCGCGCATGATCCTCGCGATGTCACCAGCCTCGCTCTTTCGATCGGAGTCTTTGGCAAGCTCGTCGCCGACGAGCGAGGCCAGGCGGTGGCGCCAGTCGTCGCCCGGCACGAACACGTCCTGCGGCTCGAGCATCCTTCCCGTGGAGAGGTCGACGAGATAGCCGACGAGATCGATATTGCTCGTTGCTCCCGCTCGCTCGCGCCACAGAGTGACCGAAACAACCGAGGGCGCCGGCCGATAGAGCGCAAAGGTTTGGGTGATCTCGGTGTTTCCATACGCTACGGCGTCGGAGGCCTCGGTCTCGGCCGCCGCGGCAAATCGGCGATTGGTCGTGGAGAAATCCACGGACGGCCCGTCGAAGCGAGGATAGACCACATCAACGATGTAGCGTCCGTTCGGTCCTTTGGCCGATCGCACGATCGCCTGTTGCGAGATGAAGGGATAAGGCCCCTTGGCAACGGCCTCGAGCATTTCGGCGCGCCCGCGATAGCGCTCTTCCAGGCATTCCGCCTTGCGTGGCGAGTTGGCCTCGCAGGCGCTGCGATCGCCAAGCCAGCGGGCCTGGTCCGCTTCGAGATGCAGCCTGGCCGGACCATCGAGCTTGCCCAGCAGCGCGGCATAGGCGGTCGTCATCTTGCGCTCCGCCGCATCGACGCGGTCGTTGGCTCGAGCGATGGCTGGACAGACGGCGACGACGGCCAGCATCGCTGCCAAGAGCCTCAAACCCGCCTCCAGGCTTTCAGCCGTCGCACCGCCTCGTCCATCTCGGCAGTCGAGCCCGCGAAGGAGATGCGCAGCGTACCGGCGCCGCGGGCGCGGTCGAAGTCGACGCCCGGCGTCGTCGCCACACCCGTCTCGGCAAGCATGCGCTTGCAGAAGTCGCGGCTGTCGTTGGTGAGATGGGCGACATCGCAGTAGAGGTAGAACGCCCCCTCGGCCGGGGCGAAGCGGTCGAAGCCCGCCTCGGGCAATCCGGCCAGCAGGAGGTCGCGGTTGCGGCGATAACGGCGCACGTGGCCATCGAGCTCGTCGCGGCACTCGAAGGCGGCAAGCGCCGCGTGCTGGCTTAGGGTGGGCACCGAGATGAAGAAGTTCTGGGTCAGCCGTTCGATCGGCCGCACCAGCTCCAGCGGCACCACCAGCCAACCCACTCGCCAGCCCGTCATCGAGAAGTATTTCGAGAAGCTGTTGACGACGATGGCCTGGTCCGAGACCTCGACCGCCGACACCGTGTCGCCCTCGTAGACGATGCCGTGATAGATCTCGTCCGAGATCAGCCGCACGCCGTTCTCGGCGCACCAATCGGCCAATGCCTTCATCTCGGCGTGGCCCACCATGGTGCCGGTCGGATTGGACGGACTCGCCACGATCAGGCCGTCGATGCGGCCTGCCTTCTTCAACGCCTCGACGGTGGGCTGGAAGAGATCGGCAGCCGAGGTCGGCAGGTCGACGGCTTCGAGATTGAGCGCCGTCAGGATGTTGCGATAGGCGGGATAGCCGGGAGCGGCGAGCGCGATGCGATCGCCGGCATCGAAGCTCGCCAGGAAGGCCAAGGGAAAGCCGCCCGACGAGCCGGTCGTGACGATCACGCGCTCGGGCGGCACCTCCGTCTTGTAAACCTCACGATAGTGCTGCGCGATGCGCTCGCGCAGCGCCGGAATGCCGAGCGCGGCGACATAACCGATGCGATCGCTGTCGAGGGCGGCGTGCGCTGCGGCCAGTGCGCCCTTGGGCGCCGGCGTGCTGGGCTGACCGACTTCCAGATGAATGACGGTGTCGCCCGCCGCCTCCTTCTCGGCGGCGGCTGCCATGACATCCATGACGATGAACGGATCGACCGCGCCGCCGCGGCGCGAGAGCTTGCCCGACATCGCTCGTCAGCGGACGATCAGCGCCAGGCCGGCGCCGGCCGGATCCATGGCGCCGCGGCAGCTCGCGCCGCCGCCGCGCAGCCCCGAGGGGCAGGCGATGGCGTTGACCCAGCCCCCCTGCCCGCCCCGTGACGCCAGGACATTGGCCAGCGGCTGGTCCCGTTCGATGGCGGCATAGGCCACATAGCCGGTCGCTTGCGCCGCCGTCGCAGCACCTCCGCCGGCGCCGACGAAGGAGAACTCGCCATTGCCGGGGTTGGCGACGATCACCGGGCTGACCGAGCCGGCTTGCGGTGATGGCGCGCCCAGCAGCACACCAACGCCCGGCACGACAGCGCGCGCGCCGAAGGTCTGGCCCATCGACAGGGCGCAGGCGGCGGCGCCCGCCTTGCCGTCGACGGCACTGAGGCCCGCGAAGCCGCCGGAGTCTGCAGGCGTCGGCCCACTCGGCGCCTGCCCCTTGAAGCCGGCCAGCGCCGAGGCGCCGGCCGCCGGCGCCGGCGCGACATAGACCCGCCGTCGCATGCCATAGCTCTCTGTCATCGGGGCGCTGGCCCGCGGCACCGCGGCACGCAACGCTTCCACGGTCAGGGCACCGCCCAGCTGCTCGGACATCGTGCGTGCCGTCTGCCCCTGGAAGAAGTCGGCGCCGCCGCGCTGGCGGATCGCACCCAGGGTGGCGGCCAGCTCGGGCTGGGTCAGCGTGCTGCCTTCCGTCAATGCACCGCCGCCAAAGGCGCGACCGCCCAGCATCGCACCGCCGGTCTGCAGATCACGCGCGAGGGCGCGCGATACCGGCACGCCGAACCGCGCCAGCCGCTCGGCCGGCGCCACCGTCGCCTCCCAGCGCAGCTGGCCATGACGGACATGCATCAGCGTGATGGCGCGCACCCCCGATGGCACGATGAAAGGCTGGCCACCGACCGAACCCGGCGCAGTGATCGGTGGAAAGACGAAGGCTTCGGCGGTCTTGGTCTTGTCGTTGTGGACAATGCAGGCGCCCGAGGCGCCGAGGCTCGCCGCCGACGGCAGGGTGACGGCCATGGCAAAGTACATGGCGACCGCCGCATCGGCGGCGTTGCCACCTGCGACCAGCACATCGCGCCCAACCTCGGCGGCGCGGCTTTCGTCGGCGGCGACGGCGGAGAATCCGGCAATGGCGGCGTCGGCGACGACGCGCGAAAGACCACCCCTGCCCGGGGACAGGCCGGCGGGGTTGGCAGCCTGTGCCGCCGCCTCGATTTCACGGTCCGTCTCACTTCTGCCACAAGCTGCCAGCAAGAACAGGCCGGCCAGCGCCAGGGCGTGCCGCACCGGGGGGGTGCGCGATTGACGCGGCCGCTTTGCGTTCATAGCCTGCCCAGAGACCGTGCCGCCCGTGTTCAAACGCATCATCACCCTCTTCTCTCTGGCGCTCTTTGCGCTGGCGCCGCTTGGTGCCGCGCGGGCGCAGCAAGGTCAACGACTCAATCTCATCCGCGACGCCGAGATCGAGAACAACATCCGCACGCTCACTGTGCCTGTCTGGCGGGCGGCCGGGCTCGATCCCAACGCCATCGAGATCATGATCGTCCAGGACAACTCGCTCAATGCTTTCGTGGCGGGTGGCCAGCGCATCTTCATCAACACCGGCCTGATCATGCGGACTGAGACGCCGAACCAGTTGATCGGCGTCATGGCGCATGAAAGCGGCCACATTGCCGGCGGCCATCTGGCCCGCATGCAGGAGGAGCTGCGCAACCTCTCGACCCTGCAGATCCTCGAGGCGATCCTGGGCGCGGGCGCGCTGGCGGGCGGCGCGGTATCGGGCAGCGGCATGGGCCGCGGCGGCGGCGGCGCGACCGGCGGCGTGGGCGGCGGCCCCAAGGCGCCGGGCTCGCTGATGTCGTTCCTGCATTACACCCAGACCCAGGAAAGTGCGGCCGACCAGGCGGCCATGAGCTATCTGCAGCGCACCGGCCAGTCGCCCAAGGGCACGATCGACTTTCTGAGGATCCTGCAGAAGGAAGAGCGGCTGCAGATCAACCGGCGCGATCCCTATCTCACCACCCATCCACTGACGCCCGAGCGCATCAACGCCTTCGAGCAGGCGGCGGCGCAGTCGCCCTACGTCAATACGCCGGACACGCAGCAGAACCTCAACATGCACCACCGCATGGTGGCCAAGCTGATGGGCTTCATCACGCCCGACACCGCGCTCGCGCGCTTCGCCGAGGCGGACCGCTCGGTGCCGGCGCGCTACGCCCGCGCTATCGCCTGGTATCGCAAGGGCGCGCTGGGTTCGGCCCTGCTCGGCATCGATGGTCTGATCAAGGAATATCCGAACGATCCCTACTTCCACGAGGTGCGCGGCCAGATGCTGTACGAGAACGGCCGTTCCGCCGAGGCGGTGATCTCGTACCGCAAGGCCGCCCAGCTGCTGCCGAGCTCGGGGCTGATCAAGATCGACTTCGCCCGCGCCTTGCTCGCCACCAACAACGCCGACAACGACCGCGAGGCGGTGCGCAACCTCGAGCTCGCCTCGCAGCAGGAGCCCGGCAGCTTCGATTTGTGGCGCATGATGGCCGAGGGCTATTCCAAGCTGAACAATCCCGGCATGACCTCGCTGGCGCGCGCCGAGATGGCGGCGCTGCGCGGCAATAAATCCGAGGCGGCGACCCATGCCGACGCCGCCACCCGGCAGCTGCAGGCCGGCACGCCGGCCTGGCAGCGCGCCCAGGACCTCAAGGCCTATATCAGCACGCGGCCCCGCCGCTAGTTCCGGAGATCACTCATGCGTTGGCTCCTTCTCACTGTCTGCGGCGGCCTGGTGCTCGCCGGCGCCGTCGTCGCGGCCACGGCGACCTCACCGCGCCGTCTCGCTGCTGCGGCCGCCGGTTCGACCGCGCCGCTCACGGCCGACCAAGCCGAGCTGGGCAAGTCGATCCGCGCCTATCTGATGGCCAATCCCGAGGTGCTGGTCGACGCCATGCAGGAGCTCGAGCGCAAGCAGGACAGCCAGCGCGACGCCGTGGCCCAGAAAGGCGTGTCCGAGAACCAGGCCGAGCTCTATCGCGATCCCGACAGCCCGGTCGGAGGCAATCCCAACGGCGACGTCGTGATCGTCGAGTTCAACGACTACCAGTGCCCCTACTGCAAGCGCGCCTACCAGGCGGTGAAGTCGGTGGTCGGCAGTGATGGCAAGGTGAAGATCGTCTACAAGGACATCCCGATCCTGGGCGAGGCCTCCAAGATCGCAGCGCTGGCCGCTCTCGCCGCGGCCAAGCAGGGCAAGCACCAGCCGCTGCACAATGCGCTGATGGAATTCACCGGCAAGCTCGACCGCGACAAGATCCTCGAGATCGCCGTCGGCGTCGGCATCGATCGCGCCCAGCTCGAGAAGGACATGGAAGATCCCAAGATCAAGGCGATCATCGACCGCAACATGGCGCTGGCGAGCGCGCTCGGCGTGCGCGGCACGCCGGCCTTCGTGATCGGCAAGCAGTTCGTGCCCGGCGCCGTCGACGCCGCCGCGCTGAAGCAGCTGATAGCCGAGGCGCGCAAGAGCCAGGGCTGACCGGAGCGCCGGCCTCCGGCCCGCTCATTGCCGGGAGCGCGGCACTCCAGTGCCGCTCATGGGGTGCCGAAGCAGCAAAAGACGCGCCACTGGAGTGGCGCGCTCCCGGCAATGACTCATGAGCGGGCCTGGAGGCCGGCGGTCCGGCAAGACTACTTGAGCAGGGTTGCCTTCAACCCCAGGACGCTGACCAGGTCGGCTCCGGGGTTCAGCAGATACTCGAGCCGGTCGAAGCCGACCGGTGGGTCGGGCTTGGCTTCGATGACGAGCGTGCCACCCTGCTCGACGAAGCGCGCGGCGGTGTCGAGGAGCTGGGTCATCGCCTGCGAGATCAGCACGCCTGACGGCTGATAGAGGCGTACGTCGCGCGCCCATTCTGCGCGCAGTGCCGCCACCGGCTTGCGAGTCATCGTGGCGAAGGCGCGCAGGCTACGCTCCAGCAGGCTTTTATCGGTCAGCACCAGCCGGGCCGCGCCCAGCGCCGCCGTCGAATCCTGCAGCAGCAGGATGTCGCCTTCGTCCAGCGCGTTCCAGAAAGTCGCATCGCCATTGACGATGCGCGCCGACAGCTCGATCTCGCCCAGTCCCGGGGCGCTGAGCGCACAGCGGTCGAGCGTCAGCTCGCCCTTGCCCTGGTCCTCGGTGCCGTAGCAGTCGAAGTCGGCCTTCACTTCCTTGATGCCCATCGACTGCATGGCCATGCGCATCGACAGGCCTTCGATGCCGCGCAACGGCGGGGCCAGCACGAAACCCTCGACATGCGTGCGCGTGCGACTGACCTTGTCCCTGACATTGGCTGTCTGGAAGCTCACCTCGCCGAGCGAGATGCCGTAGCGCTTGAACAGGTCGCCGCCAAAACCCGTGGCATTGGCCGTCTCGATATGGATGCGGCCGGCCGGTGCGCCAGGGAACCACTTGTCGGACGACATGGCCGCGATCGTGCGGCTGAAGTCGATCTTGGTCGCCTTGGTCTCGGCGACACTGAGCTGCGCGGGCTGCCCTTCGGCAGCAGCGACGTCCATCCCGGCGATCGCCAGCTTGGTGACGAGGCCGCGCACGTAATCTTCCAGGACGATCGACGCCAGGCCGACGGCCTCGCCGCTGCCCGGCAGGGTGACGCGGGTATTGCGTTGCTCGAGCTTGCGCACCGTCAGCGCGCCCATGGCGCGGGCGGTTAGCACGGAGACACGGAACATCCCGTCATAGGCCGCATCGTAGCGCGCGAGATCGAGGCCCTCGATCAGGAGCGCATCCATGGTCCATCGGCCGCCGGTCGCCTTGTCGGCCATCGCCACGTTCTCGAGCTCGACCTTGCCCGCCCGCAGCGGATCGCCCCAGCGGAAGCCCGCCAGCGGCGTGCGGCCGGCCAGCAGCTCGCCGATCGGCCAGGCCAGGCCCGACGCCTGCCAGCGTCCGATGTTCAGCTCCTCCGCCGCGGACTTGGACTTCAGGTTCAGCAAAGTGACGCGCCGGGCGAACAGGCCCACGCTCACCTCATCCACCTTGGCCGTGCCGTTGCCCTCGATCTCGCTCTTGATGTTGGCCGCCGCGTGCCGCTCGATCACCGGCACGGCAGCGACCGCCGCGCCGGCGAGAACGACGACGGCAATCAACGCAATGACGCTTTTCCTCACGGTTCGGCGTCCGGCTGCTTGGAGGGCTGGGCGGCGTCGAAGGCAGGATGCTGCATGCAGGTGGCGTGGATGCGCTGGATTGTCGGATAGCGCGCCATGTCGACCTTGAAGCGCTGGGCGTTGAACACCTGCGGCGCGAGGCAAAGATCCGCGAAGGTCGGCGTATCGCCGTGGCTGAAGGCGCCAGTCCTGGGATCCCCGGCAATGGTGGCTTCGTAGGCCTCGAAACCGGTCTCGATCCAGTGCCGCGACCAGGCGAAGGCGCTCTCCTCGGTCTGGCCGAATCTTTCGCGCAGATAGCCCATCACGCGCAGGTTCTGGATGGGATGGACGTCGGCCGAGACGATCAGCGACAGCGCGCGCACGCGGGCGCGGCCGACCGGATCCTTGGGCAGCAGCGGCGGCTCGGAATGCGTTTCCTCGATATATTCCAGGATGGCCAGCGACTGGGTCAGCACTTCGCCCGAATCGAGCACCAGGGCCGGCACCAGCTTCTGCGGATTGAGCGCGACATAGTCGGGCGCCGCCTGCTCGCCCTTGCGCAGATGGCGCGAGGCATGCTCGACCTCGATGCCCTTGTAGTTCAGCGCAATGCGCACGCGAAACGCCGCCGACGAGCGAAAATAACCGATGAGCTTCATGACCGCCTCCGCGGTCACCTTAGCACGGCTTACCCCGCCGGCGTGTAGCGCGCGACCTTCTGGTCGATGGCGCCGAAGATCGACTGCCCGGCGCGATCGAACATTTCTATGCGGATGCGATCGCCGAACGACATGAACGGCGTCACAGGCTTGCCACTTTCGATGGTCTCGCGCACGCGCCGCTCGGCGACGCAGGAGCAGCCGACTGAGGCGTCGCGGTTGGCGACGGTGCCCGAGCCCACCACCGTGCCCGATTCGAGATGCCGCGTCTTCGCCGCATGGGCGATGAGCTGGCCGAAATCGAAGGTGAGATCGGTGGCGGCGTTGGGATGGCCGAACTCCTTGCCGTTCAAGGTCGAGATCAGCGGCAGGTTGAGCTTGCCGCCGTCCCAGGCGTCGCCCAGCTCGTCGGGCGTGACGGCGACCGGCGCGAAGGCCGTCGCGGGCTTGCCGTGGAAGAAGCCAAAACCCTTGGCCAGCTCGGTGACGATGAGGTTGCGCAGCGACACGTCGTTCAGGATGGTGACCAGCTTGATGTGCTGGCGGGCGGCCTCGGGCGTGACGCCCATCGGCACATCGTCGACGATCACGCCGATCTCGCCCTCGAAGTCGATGCCGTGCGCCTCGTCGACCGCCTCGATGTCGTCGTTGGGGCCGACGAAGGAATCCGAGCCGCCCTGGTACATCAGCGGGTCGGTCCAGAACGACGGCGGCATCTCCACGCCGCGCGCCTTGCGCACCAACTCGACATGCACGACGTAGGCCGAGCCGTCGGCCCATTGATAGGCGCGCGGCAGGGGTGCAGCGAGCGCCTTGGTGTCGAGATCGAAGGCGCCGGAGGCCTTGCCGTCGGCAAGCTGCTGGGCCAATGCACGCAGCTTCGGTTCAGCCGTGGCCCAGTCGTCGAGCGCCTTCTGCAAAGTCGCCGCGACGCTCGTCGCGCGCACCGCCTTTTTGACGGCACGGTCGACCACGATCAGCGTACCGTCGCGGCCGCCTTCTTTCAGTGAGCCGAGTTTCATTGCTTCCTCCTCCCCTTCCGTCATCCCGAGCGGAGCCGCCCGAAGGGCGGCGCAGTCGAGGGACCTCGTCGTGTCGATGCAGTCACAAAACAGGTCCCTCCGCTCCGCCTCGCTGCGCGAGGCTCCGGTCGGGATGACGGCTGTGTTGTTGTCCTACTCCGCCGCCTGCTTGACCTCGGCCGGCCGCCACGACTTCACGTAGCCCTCAAATTCCACGCCCGCCGGCATGTTGGCGACGTCGATGGCGTCGCGGGTGTCGATCATGACCGCGACCTCGTCGGTCTCGGTGCGGCCGCCGCTCGCCGGCGTCCTGGTCGCGGCGTTGAATGCCTTGGGATGCGGGCCGTGGGTGAAGCCCGACGGGTGCACCGTCATCATGCCGGGATGGATGTTGTCGCGGCTGAAGAAGCTGCCCTTGTGATAGAAGATGATCTCCTCGAAATCATCGTTGTTGTGGAAGAACGGCAGCCGCAGCGCCTCCGGGTCGCTCTCGAACGGCCGCGGCACGAAGGTGCAGACGACGAAGCGGCCGGCGACGAAGGTGGTGTGCGCCGACGGCGGCAGGTGGGCGCGATGGCTCATCAGCGGCCGCAGGTCGCGCCAGTTGATGCGCACGACACTCAAGTCGCCATGCCAGCCGATCGCATCCAGCGGATTGAACGGGAAGGTCACCGTCGACAGCTGGCCGCGCCGCTTGACCGAGACCTTCCAGGTACGCTCGTCCTGCTGCGCCTTGAAGGCGTCGTCGATCTTCGGCGTGTCGAGCATCGCCGGATCGAAGATTGCGTGGCGGCCGACCAGGCCCTTCTCCGGCAGGGTGAAGTGATCGTTGGTCGCCTCGATCATCAGCGACATGGTCGGCTTCGCAGGTGACAGCCGCCACATCGTGCCGCGCGGGATCATGATGTAGTCGCCGTCGCGGTAGTCGAGATGGCCGTAGTCGCAGAACAGCGCGCCCTCACCCTCATGGATAAACAGCAACTGGTCGCCGTCGCTGTTGCGCGCCAGCTCGGCCATCGGCTGCTCAAGCTTCCAGATGTGTACCTGGATGTGCCCGTTGTTCAGCACCGGCTGCGAGGCCCAGGGATTGCCCTTGCCGGCGACCAGCTTGTTGAGATCGAAGGCGCGCGGCCGGATGGCGCCGTCGAACTCGATCCAGTCGGTCGGCTTGTGCTTGTGGTGGAACTGCGCCGAGGGGCCGAAGAAACCCTCCTTGCTGATCTCGCGTTCGTAGGTGCCCTCGGGCAGACGGACATGGGCCTGGCGCGAGGCGGTGCCCTCGACCTGGCGCAGCGGAATCCAGTTCTTGGCCATGGTTTCCTCCTGTTTCTTATGCCTTCAGCACGCCGCGCCGGATCTGGTCGAGCTCGATGGAC
>Ga0081539_10004852_pt1 | contig 14381 bp, 11 predicted proteins | sample TabmetS4T2R2_FD_71023 | JGI IMG/M metagenome (GOLD analysis project Ga0081539, IMG submission 71023) | Tabebuia heterophylla rhizosphere microbial communities from the University of Puerto Rico - S4T2R2 | ecosystem: Host-associated > Plants > Roots > Rhizosphere ...
CGGGCCTTGGCGGTGGCCAGATCGTCGGCGCCTCCGGGAACGGCCACGCCGATGACCAGCGCGACCATGAGCAGACCGGCCGCGATGACGCGGGATCTTGGCACCTCTCGCCTCCGTCGGGGGACACGGATCGAGAAACCTGCTGCGGGGGCGTCCGGAATGGGGGGAACCGGAACGCTGGCAGGGGACGATAGCACAGCCCCGACGGCGGGGAAAATGCAGCCCCTGCCTGCCCCCTGTGGACAAGGAACGGCCCCCGCGCTGAGCGCGGGGGCCGTCTGATCGTCCGTCGGCCGGCGGTGGATGCCGGCGTTCGCGGTCGGGCCGGTGGAGGATGCGCGGCCGCCGCGAGGAGAGCAGTTCTGTAGCCGTCGGCCGACGGACGTTCGATGGGGCGGGCCACCGGGAGCGTGGTCCGCCTGTTACCCGTCGGGTGGAGTCTCCAACGCCATCCGCCCCCTTCGTCGCGGTCGGGCCGCGACCAAGCGTGTCCGGGCTTCCTACACTGATCCTCTCCCACAGTCCGGCGGTTCGTAAACAGTTCACCTGACGAGCGATCCGTACCCGTCCGTACCCTTCCCTACCGGACATCCGGGCAGGGGCCGGCCTGCGGTGGCCCACCTGGCCGGGTTCGCCTACGCTGAGGCGCCATGGGAGAAGCCCGGATGCTGGCCGCGTGCCACCGCGAGCCGGTCGACCGCACCCCCGTCTGGTTCATGCGCCAGGCTGGGCGCTGCCTTGCCGGCTACCGGAAGCTGCGCGAGCGTCACGACATCCTCGAGATCACCCGCACCCCGGAGCTGTGCGCCCAGGTCACCACCATGCCGGTCGACGTCTTCGGGGTCGACGGGGCGGTGCTGTACGCCGACATCATGCTGCCGCTCCACGGCATGGGGGTGCCGTTCTCGATCGACCCCGGGGTCGGCCCGATCGTGCACCGGCCCGTGCGCGACGCCGCCGCCGTCGAGGCGCTCGAGATCGTCGAGGCCGAGGAGGCGACCCCCGAGCTGTTCGAGACCATCCGCATGCTCCGGCGCGACCTGGACGGGCGGGCCGCCCTGATCGGCTTCGCCGGTGCTCCCTACACGGTCGCCTCGTACCTGATCGAGGGCCGGCCCTCCAAGGAGCACGCCCGGGCCAAGGCCCTGCTGTACGGCGACGAGGTGCTGTGGCACCGGCTGATGGAGACCCTCACCGAGGTCACCGTCCGCTACCTGCGGGCCCAGGTCGCGGCCGGCGTGCAGGTGGTCCAGCTGTTCGACTCCTGGATGGGCGACCTGGGACGGCGCGAGTACGAGGCGGCGGTGCTGCCCTACAGCCGCCGGATCCTCGAGGCCGTGCGGGCGACCGGGGTCCCGACCATCCACTTCGGCACCGGCACGGTGGGGCTGCTGGAGGCCATGGGCGCCGCCGGCAGCGACCTGGTCAGCGTGGACTGGCGGGTCCCCCTGGACGAGGCCTGGCGCCGGATCGGCCCGGGCAAGGGCATCCAGGGCAACCTCGACCCGGCGGTGCTGCTCGCCCCGTTCGAGGTGGTGGCCCGCGAGGCCGACCGGGTCCTGGCCGCGGCCGGGGGCCGCGACGGCCACATCTTCAACCTGGGCCACGGGGTCCTCCCCGAAACGCCCTCGGACCACCTGTCCCGGCTGGTCGAGCATGTCCACAAGGCCACCGAGAGGACCGCTGTTGCCAACCCCTGACGTGCCCGTCGCACCGGGTGACCCCTCCGCCCCACCGGGGGATCACCCCGGCGGTCCCCCGGACCCCTCCGCCCCGACCGGGATCCTGCTGATGACCTACGGCTCGGCCGCCAACGCCGAGGAGGTCCCGGCCTACCTTCGCAGCGTGCGCGGGGGCCGGGACGCCGACCCGGAGCTGGTGGCCGAGTTCCAGCGCCGCTACCGGCTGATCGGCTGGTCGCCGCTGGTCCGCATCACCCTCGAGCAGGGGGCCGAGCTGCAGCGGCTGCTCGACGCCGACCACGGCCCCGGCCGCTACCGGGTCGAGGCCGGCATGCTCCACTCCGAGCCCACGATCGACGAGGCGGTGGCCCGGCTGGCCGTCGCCGGGGTCCAGCGGCTGGTCGGGATCGTCCTCTCCCCCCAGTGGTCGCCGGTGATCATGGGCGGCTACCGGCGGGCCCTGGACGCAGCCGCCTGGCGCCTCGGCCCCGGCGCCGAGGTCGTCCTGGCCGGCCCCTGGCACCGCACCCCGGCGTTCCTCGACGCCCTGGCCGAGCGGGTCACCGAGGCCCTGGCCCGGCTCGATCCCGGCGTGCCGGTGCTGTTCACCGCCCATAGCCTGCCAAGGGCGGTGGTCGACCGCGACCCCGGCTACCTCGACCAGATCGCCGAGACGGTCGACGCCGTGGTCGAGCGGACCGGCCTCGACCGCTCGCGCTGGCAGTTCGCCTACCAGTCGGCCGGCCACAGCCCCGAGGAGTGGCTCAAGCCCGACCTCAAGGACCTCCTCCCCGGCCTCCGGGCCGAGGGGCACACGGCCGTGTTGGTCGTGCCCGTCCAGTTCCTGGCCGACCACCTGGAGATCCTCTACGACATCGACGTCGCCGCCCGCGACGAGGCCGAAGAGGCCGGTCTGGCCTTTCACCGGATCGAGCTGATGAACACCTCCCCGTCGTTCATCCGCGCCCTCGCCGACGTCGCCCTCACCGAGGAGCGCTCCGCCCCCGTCACCGCCCAGGGGATCAGCGCCTAGGAACCCCCGCCCAGGCCGGTTCGCACGACCCCGGTGTTGGGGCCCCTACCGGGAGGGTAGCCGACCCTCAGATGGGGTGCCCGCGGTTGTCCACAGGCCCTTCGGGCTCCACTGCCCCCTCGGGCTCCACTGCCCCCTCGGGCTCCACTGCCCCCTCGGGCTCTGCCGGCCTCTCGGGCTCCAGCTCGGCGTCCGATCCTGGGTGACGCTCCGGACCCGAGGTGAGGTCTCGACTCGGAGGCGGGGTGGCGGGGACCGGCTCGTCCTCGGTCGAGCCCCGACCGCGGGCCAGGTCGGCGAGGATGCCGACGCCGAGGACGAGCAGGAGGATGGGCCAGACCCAGTGGAGGCGGAGGGCCTGGTCGGCACGACCGAGGAGGAACAGCAGGCCGAGGCCGGCGAAGGCGAAGCCGAAGGTCAGCGAGACGGGGTCGAGCTCGTGGCGGCGCATCAGGAGGTCTCCGTGGCAGGGGCGGCAGGGGCCGGCGGCGGGTTGAGCTGCTCGTCGAAGGGGCCGACGTCGTGGAAGGCGCGGGGGTCGCTGATCCGGCGGACCTCGATCACGCCGTAGCCGGAGCGAAGGTCGAGCCGGACCGTGGGGGCCATGCCCTCCTTGGGGGGCTTGACGGCGGGTTCGGTGATGGTGGAGTCGACCTGGCTGCCGGTGTCTTCGTGGCCCAGGAGGTCGAGGCTGCCGACCCCGACCCGCCCTCGGACCTCGGCCGCGACCTCGTCGGGGAGCACCACCAGCAGCCGCCCGCCGGCCACGCTGGCCTGGACGGGCGGCGCCCCGGCGGCGAACTTCACCTTCGAGAGGTCGAGGATCATCTCCCCGCCGGCCAGGCGGTAGCTGGACCGGACCTGGGCCGGGGTGGTCGGCTGGTAGAGACGCTCGGCCAGCCCGCCCTCGACCGGCACATTGCCGGCCAGGGCGGTGAGGGCCACCAGGGGCACGGCCAGCAGCCCGACCGGGATGAGCCCCCAGGCCCGGCCCCACCAGGTGCCGACCAGCAGCCCGGCCCCGAGCACGGTCAGGAATACGGCCAGCAGCTGGCCCACGCTCAGGTCGAGAACGTGCAGGTTGTCGAGGGCGAGGGCCACGCCGGTGGCGATCAGGGCGGCGGCGAAGGTCAGGGGGCCGAGGAACGGCCGCCGCCGCGGCCGTCGCGGCGGCGGGGCCCCCCAGGCCGCCGCCGGGCCGGGCGGCGGTGGGGGCGGGGACCAGACCGGCAGGTCGGGCGGGGGGAGGGTGGTCGGCTCGGCCGCGGCGGCGGACGCGGCGGAGGTGGTGGACGCGGTGGAGGTGGTGGACGTGGACGCCGGGGGCTGGCCGAGGGGCTCGGTGGTGGTGCCGGCCGCCGGGGCCGCCAGCAGGCTGCCCGTGGTGGACGGCGGGACCGGCGGAAGGGTGGCCGTGGCCGCCGCCGGGTCGGTGCCACCCCCGCCCGACGGAGGCGGGCCGTCGGGCCTCTGGGTGTCGTCCTGGCGGAACAGGAAGATCCCGAACGCGATCAGGACCACTGCCCAGATCACCTGGGGCTCGGAGAAGGCGCTGGCCAGGATGGCCACGGCCAGGAGGATCAGGGCCACCCCGAGGTAGCCGCGGAACCCGGTGGGCGGGCGACGCAGGACCCCGGCGGCGAGCGACTGGTCGGTCCCGGCGGGCGGGACCAGCAGCCAGGCGATCAGGTAGGCGAGGGCACCGAACCCGCCGAAGGGGACCAGCACGACGAAGGCGATGCGGATCAGCCAGGGCTCCAGCCCCAGGTAGTCGGCAATCCCGCTGGCCACGCCGGCGATGATCCGGTTGTCGGTGCGCCGGACCAGGCGCCGCCCGGTCCGAGGGCCGGGCGGTGGCCCGGCCGCCGGCGCCGGTGGTGGCGGCAGGGCCTGGGTCGTGGTGGCCCCCGGCGGCAGCGGCTCGGCCCGGGCCGCACCTGGCGACGGGGGCAGCGGCTCGGTCGGGACCGATCCGGGCGGGGTGGGCGCCTGCTCCCCTGGGGAGGCCTCGGGGGGACGCTCGGACATGGCGGGAACTCCTCGTGACGGCTGCGGGACCTTGCCGTTGCAGCCTGCTCCGGCGACGGGCCGGCCGCCATCGGGGATGACCCTCGCCGATCCCCGATCCAGGCCGTCGCCGCTCAGGGTCGACCCCCATGGCCGTGGTCACCGCCCCATGCCACCATGGCCGGGAGGCACCCATCCACCCAGCGGAGGCGAGCCCAACGGCTACCCAGGTCCCCCAGCGGCCGGCCACCTCGGCGGCCATCGTCCGTAGCCGCACCAACCGGGTGCTGCTGGGCGTGGCCGGCGGGCTGGGCGAGCGGCTCGGCGTCGACCCGGTCCTGGTCCGGGTCGCCTTCGCCGTGCTGGCCCTGGCCGGCGGCGCCGGCCTGGTCCTGTACCTGCTGGCCTGGGCGTTCTCGGTCGAGCCGGACACCGAGGGCGCCGTCCGGCGGCCCGTCCGGCGGCCATCGCCCAGGCAGGCCCTGGCCCTCGGCATGGTCGTCCTCGGCACCCTGCTGCTGCTGCGCGAGCTCGGCGTCTGGTTCGGCGACCAGATCGTGTGGCCGGTCGCCCTGGCCGCGGCCGGGTCGGCCGTCATCTGGGCCCGCGGCGACGACCGGGCCCGCTGGTTGCCCGGCAACCCGATCGAGGCCCTGTTCACCGGCCGGGTCGGTCTCATCCGGATCCTGGTCGGCGGCCTGCTGGTCTTCTCCGGCCTCGGCCTCGGCTTCGCCAACACCGGCCCCAACCTGGCCGCCGCGGGCGACGCCCTGCTCGGGGTGGCCGTCACCCTGATCGGGCTCGGCCTGATCTTCGGCCCCTGGGCGACCCGGCTGGCCAACCAGCTGGCCGAGGAGCGCCGGGGCCGGATCCGCTCCGAGGCCCGCGCCGAGATGGCCGCCCACCTGCACGACTCGGTGCTGCACACCCTTGCCCTGATCCAGCGGGCCGACGCCTCTCCCGAGGTGATCGGCCTGGCCCGCCGCCAGGAGCGGGAGCTGCGGGCGTGGCTGTACCGGGCGCCGGTGCCGCCCGAGGGCCGCCTGCGCCCGGCCGTGGAGGAGATCGCGACCCGGGTCGAGCAACGCCACAACGTGCCCGTGGACATCGTCGTGGTCGGCGACGCCCCCCTCGACGACGCCGGCCGGGCCCTGGTCGACGCCTGCCAGGAGGCGGCCTTCAACGCCGCCCGGCACTCGGGGGCGCCGCTGGTGTCGGTCTACGTCGAGGTCGAGCCGGACGAGCTCACCGGGTTCGTCCGCGACGAAGGGAAAGGGTTCGACCCCGACCAGGTCCCGACCGACCGGCGCGGCATCGCCGACTCGATCCGCGGCCGGATCCGCCGTCACGGCGGCAGCGTCACCATCATCTCCAGCCCCGGCGAGGGCACCGAGGTCCAACTCCGCCTGCCAAGGGGACAGGGATGATCAAGGTCTTTCTGGTCGACGACCACCACTTCTTCCTCTCCGGCCTCCGGGCCGAGCTGGGGGCCGAGTTCGAGATCGTCGGCGAGGCCGGCGAGGTCGACGCGGCCGTCGACGGCATCCGCAGAACCCGGCCCGACGTGGTCCTGCTGGACGTGCACCTGCCCGGCGGCGGCGGCCGGGCCGTCCTGGAGGCGGTCCGCCGGACCGACCAGGAGATCCGCTTCCTGGCCCTGTCGGTGTCGGACGCGGCCGAGGACGTGATCGGGGTGATCCGGGCCGGCGCCCGCGGGTATGTCACCAAGACCATCTCGCCGCCCGACCTGGCCGCCGCCATCCGCCGGGTCCAGGGGGGCGACGCCGTGTTCTCTCCCCGCCTGGCCGGGTTCGTGCTCGACGCCTTCCACGGCGACCTGACCGGCGTGGCCGACCCCGAGCTGGACCAGCTCACGGCCCGGGAGCGCGAGGTCCTGCGCCACATCGCCCGCGGCTTCACCTACAAGGAGGTCGCCCGCCGGCTCCACCTGTCCGTGAAGACGGTGGAGACCCACGTCTCATCGGTGCTGCGCAAGCTCCAGCTGTCCAGCCGCCACGAGCTGACCCGCTGGGCCAGCGACCGCCGCCTGGTATGAATTGTGCTGGTTCGCGGCTCTCGGCGGAGAAGATTTTCAAGTACATGATTGCCTGATTCAGCGTTGATCGGCATGCTTGTCCGAGACGGGTCCGTCGACCGGACCCGGGTGGGGACCCCGAGCCGGAGAACTGCGATGGAGCAGCAGGCCGAGCTGGCACTGGCCGACCTCCCGGTCGCACCGGTCCCGCTGCGCGTGGTCGACGCACCGGGACCCGCTCCGCTGGGGCCGGCCGCCCCGGTTCAGACCGCGACCATCCGCACCCTGTTCCCGGCCATCCACCACGTCCAGGTGGACCGCTCGGCCCGCCGCCGGGCCTGCGACCTGTGGGCCGCGACCAAGCGGGCCGCCGAGCTGAGCCGGCGCCAGACCGCCTCGCACCTGTGGGCTCGTCGCTGGAGCCGCCAGGCCCGGCACCCGTGGTCGCCGGCTCCCCCCCTGACCGGGCCGGAGGCGGTCGTCCCGATCGACGACTTCGCCGCCTACCTGGAGGAGGCCGAACGCGCCTTCCCCGGCGACTCCTCCGCCGACCTGCTCTCACGCATCCGCAACACGTACTACACAGGCTTCCTGGTCTCCCAGCTCCTGCCCGACGCCCGCGCCCACGGCGGCCGGACCCTGCACGGCAACCCGCGCCTCGGCCGGACCGCCCACCGCCACCTGACGGCCCGAGCCGACGAGAACGGGGTCGGCGACAACCCCTCCCCCTACGTCCTGCTGCCCTCGGGCGAGCAGCTCGATATCGGGCACCTGTTCCTGGGGCTGGAGGCGCTCCTCCACCCCCGCACGACCGTGCCCTTCTCGACCTATGGCGTACCCAACATCGACGCCACCGGCTGGGTGGCCGACGTCGGCATGGCCTCGGTCTGGACGACCCGGCACGTCGAGGGCGCCCCCGACCCCCGGGCCTCGCGGCCGCTGCCCGCGCCCGACCGCGACGCCTACTACCTGATGTCGGCCCCCGACGCCGACCTGCTCGGCGACGTCGACGTGTTCGGCATGCGCGCTCAGTGGGCCCTGGCCGCCGGCCAGCCGCTCTCGGCGGCCCTGCGCAACTACTACCTGGGCCGGCGGGGGCGGCCGCCCGGGATCCGCTGGCGGTGGCGGGCGTTCGCCTCGGCCAACCGGCTCGCCTACGGCCGCGACGGGGCCCGGATCGTTTGGGACCCGACCTGGTGGACGGGCTGGGTGCGGCGCATCGACCGCTTCAACGACGTCTACGGGGCCGGGGTCGGCGGCTCGCTGTGGGGCACCCTCACCCGCCCCGCCGCCCGCGCCTGGCCAGAGACGCCTCACATGCTGGGCGTGTTCCTGGCCTGGGCCCAGCCCCGGCTGGAGGCCGAACTGGCCACCTGGTCCTGAGCCACCTGGTCCTGAGCCGCCGGCCCGAGCCGTCCGGGATGCCCTAGTCGCAGGGCGGGAGGGTCGTCGTGGTGGTGGTCGAGCCCCCGGTCGTGGTGGTGGTGGTCGTCGACGAGGTGGTGGTCGTCGACCCGTCGTTGGTCGTGCTGGTGGTGGTCGACCGGCAGGCCTCGGTGGTCGTCGGGGCTCCGGTCGTCGGTGGCTCGGTAGTGGTCGGTGGCTCGGTGGTGGTCGGCCGCCGGGTGGTCGAGGTCGGTGGCTCGGTGGTGGTCGGCCGCCGAGTCGTGGTCGCCGGGCCGGCAGTGGTCGGCGCGGCCGTGGTCGGGGCGGCGGTGGTGGTGGCCGTCCCCGAGGGCACGGCCGGGCCGGTCGCGACCCCGGCGGCGTAGACGCGGGCCCAGCCGAGCACGGCGTCCACGTACGGCCAGGAGTGGTTGTAGCTGTAGACGGCCTGGCGCAGGCGGGCCGGATCGGCCAGGCTCCCTCCACCGCTCAGGCACAGGTACCCGGCGGCACTCACGGCGGCGTCGAACAGGTTGTTGGGGTCGGCGACCCCGTCGCCGTTGCCGTCGCGCCCCAGGGTCCGCCAGGTCGTCGGGATGAACTGCATCGGCCCGACCGCCCGGTCCCAGGTGGTGTCCCCGTCCCAGCGGCCGCCGTCGCTGTCGGGGATCCTGGCCACCCCGTTGCCGTCGAGCGGCGGCCCGGTGATCCTCGGGCTGACGGCGCCGCCCGGGCCGAAGCGGGTCGCCGGCCCGCCGAACAGGCCGTGGTTGGACTCGATGCGGCCGATGCCGGCAAGCACCGTCCAGGGGAGCCGGCAGCCGGGGTCGAACCCGGCCGCCCAGGCCTCGGCCTCCCGATAGGCGCGCAGGGTGAGGGCGGGGATGACGGCGCCCCCACCGGCCGGGACCACCCAGGCGGCCGGGGTGGAGGTCGCCCCGGTGCCCGCGGCCGCCCGCGCGGCCGCGACCCGGTCGCGCTCGGCCGCGGCCGCTGCGTCGCGGCCGCGCTGCCAGGCCAGGGTGCGCAGCCGCGCCTCCTCGGCGGCGGTGGGCTCGCTGTTGGCGGCCACGCCCAGGGTCGTCCCGCTGGTCCCGGCGCCGGCCGCCAAGGCCCCACTGGGGACGAACCCGGGGGCCGCGACCGCCCAGACCAGCAGCGCCATCACGCCGACACCCCCGGCCCGCAGGCGGCGGACCAAGGTCGCTGACAGCAGTCGCGGACCAGGCAAAGGGCGGCTCCAGGGGCGTGCGCGGCCTTCCATATTGGCACGTCATGACCGAGAATGCGCCTCCGGCCTGTTACCGACACCTCTGTCTTGGCAAGACAAGAGCGTCTTGGTCGCCCCAGTCGCGACGTTGTAGAGTTTGGCGGCTGGATTGTGGGGGAGGAACGCGATGGCGAAGCCGGGGGATCCGGCTACCGGGCTAGTTCTTCGTGACCAGGTGACGGGAACGTCGGCCTCTGCTCGTGTATCGTATGGACTCGCCTTGCACCATTTCGGGCGACGTACAGGAACAGCCAGCTCGCTCTCCGTGAGGCCACCGTGGTGAAACCGTGACGGTCAAGGCCAAGACGCGGAGAGAGCTGCGCAGCTTCCGCCTCGTCACCGCCGCTTCGGCCGCGGTGGCCCTTCTGTTCCTGGCCTGGATCCAGTTCGGGTTCGGCGGCGAGACCGCCACCAAGCTGGTCAGCAATCTCGTCCAGGCCGGCTCCGCCCTGGTCGCCGCCGCCGCCTGCTACAGCGCCGCACGCCGCACGCCATACGGCTTCGGCCGTGCCTGGACCTCCTCCCTGCACCGGGCCTGGCGGCTGCTCGGCTCGGCCGCCCTCGCCTGGGGCCTCGGCCAGGTCGTGTGGACGATCCACGAGCTGCGCCTCCCCCCGAACGCGACCGTGCCGGTGCCGTCCCTGGCCGACATCGGCTACCTGAGCGCCCTGCCCCTGCTGATCGCCGGCGTGCTCGCCTTCCCGACCGCCCCCATGCGGGCCGCCGCCCGGCTGCGGACCCTGCTCGACGGCCTGCTGATCGCCGCCTCGCTGCTGTTCCTCGGCTGGGCGACCGTGCTCGGCGACGCCTTCGCCTCCGACGGCACCAGCTCCTCGACCCTGCAGAAGGCCGTCTGCCTGGCGTACCCCCTGGGCGACATCGTGGCCGGCACGATCGTGCTGGTGCTGCTGACCCGCTCTCGGGGCCGGGGCGTGATCCACCTGTCGATGATCGGCGCCGCCGTGCTCTCGCTGACGCTGGCCGACCTCGGCTTCGCCTACGCCAAGCCCCTCGGTACCTACGGCACCGGGTCCCTGCCCGACGTCGGCTGGGTGCTGGGCTGGCTGCTGCTGTGCGCCACCGCCCTCAAGCCGACCGTGGCCGAGCTGCGCCGCAGCGACGACGAGATCGAGCCGTCCATCACCCGGCTCGCCCTCCCCTACGCGCCCCTGATCGTGGCCGCCGTAGCCGGCCTGATCATCCAGATCAGGACCGGTGAGTTCGAGCCGTTCCTGGTCTACACCGGCACCATCATCGGGCTGCTGGTGATCTCCCGCCAGATCGTCGCCCTGATCGAGAACCGCCAGCTCAACGCCCGCCTGCGGGCCACCGTCCTGCAGCTGTCCGAGCGCGAGCAGGAGCTCAAGGACGGCCTGCGGCGCGAGCTGGCCGCGGCCGACCGGCTGCGGGCCGCCGACGAGATGAAGGACACCTTCCTGCGGGCCGTCTCCCACGACCTCCGCACCCCGCTCACGGCCATGCTCGGGGTCGCCGTGACCCTGGAGCGGACCCGGCTCAACCTCCCCCGCGACCAGGCCCTGGACCTGGTGGCGATGCTGGTCGAGAAGACCAGGAAGCTGGAGCGGCTGCTCAAGGACCTGCTGGACCTCAACCGGCTCGAGGAGGGCGTGCTCGAGCCCAATCGCTCGCTGACCGACGTCCGCGAGCTCGTGCACCAGGTGGTCACCGAGGTCGACCAGCTCGCCGGCTGGCCGATCGACATCGAGGCCGAGCCGATCCAGGCGTTCATCGACGGCCCCAAGGTCGAACGGATCATCGAGAACCTGCTGCTCAACACCACCAGGCACACACCCCCTGGCACCCGGGTGTGGGTCAAGGCCCTGGCCAGGGGGGCCGACCTGGAGTTGATCGTGGAGGACGCCGGGCCCGGCGTGCCGGCCGAGCTCGCCGGCACGATCTTCGAGGCGTTCCGGCGCGCCGGCGGGAACGGGCCCGCCCCGACCGTCACCCACCACCGGGGCGTCGGCATCGGGCTGTCGCTGGTGGCCCGGTTCGCGGCGCTCCACGGCGGCCACGCCTGGGTCGACGAGCGCTGGGGCGGCGGGGCCGCCTTCCACGTGCTCCTGCCCGACGTGGTCAGCTACGACCGCGGGTTCGCCCAGGTGCTCGACCGGCTCTAGGTCCCGGCGCCGGACCCCGGCCGCCCGGCGCTGCCGATGCACACCCGCGCCGACCCGGTCGCCGGGCTCCGCTACGACGCCCGCGACCCGACCTGCTGCTCTGGGTCCATGCCCACCTGAACGAGGTCATGGCCAGCGACTGGAGGGCCGCTCCAGCTCCCTGGCCGAGGCCGCAGCCGACTGGCCCGGCGGGTGATCCATCTGCTATCTTGATATCAAGATGGCAGATCGATCCGCAGGGACCAAGAACATCATGCTCAGGCTCGACCCTGAGCTGGCCGAGCGCCTCCAGACCGTGGCCAACGTCGAGGGCCGCTCGGTCTCCGACGTGCTCCGCGAGGCGGTGAACCGGCTGGTCGAGGAGCGCCGCACCGACGAGCGCTTCCTGCGGCTGCTGGAGGAGAATCTGGCCAGGCACCAGCGCCTGCTGCAGGCGCTCCGGGACGAGGGGTCCGGCGCGTGACCTCGCTCGACCTGGCCGGGCTGGTCGTGGTGGCCGGCCGCGTCCTGAACCTGGACGAGGCGACGGTCGTGGGCCTGGCCGACCTGGAGGCGGCGACGTCGGTCCTGGCCGCGGCCCGCGACGCCGCCGGCGGCCCCGAGCGGCAGGCGGCCACCCTGGTCCACGGCCTGGTCCGCGGCCAGGTGTTCGGCCCCCGCAGCGGCGAGGTGGCCGTGCTGGCCGCCTGCCAGCACCTGGCCCTGCACGGGCTGGCCGCCGTCGACCTGGGAGCGCCGGCGGCCGTGCGCCACCTGCTCGCGGGGGTGGCCGGGGGCCGGGTCGGCGTCGACGAGCTGACTGCCTGGCTGGAGCAGGCCACAACCGGACGGAGGGAGCAGATGTTCGAGCGGTTCACCGACAAGGCAAGGCAGGCGGTCGTGCTCGCCCAGGAGGAGGCCCGGCGCCTCGGCCATCCCGAGGTCCGCACCGACCACCTGCTGCTCGGCCTGCTCGCCGTGGACGGCGAGAGCGCCGCTACCCGGGCGCTGACCGGGCTCGGCATCCCCCTGGACGACCTGCGCCGCCAGGTCGAGGAACGCATCGGACGGGGCGAGGGCGCGCCCAGCGGCCACCTGCCGTTCGCCCCCCAGAACAAGAAGGTCCTGGAGCTGTCGCTGCGCGAGGCCCTCCAGCTCGGCCACAACTACATCGGCACCGAGCACCTCCTGCTCGGGCTGGTCCGCGAGGCCGACAGCGGCGCCGCCCAGGAGCTGGCCGGGCGGGGCGCCGACCTGGACGCGGTCCGCCAGGAGATAGCCCGCCAGCTCGCCACCGGCGCCGGCGAGCGGCCCGCCGCCCCCAAGCCGTCCAAGGAGGGCCTGATGGCCGACATCGAGGCCCTGTACCAGGAGATCGCCCGGCTGGCCGGGGAGGTCGAGCGCCTCCGGGGGCTGCTGGGCCGCCACGGCATCGAGCCCGACGAGGGCACCACCCGCTCGGCCTAGGGGACCCGCGGGCGTCGCCGCAGGCCGCCTCCGGGTAGTTCTGCGCGCCTGTCCCGTCTGCTATCGTGATGGCGCGGCCGCGCCGCTCCCGGTCGACGGGGCCGACCGTCCCGGGACGCGCCGGCCTTGGGCCCAGGGCCCAGGTTGCGAAGGACCCTGCCGGCAGGCCGAGCAGGCACCTGCGGACGCAAAGGCACCACCGATGGCGGACACCACCAATCCCGGACCCTTCTTCTCCCGTGTCCCGAGGGCCCACGCCACCGAGCAGCCCTTCACCTATCCGCTCCAGCGCTCTTGGGCCGAGCCCGACTGGACGAGGCTGCCCGGCTACCGCAATGTGACCCGGTCCGAGTGGGAGACGGCCCAGTGGCAGCGGGCCCACACCGTCAAGAACCTGCGCCAGCTCCTGGCCACCTTCGGCGACCTGTTCCCGGCCGACCTGCTGGCCTCGGTCGAGCGTGACCAGGCCGAGCGGGCCACCATGTCGATGCTGCTCCCGCCCCAGATGCTCAACACCATGGACGAGCGGGACCTCTGGAACGACCCGGTGCGCCGCTACATGCTCCCGGCCTTCGACGACCGCGACCCCGAGTGGCCCAGCCACCCGCTGTCGACCCGCGACAGCCTGCACGAGGCCGACATGTGGGCCGTGGAGGGCCTGACCCACCGCTACCCCACCAAGGTCCTGGCCGAGCTGCTGCCCACCTGCCCCCAGTACTGCGGCCACTGCACCCGCATGGACCTGGTCGGCAACTCCACCCCCCAGGTGGCCAAGTACAAGTTCGAGATCAAGCAGCCCGCCCGCCACGAGCAGATCCTCGACTACCTGCGCCGCACCCCCAGCGTCCGCGACGTGGTCGTGTCCGGCGGCGACGTGGCCAACCTGCCCATCCGGGTCCTGGAGCAGTTCGTCTCGGCCCTGCTCGACATCGACAACATCCGCGACATCCGCCTGGCCTCCAAGGGCCTGATGGGCCTCCCCCAGCACTTCCTCCAGCCCGAGGTCCTGGCCGGCCTCGAGCGCCTGGCCACCAAGGCCACCGGGCGCGGCGTCGACCTGGCCCTGCACACCCACGTCAACCACGCCAACCAGCTCACCCCCCTGGTCGCCAAGGCCGCCGGCGCCCTGCACGACATGGGCTTCCGCGACGTCCGCAACCAGGGCGTGCTCCTGCGGGGCGTCAACGCCACCCCCAAGGACCTGCTGGAGCTGTGCTTCACCCTGCTCGACCGGGCCAAGGTCATGCCCTACTACTTCTACGTCTGCGACATGATCCCCAACTCCGAGCACTGGCGGGTCTCCATCGCCGAGGCCCAGGAGCTGCAGCACGCGATCATGGGCTACCTCCCCGGCTTCGCCACCCCGAGGGTCGGCGCCGAC
>Ga0081539_10004853_pt1 | contig 14380 bp, 11 predicted proteins | sample TabmetS4T2R2_FD_71023 | JGI IMG/M metagenome (GOLD analysis project Ga0081539, IMG submission 71023) | Tabebuia heterophylla rhizosphere microbial communities from the University of Puerto Rico - S4T2R2 | ecosystem: Host-associated > Plants > Roots > Rhizosphere ...
ACGCCAGCGCGGAGCCGATCCACTCTCCCTCTCAGACCCTCGCCGAGGAGGTGAACACGCTTCCCGCCGCAGCCTGAGCCGCCGTTCCCGGCGAGCATCTACACCACATCACGCGACTTGACTTTCAGGGGACGGCGTGCAAGTTGCCGTCGCTGCCCCGTAGGCAGCGCGCAGAACCACCGGTCTGTGCGTAGAACTCGGTCAGACAGCGTCCGAGCTGCGCGTGACCGCGCGCATTGGCGTGGAAGGACTGCCGCACGGCGTCGAACGAGAACCAGCCCGCGCTGGACGGGTCGTAGCTCAGGCCCGAGATCCACTCCTCCGAGCGCGTGATGCCCTGTGCGCAGACCTCGCGGCCCTCCGTGGAGCGGCTGAGGTCGAGGAAGCGAACCGCCCTTCCGGCGGCGACCTGCCCGAGCGCCGCCGACAGCTGGGGTACGGCCGTGTCGTGCGCCCAATCCATGTCGGTGTTGTAGAGCGGGCAGCCCGCGAAGAGCTTGCCGAAGTAGGTCGAGACGCGTGGCGGCGGGTCGGTGGTCGGCGACCAGTACGAGGCGAGCACGAGCTGGTAGGACGCAGCTGGGTCGGTGGAGCTCATCACCGTCCGTACGGCGTCGATGGCCTGCGCGACCTTCGGCTGCATCGCGGCCAGGCGGCTCGGCCAGGTCGCCGCCTGGCCAGTGCTACAGCGAGCCAGCCGCAGGATGAATCGCCGCACGCAGTCCGTCGCGACAGCTGCGAATTGCGGGTCGTCGTTCGTCCCGACCTCGACGAAGATGAGCTTGATGTCGTACGTCGCTGCCGCCTGGGACAGCTTCACGGACTGCGCCGGCTCGCCGTTCTGGCCCGGCCCGCCGACATAGAGGTTCGCCGATCGCGCGCCGGAGCAGGCGAGGTTGAGCGTGGCATCGACACCCGGAATCGACGTCATGTGGATGAGCGCGTTGCGTGACCGGTGGCAGAAGTTGCCGGGCTGGTCGGTGCCGGGCTCGTAGTCGCCGGCCGCCTCGCCCGAGGCGGCGCTGTCGCCCATGGCGACCACCGCTGTCGGCTTCGCCTGGGCGGCGCCCGCGCCGAGCAGCAGGGCAACGCACGTCACGCACAGCAGTCGCGTTCGCACCGTGGCTCACTCTCGAGTGACGTCGAGCCGACGCTACCTCAGCGGGTGCCGCCGCGGGGAGCGGATGGCGCGTCTGGGGGCTGCCGCTCGAGGATCGGCGCGACGTCACGTCCTGGGGCGATCGCTTCGGGATCATCACCGACCCTTGGACGTCGCTGGGTCCTGCGCGGGCTCCCCGCCGCACCGGATCCCGGCTTGACGCCCGCGGCTCGCCCCCCATAGGTTCGTGCCATGCGATCGGCGGCCGTGCCCCTGCTCGAACGCGAGCGGGAGCTGGACGCGCTCGAGCATGTCGTTCATCGCGCCCTGCTCGGGGACGGCGGCGTCGTCGTGGTCGAGGGCGCGGCCGGCATCGGCAAGAGCCGGCTCGTCGACGAGCTGCGCGAACGCGGCTCGCGCGCGGGGCTGCGCGTCCTGGCCGCGCGCGGGAGCGACCTCGAGCGGGAGTTCGCCTTCGGCGTCGTGCGCCAGCTCTTCGAGCCCGTGCTCGCCGGCGACGGCGAGCGCGCGCGGCTGCTCACGGGCGCGGCGGCGGCTGCCGAGCCGGTGTTCGACACCGTCGCCGGCGCCGGTGGCGGCGCGGGCGACGCGTCGTTCGCCGCCCTACACGGGCTCTACTGGCTGACGGTGAACCTCGCCGGCGAGCACGCGCTCCTGCTCGTCGTCGACGACCTGCACTGGTGCGATCGGCCGTCCTTGCGCTTCCTTGCGTACCTCGCGCGGCGCCTCGATGGTCTGCCCGCGGCGCTCGCGGTGAGTCTGCGCAGCGCCGAGCCGGGCACGGACCCCGTCCTCGTCGCCGAGCTCGTGGGCGGGACCGAGGCGACCCATGTGCAGCCGCGCCCGCTCACGGAGGCGGGTGTCGCCGGACTCGTGCGAGCCCGGCTCGGCACCGAGCCGGAACCCGCGTTCACCGGCGCTTGCCTCGGCGCGACCGGCGGCAACCCGCTGCTGCTGCGCCAGCTGCTGACCTCGCTCGAGGCCGACGGCGTCGCACCGCTCGCCTCGGAGGTCGGGGCCGTCCGCGAGGTGGGGCCACGCGCGGTCTCGCGCACGGTCGTGCTGAGGCTCCGTCGGCTGTCGCCCGCGGCTGCGGAGGTCGCGCACGCGGTCGCCGTCCTCGGCGACGGCGCCGAGCTGCCCCTCGTGGCGGCGCTCTCCGACCTGGATGAGGAGGAGGTCGCGCAGGCGATCGGGGAGCTCGCGCGGGCGGACATCCTGAGCGGCGAGGCGCCTCTGAGCTTCGTCCACCAGCTCGTCCGCGACGCCGTCTACCACGAGTTGCCCGTCGGCGAGCGCGAGCTGCGCCACGCACGGGCGGCACGCCTGCTCGCCGACCGGCAGGCACCGGCCGAGGCGGTCGCGACGCACCTGCGGATGGCGCCGCGGCGCGGCGAGGCCTGGGTCGTCGACACGCTCGCGGAGGCCGCGGCGTCCGCGCGGCGCAAAGGAGCCTCGGACAGCGCGGTGGCCTACCTCGCCCGCGCATTGGACGAGCCACCGTCGCCCGAGCGCCGCCCGGCGATCCTGCTGGAGCTCGGGCTCGCCGAGACGCTCACGTCCGGGCCGTCGGCCGCCGCGCACCTGCGCGAGGCGTGGGAGCTCGTCGAGGACCCGCGGCGGCGCGCGCAGGTCGCCTCGGTCCTCGCCCGCACGCTGTTGTTCACCGCGCCTGCGCGGGACGCCGCGGACGTCGCCTCGCGGGCGGCGTCGGAGACGCCGCCGGAGCTCGTCGACGAGCGCCAGTCGCTGCGCGCGCTCGAGCTCGCCGCCGTCTTCTACGGGATCCCCAACGATGCCGCCGTGGCGCGGCTCGATCACATGCATCTCGAAGGCGGTGGGCCAGGCGCGCGCATGCTCGCCGCGATCAGCGCCTTCGGCCGCGCGACGCACGGCGCGGGCGCCCAGGAGTCGGCCGAGCTCGCCCGCTGGGCACTCGAGGGCGACGTGCTGATCGAGGCCGACCCTGGGCTGTTCCCGGTCGCCGCGATCGTCGTCCTCGTTCTCGCCGACCACGAGGACTCGCTCTCGGCCTGGGACGCTGCGCGCCCTGGCGCACCGCCGAGGGTCGCTCGTCGGCAACCTCACGGTCAACCTGTGGCGCGGATTCACGCTGCTGCGGCGCGGTGACCTGCGTGAGGCGGAGGCGTCGCTCGAGGCCGCGCAGGAGCAGTTCGCCGACTGGGGGCGCGTGCGCTCGCGCGAGACCTACGGCGCCGCGTTCCTCGCCGCCGTGCGCGTCCTGCGCGGGGACCTCGACGGAGCGCGGGCGGCGCTGCAGATCGCGCAACACTCCGACGACGGCAGCAACGGTTACGTGCAGCTGCTGGTGAGCCGCGCGATGCTGTCGCTCGCCGAGGGACGGGCGGAGGAGGCGGTCGCGGTCGCCGAGGACCTCGCGGGCCGCCCCGCGTTCGCGACGCATCCCGGCTGGGCGCCGTGGCGATCGCTGAAAGCGGAGGCGCTGGAGCGCCTGGGTCGCACCGACGAGGCGATCGCGCTCGTCCGCGAGGAGGTCGAGGTCGCGCGGCGCTTCGGCACGGCGGCGATAACGGCGCACGCGATGCGGGTCCTCGGCACCCTGCGGCGCGACGATGGCCTCGCGGATCTCGAGGACGCCGTCGCGCTCCTCGAGGGATCGACGGCGCGACTCGAGCTCGCGTCCGCGCTGCTGGCGCTCGGGACGACCCTGCGGCTGCGCCGCGCGCGGAGCGAGGCGCGCGAGCCGCTGCGGCGCGCGCTCGAGCTCGCCGACCGGTGTGGCGCGGACGCCCTCGCCGCGCAGGCGCGCACCGAGCTCTACGCGACGGGTGCGCGCCCGCGGACGATCGGCGTGAGCGGCGCCGGCTCGCTCACGCCGAGCGAGCGGCGGGTGGCCGAGCTCGCGGCGGAGGGGCGCAGCAACAAGGACGTCGCCCAGTCGCTCTTCGTTACTCCGAAGACGGTCGAGGTCCACCTCTCGAGCACCTACCGCAAGCTCGGCATCAGCTCGCGGAGGGAGCTCGGGCACGCGCTCGCCGCCACCCACTAGAGGCACCCCGGCCCGATCTTGGGGTCGATGTCTGGGGCCGGTCCTAATGCCGCTGCGCCGCGGACGTTGGAGGCTCGGCGCCGAGACCAACTCCCAACCACCGAGGTGCTCGGATGCTCTCCATCGTCCCCTTCTCCACCCTCACCGACCGGATGACCGGCCGGGTCGTCCTCCCCGGCGACGCCGACTTCGCCGACGCCACGCAGGCGTTTAACCTCCTCGTCGACCAGCGGCCCGTCGCCGTTGCCTTCCCCGTCGACGAGCGCGACGTCATCGCCGTGGTGGACTACGCCCGCGAGCATGGGCTGCGGATCGCCCCGCAGTCCACCGGCCACAACGCCGGCCCGCTCGGCTCGCTCGCCAGGACCATCCTCGTCAACGTGTCCGAGCTGGCGGAGATCACGATCGACGTCTCGACGCACCGTGTGCGCGTCGGCGCGGGCGTGCGCTGGGAGCAGGTCGTCCCCGTCCTCTCGGAGATCGGCTTTGCTGCGCTGCACGGCTCGTCTCCCGACGTCGGGATCGCCGGATACTCGCTCGGCGGCGGCATGGGCTGGCTCGCGCGCAAGCACGGGCTGCAGGCCAACAGCGTCACCGCGATCGAGCTCGTGACCGCCGACGGCCACCTCGTCAGAACCGACCCTGTCCACGAGCCGGATCTGTTCTGGGCGCTACGCGGCGGCGGCGGCAACTTCGGGGTCGTCACCGCGATCGAGTTCGCCGTGGTGCCCGTGTCGGAGATCTACGCCGGCGCGCTGTTCTTCCCGTTCGCGCGCTCGGCAGACGTGCTGCACGCGTGGACCGCGATGCTGCCAGAGCTCCCCGACGAGCTCATGACGTGGACCTCGATCCTGCACTTCCCGGACCTGCCGGAGGTGCCCGAGCCCGTGCGCGGCGGCTCGTTCACCGTCGTCATGGGCGCCTATCTCGGCACAGAGGCCGAGGGGCGCGAGCTCATGCAGCCGCTGCGCGCGCTCGCGCCCGTCATCGACACCTTCGCGATGGTGCCGCCGATCGGGCTCGCCGACCTCGTCATGGATCCCCGTGAGCCGCTGCCCTTCCGCAGCACGCACCAGCTGCTCGGCGAGATGCCGGCGGTGGCGGTCGACGCGCTGCTCGAGGCCGCGGGGCCGGGCTCGGCACGGGGCCGGAGCCTCGCCATGGTGCAGCTCCGGCACATGGGCGGCGCGCTCGGGCGCCGCGCACCGGGAGCCGGTGCGCGTGCGGCGCTTCCCGGCGAGGTGTGCGTGTTCGCGCTCGGCGTCGCGCCGGACGCGGCGGCCGAGGCGGCGGTGGAGGACGCCCTCGCCGGCGTTGCGGAGGCGCTGCGCCCCTTCCGGGTCGGCGAGTACCCGAACTTCGTCGAGGAGCCCGCCGATGCGAGCGGCTTCTTCGACGCGGCGACGTGGGCGCGCCTGCGCGACGTGAAGGCGCTCTACGACCCGGCGGACATGTTCCGCGGCAACCACCACGTGCGCCCGGCGGCGTCCGCCGTCGCGGCCGCCGCGTAGGGCGGCCCGGGAGGCGAACGGAGAGACCTCCTGCTCGCAGAGCAGTGCGAGAGCCCCGCCGAGGCGGGGCTCTCGCTCACTGCATGCCCAGTCCCAGAGGGACTACTTGATGAACAGCATCTCCTCGTACTTCGGCAGCGGCCACAGGTCGTCCGCCACGATCTTCTCCAGCCGGTCCGCCACCGCCCGCACGGCGAGCATCGCCGGGATGACGCTGTCACGCATGTAGGACGCGTGTGCCAGCGCGTCGACGTGCTCGGGGTGCTCGGCGTTGGCCTCCTCGAGCGCGAAGATCGCGTCGACGAACTCGTCGATCAGGTCGCTCGTCTCGTTGATGAGTGAGTCGATCCCCGCGAGCTTCAGCTCGTTGAGGTGGCGGATCGCCGCCGGCAGGATCATCGTCCGCGCGATCGCCGCGGCGGTCTCCGCCTCGATGTTCAGCGTGATGATGTACTGCTCGACGAGCACCTCGTAGCGCGACTCGAGCTCGCGCTCGGACAGCACGCCGTACTTGCCGAACGCCTCCAGCGTCGACTCCGAGAGGAACGCCGGCAGCGCGTCAGGCGTCGTCGGGAGGTTGGAGAGCCCGCGCTCGCCCGCCTCCTTGTGCCACTCCTCCGCGTAGTTGTCGCCGCCGAAGACGACGCGCTTGTGCGCGACGTACACGTCCCGCACGACCTCGACCACCGCGTCGTCGAGCGAGGCGCCCTTGGCGAGCGCCGCCTCGAGCTGGTCGGTCATCGCGTCGACGGACTCCGCGACGATCGTGTTCAGGACCGTGTTCGGGAACGCGACCGACATGCTGCCGCCGAGCGCGCGGAACTCGAACTTGTTGCCCGTGAACGCGAACGGCGACGTCCGGTTGCGGTCGCCGCCGTGCAGCGGCAGCGGGGGAAGCACCGGCGTGCCCAGGCCGAGGAAGCCCGTCTCGCTCGTGTGGGCGTCCTCGCCCGCCTCGATCGCCGAGAACGCCGTGTCAAGCTCGGCGCCCAGGAAGATCGAGATGATCGCCGGAGGAGCCTCGGCCGCGCCCAGGCGATGGTCCTGGCCCGCGTTCGCGACCGACGCGCGCAGGAGCTCCTGGTGCTTGTCGACCGCCGCGATCACGGCGGTGCAGAAGAACAGGAACTGCAGGTTCTTGCCGGGCGTGTCGCCCGGGTTGAGCAAGTTCTGGCCGGTGTCGGTGCCCATCGACCAGTTGTTGTGCTTGCCCGAGCCGTTCACGCCGGCGAACGGCTTCTCGTGCAGCAGGCAGACCAGCCCGTAGCGCCGGGCGATGTTCTGCATGAGCTGCATCGTCAGCTGCTGGTGATCGGAGCCGACGTTGGAGTTCTCGAAGATCGGGGCGATCTCGTACTGGTTCGGCGCAACCTCGTTGTGGCGGGTCTTCACCGGCACCGCGAGGCGGCGCAGCTCGCGCTCGGTCTCGAGCATGCAGGCGAGGATCCGCTCGGGGATCGAGCCGAAGTAGTGGTCGTCGAGCTCGTGGCCCTTGGGCGGCTTGGCCCCGAACAACGTGCGGCCGGTGTTGATGAGGTCCGGACGCTCGTAGAAGTACTGCTCGTCGATCAGGAAGTACTCCTGCTCGGGCCCGACCGTGGTGAACACGCGGTTGGCGGGCGCGCCGAACAGCTCGAGCGCGCGCACCGCGGCGCGCGACAGCGCGTCCATCGAGCGCAGCAGCGGGATCTTCTGGTCCAGCGCCTCGCCCGACCACGAGGCGAACGCCGTCGGGATGCAGAGGAGCGTCCCGTTCGGGTTCTCGAGGATGAAGGCGGGAGACGTCGGGTCCCATGCGGTGTAGCCGCGCGCCTCGAACGTCGCGCGCAGGCCGCCGCTCGGGAACGAGGACGCGTCGGGCTCGCCCTGGATGAGCTCCTTGCCGGAGAACTCCGCGATCGCACCGCCGTCGCCGGTCGGGCTGTAGAAGGAGTCGTGCTTCTCGGCGGTGAGGCCGGTGAGCGGCTGGAACCAGTGGGTGTAGTGCGTCGCGCCCTTCTCCATGGCCCAGTCCTTCATGGCGACGGCGACCTGGTCGGCGAGCGACGTGTCGAGCGGCTCCCCGCGACGCAGCGTCTCCTGCAGGCGCTTGTAGACGTCCTTCGGGAGGCGCTGGCGCTGGACGAGGTCGCTGAAGACGTTGTCCCCGAAGTCGGTGTTCGCTGCGACGGTGAGATCTGTGGTCCCGAGGGCCGCCCCGTTTGATTCCCACTGGGCGGCCAGGACGTTCCTCTGGCGAAGTCTGGGCATGCGGCGACCCTAACGGCCGTATCTGGGTGCGTCCTTATACGTGTGGACAAGGCTCGCCGAAGCGGATTCGCCCCGCTGGCGAGCAGATCGAGGGCGAGCGACACGGTGGCACAACGCACCTGCCGATCTTTCGACAGAAGTCCAAAGACCCCGCGCCGGTCGCGGGACGACGATTCCTCCGTATCCCGAGACAGGAGGAAGAATGAGACGTAGCCGACTGACGGCTGCAGCGCTCCTGACGCTGCTTGCCGCTCTCTTGGTTCCGAGCGCGGCACTGGCGCAGGACGCCGATCCGAACGTGGTCGCTTCGGACCTCAACACGACGTGGGTCATCGTGGCCGGCGTACTGGTGATGTTCATGCAGGCCGGCTTCGCCTTCCTCGAGATCGGGTTCTCCCGCGGGAAGAACGTGGGCGCGGTCGTCGCGAAGATCCTGACGAACTTCTCGATCGCCTCCATCGTCTGGTGGGCGTTCGGCTTCGCGCTCGCCTTCGGCGGTGGTGGCTGGCTGTTCGGTGACTCGGGCTTCTTCTTCCAGTACGGATCGACGATCTCAGACGGCGCCCTTCCTGCGATCGCCGGCAAGGTGAGCGGTGGCGGCGCGGCGTTCTTCTTCTTCCAGTTCGTCTTCTGCGCGGTGTCGCTGGCGATCGTCTGGGGGACCACCCTCGAGCGCATCAAGTTCATCGCGTATCCGATCTACGCGGTCGTCTTCGCGGGGATCATCTACCCGCTGATCTCGCACTGGGCCTGGAGCAGCGGCCTCATGGCGAACATCGGCGGCGGCGTGCAGGACTTCGCCGGCTCCACCGTCGTGCACCTCACAGGCGCGACCGGCGCGTTCGCCGCGCTGCTCCTGCTGGGCGCGCGCAAGGGCAAGTACGGCCCGGACGGCAGGCCGCGGGCGATCCCCGGCCACTCCATGCCGATCTTCGGCCTCGGCGTCCTCATCCTGTGGCTCGGCTGGTTCGGGTTCAACCCCGGCTCGACGCTGGGCGTGGCTGACGGACGTTTCGCCGAGATCGTCGTCGTGACCAACATCGCGGCCGCGGCCGGCGTCCTGGGCGCCCTCGCCACCAGCCACGTGGTCCAGAAGACGCTCGACGTCGGCATGATCGGCAACGGCGCCATCGCCGCGCTCGTGGCCATCACCGCGCCGTCCGGCTACGTGGAGTTCTGGGCCGCGCCGATCATCGGCGCGATCGCGGGCGTCCTCGTCGTCCTCTGCGTGATCGCGATCGACAAGCTGGTCGACGATCCGGTCGGCGCGCTGTCGGCGCATGGCGCGGCCGGCATCTGGGGCACGTTGTCCTGCGGCCTGTTCACGTCGCCACGGCTCGCCGACTACAACGGCGTCGGCCAGGCAGGGCTGTTCTACAACGGCGACTTCAAGCAGCTCGGCGTCCAGATCGCGGGCGTGGCGATCGCGTTCACGACGGTGTTCCTCATCTCCTACATCACGTTCGCCTCCATCAAGGCCGTCTTCGGCCTTCGGGTCTCCGAGGAGGACGAGGAGGCAGGCCTGGACATCACCGAGCACGGCATGTACGGGTACCCGGAGCAGTTCATCCCGCCGGCGGAGCTCGCTGGGTACGGCGCTCGTCCGATCGCGGCCGCCGCGCCTCCATCGGCACCGTCGATCCCGACGAGCCAGGAGGCCGCCGCGACATGAAGATGATCATCGGGTACGTCCGGCACGAGTCGTTCGAGCCCATCCGCACGGAGCTCCTGGCGCTCGGCTTCCCGTCGCTGACGATCAGCGAGGTCAAGGGGTCGGGCCGCCAGAAGGGCATCACGGAGCGCTACCGCGGGGCGGAGGTGACGAACTACCTGCGCCCGAAGGTCAAGATCGAATGCGTCGTGGCGTCGGAGGACGTCCAGACGATCGTCGACACGATCCTCAAGCACGGCCGGACCGGCGCGGTCGGCGACGGCAAGGTGTTCGTGCTGCCGGTGGAGGAGGCGTACCGCGTCCGGACGGGAGAGTCCGGCGAGGAGGTCCTCCAGGCCCACACCGACGCGGCCGCGGCCGCTTCGTAACGCATGAGGGGAGCCCCAGCGCCGGGGGACGATGGGGCTCCCCCAGGGCCCAAGGCCGGCGCGGGGACGTCGATCATCGAACGTCTCCGCGCGGTGCATCTCGGGATGGTCGAGGCGGTGCTCGGCGGCGAGGGCCTCGGCCGCGTCGCCGAGATCGCCAGCGAGGCGGCGGGGGGACCCGTCGCCATCGTGGTCCCGCGCCTCGGCGTGGCGGTGGCGGCTCCGGCCGCCTCGCCCGCGTCCGCCGCGCTCCCGGCGCTGCGCCGGTACGCCGCGGACCGCGTGAAGGACCGGCCCGTGGAGGTGCCGAGCGCGCTGGTGGCCGAGGCGCCGATCGCGACCGGCGACGACGTCGTCGGCATCGTCGCGCTCATCGCCGGATCGGCGCAGCCGGTCCCGGAGGCAGCCGAGTACCTGCATCTCGCCGCCGTCGCCTCGCTCACCGAGGTCGCGGTCGAGGAGGCCAAGGACGAGGTCGAGCAGAACCTCCGCGGATCGTTCCTGGAGGACCTCCGCTCGCGGCCGGATCTCGACCCGCGCGAGGTCGTGCGCCGCGCGGGCCGCCTGGGCTGCGACCTGTCCCGGGGCGTGGTCGTGCTGTGCGCCGAGCTGCGCACCGACCGGCCCCGGCACGTCGTCGCCACGATCGCCGAGGAGTTCCCGGGCGCGCTCGCCCAGCACCTCGACGGCCGCGTCTACGCGCTGCTCCCCGCCGCGGGAGCCGACGACGCGCCCGAGACGACGCTGACGACCGCGCGCCGGCTCGCCACGCGCCTCCAGCGCCACGGCACGGTCGGGCTCTCCTCCTTCTACGCCGATCCCGGTGACTTCCCGCGTGCGATCCAGGAGGCCGAGCTGGTGCTCGACGTGCTGCGCCAGTCCGATGCGCCGATCGCCGAGGACATCGGCACCGGGACCTACCGGCTCCTCTTCCGCGTGCTCGCCTCGCACCCCGAGGAGGTGCGCTCGTTCTACGAGGACACGGTCGCGCCCATCGTGAAGTACGACGACCAGTACCGCACCGACCTGGTGGGCACCCTGGAGTCCTACCTGGAGCAGAACTGCAACATGAACGCGACGGCCGCCGCGATCTACGCGCACCGCCACACGGTCGCGTACCGGCTCGATCGCGTCCGGGAGCTCACGGGCCTGGATCCGATGCAATCGGAGGACCGCGAGCGGCTCGGGCTCGGGCTCAAGGCCTACCGGATCATCGCGCCGCGCCTACCCCGGTAGGGCGGATGACCGTCCTCGGGTAGGGGTCGTTCGCGCCACGGCGGGGTAGCCAAGGCGCCATGACGGGAACAGGCCGGCTCTTCGAGCGGGCCCCGATCGGGATGGCCCTGCACGACGCTGAGCTGCGCTACACGCGGGTCAACGACGCGCTCGCCCGGATGTCCGGCCTGGCCCCTGAGGAGATGCTTGGGCGCACGCTGACCGAGCTGCACGGCGATGGGGCCCGTGAGGCCGAGGAGCACATGCGGACGGTGCAGCGGACCGGACGGCCGATCGCCGCCATGGAGGTGACCGGCACGCTTCGAGGCCGCCCCGACGACGTGCGCCGCTGGATCCTCACCTGCTTCGCGCTCGGCGACGGCGGGCTGGGCGTCGTGGTCGGCGACGTCACCGAGCGGCGACGCACCGAGTCCTGGCTCACGCGGCAGCACGCGCGCAACGCACTGCTGGCGACCGCCGCGCGCGAGCTGGAGGTCGCGGCCGGCGTCCAGGTCCTCGCGCAGCGCGTCGCCGAGCTGGCGGTGCCGTCGCTCGCCGACTGGGCGCAGGTCGAGCTCATCCGTGACGACGGCGTCCTCGAGCGCCTGGGGACCGCGATGATCGACGGCCGGCCGGGCCGCAGGGACGCGGTGATGGAGGTGCCGCTCAACGCGCGCGGGAAGGTGCTCGGCCGCATGCTGCTCGGCGCGTCGCAGGGTGATCGACTCGGCGAGGACGAGCAGGTCACCGCGCGCATGCTCGGCGAGCACGCCGCGCTCGCCCTGGACGGCGCCCAGCTCGCGGCCCGCCAGACGCGCGTGGCCACCGAGCTGCAGGCCGGGCTGCTCCCTCCGATGCTGCCTTCGGTCCCGGGTCTGGAGCTTGCGGCGCGCTACCGCGCCGCCGGCCCGGGGTCGGACGTCGGCGGCGACTTCTACGACGCCTTCGCCAGCGACGGCGACTGGGTCCTCGTGATCGGGGACGTTGCCGGGAAGGGCCCAGCGGCCGCGGCGATCACCGGCCTCGCGCGCCACACGCTTCGCGCGGCCGCGCGCTACGAGCCCGATCCCGCGGACGCGCTCGCCGCGCTGAACGACGCGATGCTCCAGCAGCTCGCCGGGCAGCGCCACTGCACGGCCGCGCTCGTGCGCGTGCACGTCGCCGACGACGGCGTGCGGGCCGACGTGCGCTGCGCAGGGCATCCGCCCGCGCTCGTGCTGCATCCCGGCGGCGCGGTCGACCACGTCGGGCGACCCGGCCATCCCCTCGGGATCCTCGAGACCCCGACGTTCCGCGACGACACGGCGCTCCTCTCACCGGGCGACGTGATCGTGCTCTACACGGACGGCGTCACGGAGGCGGGCGGGGGCGACGGCGGCCTCGGCGAGGACGGCTTGGCGGACGTCGTCCGCCAGGCGGACGGCCTCGCGCCGGCGGCGCTGCTCGGGCGCATCGAGGCGGCGGTGGGCGAGCGGGGCAGCGTACGCGACGACATCGCGCTGCTCGCCGCGCGCGTGCGCTAGACCACGCGCACCTGCAGCACGAGCACCACGAGCGCGGCGAGCAGCAGCGCGAGCACGATGAGCAGTGCGGTTCGCGCCGTGCTGCGGCCGAGGCTCGCATGGATCCTGCGCACGACGGGCTCCTGCTCCGTCGTCGCCTCGACGAGTCGGTGCGGGCGCGTATGCGGACGAGGTCGCGGCGGTCGCGGTTGGCGCGGAAGCCGTGGCACCGCGGCCGCTTCGAGCTCGGTGACGTGCCAGTGCGACTCCAGCAGCTCATGACGCAGCTCGGCGAGCTCCGCGTTGGCGTCGGCCAGCTCGCGCAGCAGGCGCTCTCGCTCGGCGGCGGCCTCTCGCTCGGCGGCCTGCTGGGCCGCCGCCCGCGCCGCCGCCGCGCCCTCGCGCTCGGCCGCAAGCTCGCGCTCCCCGATCTCCGCGCGGGTCTCGTGCAGCTCGGTGCGCAGCGCGTTGACCGTGCGCGCCAGCCGCACCTCGAGGCCGATGTCGCCGAGGCCGTCGGGTGTCGGCAGCTCCACGAGCGGACCGCGGCCGAGCGACAGCGCGAACGTCGTGGCGCTGTCGACGGCGAGCTCGAGCGGCGCGGCGAACGTCGCGCTGACCACACCGTCCCCGACGCCGTCGAGCTCGACGATCGGCTGCAGCTGCGCGTGCTCCACCGGACCCTCCAGCAGCAGCATCGGGCGCCCGGCCAGTGCCTGGGCGTCCTGCGGGCGGCCCTCCAGCTCGATGACGGCGACGCCGCCCGCCGGCACGACCTCGAAGCGGATGACCTCGAACGTGACGTCCACGCTCACTCCGGGGGAGGCTTGGGCGGCTCGTCACCATCCGCGCGCCGCCGGTCCACGGCAGGGACCCGCCGCAGTCCCTCGCGCCCCGCGATCGTCACGGTCACGGAGATCTGGGCGGCGCTCAACGCGCCGCCGACCAGCACGAGCACCGAGGACCCGAGCGCCAGCCAGGCGCCCGTGTCGAGGTCGTCGGCCCCCGTCGACGGCGGCGCTTGGAGCAGGGTCACGCCGACCGCGGCTACGGCGATCGCGCCGAGCAGCGGCAGCATGCGCGGATCGGCATCCTGCGCGAGACGCAGACCGAGCCGGCCCGCGGCGCAGACACCGGCGGCGATCGCGACGCCGGCGAGGATGAGGTCGAGCGACTCGAACGCATCCCACGCCGAGACGTCCGGCTCGTACCACGTGAGGAAGAGGCTCAGGAAGAGGAGGACCGCTCCGAGGGCGGCCACGACGGGCCCGGCGTCGATCCTCTGCGGCATGCGCGCGACTCCTTCGACGTGACGCACCGCATGGTGGCATGACCCCGCGCGGCCGGGTGCACGCTCGCGAGCGCCGCCGCGGGCTCCACTACCCTCCGCGCGGTGAGCGAGCAGCGACGCATGGCTCTGCGCGGTCTGCACCACGTCACGGCCATCTGCCGCGACCTGGAGCGGACGACCGCGTTCTATCGCGATCTGCTCGGGCTCGCGCTCGTGCGCCGGCAACGCAGCGACGACGACCCTGACGCGCGCCACTTCTGGTTCGGCACCGAGGGCGGCCCGCCGGGCAGCCTCGTCTCGTTCCTGGAGTACGGCGAGATGGAGGACGGGAAGGTCGGCGTCGGCTCGACCCACCACTTCGCCTTCGTGATCGAGACGGCCGACGAGCTGGCCGCCTGGCGCGACTACCTCCGCGGCCAC
>Ga0081539_10004854_pt1 | contig 14379 bp, 9 predicted proteins | sample TabmetS4T2R2_FD_71023 | JGI IMG/M metagenome (GOLD analysis project Ga0081539, IMG submission 71023) | Tabebuia heterophylla rhizosphere microbial communities from the University of Puerto Rico - S4T2R2 | ecosystem: Host-associated > Plants > Roots > Rhizosphere ...
GCGATGCTGCTCCTCCTCGCCGTCTTCGCGACGCCGCTCGACACGCTCGCGCTCAACTACCTCCTGACCGCGCACTTTCTCCAGAACGTCGTCCTCGCCGAGTGGGCGCCTGCGCTCTTCGTGCTCGCGCTGCCGCCTTCGCTTGCGCGGCGCGCGCGCGTGCCGATGCTCCCCGCGCTCGTGCTCTGGCTCGGCACGTACTTCGCGTGGCACGTTCCCGCCGCCTACGATTTCGCTCTGCGGCATCCGGACAGCGTCCTCCACCTGGAGCACGCGACCTACTTCGTCGCCGGCTGCGCGCTCTGGTGGCCGGTCGTGCACGGCCGGCGAGCTGCAGGCACGAAGGCGGTCTACCTGTTCGCGGCCTTCCTGCTCGCGAGCCCGCTCGGGCTCCTGCTCGCACTCGTCCCCGAGCCCGCCTACGGGTTCTACGAGGCGCGGCCGACCGTCTGGGGCCTCTCGCACATGCTCGACCAGCAGATCGCGGGGACGACGATGGCCGCCGAGCAGGCGGTCGTCCTCTTCGGCGCTTTCACGTACTGGTTCCTGCGATTCCTGAAGGACGAGGAGCGCGCGGCCGGGTTAGCGCGATATCCCGATCAGCGCACCGCCCACGACCATCAGCAGCGCCGCGGCGACGAGGCGGCGGCCCACCGCCTCTGAGGCCCGCAGCAGCCACGCCGCGAAGAGCACCGCCCAGAGCGACTCGGTCGCGTACAGCGGCGCGACGACGGTGACGCGCCCGCGGTCGAGCGCCTCGAGCAGGCACGCGTAGGCCGCGCCGAGCAGCAGCGCCGACGCCACGACGGCTCGACGCTCCTCCCACAGCCCGCGCCGCGAGGACCGCGCGAACAGCAGCAAGAGGAACACGGTCGCGGCGGCGAGCGACAGTGCAGCCGCGCTCGTCCCGGGCAGGGCGTTCTCCTTCGCGGCCCAGCGGACGAAGTTGTCGCGCCCCGCGATCGCCACTGCCGCGATCCCGCCGACGACGAAGCCGACCGCCGGAAGTCGCGTGGCGGCGCGCTCCCAGGTCAGGAGCAGGCCGCCGGTGACGATCGCGAGCGTCCCGAGCACGAGCCCGGCGCGCACCGGCTCGTCGAGCAGTGCGATCGCGAAGGCGGCGGAGAGGAGCGGCGCGATGCCGACGAGCACGGCCGTCCGCGAGGCGCCGATGAGCTCGATCGCGCGGGCGAAGAGCAGCTGCGAAACGCCGGGAGCGACGATTCCGGCCACCGCGAACGGCCACACCGCGTGCAGCGTCGCGCCCTCCGTGCCGTGCGCCGCGAGCGCGACCACGGCCCCGACGGCGGCGGCCCCGCCGGTCGTCACGAGCGCAACGGGTCCAAAGGCGGCGCCGGAACGGAAGCACATGCGCATCGTCACGGCGAGCACGCCGAAGAACAGCGACGCCAGCGAGGCGAGCGCTATCGCCAAGCGCTCTCGAGCAGCGTGCGCGCCTCGTCGACGGCGATACGCCAGAGCTCGAGCATCGCCTCGTCGGGCTTCGCGTAGGCGCCGCCGAACGAGCCGTCGCCCACGCGCTCGCGGAACGACGCCGCATCGAGCGGCGGCAGGGGCAGGACCGAGTCCTTGGGCTCGTCCGGGAGCACGACGTCGGCGAGTCGCGTCCACGGGAAGTTCTCCGACCAGGCCGCGTGGCTCCAGACCGGGTCGAGGCGCGTGCATGCGTCCGAGACGCGCGGGCCGAGCCACCAGTCGTGCCACACGACCTGGGCGTTCTCCGCCTCCGCCGCCCACTCCGTTGCCGCGGCACGCGCGAACGAATTGCCGCCGTGGCCGTTGACGACGAGCACGCGCCGGAATCCCTGGCCGTACAGCGACGCGAGCAGCTCGCGGACGACGGCCGCGTACGTCTCGACGCGAAGCGACGGACTGCCCGGGTACGCGGCGAACAGCGGCGTCACGCCGTACGCCAGGACCGGCAGCGCCGGCACGCCGACCGGCTCGGCGGCCTCGATCGCGAGCCGCTCGGCGAGGATGTTGTCCGTCCCGAGCGAGAGGTAGGCGTGCTGCTCCGTCGAGCCGAGCGGAAGGACGATCCGGTCGTCGCGCGCGAGGTACTCCTCGAGCTGCATCCAGTTCAGTTCGTGGATCCGCACCTGGGCGGAGAATCGTAAGCGTCCTAGACTTGAGTGATGGCCGCGTGCCATCGCTGCGGCGAGGCGAATCCCGACCGCGCGCGCTTCTGCCTCGCGTGCGGCGCCCAGCTGCACGCGACGTGTCCGTCCTGTAGCGAGCGCAACCCAGCCAGCGCACGGTACTGCGCCGCCTGCGGAAGCGCGCTCGACGCGGAAGCGCCGGCGACCCCGCCGCGCGAGCTCCGGAAGACCGTCACCGTCGTCTTCTGCGACGTCACCGGCTCGACGACGCTGGGCGAGCGGCTCGACCCGGAGTCGCTGCGACGCGTGATGGGCCGCTACTTCGACGAGATGCGCGCCGCGCTCGAACGCCACGGCGGCACGGTCGAGAAGTTCATCGGAGACGCCGTCGTCGCCGTCTTCGGCATCCCTGCCGTCCACGAGGACGACGCGCTCCGCGCGGTTCGGGCTGCGGCTGAGATGCGACGCGCGCGCGACCGCCTCAACGAAGAGCTCGAACGCTCGTGGGGCGTGCGCATCGGCGCGCGGATCGGCGTCAACACCGGCGAAGTGGTCGCCGGCGACTCGTCGGCGGGAGAGCGCTTCGCGACCGGCGACACGATGAACGTCGCCGCGCGCCTCGAGCAGGCGGCGATGGGCGGCGAGATCCTGATCGGGGAGGAGACGTACCGGCTCGTGCGCGACGCCGTTCGCGTCGAGCCGGGCGAGCCGCTCGCGCTGAAGGGCAAGGCCGAGCGCGTGCCGGCGTACCGGCTCCTCGACGTCGACCTCTGGGCCGCCGGCTACGCACGCCGGCTCGACGCGCCGCTCGTCGGACGCCGCGACGAGCTGGCACGGCTGCGCGCGGAGTTCGACGCAGTTGTCGCGTCTCCGCACGCGCGTCTCGTGACGGTCCTCGGCGCAGCCGGCCTCGGCAAGTCGCGCCTCACGACCGAGTTCACGAACAGCGTCACCGGTGCCCGCGTCCTCCATGGACGGTGCCTCTCGTACGGGCAGGGCGTCGGGTTTTGGCCGGTACAGGAAATCGTCCGCGAGGCGGCCGGATTTGCGGAGGTGGTCTCGCTCGACGACGCGCGCAGCAGAGTCGCGGCGCTGCTACCGGACGCGGACGACTCGCCGCTCGTCGTCGAGCGCGTCCTGAGCGCAATCGGGCTCGGCGAAGGAAGCGGGAGCGCCGAGGAGACGTTCTGGGGCGTGCGCAGGCTGCTCGAGGCGCTCGCAGCGGAACAAACGCTGATCGTGGTCGTGGACGACTGCCACTGGGCAGCGTCTGCGATGCTCGATCTCCTCGAGTACGTGGCGGCATGGTCGAGCTCGGCACCGATCATGCTCGTTTGTCTCGCGCGACCCGAGCTGCTGGAGGTTCGCCCGACGTGGTCGACGACGATCGCGCTCGCGCCGCTGAGCGAGGACGAGAGTGAGCGGCTTCTCGACCATCTCGTCGGCGACGGCGAGCTGGAGCCGGCCTTGCGCAGCCGGGTGCTCGACACGGCCGAGGGGAACCCGTTGTTCGTCGAGCAGCTGGTGGCGTTCATCCGCGACGGAGGCGACGAGCACCTGCCGCCGTCGATCCGCGCCCTGGTCGCCGCTCGGCTCGACCGCCTGGCGCAGGACGAACGCGAGGCAATCGAGCGCGGCTCGATCGAGGGCAAGGTCTTTCATCGCGGCGCGGTGCTGCACCTGACGCCCGCGCACGGGCGCCCGCAGGTCCCCGCACATCTGCTCACGCTCGTCCGCAAGCACCTGATCGGTCCGGACCGGGCGCTGTTCGAGGGTGACGATGCGTTTCGCTTCACCAACCTCGTGTTGCGCGACGGCGCTTACGACGCGATGCCGAAGCAAGTGCGGTCGGAACTGCACGAGCGCTTCGCGGAGTGGCTGGCCGGGGCTGCCGCGACCGACGGGCAGGAGTACGACGAGATCGTGGCCCACCACCTCGACCGCGCGCACGGGTACCTCGACGAGCTCGGACCACTCGACGAGCACGCGCGCTCACTCGCGGAGAACGGAGGTGAGGCGTACGCGCGCGCGGCGCGACTGGCCATGAGACGGGGCGACATCGCGGCGTGGTCCTATCTCCTCGAGCGGGCAGTTCGCCTGTTGCCGTACGGCGACCCGCGCCGCCTCGCGATCCTGCCCGACCTCGCGTACGCGCTTCGCGAGAGCGGCGAGTTCGCGCGGTCGATCGCCGTGCTCGAGGAGGCCGAAGCGCACGGTGACGAGCACGTGCTCGCGCGGGCCCAGATCGAACGGGCGACAACACGCGTGAGTACCGACCCGAAGAACTTCGGCCGCGAGGCGCTCGTCGTGGCCGAACAGACCATTCCAACCCTCGAGCGACTCGAAGACGACGTCGGGCTCGCCAAAGGGTGGAAGCTGCGCGCGTTGGTGCAATGGCAGCAGTGCCACGGCGAAGCAGCGGGCACGGCGATCGAGCACGCGATCACTCACGCAGAGCGGGCAGGGGACCGGAGCGAGCTGGTCGATGCGCTTGGGTGGGCCGCGTTTGCGCTGGCAAACGGACCGACGCCCGTCGCCGAAGCGGTGGCGCGCTGCGAGGAGATCGCAGCCAGGGGCCACGCCGAGCCGAGCGTGCTGATGAGCGTCTATGCGGCCCGCGCTCATCTCGCAGCGATCGCGGGAGAGTTCACCGCGGCGCGACAGTTCGCGGATGACGCCCGGCGACTGTACGCCGACCTCGGCATGCGCGTGATGGAGATCATGTTCGCGCACACGGCGGGAATCATCGAGCGCCTCGCAGGAGAGCTCGACGATGCCGAACGCGTGCTCAGACCCGCGACGGTCGCACTCGAGGCGCTCGGTGAGCGCGGCTACCTCTCGACTCTCGTCGCGGAGCTCGCCGAGGTCGTCTGCCGTCTCGGGCGCCATGAAGAGGCGGTGACGCTCGCGCGTCGCGCACGAGAGCTGGGGGGCGAGGACGACATCGCGACGCAGGCGCAGGGACGTGCGGCCGAGGGGAAGGCGGCCATACGTCTCGGGCGATCGGAGGAGGCGGAGCGGCTCGCGCACGAGGCCGTCGATCTCGCCGCGACGACGGATTTCCTCAACTTCCACGGTGAGATGCTCGCGGCGCTCGGCGAGGTCCTCGACGTCGCCGGCAAACCCGACGAGGCGTCGGCGGCGTATCGGGAAGCGCTCGAGCTCTTCGACCGCAAGGGAAGCACCGTCGCTGCGGCGACGGTCCGCGCCCAACTGGCGCGCGTCGCCGTCTAGGGGATCGCGGTCGTGTCCGTCAGCGTCGTGACGGTGACGGTTTCCGTGACCGTCGCCCCGCCCGTCGTCGTCGTCCGCCCCTCGGACACGTTGATCCGGACGGCCGAGCCCTTCTTCACCTTCTGGCCGCCGGCCGGGTCCTGAGCGATCACCGTTCCCTCCGGCTCGGACGAGCTCACGCGGATGATCCGCGCGACGAGACCGACGTCGGCCAGGCGCTGCGTCGCGTTCTCCAGCGTCAGACCGCGCAGCGAGGGCACGGCCACGAGGCTCGGCCCCTTCGACACGGACAGGAACACCTGCTCGTTGCGGGCGACGTTTTCTCCCTCGGCAGGATCCTGCGACACCACCACACCGGCCGGTTTGTCGGACGCGACCTGCTGGACCTGCGGCCTCAGGTTCGCAGTCGTCAGCACCCTCTTCGCCGCCTCGACCTTCAACCCCGTGACGTTCGGAACGCTGATCTGGGCGCGGCCACGCGAGACGACGATCAGCACCCGCGCTCCCTCCTCGAGCTTCGCCCCCGAAGACGGTCCCTGATCGACCACCGTCCCGGCCGGGCTGAATCCGGTGCGACGCACGGTCTTCACCTCGAACCCGCGCGCGTCGGCCTCCGAGCGCGCCTGCTGCTCTCGCATTCCCGTGAGGTCGGGGACGGTGCGCGTGTTCGCGTCGTCGCGGTTCGTCCACCAGAGGACGAAGAAGACGATCGCCGCCGCGGCGAAGAGCAATGCGAGCAGCCACGGCCAGATGTTGTGCGGCGGAGGCGCCTCGTCGACGACCACGCGCCGCTGCGGGACGGGCTCGACCGTCTCCTCGACGTAGGTGGCGTCCTCGGGACCGCGCGGGGGTGGAGCCGGCTGCGTCACGCGCGGCCTGATACCCCGCTACGCGAGCCTGCAACCTCAGTCGGGACGGCCGGATTCGAACCGGCGGCTTCCTGGCCCCAAACCAGGCGCTCTGACCAGGCTGAGCTACGTCCCGCGTCTGAGAGTGTAGAGCCGCCGTTGACGGAAGCCCTCCTCCCCGACCCGCGCGCGGACCGCGACCGGAGACCGGTGCGCGGCTACCTGATGGTCACGGCCGCCGCACTGCTGTTCGCCGTCAACGGGGCCGTCTCGAAGGTGATCCTGGCGAACGGCGTGTCGTCGCCGCGGCTCGCCGAGGTGCGCTCGACGGGCGCGCTCGTCGTCCTCGCCGCGGGGATCCTGCTCATGCGTCCGCGGCTGCTTCGCATCGGCCGCCGCGAGCTGGCCTTCCTCGCCGTGTTCGGCATCGCCGGCCTGGCCGCGGTGCAGCTCTTCTACTTCCTCGCCATTCACCGGATCGCGATCGGGATCGCCCTGCTCCTCCAGTACCTCGCGCCGCTGCTCGTCGCGCTTTGGGCCCGCTATGCGATGCACGAGCCGGTGCGCCGCCGCATCTGGGTGGCCCTGGCCTGCGCGCTGGCGGGGCTCGGGCTGATGGTCGAGGTCTGGAACGGGCTGGCGCTCGACGCCGCGGGCGTCGTCTACGCACTCGCTGCCGCACTCGCGTACGCGACGTACATCCTGCTCGCCGAACGCGCGGTCGGGCGGCGCGATCCCTTCAGCGTCTCGTTTTACGGCTTCCTCTTCTCCGCGTTGCTCTGGGCGATCGTGCAGCCCTGGTGGAGCTTCCCGGGTGCCGTGGCCGGGCGGGATACGTCGTTGCTCGGTCACCTCGACGGCGTCCACGCGCCCGTCTGGGCTCTGATGGCCTGGATGGTGCTGCTCGGCACGATCGCACCGTTCGGGCTCGTCGTTGCGGCGCTGCGCGACATCTCGGCCACGCGCGCGGGGATCGTGGCGATGCTCGAGCCCGTGGCGGGCACGCTGGTCGCCTACGTTTGGCTCGGCGAGACGCTCGGGGCCGTGCAGCTGGCCGGCGGCGTGGTCGTCCTCGCAGGAATCCTGCTCGCCCAAACCGCCCGCTAACAGTGGCTTTACCGGGTTTCAAATCATGATATCCCCCAAAAGGGGGATAGGCGGCGAGGCCGAGACCCGTCACCCTTGCCCGCCGGTGACCCCCCGTCGCGCGCAGCTTTGGCTGGGCGCAGCCGTGGCTGCGCTCGCCCTTTCCGGCCCGGCCTCGGCAGCGACGCTGACGCGCCCCGAGGTGTCGCTCCTCCGCGAGGTCAATCGCGTTCGGGCGACGTACGGCGTGCGGACGCTGCGCGGAGACGCAACGCTTCAGCGCGCCGCCCGCTCCCACTCGGCCTCGATGCTGAGGACGGGCGTCTTCACGCACGGCGACTTCGCGCTGCGTATGCGCCGCTTCGGTGTCCGGGGCTCGTACGCGGGCGAGAACCTCGCCTGGGGTGTCGGGGACAATGCCTCGGCGCGCGCCATCGTCGCCGAATGGCTCGCGAGCCCGCCGCACCGCGCGAACCTGCTCCGCCCCGGTTTCCGCCGGATCGGCCTCGGCCGCCTCGTCGGCGCCTTCGCCGGCTACACCGACGCCGCCGTCGTCACGGCCGATTTCGCCGGAACGTAACTCGCCGGGCGCTCCGCGCCCGTCTCGATTCGCCGAAAGTGCTTCGCACTTCCGGCGACGGTAGACCGCATGCGCGCCTCCGGCGCGCGTGCCTCGGCCGGGATTCAGACGCAGGCTCCTCCGACGGACGCTTGCGTCGGCGCGGCAGAGCCGCGCCTTCCGTCGGCGCGTTTATTCCGATTCCATGAGAGACCGAAGCTCGGCCAGCTTTTCGCGGCGCAGGTCGTCGCGCTCGCCGCGTTCGATGCGGGCGAGCAGCTCGCGGACGAGCGGCGCGAGCTCGAGCGGGTTGAACGGCTTCGTCACGTAGTCGACGCCGCCGATGTCGAGACCGCGGGCGCGGTCGCGGAACTCGGCGCGCGCCGTCAGGAAGATGATCGGGATGTCCTTCGTCTCGCCGTCCTCGAGCAGTTGCTCCGCGACACGCCAGCCGTCGAGCGCGGGCATCATCACGTCGAGGAGGATCACGTCGGGCTTCTCCTGACGTGCTTTTTCCAGCCCGCTCGGCCCGTCGGCAGCCTCGAGGACCTCCATCTTCTCGGCCTCGAGGTTGACGCGGCAGAGCAGCCTGATCGGAGCTTCGTCGTCGATGACGAGGACTCGAGTCACTCCCCCTCCCGGTCGCAAACGATCCGACGCGCTATACCCGTGGCCGTTCCTCCTCAACCACGCCCGCTGCCGCGGGCAGCTCGAACGAGAACCGCGATCCTCTTCCTTCCGCGGAGTCGACGGAGATACGCCCGCCCATCGCCGAGACGAGCTCCTGCGCGATGAACAGGCCGAGGCCCGTGCCCGGCGCTGCGTCCCCGCCGCGGTAGAACTTGCGGAAGATCCATTCCTGCTCCGACTGCGGAATCCCGACTCCTTCGTCTTCGACGCGAAACTCGACACGGTCGCGTGCTCGGCGCGCGACGACCGTGACCGTCCCACCGCTCGGGGAGAATTTCACGGCATTGTCCACGAGTGCGGCGAGGATCTGTCGCAGCTTGTCGCCGTCCGCATTCGCCGAGAGCGGCTCGGACGGAAGGTCGAGCACGAAGCGGTGGCCGTTCTGGATCGCTTCCTCGACGCCTTCGATGACCTCCGACACGATCGGACGAACGTCGGTGGGCTGCAGGTTGACCTGCAGGTCGCCGGTGTCGAGGCGCGCGACGTTCAGGAGGGCGTCGACGATCGTCGTCAAGCGCGCCGACTCCGACGCGATGTACCCGAGGAACGTGCGCCGGTCGGCCTCGTCGAAGAGGACGTCCTCGCGCAGCAGCGTCTCGGCAAAGCCGTAGATCGACGTGAGCGGTCCGCGCAGCTCGTGCGACACGGTCGCCACGAACTCGCTCTTCATCTCCTCGACGAGCCGGTCGGCCGAGATGTCGCGGAACGCGAAGATGCGACCGGCGACCGCACCCGTCGGGTCGCGCATCACCGCCTCGGTGACTGAAAGCGCGACGTCCTCGCTGCCGCGCGAGATTGCGACCACGCGGCCGGGCTGCCCGCCGTCGGACTCGAGCTCGCGCCCGAGGACCTGGAGCGTGCTGCGTCCCGTCGCCTCGGCGGCGGGCACGCCGGTGATCCGCTCTGCAGCGGCGTTCCAGAGGACGACCCGCCCCTCGCGGTCGACGGCGACGATGCCGTCGGCGATGTTGGCCAGGATCGCGTAGCTGCGCTCGCGGTCGACGGCGACCGACGTGAACAGCTCGGCGTTCGAGAGCGCCGCGGAGGTGTTCGTGGCGAGCGCGTTCAGCGCTTCGATCTCGTCGGTGCGCCAGGTGCGCGGCCGCCGCGCGTACAGCGAGAGGACTCCGTGGGCCGTGCCCTCGGGACCGACGAGCGGCACCCCGAGGTACGCCGTGTAGCCGGCCGCGAGCACGGCATCGGCTTCGCGGAAGCGTTCCTCTGCGCCTGCGTTCGCAAGGACGACGGGCGATCGCGACTGATAGACGTCGCCGGAGAGCAACGACGTCGTCGGCGAGCGGCTGCCGACGAGGTCCACAACCTCGGGACCGCCGGCCGCCGAGACGACGAGCTCGTCGCCCTCGACGATGCGGATCGCACACGCATCGGCGGCAAGGAGATCCGGCGCGCGCTGCACGACCTCGTCGAGGACCGCGGCCGGATCGAGCTCGGTGGCGAGCCGGCTGCCGGTGCGTGCGAGCTGCTGCGCCAGCGCCCGCGCGCCCCGCTCCGCCTCGTAGAGCTCGCTCCGCTCGAGCGCCCCGCGCGCAACGTCGGCGAGGTGCCGCGCGAGCTCGAGATCGTCGTCGGTGAACTGCCGCTGCGTCGACGAGAACGCGAGCACGAGCCCAGACCCGTCGGCGCGGGGCGTCTCCAGCGGCACGCCGAGCATCGCCTCCACTCCGGAGCTCTTCGCGAGCTCGCGCCATTCCTCTCCGAAGCGTTCGTCGGTACCGAGTCGCTTGGACGCGATCACGCGGCGCTCGCCGGCGCACTCGTGCAGCACGGACGCGGACTCGGGAAGCCCCGCCCGCAGGACAGCGAGCAGCTTCTGCGGGAGGCCGTGAGCGCCGACGAGCTCGAGCTCGTCGCCACGCTGCGGCATGAGCACACCGACGGCGTCCGCGCCGAGCGCCTCCGCGGCAGCCTGCGCCACCGCGTCGAGCGTCGCCCCGTACGACAGGGTCTCGCCGAGGATGGCCGCGATCCGGTAGAAGCCCCTCTCGATCCGCGCCTGCCGCGAGCGCTCTTCGTAGAGCTCGGCGTTGCGGAGCGCGAGCGACGCGAGGGACGCGAACGCGCCGAGCACGTCCGTGTCGGTTTCCGTGAAGCTGCGCTCGCCGCTACGCGCGCCGGCGCCGAGCACGCCGCGCGTCTCGCCGGACCACCGCATCGGCGCGACGATCGCCTCGGCGAAGCCCTCGTACGCAGGATGCGGCACCGGCTGGGCGAGGTGCTCGTACTCCGCGGAGATCACCGGCGCGCGACGTCGGATCGCCTCGGCGGCGATCCCGCGCTCGGCCGAGAACTCGAAGCCGACCAGCTCGGCGGGCATTCCGTGGACCGCCGCGCAGCGCAACACACGACGCCGCGGGTCGTAGAGATAGAGGTCGGCGGCGTCGACCTCGAGGAGCGACGCGACCTCGTTCACGAGACGCCTGAGGACGGTCTTCAGCTCGAGCTCGCTCGTCACCTGCTGCGCGGCGCGCAGGAGCGCCGTCTGATGGCGGAGCCGCTGCTCGTTCTCGGCGAGCAGCTGCGCAACGTGCAGCGCGAGCGCCGCCTCGCGCGCGACTGCTTCCGCGACGGCGACGTCGGCCGCGCTCCACGGGCCGGGGGTGGGTCTCTGCAAGGTGAAGACGCCGATCACGTCGTCGGACGCCGTGAGCGGGACCGCAAGCACCGCGGCGACGCCAGCCCGGCGGAGGGCGTCGACGCTTCCGAGCGTCGCGTCGTCGAGCTCATGGGCCTTCTCGACGTCGGCGACAGCGACGGTCTCGCCACGGCGAACTGCGAGGTTGGAGACGGGCATGCGTGCCGCGTCGGCGCCGACCGCGGGCACGCCGGGCGCGTGCCATTCGGCCTCAAGATCGTCGGCCAGCCGGATGAAGCAGCGGGAGGCGTTGAGCGCCCGTCCCGTCTCCTCGACCGCAACCCGGAGGACCGACTGAACGTCCAGCTCCCCGCGGAAGCGCCCGGCGATGCGCGCGACGAGCCGCTCGCGCTCGAGCGTGCCGTGCAGCGCGGATGCGGACCGTTGCCGGTCGAGCGCCAGCGCGGCCTCGTTGCAGAGTGCCTGCACGACCGCGAGATCGCCCGACGAGAACGCGCGCGGCTCGTCGGTGGTCCCGACGATCAGGACGGCAAGCACGCGTCCCTCCGAGATGAGCGGGACGAAGGCGGCGCTCTTTGCCGACACGCGGTCGACGAAGGCCTGCGCCACGAGCGGCGAGGACGGCGCGTCGTAGACGGCGAGCGGGGCGGCGTCGAAGACCGCGCTTGCGGTACCCGACGGCTCGCTGCGCAAATCGATACGCGTGCCCGGGAACCAATCCAGGTCCTTCCCGTCGACGCGCGCGAGAACGCCGACGCTCTCGTCCTGGTCCTCGCGGATCAGGACGAAGGCGCCGAACTGCGCCGACACGAGCGAGGTCGCCTCGTCGACGGTCAGCCGGGCGATCTCCTCGGTCGAAGGTGCCGCGGCGAGGCCGGTGGAGACCCGCGTCACGGTTCCGACCCCGCGGCCGAGCTCGCCCGACCACTCGTCGGCATGCGCGCCGAGCCCTCCGCCCAGCGCAGCGCGGGAGAGGAAGAGGAGCGGCGGCACGAGCACCGCCAGGCAGGCGGCGAGCGAGATCCAGAGATGTCCGGCGAGCGGGCGCCCCTCGACCGCCACGAGCGCCCCGAGCGCCGCGGCGAAGGCCGCGACCGCCGGGAAGACGGCCGTGAGGCCCATGTCGACGGGCAACGAGTCCCAGCGCCGGCGCCGGGCCGCGGGCAGTGTCGCCGCCGTCACTCCGGCGTACGCGGCCGCGATTGCGAACAACGGCAACGCGTTGAAGAGCACGGACTTGGTCTCGATTGTCACTGGGCCCGCAGTGATGATAGGGACGCCGGTTGTCCCCGTCGACAGGCTTTCCCGCTTAGAAAGATAGGCCGTCCGGCCCATTCACAAGGCACGCCGCGCGCAGTACCGTCCAGGCACTGGGCGATGCGAACCGCGGCGCGCGTACCTGGCCTAGCCCGCGGTGAGCAACTTGGGGAAGCCGGCCGCAACGACCCCCCCGAGCGGCCGGCTTTTCCATGTATGCGATGCGAAACGCCCAGTAACCTCGGTTGAGGCACGGCTAGCATGGCCGCGATGGTGAGGCGCGTCCTCCTGGCGTCGCCGCGCGGGTACTGCGCCGGCGTCGAGCGAGCGGTCGAGACCGTCGAGCTCGCGCTCGAGCACTTCGGCGCGCCGATCTACGTCCGGAAGCAGATCGTCCACAACGCGCACGTCGTCCGTGACCTCGAGGAGCGGGGCGCCGTCTTCGTGGACTCCGAGGAGGAGGCCCCGGAGGGATCCACGATCGTGTTCTCGGCGCACGGGGTCGCGCCGCGCGTGCACGAGCGTGCGGCAGCCCGGAGCCTGAACACGATCGACGCCACGTGCCCGCTCGTGACGAAGGTGCACGTCCAGGCCAGGCGGTACGCAGACGCCGGCTACACGGTCGTCCTCATCGGCCACGCCGGGCACGAAGAGGTCGAGGGCACGATGGGCGAGGCGCCGGAGTCGACGGTCCTCGTCGAGTCCGTCGAGGACGCGGAGCGGTTGGACTTCCCGGCCGCCGCGAAGGTGGCGTACATCACGCAGACGACGCTCTCGGTCGACGAGACCTCGGAGATCATCGGCGTTCTGCGGCGCCGGTTCCCGGACATCCACGCGCCGAAGAAAGAGGACATCTGCTACGCGACCTCCAACCGCCAGTGGGCGGTCAAGGAGCTGCTGCCGGAGATCGACCTCCTGCTCGTGATCGGGTCGCGGAACTCCTCGAACTCGAACCGTCTCGTCGAGACCGCCCGCGCCGGCGGCGTCGCCGCGCACCTGATCGACGACGAGAGCGAGATCGAGGACGCGTGGCTCGAGGGCGTCGAGAACGTCGGCGTCACCTCGGGCGCGTCGGCTCCGGAGAAGCTCGTCGAGCGCGTCTGCGACTGGTTCCGCGCGCGCGGCGTCGGCGAGATCGAGGCGTTCCGGATGGTCGAGGAGGACGTGCTCTTCCGTCTGCCGATCGAGCTTCGGCGCGAGCTGGCGCTCGCGGACGCGCAGGACTAGCCGAGCGCGAGCCCGAGACCGAGGGTCGCGGCCGACGCCGCGAGCGCGAGGGCGAGGAAGCGGACGTCGAGGAGGCCGCGAAAGAACGTCGCGCCCGCGATCGCGCTCGCCGCCGTCCCGGCGAGGAGGGCGCCGGTCGCGCCGGCGGCCCCTGCCGGCAGGACGAGCGCACGTGCCGTCACCGCGAAGACGAGCGCACCCGCCGCCGTCGTCGCCAGGCGCGCCTCGAGGCGCAGCTGGAGCGCACCCGCCCCGCCGACGGCGCCCGTCAGCGGCGCCAGCGGAATCGTCGCGAGCGCCGGCGCGAAGGCAGTCTCGGCGGGCTCGAAGTCGTGGCCGAACACCAACGGCAGGAGCGGGCCGACGACGACAGCGCCGAGGAGCCCGAGCACGGCCGCGATCCCGGCCGCCACCAGCACCTTGGTCAGCGCGGCGAGCACCGAGCCGAGATTGAGCCGGCCGATCCGGCGGCGCAGCACGGCCAGCGAGATCAGCGCGGACACCAGATAGGAGATCGCGTTGCCGGCGGTCATCCCGGCCGCCGCGAAGCGGTCCGCCAGCACCGCGCCGAGCAGCAGGTACGCGCCGATGCGGACGGCCACCACCGGCAGGTTGATCAGTGCGGCGGTCTTGTTGCCCTGCAGCGAGTAGAACGCGTACGTGCAGAGGTAGCTGATCGACAGTGGCAGTACGGCGAACGCGGCCACCACCAGCACCCCGCCGGTGGCCAGGGCCTGCGCGTTC
>Ga0081539_10004855_pt1 | contig 14377 bp, 12 predicted proteins | sample TabmetS4T2R2_FD_71023 | JGI IMG/M metagenome (GOLD analysis project Ga0081539, IMG submission 71023) | Tabebuia heterophylla rhizosphere microbial communities from the University of Puerto Rico - S4T2R2 | ecosystem: Host-associated > Plants > Roots > Rhizosphere ...
TGTCTCAAGTTCCAAGGCCATTGCCGGAAGATCTCACGAAGTGATCGATGCGGTACCATTCACACCGCTCGGTTGGACTGTCAAACTGACCGCCCCTTGCGGGGCCGGACGACCCGTCAACCGGGGCCTGGAAGCCCCAAAGCGACCCGTGGACGGTGGTTTCCGCGGGGCGTATCCTTCAATCAGCGGAGGTACCGTCAATGAGCGCCAGTATCCACGACAAGCTCAACCGGGTTCGCAAGCCGCGGGTGCACATCACCTACGACGTCGAGACCGAGGGCGCGGAGATCCAGAGAGAACTGCCATTCGTCGTCGGCATAATGGGCGATTTCTCCGGCGACCCCACGGCGCCGTTGCGACCGCTTGCCGACCGCAAGTTCACTCAGATCGACCGCGATAACTTCAACGACGTCATGGCGAGCATGACGCCCGGCCTGAAGATGAAGGTCGACAACAAGCTGGCGGACGACGGCACGCAGATGTCGGTCGACCTCAAGTTCAACGCGATCGAGGACTTCGAGCCGGCCCGCGTGGCCGCACAGGTTCCCGCCTTGGCCGCGCTGCTCGAGACTCGCGCCAAGCTGCGCGATCTGATGAGCAAGGTCGATCGCTCGGAAGAGCTCGAGAGCCTGTTGGAACAGGTGCTGAAGTCGGAAAGCGATCTCGCGGCGCTGTCAGGCGAACTCGGCATCAAGAAGGAGGGTTGATAGATGGCTGAGACCGCGCGCCAAGCAGAAGCTGCCGCGACAACCGAAGCGGCACCCGGCCTGCTCGACCAGATTCTTACGAACACCAAGCAGACCGAACCGGATCGCGCGCAAGACCTCGTCAAGAATCTTGTCGAGCAGGCGCTCGCCGGCACTGTCACGTTCGATCGCAACCTCAGCAAGACGTTCGACAAGGCGATCGCTGCAGTCGACGCCAAGCTGTCGGCACAGCTCAACGCGATCATGCATGATCCGAAGTTCCTGAAGCTCGAGGGAACCTGGCGCGGATTGCACTATCTGGTGCAGAATTCCGAGACCGGGACGGCGCTGAAGCTGCGCGTGCTGAACCTGCCAAAGCGCGAACTGCACCGAGACCTGACGCGCGCCATCGAATTCGATCAGAGCCAGCTGTTCAAGAAGATCTACGAGAACGAGTTCGGCACGCCGGGCGGCGAACCGTACGGTGCCTTGATCGGCGACTACGAATGGACGAACCATCCCGACGACATCGAGACGCTGAGACTGACGTCGAACGTCGCGGCTGGTGCCTTCGCGCCGTTCATCAGTGCCGCCAGCTCCAGCCTGATGGGATTCGAGAGCTGGACCGAGCTCACCAAGCCGCGTGACCTCGCCAAGATCTTCGACACGACCGAGTACATCAAGTGGCGCAGCTTCCGCGACAGCGAGGACTCGCGCTTCGTGTCGCTCGTCATGCCGCGCGTGCTGGCCCGCTTGCCGTACGGCAAGGAGACCAAGCCGATCGACGAGTTCAACTACGAAGAAGCGCCGCTTGACGCCAAGGGCAAGGCGAAGCCCATGGAGCACGACCACTTCTGCTGGTCGAACGCCGCTTACGTGATGGGCACCAAGCTCACCGACGCCTTCGCCAAGACCGGCTTCTGTACCGCCATCCGCGGCGCCGAAGGCGGTGGAAAAGTCGAAAACCTGCCGACATACATCTTCAAGTCCGACGACGGCGACACCGATCTCCAGTGCCCGACCGAGGTCGGCATCACCGATCGGCGCGAGTTCGAGCTTAGCAACCAGGGCTTCATGCCGCTCAGCCATTACAAGAACAACGACTATGCGGTGTTCTTCGGCGCTCAGACGACGCAGAAGCCCAAGAAGTACGATAGGCCGGAAGCCACCGCCAACGCCGCGATCTCGGCCAGGTTGCCCTACATCATGGCAACCGGGCGCTTCGCCCACTACCTGAAGGTCATGGCGCGCGACAAGATCGGCAGCTTCATGGAAGCAAGCAACGTCGAGGCCTGGCTTAACCGCTGGATCCAGAACTACGTCAACCCGAACGTGAACGCCGGCCAGGAAATGAAGGCTCGCTTCCCGTTGCGCGAGGCGAGGGTCGAGGTCAAGGAAATCCCGGGGAAGCCGGGTTCCTACAACGCCATCGCCTATCTGCGGCCTTGGCTGCAGATGGAAGAGCTCACCACCAGCATGCGCATGGTCGCGAGCATCCCGAAGAAGGTCTGACGGTCCGGTCTCTGGTGCAGCACGCGACAAGACGATGGTCGAGATCAGTGCAATCGACAGTCTCGAAGTCGCGGCGTCACCCACTCGATCGGAGGTCGCCAGCGACAGCGCCGTGCCGTTGCGCGACGTCGTCTTTGCGGGTCGTTTTTTCGGCGACCGCCACAGCGACGGCGCCGCGGCGCTGGCTACGTTCCTGCACGGCGGGCTCTCCTCCTGGGAAGGCTTGCGGACCTGGTTCGGCGAGCGCGGACTGGCCCGCGTTCTCGCCGGCGACCGGGAAGCGCTGCGCGCCGCACTAGACCGCGATATCGCCGACATCGATGCGGCGATCAGCCGTCAGCTCGACGCCGTCCTCCACGCGCCCCGGCTGGCCCAGTTCGAGGGCCGCTGGCGTGGCTTGGCGTGGCTGATTTCGGGTATCGAACCGGGCCGCCGCGTCAAGGTCCGAGTGTTGCCGGTGCGCTGGCCCGAACTCTGCCGCGACCTCGAACGCGCTCTCGAATTCGACCAGAGCCTTACCTTCAAGCGGATCTACGAGGAAGAGTTCGGCATGCCCGGCGGCGAGCCCTATGGGCTGATGGTGATCGACCATCCGCTGCGCCATCGCACTGCCCCGGATGCCACGACGGACGATGTCGGCGCGGTTGGCCGGCTGTCGGCCGTCGCGGCAGCTGCCTTCATGCCGGTCGTTCTTTCGCTGCACCCGACGGTGCTCGATGTCGCCAAGTTCAGCGATCTGGACGGCGTGCGCGACGTCATCGCCCCCTTGCGCGACACCGAGCATATCCGCTGGCGGTCGCTCGCCGGCCGTCCCGACATGCGCTTCTTGGCGGTTGCCTTGCCGCGCCTGCTAGCGCGCCGCCCGTGGTCGGACGACCCCAGCCGCGTCGACGGATTCCGCTATCGGGAGTATGCGCCCGACAGCGACAGCCGCGTCTGGATGAGCGCCGGCTATGCCTTTGCCGCCTGCGCGGTACGGGCCTTCGCCGAGAACGGCTGGCCAGCCGATGTGCGCGGCGTGGAAACCGACCGTGTCGGCGGCGGGCTGGTCACTGATCTCCCGCCCGAGCCTTTTGACAGCGGGCCACCTTTCGCATGGCCGCGCACGGCCATCGAGTACAAGTTCAGCAGCCGGCAGGAGCAGGCCCTCGTCGATGTCGGCCTCATGCCCTTGACCTGCCTGCCATTCGGCCCCGACATGATGTTCGGCGCGGTGCGCAGCATGCAAGCCCCGGCAAGCTACACCGGTGCTACGGCGGCCGCGGCGGAAGCCAATGCGCGACTGTCAGCGCAAATCAACTCCATGCTCTGCGCCTCCCGTTTCGCCCACCTGCTGAAGGTGATGGGCCGCGACATGGTGGGTTCCTTCCGAACGAGCGATGAGATCGAGCGACAGCTCAACCGCTGGCTTCAGGAGTACGTCAACACCAACATCGACAATACGACCGCGTCGCGCGCCCGCTATCCCCTGCTCGAAGGGGAGGTGCAGGTGCGCGAGCGTCCGGGCAAGCCGGGCAGCTTCGGCTGCGTCATGCGCCTGCGGCCTCACTACCAGCTCGACGACATTTCGACGACGTTTCATCTCGTGACTGAAATCACCGCGCCCGGGCAGCGCTGACAGGAAGCGCGACGGAACAAGCCGAATTCCTGTTGCAACTCAAGCGTCGGCCGCGTTGGATCGAACTTCCGTGGGAGAGCAGAATGTCAGACTCCGCGTCAAATCCTGTGACACCGAGCGACGCTGGCAGGCTGTTCCGCGAAGGCAAGCTTGGCGACGCGGTGACCGCGGCGAATGCGGCCGTGCGCAAGACGCCCGCCAATATCGGTGCCCGCATCCTTCTTGCCGAGCTGCTTCTCTTTTCCGGCAACGTCGAGCGGGCGGATCTGGTGCTCGACGCTTGCGCCGACATCGACGCGACGGCCGCGCTCGCGGTGGCCGAATTCCGCCAGCTTCTGCGCGGCGAGATTGCACGGCGCCAACTGTTCAGCGAAGGACGGGTGCCGGAGTTCCTCGGCGAACCGACGACGGCCCAGCGCCTGGCGCTCGCCGCCCTGGTAGCGTTGCGCGACGGCAAAGCGGCGGAAGCGGGCAAGCTCGTCGAGCAGGCTGAGGAGGCCAGGATCCATCCAACTGGCACCAGCCCTGACGGTCCGTTCGACGACATGCGCGACGGCGACGACGTATTGTCGACCTGCTTTGAGGTCATCACGACGACCGGAAAGTACTTCTGGATACCGCCGGAACGTGTCGCAAGCATGGAATTGCATCCGATGAAGCGGCCGCGAGATCTGTTCTGGCGGCGCGCGAGCATGAGCGTGAGCGACGGGCCGGACGGCGACGTTTACCTGCCGACGATCTATCCGCCGTTCCCGGAAGGGGCGGCGCAGCCCAGTGATGCCTTGCGACTTGGGCGCGCCACCGACTGGATTCAGATCGGCGACAGCGGACCCATGCGCGGCGTCGGTGCGGTAACGCTCGTGGTGGGCGAAGAGCCGAAGACGTGGCTGGAGATGGCCTCTCTCACGTTCCGGTCGGCGGCATGAGCGACATCCGCAGCCGCCTTGGCATAGAGCCTTCCCGGCGCGACTCGCCGCGCCGCGCTCAGCTGCCCCTGCTCGATCGGTTGATCGATGCCGACCCCGACCAGAAGGATGCGGAAAAGCCGATCACCGCCGCGGCTGCGCTGCAGACGCTGCGCGAAAGCGTTTGCAAGGACCTTGAGGAGCTGCTGAACACGCGTCGACGCTGGCGCTCGTGGGACCCCGGTTACAACGAGCTGAACCAGTCGCTCGCCGGCTACGGATTGCCCGATTTCGCGACGGGCATGCTGAGCGACCCACGCCGGCGCGATGAGCTGCGCCGCCTCATCGAGACCTGCATACGTCGCTTCGAACCGCGCATTGCCAGCCTCACCGTGACGCTGCTCGAGAACGCGGACAAGCTCAGCCCGACGCTGCGGCTGCGCGTCGAAGCCCTGCTGAAGGCAGACCCGGCCCCCGAACCCATCGCCTTCGACACGCTGGTCGAGCTCGACACCAAGAACGTGACCGTATCGGCGAGAGAGGCATAAAGGTGTCGGACGACCTGCTCCCCTACTACAATCGCGAACTCGAGGCGCTGCGCGGACTGGCAAGCGAGTTCGCCGAGCGTCATCCCAAGATCGCCGGTCGGCTGCGACTGTCCAAGGACGCGGTCGACGATCCGCATGTCGCCCGGTTGCTTGAGGGCGCCGCCTTCCTCGGTGCGCGCGTGCAGCACCGGCTCGACGACGAATTTCCCGAGCTGACGGATGCCCTGCTGTCGGTGCTCTATCCGCACTACCTGGCGCCCCTCCCGTCAGTCGCGATCGTGAGGTTCGACGCCAATCCCGGACTCAACGGACCGGGACGGCTGCCCTCGGGCCTCGCCATAGAGGCCGAGCCGGTGGCCGGCGAGAAGTGCCTGTTCCGCACGGCATTTCCGTTGACGCTGTGGCCGATCGAAATCGATTCGGTAAAGCTCTCGGGCATGCCGCTGCCGGCGCCGGCAAACCCCGCCGCCGCACGCGCCGTGGCGTGTCTTCGCATCAGCCTGCGCTGCGTCGATCCACAGATGACCTTCACGCAGCTGGGCGTCGAGCGGCTGCGCTTCTTTCTTGCCGGCGACCAGGGCGTACCGTTGCTCGAACTGCTGCTCGCACACACGATCTCGGTGGCGCTGGCTGACGAGCAAAACGATGCCAAGCCGGTGATCTTGCCGCCGGACGCGCTGCACGCGGTAGGTTTTGCACCTGAAGAAGCGCTGTTCCCGTGGCCCACCCGCTCGTTTTCGGGCTTTCGACTGTTGAGTGAGTACTTCACCGCGCGGGAGAAATTCCTGTTCGTCGACTTCTGCCGGCTGGATGCCAAGACTTTGGCGTCGGCCGGCAACCGCATGGAGATTTTCGTCTATCTCGACCGGATGGTGCCCGATCTCGAGCGCTCGTTGCAGGTCAGCAACATGGCGCTGGGCTGCACGCCAATCGTCAATCTGTTCGAGCAGCGTTGCGAGCCGATCGCACTCGACCATACCCGCATCGAGTATCGCATCGAGCCCGATGCACGCCGTCCCGGGAGCCTCGAGATCTGGTCCGTCGAGCGCGTCCGCGAAAGCCTGCCTGGCGGTGAATTTCGGCCGTGGAGCCCATTCCATCGCATGACGCACGCTGACGCGCCGGACGTCTCGGACCAGAAGATCGGCGGCTTTTACGGAGTCGCGCGTCGTTCCATCATCGGGGGCATCGGCGGCACGGACGTGTTCCTGCTTCCGCATGACGCGCAGTTCGACCCGCAGCACGAGGGCGGCGCCGTGCTGTCGGTAGATACGCTTTGCTGCAATCGTGACTTGCCGGCCTCGCTGCCGTTTGGTGGCGGGCGGCCCTCGCTGAGGCTCGTCGAAGGAGCGGCAGCGGTCACCGGCCTCATCTGCCTCACCGCCCCGACACCGACGATCCGGTTGCCGCTTCGCGAACGCGGTGCCTGGCGGCTCATCTCGCATCTCTCGCTTGGACATCTCAGTGTCGTCGGCGGCGAGGCCGCGGCCGAGGCATTGCGCGAAGTGCTGCGTCTCTACGACGGGCGCGACTCGGCCGAATCTCGAACGGCGATCCAGGCTCTGCTCAATGCAACGTCTCAGTTCGGCACGGCGCGCATTCCCGGTTTGAGCGGGCCTGGCGCGCGCCGCGGCGGATTCTGCAGAGGGCTCGATGTCACCCTGACCTTCGACGAACAGCTGTGGTCGACCAGCGGTCTCTACGTCTTGGCATCGGTGCTCGACCGGTTTCTGGCTCTGCACGCCACGGTCAATTCCTTCGTGCGCACGCGCGCTGTGTTGCGCGGACGACCCGAGCCGGTCGCTACCTGGCCGCCGCGCGCCGGCAGCCAGGTGCTGTTATGAACACCGGCGGATCGTTTCGGCCGCGCTCGGCCGCGGTGGAACGGCTGCGTGCCGAGCCGCGTCAGTTCACTTTCGACGCCGTTGTCAGGGTGCTGGCCTTCCTCCTTCGCCGCGCCGACTCCGCGGAAGCATTGCGTTTTACCGCCGTCGCCGGATCGTCGTTTCTTGGCGCCGAAGTGACCGACGTGAAGCTCGAAGGAAGCGCGGGCCGGCCTCAAGTCACGGAGGGGCTGATTGCCCTGACCGGGCCTGTCGGCGTCATGCCGCGGCAATATTCCGATAACGTTCTGGCAGATCAGCGTTCGCGTTCCTATTCGCTCACCGACTTCTTCGATGTGGTTGCGCACCGCATGGTCGCGGCCTTCGCCACGGCGGGCACCAAATATCGGCCGCATCGTGCCGCCGATGTCGGCGCCCTCGCCAGCGGCCGGCAGAAGGGCGATCAGATCGCAGATGTGTTGCTGGGGCTGACCGGCTATGGCACGCCCCGGCTCGCCGACCGGCTGCTCGCGGGAGCGCCCGCGTTGCGCCACTATGCCGGCTTCTTCTCCGCCCATCCGCGCTCGGCCGACCGCCTGGAAGCCTTGGTCTCGGACTGGCTGGGACGGCCGGTCAAGGTCGAGCAGTTCGCAGGCGCTTGGCTCCTCGTGCCCGCCGATCAACGCACGCGCCTGCCGGTCGGCATCTCGCCCGGTAGCTTCTGCGGCCTGAGCGTCGACGCGGTGGCGGGCGTGCGGGCCTGGGACCAGCAGGCGCGCATCGTGCTGAAGATCGGACCGTTGGACCTCCCCTACTTCCAACGGCTCCTGCCCCACAGCCGCCTGCTGCGCGAACTCGCGTCGCTCGTGCGCACGTTTGTGGGCTTCGAGGTGGGATTTGCGGTCAATCCAATCCTGGCTCGTGACGCCGTGCCACCACTCGCGCTGCCGCGGCCGGAGGAAGTCGCAGCAAAGGGTGCTGGCCCGCTGTTGGGATGGAACACGTGGCTGCCGACGTCGCCGATCACGCCGCGTACGGCCGACGCCAGCGAGCCGCTGTTCGAAGGCGACATTGTCGAGGGTCTCGCATGACGGCTGCTTGGAGTATCGGGTACGTCGCCGACGTTCCCTATCTTGAGGGCTTCTATGTCCAGCAGTCGCCCGCACGAATGGTCTTGTCCTGCTTGCTGGGCAGGGTCGTAGCCGACGTGCCTGCGCCCACCGACGAGGCGTGCTATCTGGAGCTTGGCTGCGGGGTGGGGATCGGCGCTCTGTTGACCGCCGCCTCGAACCCGGGATGGAAGGTGGTCGCGATCGACTACAATCCGGCGCACATAGCTACCGGTGTCGCCCTGGCCCGAGCAGCTGGTCTCGACAACATCGAGTTTCTCGAAGCCGACGTCGCGCAACTCGCCGGGAGCAGCCAATCTGCCGCAATCCCTACCGTCGACTTCGTCACCCTGCACGGGCTCTGGTCATGGGTCAGCAGCGAGGTACGCGCCGGCATCGTGCAGCTGATCGCGGCCAAGACCCGCCCAGGTGCCATTGTCCATATCAGCTACAATTCGCTTCCCGGCTGGCAGGGTGTCATCGGGCTGCAGCGACTGATCTACGAGAGTGGCATGCGCTCGCCGGGCCGCAGCGACAAGCGGGTCGAAGCCGGGATGGAGCTGGCACGCGAACTGAAGGCGCTCGGAGCCCATTACCTCGTGGAAAGCAATGTCGCGCGCGAAGTCCTAGACAAGGTCGAGAACGTCCCGAGGGAGTACCTCACCCACGAGTATATGAATGCCCATTGGGCACCCACCTTCCATGCCGATGTCGCTCGTACCTTGGCCGACGCCAAGCTGGACTGGGTCGGCTCTGCCAATCCATTGGAGAACTTTCCCGACCTGATGCTGACGCCGGAGCAGCGCAAGGTGATGGACCGATACGGCGATCCCATCATGCACGAGCTGATCAAAGATATGTGCCTGCAGCGGGGGTTACGCCACGACATTTACGTACGGGGTGCCCGCCGCCTGACCGTCGAGCAGCGCGAAGCTGCCCTCGGCCGCGTGACGCTCATTCCCGTCGTGGCCCCCGACGAGCTGAGGACGACGCTGGACGTCCCCGCCGGCAAGGCGGAGATGAGCGACTCGCTCAAGAAATTGATGGCTTCGGCCCTGTCCGGTCCGGCCACGGTCGGCGACTTGCTGGCCCGCGAGCCTGGGCACAGCAGCGCGGCCGAGCTGGCTAGCGTGATGGTCGGCAGCCATCAATGCCAACCGGCCATGTGGCCGGACTTCGAGCAGCCGCAGGCCGCGCACCGGCTGAACCGAGTACTGGCGGGACGCATCACCTCCGTGGTCGACGGACGGGGCTCGGCACTCGCCTGCGCGCGCCTTGGTACCGGCTTCAACGTACCCACCGTCCTGCAATTCATCGCCGGCCGGCTGCTGAACGGGGAGGGCGAAAAGGACGTCGATGCCTGGATGGCGGCCATCGGTGCCGACATTCGCCCGGACAAGCTCGACACTGTGCGGAAAGTCATACACACCGCGCTGGAACAGAGAGTACCTCTGCTACGGCAGCTGCAAATCGTTCCCGGCTAAATGAGGCGGCTATCGGGCAGGCCGACACGATGCGCGAATCGCCCGATCCGTCCTCGAGGAGGCGGCGGTGAATTCGAATCAAGGCATCTTCAATCGAATGTCGGGGGGCATCGATGGCTAACGTCCAAAATCGAGCGGGACACCGAGCATTGCTTTCGCTCACCAGCCCGGCCGGGGAAGATCTGATCGCCGTTCGCCTCGTTGCGCACGAGAAGATCAGCGAGATGTTCCGCTTCGAGATCGAAGCGATGTCGAGCGAGCTGATCAAACCGCTGTCAATGCTGAACATGACCGCGTGCGTGGAGATCAACCACGCCGACCAGCCGACGCGCTACTTCAACGGCATCATCACCGAATTCGGGCCAGCCGGCCGAAGCGCATTGCAACAGCGATACCAGTTGGTCATCCGACCGAAGTTGTTGCAACTCGACTTGCGCAGCGACTGCCGCATGTACTTCAACAAGAATGTCAAAGACATCATCAGCGGTATCCTCGGGGATGCCGGAATAGTCGACTTCGAATTCAGGGTCAGCGATCCAGGGCCGGTGCGCAAGCAGACGGCGCAATACAATGAAACCAATCTTCACTTCATCACGCGCCTGATGGAGGGCGAGGGTTGGTTCTATTTTTTCGAGCACTCGGCGGATAAGCACAACCTCGTGATCGCTGACGCCAACAACGGCTTCACGTCGACCGACACCGAGCTTCGTCCCGGCACCGGCGTCACCAACGACGTCCTGACCGATCTTCACAAGCCCGACATCATCACGCACGGCAAGATCGGGCTGCGCGACTACGATCACGAAATGCCGCCGAAGGATCTCAAGGTCAACGAGAATACGGTGCTGGCGCACGCCGGAGCGGCTCTCCGGGAGGTGTTTCACTGGCCGGCCCTGACCTACGAGGTCAGCCACGCAAAGAAGCGAGCCAAGTGGCGCATGGAAGCTGACGAAGCGGCGGTCTCGCTGGTCGCCGTGTCGGGCACCAATACGGACCTCTTCCCCGGCGCCAGGTTCAAGCTCAAGAGCGAGGAAGGCACCGAAGCCGGCCCCGAAGGAGGGGCACTGCCGGGGGCTGACGAGCAGTACGTGGTCTGCGAGATCAACCATATTGCCGTCGACGAATCGCGCGTCCCCGACAGCGGCAGCATCGACTACTCCAATACGATGACCGCGTTTCCCAACAGGGTTCCCTGGCGTCAACCGATGGTGACGGCGCGTCCGCGCATGGAGGGCTTGCACACCGCCGTGGTCCTGGCACCGAGCGGCGAGGAGATCCACACCGACAAGTACGGCCGCATCAAGGTCCGTTTCTTCTGGGATCATCGCGCGGAGACCACGGCGGACAACGGTGAGTGGGTGCGCGTAGTGCAGCCATGGGCCGGCAAGGGGTGGGGCGGCTTGTTCATTCCGCGCGTGGATACCGAGGTCGCTGTCGCCTTCATGGATGGCGATGTCGATCGCCCGGTGGTCGTGGGCGGGCTCTACAACGGACAGGATGACCCGATCTATCCGTTGCCTGGCCAGAAGACCAAGCTCGGCTTCAAGTCACGGTCGACGTTGAGGGGCGGCACTGCCGACTTCAACGAATTCACTTTCGACGACGCCAAGGGCCACGAGCTGATCCTGATGCATGCGCAAAAGGATCTGACGACCGAGGTCGAGAACAACCAGCTGCTGGATGTCGGCCACGACCGCACCGTCAAGGTCAAGAACAACGAAACAGTGACCATCAAGGAGGGCGACCAGTCGAACACCGTCGAGAAGGGCAACCAGACGACGGACATCAAAATGGGCGACCAGACGAACACGGTCGACATGGGCAACCAGACCAACGAAGTGAAGATGGGCAACATCAGCGTCAAGGCAGGCCTGGGGTCGATCACCATGGAGGCCATGCAGTCGATCACGCTCAAGGTCGGCCAGAGCCAAGTGAAGATCGACCAGATGGGTGTCACCGTGTCCGGCATGATGATCAAGATCGAAGGGCAAATTCAGACTGAGGTGAAGGGCCTGATGACGCAGGTGAACGGCGATGCCATGCTGACGCTCAAGGGCGGCATCACCATGATCAACTGAGGCCATGCTGCCATGTCCACTCCGACGATCCCGGCCAAGCCGCCGGCAAGCAAGTTCACCGCCGATCTCGTGCGCGTGCTGCCGCACCTCCAACTCGACGCCAACGACATCGCAAAGCTTGGCGACTGCAGGCATGCCTCCGAGGCCCTCGATCGCCTCGAGCAGGCCGGGCTCCTGGAGCACGCGGCCCGGCTTGTGGCGCACGCGCTGCCGCCGCGCGAGGCGGTCTGGTGGGCCTGTGCCTGCTCGCGCCACACCGCGAGTTCGAGCACCAACCACGAGGCGGAGGCCGCCGTGCGTGCCGCGGCCGAGGAATGGGTGCGCCGCCAGACCGACGAACTGCGACGCGCCGCCATGAAGGAAGCCGAGAAAACCGGCTTCGACAGTCCGGAGGCCTGGGCCGCGGTCGCCGCATTCTGGAGCGGCGATTCCATGTCGCCGCCCGAAGCGCCGAAGGTGCCGCCACAGCCTCACTTCCCCGGCCTCGCAGTCGCGGGGTCCGTCGCCTTGGCAGCGGTACGTGGCAAGGCGGTCCGACGCGAAGTGCGGCTCAAACGGTTTCTGACCTCTGCCCGCGATATCGCCGGCGGCGGCGCGGGCCGCCTCGACGCGGAGACCGACTGACGGACAGCACCGTCGTGACGGGCTGTCCGGCGGTGCTTATCGGCTGAGGTCGTCCGCCTTGAGCTTGGCGCCCACTGCCTCCGCCTGGCCCTCGGCGGGTTCATCCACGGCAAAGGCCGCAGCGGTGACCGCTTGGCTAACCGTGGTTTCGCCGTCGGCAAAGGCTTCGGCGTCGCCATCGGTCCGAGCGACGACTGCTGTCGCACCGCCAGCCCCATCGAATTCGATGGTGATGACCGTGACATTATCCGCGACCTGCGCTTCCAGTGCCGCCATGACCAGCCGCTCGGCGGCGTCTGCCCCGCCGTCGGCGAGCAGCGCTGCGAGCTTCTCATCGGACAACGTCTTGGAAAGCCCGTCGCTGCACAGCAACAGACGATCGCCCAGCATCAGCTGACCCGTCCGCTTGTCGAGATCGAGGCCGTCGGTATCGGCACCGACGGCGCGTGTGATGATGTTGGCCTGTGGGTGGTGGGCGGCTTCGCTTTCGCTGATGGCGCCGCTTTCGACCATCTCCTGCACGAGGCTGTGGTCACGGGTGATCTTGGTCAGCGTGTTGGCGCGCAACAGATACGCCGGAGAGTCGCCGGCCCAGAGGCAAGCGAAATAGTCGTCGCGCGCCAGGATCACGACGGCCGTGGTCGCCATCACGATGTCGTCCCCGCGGCGCGCGGCAGCCTCGCGCAGATGCGTATGCGCCGTCTCGAGCCGCGTGCGAACTTCATGCAACATGTCGGATGCCGACAAGCCGGGCTCGATCCCGCCCAGCATGCCGACGACCTCCGCCGACGCAACTTCGCCCGCTTCATGGCCCCCGGCGCCGTCAGCGACCGCCCATAGCCCCAGGTCAGGCCGATTCAAATAGGCGTCCTCATTGTGTCGTCCCCGCGTGCCGCAGTGAGTGGCCGCGTGGGAGCGGAAGCTGCCATGCTGAGCGATATTCTGGCCGATGCTGTTGTCGGTCATCACGACGGCTCCGCTTGGGTGGTGGCCGCCACAGCGGGCGGCGCCTGGCTCCATCCATCGTCGATCAGGACGGCAAACTGGTCACCCTCGGGCAGGGCTTCTGCGGTCTCGATGCGAGCCGCGACGCGCGGCCCGCCTTCGGTCCACCATGCCGCTTGCCCGACCGCCAGATCGGGTAATGGGCCAGTCGCGTCCCCAGGGATGAAAGCGCCCACTATGCGCTCCATCAGTCGGTCCGGTGGCAGGTCCTGGTCAAGAGCATCGCGTCCCGCTGCCTCTGCCGCCTCCAGGAAGGACAACATCGCGCCGGCATGCGGCACCCAGTCTTCCTGGGCCGTAGCCGCAATCGTCAGAGGAAAATAGCGGCCGGCCTTGTCGACACTTGGCATCCAAAGTCCCAGCACACCGTTTGAGCCGCACAATCCGCAAGGTAACACGAAACGCCAGACCGGTGCTTCAAGCCATGCTTCCCGCCATTCATCCTGGCTGCGACGCTGAGTTTCGGACAGGCCGCGCTGCCACCAGGCGTCCCAGGCATCGACGAAGTCGCGCGGCAGATTCTGGCGCACGAAATCGCCGCGCGCCGGCAGCTTGCCGTAAAGGCCTACACGCGCATCGGATGGCAGCGCCGGCATCGTCAGCCGCGGACCGCAGGGCAACGAAATTCCTGGAGGACGCCCGGCGCGAAGGGATTGATGACCGAGCCAGCACGCAGCTCGAAACTCGCGCTGCGCTCGCCGAGCGAGAAGCTAAGCGTATAGCGCTCTGGCGAACCTGCCTGCTGCAAGGTGCCGCGCGAGAACAGGCGGAACATCGCCCAGGGCCCGGTCTCGGATATGACTCCGGTGCCACCCATCGGCGGCGGATCGAACACCAGTCGCACATTCTGCATGTGGTTCGGACCTGGCCACGTGATTTGCGTCGATCGTGTCGGCCCGTGAGCGTAAACGATGGGCGTGCCGTCGAACTCCAGGCTGACCTGTGAAGATCCAGCGTCGGGCTGTGTAGGCATGATATCGAAGCG
>Ga0081539_10004856_pt1 | contig 14374 bp, 8 predicted proteins | sample TabmetS4T2R2_FD_71023 | JGI IMG/M metagenome (GOLD analysis project Ga0081539, IMG submission 71023) | Tabebuia heterophylla rhizosphere microbial communities from the University of Puerto Rico - S4T2R2 | ecosystem: Host-associated > Plants > Roots > Rhizosphere ...
TGGGCGAGGCGCTCGCGCAGCCCGACGGCGTCGATCACGGTGTCGACCCAGCTCCGGTCTGGCTTGCGGCCGGCGATGGCCAGGGGCAGCTCGACGTTCTCGGCCGCGGTCAGGGTCGGGAGCAGGTTGAAGGCCTGGAACACGAAGCCGACCTTGTCCCGGCGGAGCAGGGTGAGCTGCTTCTCGTTCAGCTTGTTGAGCTCGACGTCGTCGATGAAGATCTGCCCCGACGTGATCCGGTCCAGCCCGGCCAGGCAGTGCATCAGGGTGGACTTGCCCGAGCCCGACGGGCCCATGATGGCCGTGAACCGGCCGGTCGGGAACTCGACCGACACGTTGTCGAGCGCACGAACCTCGGTCTGGCCCTGCCCGAAGACCTTGGTCACCTGGACGGCCCGGGCGGCCAGTGTCTCGGTGGCGTCGCCGGGCGCGGTGGCAGCTGCCATGGGTTCGACTCCCTCTCTCGTCCTCTTGCTTGCTCTCGTAGGCGAGCCTAACGCGCCACCGCAACCTTTTTCGTCGGCCACCGCGCCGATTCCCCGCTCCATCGATCGGAGGATGCTGGCATCATCCGGTGCATGCATACGGCAGGGATCGACCTTGGCGGGACCAAGGTCCAGGGTGTGATCGTCGACGGCGACGGGTCCCGGCTCGGCGAGGCCAGGGGCAAGACCCCGGTCGACGGTGGGCCGCCGGCGGTCGTGGCCGAGATCACCGCCGTGGTCAGGGCGGCGGCCAAGGACGCCAAGGTGGCCGTGTCCAAGCTGGCCGGGGTCGGGATCGGCTCGCCGGGGCGGATCGACCCGGACACCGGCGACCTGTTCGGCGCGGCCAACCTGCCCGGGTTCCGCGACCCGGTGCCGCTGGGGTCGATGGTCGCCACCGCCCTCAGGGCCAAGCAGGTCAAGGTTGGCAACGACGTGGTCGTGGCCACCCTGGCCGAGCACCGGCTGGGCGCCGGCCGGGGCTTCGACGACCTGCTGTGCGTGTTCGCCGGGTCGGGGGTGGGCGGCGCCCTGGTCCTCGGGGGGGAGCTGCACGGCGGGGCGCATGGGGCCGCCGGCGAGATCGGCCACATGGTGGTCGTCGAGGGCGGCGAGGTGTGCCCGTGCGGCCGCCGGGGCTGCATGGAGGCCTACGCCGGCCGGGTCGCCCTGGAGCGCGCCGCCCGGGTGGCCGCGGCCGCCGGCCGCCCGACCGAGCTGCTGGCCATCCAGGAGCGCCAGGCGCGGCCCCGGATGAGCAGCGGGGTCTGGAAGGCCGCCCTGGACGCCGGCGACCCCCTTGCCCACGAGCTGATCGAACGGGCCGTGCAGGCCCTGGGGGCGGCCATCGCCTCGGCCGTCAACCTGGTCGACGTCCAGGCCGTGCTGATCGGCGGCGGCATGGGCGACAAGCTGGGCGAGCCGTTCGTCCGCCGGATCGAGACGGCGATGATCCCCCACCTGTTCCTGCCGCCCTCCCAGCTCGATGTCCGCCTCGGCGCGCTCGGCGACTACGCGGGGGCCATGGGCGCCGCCCTGCTGCTGGACGAAGGGCTTGGGGGCTAGGCGGGGGCGATCCGGTAGACATCGCCGCCGAGGGAGAGGGCGTACAGCTCCCCGTCGGCGTCGGTCCCGAACGAGCTCAGGCTCGGGACCTCGAGGCCGAGGTCGCGCTGCTCGGCCACCTTGCCGCCGGGAGCCCGGGCCGCACGGACCCAGCCCTCGCAGTAGTCGCCATAGAGGTAGGTGCCCTGGAGCCCGGGGATGCGGCGGCCGCGGTAGACGAACCCGCCGATGACCGTGCAGCCGTCGCCGCGGCCGTACTCGATCACCGGGTCGACGGCGCCGTCGGGCCGGTCGCCGCCATTGAACGGGTGGCGGCCCTCGCGCCGGTTCCAGCCGTAGTTGCGGCCGCCCTCGCCGGCCGGCTCGTAGTCGACCTCCTCGAAGGAGTTCTGCCCGACGTCGCCGATCCACAGGTCGCCGGTGGCGGCGTCGAACGAGAACCGCCAGGGGTTGCGCAGCCCATAGTCCCAGATCTCGGGGCGGGCGCCGTCGCGGCCCACGAACGGGTTGTCGGACGGGACCCCGTAGGGTCGGCCGCCGGAGGGCCGGGGGGCGATCCGGAGGATCTTGCCGAACAGGGTGCCGAGCGACTGGCCGTTGCCCAGCGGGTCGCCGCCGCTGCCCCCGTCCCCGAAGGCGACGTAGAGCCGGCGGTCGGGCCCGAACGCGAGTTGGCCGCCGTTGTGGTTGGCGAACGGGTCCTCGAAGTGGAGGATCGACCGCTCGGAGGCGGGGTCGGCCCGCTGGCCCCGCATGGTCAGCTCCGAGACCTGGTGGTCGCCGTTGCGGTCGGTGTACGCGACGTACAGGTAGCGCCCGTCGGGCGAGAACGCCAACCCCAGCATCCCCTGCTCGCCGCCGGCCGTCACCTTGGAGGAGATGTCCACCACCGGGGTCGGGTCGAGCTGGCCGCCCCGGACCGCCCGCACCCGGCCCACCTGCTCGACCAGGTAGAGGGTCTTCTCCCCCGGCCGGGTGGCCATGGCCACCGGCTGCTGCAGCTGGGCCACCCGGACCAGCCGCACCCGGGCCGCCCGGAACTGCCCGCTGGAGGCGGTCCTGGCCTCCGCCGTGGTCGGGGGCGCCTCGGTGGTCGAGGGGGCCTCGGTGGCCGCCGGGGCCGACGTCGACGGAGCCGCCTGCTGGCCGTCGCCGTTCCCGGAGCAGGCGGCCACGAGCGCGAGGACGAGCAGCACGACAGCACCACGAAGCAGCAGGATCGGTCGCATGCCCGCCATTCTCCCCGCCCCACCCGAACTTTGCTCGAAGGGCCTCTGGTCTCGGCGGCCTCACCGGTCCCGGGGGCCTGTGGACAACCCAGTCCCCGTTCCTCCGGCTGGGCTACCCTCCCGGTAGGGGCCCCGGAAGCGGACGGGCGCGGGTGCGGCACGCCCCGCCGGGACCTCGGGTCAGCGGCGGCGGGTGGGGACGGCGACGCCCATGTGGATGAGGAGGCGCTGGACGCGGCGGTCGAGGGCGTCGCGGATGCAGCGGACGGCCTCGGGGTCCTTGCCGCGGGGGTCGTCGATGCACCAGTCCTCGCTGGGGCGGTCGCCGGCCAGGGCGTGCTCGTCATAGCCCATGACGACCAGCAGGTCGGCGGTACCGAGCAGGGCCGGTGACGGCCGCCGGGTGGCCACCAGGCCCAGGTCAACTCCCAGCTCGGCCAGGGCGGCGGCGACCGCCGGGCCGGGATCGACGGTGGCCGGGCTGGCCGAGACGGTCCGGACCCGGCCCTTGGAACGGTGGGCGAGGAGGGCCGCGGCCACCTGGCTGGTGGCGTCGTCGGCGACCCCCAGGAAGACCACGGTCCGGGCCGGGTGGGCCTGCGGCCGCCCGTTCCCGGCGCCGGGAACGGCCACCAGCCGCGGTGGGGTGCCCGCACGCTCCCTGGCCGCCGCCGCCTCCGACCCGCTCGCGCTCATCTCCACCACCGCCCAGCCACCGGCATGTACCTAGAAGACGCCACAGCAGGCATTCAGGTTCCATGCGTATCGGCGCAGATGCTGTCAATTCGGTGACACCGGACCTGTCGTGAAGTTGTCGGCTGTCGGTGCTGGCTGCTGTAGTGGCCCGATGCGACACTTCACCGTCGAAGAGCGGCGAGCCCGGCTCGGCGTGCGCCATCACCTGGCCGCGGCGGCCAGGACCGGCGTGGTGGAGGCGGCCCGCGACCTGGCCGGCCTCCACGGCACCGACCCGGCGAGCGTCTACCTGGCCGCCCGAGCCCGGATGGCCGACCCCCGGGCCGAGGCCGTCGAGCAGGCCCTGTACGACGACCGGGCCCTGGTCCGGATCCTCGGCATGCGCCGGACCATGTTCGTCCTGCCGGTTGAGCTGATGCCGGTGGTCCAGGCCGCCTGCACCGACGCCATCGCCGTCCAGCAGCGGCGCCTGCTGGTCGACATGGTCGGCAAGGCCGGCCTGGCCGACGACCCTCCCGCCTGGATCGAGGAGGTGGAGGAGGCCGCGGTCAAGGCCCTGGCCGCCAGGGGCGGGGCCACCGCCGCCGAGCTGTCCAGGGACGACCCCCGCCTGGCCCTCAAGATGGTGGTGGCCGCGGGCAAGGCGTACGAGGGCCGCCAGAGCGTGGTCACCCGCGTCCTGCTCCTGCTGGCCGCCGAGGGCCGGGTCGTCCGCGGCCGCCCCCGCGGCACCTGGGTCAGCGGGCAGTACCGCTGGTCGGTGATCGAGGACTGGCTGCCCGGCGGCGTGCCCCGGTTGTCCCGCGAGGACGCCCAGACCGAGCTGGTCCGGCGCTGGCTGGCCGCCTTCGGCCCGGCCATCCTGGCCGACGTCAAGTGGTGGACCGGCCTGCCCATGGGCCAGGTCCGCCGGGCCGCGGCCGCCGCCGGCACGGTCGAGGTCGACCTGGACGGCACCCCCGGCCTGGCCCTGGCCGCCGACCTCGACCCGGTCCCGGCCCCCGAGCCCTGGGCGGCCCTCCTGCCCGCCCTCGACCCCACGACCATGGGCTGGTCGGCCCGCGACTTCTACCTCGGGCCCCACCGCCCGGCCCTGTTCGACACCAACGGCAACGCCGGCCCCACCATCTGGTGGGACGGCCGCGTCGTCGGCGGCTGGGCCCAGCGCAAGACCGGGGAGGTCGCCCTCCGGCTCCTCGAGGACGTCGGCGCCGACGCCACCACCGCCATCGACGCCGAAGCCGCCCGCCTCTCCGCCTGGCTCGGCCCCCTCCGGGTCACCCCCCGCTTCCGCACCCCCCTGGAACGCGAGCTGGTCGCCTGAGCGAGCTGCGGCCGGCGGCTACGGGCAGCCGGCGTCGGCCGGTCACTCCGACGGCATCAGGATCCAGAGGATCGGGTAGACGAGGATCTGGCTGCCGGGGATGACGATCAGGGTGACGACGAACAGGATCCTCATCATCGTCGGGCCGATGCCGAAGCGGCGGGCGAGCCCGGCGCAGACACCGCCGAGGATGCGGCCCTGGCGGGGCCGGACGAGTCCCTGACGGCGGAACGCTTCCATCTCTACGGTCCTTCCTCCATGGTGAGATGCTTCGCCCCCACGCTAGGAGCATCCCCCCAGATCGGCATCCGGTATCGGCCCGGAGACCGCCGGGGGCGGGTCAGGGTCCGGTCAGGGTGATCCCTGACCCCGGTTGGTATGCTCCCGCCGTGACGACCGACCCCACGCCGCCGCCGGGGACGCCGGCACTGGCCGACCAGGTGAGCCGGCTGTACGACCTGGTCGCCGGCTACCACGCGACCAACCTCATGGAGATCGCCCGTACGCTCGGGGTCTGGGAGGCGCTGACCGCCAGCCCCGGCCTGACCTCCGAGGCGCTGGCCGGGCGGCTCGGCACCGACCCCTTCTACACCGACGTGCTCTGCCGGACCGCATTCTCGTTCGGGCTGCTGGCCCGCGAGGGCGCCGGCTGGCGCATGGGGCCGCATTTCGACCAGATCCTCGGCGACCCCGACTCCAGCTTCTACCTGGCCTGCGCCCCCCGGGTCCACATGGTCCTGGGCGCGGACTACCCGGCCTACGTCGACCATTTCCGCGACGGCACCACCCGGTCCTACCAGGAGCACGGCGAGGCGTTCATGCGCGAGGTCGCCGAGGCCCTCAAGACCCTGCCACGGATCTTCGCCGACCTGGTGCTGCCGCGCCTCCACGGCCTGGAGGCGCGGCTGCGTGGCGGCGCCCGGGTCCTGGACGTGGGCTGCGGTGGCGGCTGGGCAGTGGTGCAGCTGGCCGAGCGGTTCCCGGACAGCTCCTTCGTCGGCATCGACCTGGAGCCGTACTCGGTCGACCTGGCCCGGCGGCTGATCGCCGAACGGGGCCTCGAGGACCGCTGCCAGGCCCGCCTCCAGAGCGTCGACGACCTCGGCGAGGACGGCGCCTACGACATCGTGACCAGCTTCCTGGTCGTCCACGAGATCGCCCCGGCCCGCAAGCCGGGGGCGTTCGCGGCCGTGGCCCGGGCGCTGAAGCCGGGCGGCCACTTCCTGATCTTCGACGAGGCGTACCCCGAGGCCGACGAGGCCATGCGGACCATGCCCACCCGCTTCGCCGCCCTGGCCCAGTGGTACGAGCTCACCTGGGGCAACGTGGTCGACACGGCGACCACCCTGCGAGCCCGCTGCCGGGAGGCGGGCCTCGAGGTGACCGAGGAGACGGCCTTCTCCCGCTTCACCATCATGGTCGCGGCCAAGCCCTGACCCCGCGGCCGCCGGCCGGTCAGGGGGCCGAGGGGCTCTCCGGCTCCGGCTGGGCGTCCAGGACCCGCCTGGCGATCTCGGCCAGGGGCAGCTGGCGGTCCATGGCCGCCCGGCGCATGCGGGTGTAGGCCTGGTCCTCGGTGAGGCCGAACTGCTCCATGAGCCGGCCCTTGGCCCGCTCGATCACCTTGCGGGCGGCCAGCTTGGACTCGAGGTCCTCGACCGTCCCCTGCAGCTCGCGGTTGTCGGCCGCCCTGGCCAGGGCCACGCTCACCCCGGCCAGCAGCTGGGCCGGCTGGAACGGCTTGACCAGGTAGCCGATGGTGCCGGCGTCGGCAGCCTCGTCGACCAGCTCCTTGTCGGAGAAGGCGGTGAGGACCAGCACGGCCGGACCGTCGGCGGTGATCTGGCGGGCCGCGGTCAGCCCGTCGACCTTGGGCATCTTGACGTCCATGACCACCAGGTCGGGTCCGAGTTCGCGGGCCATGCGGACCGCCTGCTCACCGTCGCCGGCCTCGCCGACCACGGTGTGCCCACCCTCCTCGAGGGTCTCGACGATGTCTACCCGGATCAGGACCTCGTCCTCGGCGACGAGCACGCGCGCCATCCTGCTCCTTCCGCCAGAAGGGTCGGGTAGGCATCGTAGCCCGGAAGGGGGGGTGGTGGTCATCCGGTTCCCTCATGCGCCTGCTCGATGGCCGCGACCTCGGCCCGCGGGGCGACCCGCCAGAAGGCGGCCGCGGCGCGCTCCCAGTCCTCCAGCAGGTCGCCGGCCAGGGTTGACCCCGTCAGCTCGGCGTGGGCGACGATCATCTCGCGCAGGAACACGAGCTCGATCTCGTCCGGCCGGCGGGGCAGGACCAGCTCGTCGTTGAGCCGCCCCAGGACGTCGCCGTCCGGGTCGTGGAGGAACAGCTCGCCGCCGGTCATGCCCGCCCCGAGGTTGCGCCCGACCGGCCCCAGGACGATCACCGACCCGCCGGTCATGTACTCGCCGCCGTGGTCGCCCACGCCCTCGACGACCGCGGTGGCGCCCGAGTTGCGGACCGCGAACCGCTCCCCGGCCCGCCCGGCGCAGAACAGCTCGCCCCGGGTCGCCCCGTAGAGGGCCGTGTTGCCGATCAGGACCGGGGCGCCGGCGTCGTCGTCGGGCGGGCGGACGACGATCCGGCCGCCACCCATGCCCTTGCCGACGTAGTCGTTGCAGACGCCGGTCAGCCGAAGGTCGATCCCCGGGGCCAGGAAGGCCCCGAAGCTCTGCCCGGCCGTGCCCTCGAACTCGATCCGGGCCCGGCCGACCGGCGGCCGCGACCCGAACGCCTTGCCGACAGCCACCCCGAGGCGGGCCCCGACCGAGCGTTCGGTGTTGGTGATCGGGTAGCTGAGGTGGACCAGGTCACCGTCGTGCAGCCCCGGCCAGGCGTCCTCGAACACCCGGTCGCCGAGCTCGGAGCGGGGGCGCTGGACCGGGTCGGAGGCCACGAACCGGATCGCCGCGGCGGGACCATCCTCGGCCCCGGTGGCCAGCAGGGGCGACAGGTCGAGGCTGTCGGCCCGGGGGTCGCCGGTGCGGCGCTGGGCCAGCAGGTCCACCCGGCCCACGGCGTCGTCCAGGCGCCGCAGCCCCAGGGCGGCGAGCAGTTCCCGGACCTCCTCGGCGACATACTCCAGGTAGTGGACGACCATGTCCGGGGTGCCGGTGAACTTGGCTCTGAGGTCGGGCCGCTGGGTGGCGATCCCGACCGGGCAGTTGTCCTGGTGGCAGGTCCGGACCATCAGGCAGCCCTCGGCCAGCAGGGCGGCCGTGCCGAAGCCGAACTCGTCCGCCCCGAGCAGGGCTGCCAGGAGCACGTCGCGGCCGGTCTTGAGGCCGCCGTCGACCCGGACCTTGCAGCGGCTGCGCAGGTCGTTGGCGACCAGGGCCTGCTGGGTCTCGGCCAGGCCGAGCTCCCAGGGGCCACCGCCGTGCTTGATGGAGGACAGCGGGCTGGCGCCGGTGCCGCCGTCGGCTCCGGAGATCATCACCACGTCGGCAAGGGACTTGACCACCCCGGCGGCGATCGTGCCCACCCCGGCCTCGGCGACCAGCTTGACCGACACCTCGGCTGCTGGGTTGGCCTGCTTCAGGTCGAACACCAGCTGGGCCAGGTCCTCGATCGAGTAGATGTCGTGGTGAGGCGGAGGCGAGATGAGGGCCACCCCGGGCTGGGTGTGGCGCAGCCGGGCGATCTCGGCCGAGACCTTGTGACCGGGCAGCTGGCCGCCCTCGCCCGGCTTGGAGCCCTGGGCCATCTTGATCTGCAGCTCGACGGCGTTGGCCAGGTACGCCGGGGTGACCCCGAAGCGCCCGGAGGCGACCTGCTTGATGGCCGAGCTCTTCTCGGTGCCGAAGCGGGCGGGGTCCTCGCCGCCCTCGCCGCAGTTGGAGCGGCCCCCGACCCGGTTGAGGGCGATGGCGAGGGTCTCGTGGGCCTCGGGGGACAGCGACCCGAGGCTCATGGCCGCGGTCGAGAAGCGGGCCAGGATGTCGGCTGCCGGCTCGACGTCGTCCAGGGGCACCGGGGGGCCGGCCGGCCGGGTCGCCAGCAGGTCACGCAGGGCGGCCGGGGGCCGCTCGTTGACCAGGCTGGCGAAGTGCCGGTAGCGCTCGAACCCGCCGCCCTTGACCGCCTGCTGGAGCAGGTGGGCGCCGCGCTTGGAGCCCTTCATCTCGGCCCCCTCGCGCACCGTGAAGTGCAGGGCCTGCATCACCGGGGGGTTGGTGGCGTGGTACTCGCCGCCGGGGCGGTGCTTGAACCAGCCCGGGTTCTCCAGCCGGGCCACCTCGGCCCGGCCGGCCAGGTGCCGCTCGAGGGCGTCGCAGCCCAGGTCGTCCAGGCCGATGCCACCGAGGGGGGAAGGGGTGCCGGCGAAGCAGAGGCCGACGACCTCTTCGTCCAGGCCGACGGCCTCGAAGATCTGGGCGCCACGGTAGGCATCGAGGACCGAGATGCCCATCTTGGACATGATCTTGAACACGCCTTCGGTGAGGGCGTCGCGGTAGCGGTCCTGGGTGGCCGCCGGGTCCGGGTCGAGGCCGGCCACGGTGACCAGGGTCAGGCGGGGGCAGATCGCGTCGGCCCCGTAGCCGAGCAGGGCCGCCGCCTGGTGGGAGTCGACCGGCTCGCCGGTGTCGGCGACCAGGCCGGTGCGGGTGGCCATGCCCTCGCGGAGCAGCCGCTGCTGCACCGCCCCGACGGCCAGCAGCGACGGCACGGGCACCACCCGCGAGCCCGGCTCGTCCGTGGCGGCGTCGGAGACGATCAGCAGGCCGGCGCCGTCGCGGACGGCGGCCACGGCCTCCTCCCCGAGGCGGCGGCAGGCGGCCCGCAGCCCGCCCGGGCCCTCGGCCGCCGGCCAGGTGGCGTCCAGGGTCACCGGGTCCAGCCCGAGAGCCGGGTTGCCGAGGGCCTCCAGCCCGTCTGGGGTGAGGACGAACCCGGCCAGCTCGACCAGCCGGGCCGCCTCGGGTGCCTCGCCCAGCAGCGGGTGGCGCGGGCCCAGCAGGGTGCGGCTGGAGAGCACGTGGCGCTCGCGCAGGTGGTCGATGGGCGGGTTGGTGACCTGGGCGAACCGCTGGCGCAGGAAGTGGCCGACGGGCCGGGAGGTGGTCCCGAGCACGGCCGGCGGGGTGTCGTCGCCCATGGAGGCGGTCGGCTCCTTGCCCGCAGTCGCCATCGGCCGCAGCACGGTGCTGATCAGCTCCCGGGTGAACCCGAAGGTGACCTGGGTGCCGACCAGGGCCCGGTCGTCGGCTGGCGGGTCGGCCGGCCGGCCGGGCTCGACCCGGCGCAGGTGCTCGGCCACCCATGCGCTCCAGGGCCGGGCGGCGGCCAGCTCGCCCTTGATCTGGTCGTCGGTGAGCAGCCCCCGCCCGGGGTCCACGCACAGCATCTGCCCGGGCCCCAGCCGGCCCCGCCGCACCCGGCCGCGGCCGGCGGTGTCGACCGCCCCGGCCTCCGACGCGCACACGACCAGCCCGTCCTCGGTCGCCTCCCAGCGCATGGGCCGTAGCCCGTTGCGGTCAAGAGCCGCCCCGACCAGCCGGCCGTCGGTGAACACCAGGCCGGCCGGCCCGTCCCAGGGCTCGGTCAGGCAGGCGTGGTAGCGGTAGAAGTCGCGCAGGTCCCGGCGGCCGGGGTCCTCGGCCGGGGGTTCGACGGCCGGCACCAGCATGGCCAGGGCATGGCGCAGGTCGCGGCCGCCCCTGACCAGCAGCTCGACCGCGTTGTCGAGCTTGCCCGAGTCCGACGCGCCGGGGTCGAGCATCGGCCGCAGCAGGCCCTCGTCCAGCTCCCCGGCCCCGAGGTGCCCCTCCCGGGCCCGCATCCAGGCGACGTTGCCGTCAAGGGTGTTGATCTCGCCGTTGTGGCACAGGAAGCGGAACGGCTGGGCCCGCTCCCAGGAGGGGGTGGTGTTGGTGGAGTAGCGCTGGTGGAACACGGCGAAGGCGACCTCGAAGGCCGGATCGGCCAGGTCGGGATAGAAGGCGGCGAGCTGGTCGGCGGCGCACAGCGCCTTGTAGGTCACGGTCCGGGTCGAGCACGAGGCCAGGTACAGCGGGACCTCGGCGGTGCGGGCGGCCTGGGCGGCCCGCCGCCCGGCCCGGAAGCAGCGCCGCTCGGCCTCGGTGTCGTCGGGGTCGGCGTCGCCCGCGACCCTGAAGACCGCCTGCTCGATCTGGGGGGCGGTGGCCCTGGCCAGGTCGCCGAGGGCGGCGTGCTCCACCGGGACCGGTCGCCAGCGCAGCAGCTCAAGGCGCTCGGCGACCAGGGCCTGCTCGACCAGCCGGCGGGCCTCCTTGGCGGGCTCGAGGTCGCTGGGCAGGAAGACCATGGCCACCCCGAGCCGCCGGGGGGAGTGCGGGGGATCGGTGGCCCGAACGGCGTCGGGGCCGTCGAAGAACCCCTCGGGCAGCGGGACCAGGACGCCGGCGCCGTCGCCGGTCTTGGCGTCGGCCGCGACCGCACCCCGGTGCCGGAGGCGCTCCAGCCCGCAGAGGGCGGCGTCGAGGATGGACCGGCTGGCGCGGCCGTGCACGTCGGCCACGAAGCCGATGCCGCAGGCGTCGCGCTCGTCTCGGTGCCGGTCGTACAGCACCCGGCCGCTGTGGCCGGTCCCTTGCGGGCGGTGGTCCGTCATCTCGCCTCCGAATGCACTGCTTGGCGGCGGACGCCGTGACCCGGGTGTTGGACGACGATGTCCAGGGACACGAAAACGGCGCCGCCTCGGGCGAGCGCCGTTGCTCTTCGAAGTACGAGCGTACGGAGGTGGCTCCGGCGCGTCAACACCCGGCGCGACCGGCGGGTTCAGCCGCCGGCGGGGGCCTTGTCGCGGGTGCCGGACCGCGACCGCCGGGCGGTCACCGTGCCGCCCACCGAGGCCAGGGCCAGCAAGGCCAGGACCAGGCCGAGGGGCGGCAGCAGCTGGCCGGTGTCGAGGCGGGTCTCGGCCGGCCGCGACGGTAGGCCGGGCACGGGCTCGGGCCGCATGGCCTGCTTGGGGACGAGGCCGAGGCGTACGGCGAGGCGGCCGAGGGCGGCCAGCCGGGCCGGGCCGCCGTCGGCCGGCAGCTCCAGCACGGCCTTCTCGAACGGCTGGCGCACCGCCCCGTCCGGCATGGTCTGCGGGGTCCCAAGGGGCCGCCCGAACCGGTCGCGGGCCCGCCGCCAGTCCTCGGCGGTTGCCGTCGCCGGGTCGGTGCCCAGGTAGGCGCGGGCGATCAGCTTGTCGCCGAGCAGGGCCATGGCCTGCTGGTTGGTCACCGGCGGCCGGGTCGACGGCAGCGGGATGTCGGCGTCCGCCACGGCCTCGACGTCCAGCTTGGCCAGCAGCGGCGGCAGCTCGATAGGCTTGACCGCCGGCGGGCCGCTGCCCGCCGGGACCGCCCCGAGGACCATCGTGTCGAACGCCTGCAGGGCCGGGCCGTCACTGGTCCAGACCGACCCCAGCGGCCGGCCGAGAACGGCCTTGCCGCCGACGGCCCGGTAGGCGGTGTAGAAGGCCCCGAGCTGGCTGTCGACCACCCGGTAGCCGCCACAGGCCGAGCCGGTGACGTTGGAGTACATGCCGTCGGGGATGGGCAGGCTGTCGGCCAGCGGGTCGAGCGGGGCCGGCTCGACGCGCCACAGCTCGATCCCGGAGAGGCTCCGCGAGGGGTGGGCGGCGAGCCGGTTCCCGTGCTCGCGGACCCAGGCGGCCAGCGACGGGGTCTGCGGCCCGCCGGTGGCGTTGGCCCCGGTGAGCACGAAGTAACGTACCCCGGCGGCGGCCGCCGCCTGCCCGTCCGTGAAGTCGGTCACGGTGACCCCGGCGGCCAGTAGCCGGGCCCGGTCGTCGGGTCCGCTGGCGTTGACGGCCGAGCAGCTTGGGACCTCGGCCGCCACCGTGGCGACCAGGTTGCCCAGGCCGTCGTCGCCGGGCTTGCCGTACCGGGAGCTCCAGTCGATTCCCTGGGCCACCACCAGCCCGGCCAGGGCGACCACGGTCCCCGCCAGGGCGAGGCGCCGGGCGGACCCGCGGGCGTCGCCCCTGCCGGCCGCGGCGACGATCCGGCCGCAGGCCAGGGCCACGGCCACGGCCGCCGCCGGCGTGGCGAAGGCGAGGGCCTGGCTGGCCGGGTAGCCGACCGCGACGGCGACCAGGGCCCCGGCCGCCGTGGTCCCCACCCAGGCCAGCGGCCGGTCGCCATCGGCCTCGTCCACCCGCCTGGCGCCGGACCGGTGGCGCCAGGTCATGATGGCGGCTGCCAGCCCGGCCGCGACCAGCAGCCAGCTCAGGGGCGCTCCGGCAAACGAGGCGGCGACCGACCCCCGCCCGGGCGGCCGGCCGAGGAGCCACCCGGCCTGACCCGGCCCCAGGTCCTGGGCGGCCACCCAGACCGGCAGGATCAGCCACACCCCGATCCCGAGAGCCACCGCGGCCATGGACCGCCAGGCCTCCCGGTAGCGCCCACCGAGCAGGTCTGCCGCCACCGGCACGACCAGCACGGGCAGGGCCAGCGGGCTCACCAGCAGGGCCAGCCCGGCGCTCGCCACGACGAGCGGCAGCCAGCGCAACGTGGGCCGCGTCGGCACCGACCAGGCCAGGACGAGCCCCCCCAGAGCCAGCACGAGGGCCAGGATCGTCCCGGTCGCCTCCCGCGAGTTCTCCACCAGCAGCGGGTCGAGCGCCACCAGGATCCCGGCCAGGGCCGCCCCGCCGGTCCGCCCGGCTCCCTCCCACCTCTGCGGCGGGGCCGGACCCGGCCCGGCCGCCGCACCGGTACCGGGTCCGACCCGTATGAGAAGCAGGAAGAGCGCCACCGTGAGCGCGACCACAACCGCCAGCAGGAACCGCCCAGGCGCCCTCGCCTCCTGGATCGTCCCCTCCAGCGAGGCCTTCGCCTCCGTCGTCCGCAGCCAGGTCCCCACCGCCAGCGCATGCAACGGGGAGATCGGCCCCATCCGCGGGTCCTGCGCCACCAGCCCGCCGCCTGTTCCCCCGGCGGCCCGCACCACCGCCACCTCACCGGCTTGCGTGCCGGGCCCCCCGTCCGTGCGCCAACCCGCGGCGGCAACCGCCACCGCCGCCAGCAGCACCACAACCAGCGCCGGCTGGACGACCCGCTCGCCCCAGACCCCCCACCCCACGGCCCGGGCCCGGCCCCCTTCGGCCCGCGCAGCCTTCCGAGCCTCCGTCCGGGCCGCCTTCGCCTGCTGGGCCTGTTCGCGCCGCTCCGCCGTGGCAGCCGCCTGCTGCTGCCGCCCCTCGGCCCGAGCCGCCTTGCGTGCCTCGTCCTGGGCAGCCCGCGCCTGTCCCGCCTCGGTACGGGCGGCCTTCCGCTCCTCCGCGCGGGCCGCCTTGGCCTGCCGAGCCTGCTCCTGGGCAGCCGCCCGCTCCACCGCGCGGGCCGCCTTGGCCTGCCGAGCCTGCTTCTGGGCGGCCGCCCGCTCCACCGCCTGCGCGGCCCTGGCCTGGTTCCTCGCCGCCTCTTGGGCGGTCCGCGCGGCCGCCTGGGCCAGCTTCGCCTGGCGGGCTTCCTCGCGCTTGACCGCAACCTCGGCCGCCTTGACGCGAGCCGCGGCCTCGCGAGCGGCTCGCTGCTCCCGCGCCCGGGCC
>Ga0081539_10004857_pt1 | contig 14372 bp, 16 predicted proteins | sample TabmetS4T2R2_FD_71023 | JGI IMG/M metagenome (GOLD analysis project Ga0081539, IMG submission 71023) | Tabebuia heterophylla rhizosphere microbial communities from the University of Puerto Rico - S4T2R2 | ecosystem: Host-associated > Plants > Roots > Rhizosphere ...
CGGCCCGACCGCGAGCGGCGTCAGAACGGGATAGACGTCCCGTTCGAAGAGGCGTTCGAGCTCGGCGAGCTCGTCGTCGTCGCATGCTTCTACCCCGCCGACCCGGACGCCGCTCTCGGCCAGCGCAGGCATGAGGTCGTGCGTCCAGAGGTGGGCCTGCGCCGCGCTCAGCTCGCGGACGCGCGTGCGGATCTCCGTCAGAACCGCGAGCGGTGTCCGCCCGTCGGGTGAGCGGACGGCGAGGCCGGTCGCCTCCTGCCCCATGAGGCCTGCGACGCGCACCATGAAGAACTCGTCCAGGTTCGAGGAGAAGATCGAGCAGAACTTCACCCGCTCGAGAAGTGGCGCCTTCTCGTCCGAGGCCAGCTCGAGCAAGCGCGCGTTGAAGTCGAGCCACGAGAGCTCGCGGTTGAGCAGGCGAGCCGACCCAGTGACCGTGCGAGGTTTCTGAGCAGGCATCACCAAGACGACGGGGCCGACGTCCGATCCGGCATGCCGGGTGATATTGCTACAAATCTCGGTTACCAGGTGGGGAACGTTTCGTGAACCGTTTTCCACAGGTATTCGCGCACGCGCTCGTGCGGCGTTATCTTCCCGCCGGCACCACGACCGAAGGAAGGGAGAAGCTGCGGATGGCGCGAGATCTCGCGTACGACATGATGCTCGAGGTGCAAGGGCTGATCCGGTCGCTCGCCGTGCGAACGACGCTCGACCACGAACTGCATGTGGGTGAAACGTTCACCCTCCACGGCCGCGACTGGGTGGTCGAGCGGGTCGAAGCCGCCGCCTCGGAGGGGCTCGACCGCAGGCTGGTCGCTCGCGAGGTCGCTTCCGAGAAGTCACCGATCGCGGCGTAGGCGCCCATGGACGATCAGCAGATCCACGGCTCGATCGAACGGCTGGTGGGCGAGGAGCACGAGCTCTGGCAGCGGGAGTCGGACGGCACGGCCACCGACGCCGACAAGCGGCGCCTCGAAGACATCAGGGTGTCGCTCGACCAGTGCTGGGATCTGCTCCGCCAGAGGCGGGCCCGTCGCGAGGCCGGGCAAGACGCCGACAGCGCGCAGGCACGCGATCCGAACGTCGTCGAGCGCTACTGGCAGTAACCGCCGATTCTCTTCTGCAGCGCCGGCTGCCGGGCGAGGCTCGAAGCTAGCGGTTGACCGTGGCCATGCCGCGCTCGTCGTAGCGCGCGCCCGCCGCCTCGGGCAGCTCGTCGAGCCGCCTCCGGTCGTCGTCCGTCAGCTCGACGTCCACGGCCGCCGCGTTCTGCTCCAGATATTCGCGCCGCTTGGTGCCGGGGATCGGGACGAGGTCGTCGCCTTGCGCGAGGACCCACGCGAGCGCGAGCTGGGCGGCCGTGATGCCCTTCTCGGCCGCGACCTCCTTCACCTTCTCCGCCAGCGCGAGATTCGCCTCGAGGTTCTCGCCGGTGAAGCGCGGGCCGCTGCGGCGGAAGTCGCCCTCGTCGAGCTCGTCGGGGGAGGTGAAGCGGCCGGCGAGGAACCCTCGGCCGAGCGGCGAGTAGGGGACGAAACCGATTCCGAGCTCGCGGCAAGTGGGGAGGATCTCGGCCTCGGGATCCCGCGTCCAGAGCGAGTACTCGCTCTGCAGTGCGGTGATCGGATGGACGGCGTTCGCGCGCCGGAGCGTCTCCGGCGCCGCCTCGCTCAGCCCGATGTGGCGGATCTTGCCCTCGTCGACGAGCTCGGCCAGCGCGCCGACCGTCTCCTCGATCGGGACATTGGGGTCGACGCGATGCTGGTAGTAGAGGTCGACGTACTCGGTCCCGAGGCGCTGAAGAGACCCTTCGATCGAGCTGCGGACGTGGTGTGGAGAGCCGTCTTGTCCGCCGACGGTCGACATGTCGCCCGGCGCCGCGTCGTCCATGCGCAGGTTGAACTTCGTCGCGATCACGAATTCGTCGCGGCGGCCCTTGACAGCTCTGCCGACGAGCGTCTCGTTCGTCAGCGGCCCGTAGATCTGCGCGGTGTCGAGGAAGTTGATCCCGAGCTCGCGCGCGCGGTGAATCGTCTCGATCGACTCGGCCTCGTCCGTCGAGCCGTAAAACGCAGACATCCCCATGCAGCCGAGGCCGATGGCCGATACCTCGAGGTCTCGCAGCTTGCGGGTCTCCATGCCCTCTCCTCTCCCTCGCTGTCCAGTTCGCAAACGGTAGCCGTCGAGTAGCCTCAGAAGGGGAGTGCGCCGGCTCGAGATCGTTCCGTTCGCCGAGGGCCACCTGGAGGAAGCCGGCCGGCTTCTCGCCGACCGGCATCGCCGCCATCGTCAGAGCGAGCCGCTTCTCGACGAGCGTTTCGAGGATCCCGATGTGGCCGCTTTGGAAGTTGCGGGCGTCTGGAGCCGGGCCGATGTGTCCGGCGCGGCCGCGCTTCGCGACGGAGGCTTGATCGGTTATCTGATCGGGTCTCCGCGGGAGCGGGAGATCTGGGGTGACAACGTGTGGGTCGAGGCCGCGGGGCACGCCGTTCGAGAGGCGGAGGACACGCGCGACTTGTACGCGTCAGCCGCGACGAGGTGGGTCGATCGCGGATGGAGGCGGCAGTACGTGCTCGTGCCCGCCACCGATCCCGAGCCCGTGGACGCATGGTTTCGCCTCGGCTTCGGCCAGCAGCAGGCGCACGGTGTGCGGGAGGTTTCCAGGGCGGGCGCGACCCGCGCGCCGGAGGGCTTCGAGATTCGCGCGCCGCGCGAGGAGGACGTCGAGGCGCTCATCGCCGTCGACATGGCGCTGCCGGCCCACCAGCGCAGCTCCCCGGTCTTCTCGGGCATCTCCCTACCGAGCGAGGACGAGATCCGCTCGGAATGGCATTCGACCCTCGCAGGCAACGAAGAAACGGTCCTCATCGGCCTGGACAACGGTCGTCCCGTCGCCGTCTGGTCTTTCTCTCCGGCCCGGAGCTCGGTTCATTACCACGGCCTCATGGAGCCGGAGCGAGCCGCGTATCTCGCGTTTGCGTCCACTCTCCCCGAGAGCCGCGGCTCCGGGATCGGTGTTGCGCTCACGGACGCGGCTCTCGCCGCCGCTGCGACGGGGGGTTACGCGACGATGGTGACCGACTGGCGTGTGACGAACCTGCTCGCCTCGCGCTTCTGGCCGCGGCGCGGCTTCCGCCCCTCCTTCCTGCGTCTCTACCGATCGATTCCCTAGGCACCCTGGACGGCGTGAGGGCCGTCGAGGACTTCGATCCCATTGGGAGCGGCGAGAGCGGCCAACCGGGCGAAGTCTCCGTCCTTCCAGGCGGCATCGCCACCCTCGGCCGGAATCGTCACGGCTCGGAGGAAGTCTTCGTAAAGGGCCGCCGACTTGACGACCGTGGCGTTCATGTAGCGGGCCTGCGCCGACTCGACGACGAGTGCGTGGGCGGTCGCACGCGGCGCCGAGTATGTCTCGCCTTCGCGGAGCCGGATGCGCTGCTCGCCGACGACGATCGCGAGCGCGCCCTCGACGACGTGCACGACCTCGTCCTGCGGGTGCCGGTGGATCGGCGTCATCTCGCCGCGGCGGCCCTTTCGCTCGATGACCGCGAGGGTGCCGGCTCGCTCGGCAGTTGGCTCGCCCATGAGCGCCTGGAGTGCGACCTCGAAGCTCATGCCCCAAGCCTGCCGCACCACGACGTCTGTGGGAAGGGAGCCAGCCCGGCTTCCGAGGTGCGGCTAGCCGAACCGCGGTGCTACAGCGCGCCGCACGCGTCGTCACCCTCGGCGACGCCGGGCAACCTCTCGAGGAGATCGCCGAGGGCGGCGAGCTCCTCCTCGCTGAAATGCTCCTCCATCAGGGAGCGGATCGAGGCGACGTGTGCGCACGAGGCGGCCTCGAAACGCTCTCGTCCCTCGTCGGTCAGCTCGGCGTAGGCGACGCGGAGGTCGGTCGGGCAAGTCGTCCGCCGGACGAGTCCCGTCCGCTCGAGCCCCTCCAGCAGCCGCGTCACGCCCGAGGGCGTCAGGAGCAGGCGCCGCGCCAGTTCGACGCGCTTCAGGCGCCCGTCCTCCGCGCCCGACAGGACGAGGAGAGCCTCGAAGTCGTTCAGCGTCAGGCCATGCTCGGACTGCAGCTCACCCGTGAGCGCGCGCGTCGTCGACGCATGGGCGCGCAGGAGCCGCGTCCAGGCGCGGACGGCGTGCGGTGTCTCCGGCGTGACAGATGCTTGTGCGGACAATGCTTGCGCTCTCAATCGTTTCGTGCTACATTCCTTGCGTAGTCAATATTACACCACTCAAAGAGGAGGAGCAAGAGAGTGACTACGACCCAGACATTGACCGCCGTTCCGGTCGGCACGTGGCGGCTCGACCCGGTTCACTCGTCCGTCGGCTTCGAGGTCGACTACATGGCAGGCACGTTCAAGGGATCCTTCCGCGACGCGGAGGCGAAGCTCGACGTCGAGAATTCCGGCGCCCGGCTCGAGGGTGTCGCCAAGGTCGCGAGCGTCGACGTGAAGGACGAGAACCTCGCGACGCATCTGCAGTCGCCCGAGTTCTTCGATGCCGAGCAGCATCCCGAGCTTCACTTCACCGCGACGGACATCGCCCTGGACGGCGAGACCGCCGAGATCCGCGGTGAGATCACGATCAAGGGCATCACGAGGCCGATCGCCCTCGCCGGCTCGGCCACCGTGCCGGCCACGGACGCGTTCGGCAACGAGCGCTTCGCCGTCAAGCTCGCCACGACCGTCGACCGGACCGAGTTCGGCCTCAACTGGAACATGCCGCTGCCCACGGGTCAGCCGGCGCTCGCGAACGACGTGCGCATCGTGGGCGATCTCTACTTCGTCCAGGCGGCGTAACGAACGTGAAGATCCTCGGCATCTCGGGCAGCCTCCGGAGGGGCTCGTACAACACGGGCCTGCTCCGGACGGCTGCGCGGCTGTTCCCTGCAGACGTCGAGTTCGAGATCTGGGATCGCCTCAAGGAGGTGCCGCCCTACGACGAGGACGACGACACGGACGCGGCGCCGGCCGTCGTGGGGGCTCTCCGTGACGCGCTCGCCGGCGCCGACGGCGTGTTCTTCGCGACGCCCGAGTACAACTCGTCGATCCCAGGGCAGCTGAAGAACGCAATCGACTGGGCGTCGCGACCCCTCGCAACCAATCCGTTGCGCAACAAGCCGGTGGCTGTCGTCGGCGCTTCGACCGGTGCCTTCGGGGCGGTCTGGTCGCAGGCGGAACTGCGGAAGGTGCTGGCCGCGACCGGCGCGCGAGTCGTCGAAGGCGATGTCGCCGTCGGCCACTCTCCGACCCGGTTCGGCGAGGACGGGCTACTCGCCGACGCCGACCTTCTCGAGCAGCTGCAAGAAGTCGTGAGCGCGCTCGTCGAGGCCGTCGAGGTGCGGTCGAACGGGCCCGGAGCTCCGGTCGTTCGCGCCGCTTGACCACTCAGCCCGAGCGCGGCCGGGGAGTCGCCGGTCGTGGCTCCTCCAACAGGCTCTCTTCGATGCGCCTTCCGCGCGCCCGCAGGGCGAGCCACGCGAGCACGATGAGGAGCACGACTGGGCTGAGGACGATCGCAAGAAATACGGCGACGGCGCCGGCGCCCTTGAGGATGTCGAAAGCGGTGCCGGCCGCCCCGGCGACAGCCCCTTGGCTCTTCTTCGGCTCGGGCGTCGACCCGGTGCGGATCGACAGCGTGAGATCGGCCATGGCAGCGCGATCCGCGAGAGCGGCGTGCGCGCGCGTCACGTCGAGGAGCCGGGTGCGGAGATGCTCGAGGCGGATTCGCATCTGCAGCGTCTCCTGGGCATCGAGGAGACCGCTGGCCAGCCGCGCCCTCGCGATCCGGATCGCGCTCCGGAGGCGCTCGATCTGCTGCAGGGTTCGGTCGATCGGCGTCTGCAGGTCGGCAGTGACGATGCGCCGGCTGGTGACGGTACCCAGCTGCGAGAAGCGGAACGCGGCGTCTTCGACGCGCGCGGTCGGGATCTTGAGCGCCAGGCGCGCCTCGCCGCCGGAGCCGGCCGTCTCGAGGTTGGACGACAGGACGACACCGCCGAGCTCCCGCGTGACCCGCATCGCTTCCTGAGACGAGCTCGACACCTGGTCGGCGTCCTCGACGCGCAGCGCGATCCACATGTCGACGTCTTGAGCCCGGCCGGTCGGGATCAGAGGAGCACGCCGGAACGGAGGCGAGTCGGGCACGGACGCTTCGCCATGCTCGACCAAGGGTTTCAGCGCCTGTCCCGTTCCCGTGCCCTCGCCCGACACGCTGCCGTTCGAGACGAGGCCGCCTGCAATCGCCGCTGCAAGAAGGCCGCCGAGGACTGCGAGCACGATTGCAATGCGCGCCCGCGACCCGAAGCGGGGCTCGCGCGGGGCGGTCGAGAGGCCCTCGACCCGTGCTCGAAGCCTGGCGCTCGCTGTCGGCGTTCCGGCCCGGAGCTCACGTGCCAGCCCCTGCAGCCGAACTTCGTGCTCGCTCTCGGGAAAGGCTCCGGCGAGAAGCTCCTCGAGGCGATCGGGCAGGACCAGCTCAGGCGACGACATGGGATTTCATCCTCTCTTCGAGTTTCTGGAGGCCTCTCGCCAGGCGCATCGAGCACGCCGAGCGCCCGATCCGCAGGACGTGGGCCGCTTCCGCGGCGCTGAGCTCGAGCACGACCCGGAGGACGACGACCTCGCGTTCCGCTGCGCTCAGCGAGCGGAGCGCCCTGTCCAGTTCCGGAGAAAGCCCTTCGGCCAGCGGCTCGGCTACGTGCAGCTCGTCGGAGGCCTGCCTCTCACGCCGCCGGCGACGGGCCTCGGAGCGAAAGTAGTCGAGTGCGCGCGAGCGGGCGAGGTGGCAGAGCCATGTCTTCTCGCCGCCCCGGCGGGGATCGAACCGCTTCCAGCTCCGGAAGGCACTCTCGAAGGTCTCGGCGGCCAGATCCTCGGCGAGCACGGGGTCGGCCGTGAGGAAGACGAGGTAGCGATAGACGTCGTCGAGGTGATCCTTCGCCACATCGGCGAACTGACGCCCGGTTGCCGCGCGACGCGGCCAGGCTTGCGCGAGCGCATTCACGGGCTACCTACGTCGCCGTCGGGTGGTTTGGTCACATCACGTCTGACGGCCCTCCACGCGGGATTGTTTCCACGCCGCAAAGCGACTTGACAGAGCCATGACGGATCGAATAGGTTGCGCGAGTCGAATCCGGTAGGTCTTCGGACCCGCCGGATTCGGCGTTTTAAGCGGCCTCTTTCCTGTGTACCGAGTCATTCGCGAAGGCGAGATCGAGCGCAGCCCGCGAGGGACGCTGACGTTCGAGGGCGAGCCATACGGCTCCGGCGTCTCCTTCTTCCTCGTCTACAACGAGCCCGGCGACGGGCCGGACCTGCACAGGCATCCGTACTCCGAGACGTGGGTCGTCCGCAGCGGGAAAGCGAGGTTCACCGCCGACGGCGACGAGCTCGAAGCCGGCCCGGGCGACATCATGGTCGTGGGCCCCAACACGCCGCACAAGTTCAAGAACGTGGGCGACGAGCGGCTCGACATCGCTTGCATCCACGATTCCCCACGGATCGTCCAGGAGGACCTCGAGTAAAAGCCTGGACCTGCCGATATGCCTCTCTAGAGGCTTGACAGAGCCTCATACCATCAACAAACTGACGAAACCCGATGAGGCCTGAGCTCACATCCGCTCCCACACCCGGCTCCGCCGACGTGGCGACGCGCGGCCTCATCGTGATCCTCCTCGGCATTCTCCCCCGCTAAGGGGGAGCACGCGACTACGCGCCGCTAGGGCGCACACGCCGACCCGACCACACCACAGGTACGCCTCCGGTCCGGGGGCGAAGGAGGATGAGTCAGTGACACGCCGCATCACGATCTTCGACACGACGCTGCGCGACGGGGAGCAATCCCCGGGCATCGCGCTGCGCCCGGAGGAGAAAGCCGAGGTCGCGGAGCAGCTGGAGCGGCTCGGAGTCGACGTGATCGAGGCGGGCTTCGCTGTCTCGTCCCCCGGAGACTTCGAGGGCGTCAAAGCCGTTGCCGAGGCCGTCGAGCGCCCCACCGTCGCCTCCCTCTGCCGCACGAAGAAGGAGGACATCGACGCGGCCGCCGAGGCGCTCGCAAACGCGCGGCGTTCGCGCATCCACGTCTTCATCGCGACCAGTCCGGTGCACATGGAGAAGAAGCTCCGGCTCGAGCCCGACGAGGTCCTCGAGCAAGCTCGCTGGGCGGTCGGCTACGCCCGGGCAAGCGTCGACCAGGTGGAGTTCTCCTGTGAGGACGCGACCCGCTCCGACCCGCGCTTCGTGGCGCGCGTCTGCTGCGAGGCGGTGCGCGCGGGAGCGACGACGATCAACCTTCCCGACACCGTCGGCTATTGCCTGCCGTCCGAGTACGCGCAGTTCCTCCTCGAAGTGCGCCGGCTCTGTCCCGAGCTCGGAAGCGCAACCCTCTCGGTGCACTGCCACAACGACCTGGGCCTCGCCGTGGCCAACACGCTGGCGGGCCTCCAGGCGGGTGCCACGCAGGCCGAGTGCACGATCAACGGCATCGGCGAGCGAGCCGGCAACGCGGCGCTCGAGGAGGTCGTGATGGCCCTCGAGGTGCGCCACGCGAGCTTCGGCATGCGGAGCGGCGTGGTCACACGAGAGATCGGAAGCGCGTCGCGCCTCGTCGAGCGACTGACCGGCTACGCCGTCCAGCGCAACAAGGCGATCGTGGGCGCCAACGCGTTCGCCCACGAGGCCGGCATCCACCAGGACGGGATGCTGAAGGACAACGAGACGTACCAGATCATGGATCCGAAGACGCTTGGCCTGGAGATGACGCTGCCGCTCGGCAAGCACTCCGGGCGGCACGCGTTCGCGCGTGCGTGCCAGGAGGCGGGCATCAAGCTCGACGACGAATCCCTGGCGAACGCATTCAGGCGCTTCAAGCAGCTTGCCGATTCAGGGAAGACCGTGACGCTCTCGGATGTGTTCGAAGAGGTGGTGTTCGCGTGAGGAAGAAGCGCTACACAGTCGCCTGTCTCTCCGGAGACGGCATCGGCCCGGAGGTGATGGCCGAGGCGAGCCGCGCGCTGGCGGACGTCTCGCAGCTCCACGGCTTCTCGATCGACGAGCTCCACGTCCCGTTCGGCGGAGACGCGGTGCGACGCTTCGGGCACGCCCTGCCCCAGGCGACGCGAGCCGCGTGCCAGGTAGCCGACGCGGTCCTCGTTGCGACGACGAAGGAGCCCGCTCTGGAGGGCGTCAAGGCCGAGCTCGACCTCACCTGGCGCATGACGCGCGTGCGGGCGAGCGACACCCGGCTGACCGTCGTCAGTCCGCTGGCGGACGATGCCGAGGAGCTCGCCGTCGACCGGGCGTTCGCGCTCGCGTGCAGCCGTCAGGCCCGCGTCACCTCCGTCGGTGCGACGCAGACCTGGCGCTCGCTCGTCGACCGGGCCTCGGAAGGCTGCCCGGGCGTCATCGTCGAGCACAAGAGTTTCGACGCGGTCGTGCCGACGCTCTTTCGCTCCCCGCGAGCGTTCGACGTCATCGTCAGCGAGCAGGCGTTTGCGGAGGCGCTCTCGCACACCGCCGCGTACGCGCACGGGACGACCCGCATGGTCGCTTCCGGTCGCCTGTCGGAGCAGTCGGCGGGCATCTTCGGGCCGACCCACGGCTCCGCCGACGAGATCGCCGGCCAGGGAGTCGCCAATCCGAGCGGAATGCTGCTGGCGGCGGCGCTCATGCTCGACGGCCTCGGCGAGCGAACAGCAGCGCGGACGCTCGAGAACGCCGTCGCCGAGACGCTCGGGAACGGTGTCCGCACGCCCGACCTCGTTTCTTCGGGCATCGGCGCGACGACGCGGGAGTTCATGGACGTCCTGCTCGCCGCCCTGCCGGGCGCGCGCACCGACACCGAGTTCGCGGGGGTGGCGGCGTGAGGATGCTCGGCTCCGACGCGATCCTCCGCTCGCTCGAGGCTGAAGGCGTCGAGATCGCCTTCGGGATCCCCGGCGGCGCCATCCTCCCGACCTACGACGCCTTCGCCCGCGGCTCGACCGTGCGGCACGTGCTCACGCGGCACGAGCAGGGCGCCGGCCACATGGCCGAGGGCTACGCGCGCGCTTCGGGTAAGCCGGGCGTCGCCATCGCCACGTCGGGTCCGGGTGTCACGAACCTGGTCACGCCGATCGCCGACGCGTGGATGGACTCGACGCCGCTCGTCTGCATCACCGGGCAGGTTCGCTCGTCGCTCATCGGCACGGACGCGTTCCAGGAGACGGATGCGACCGGGATCACGCTGCCGATCGTGAAGCACTCCTGGCTCGTGCAGGACGTCGAGGAGCTGCCACACGTGCTCAAGGCGGCCTTCCACGTCGCTCGCACCGGCCGTCCCGGCCCGGTGCTCGTCGACATCGCCAAGGACGTCCAGGAGGCGGAGCTCGAGTTCGAGTACCCGGATTCCGTCGAGCTGCCCGGCTGGCGGCCGCCGGAGAAGGTGCACCCGCTGCAGGTCGCGGAAGCCGCCAAGGCGATCGTGCAGGCGCAGCGGCCGATTCTCTACGTCGGCGGCGGCACCATCAATGCGAACGCATGCGGCGAGCTCCTCGAGCTCGCGGAGACTGGTGGCATCCCGGTGGTCACGACGCTCATGGCGAAGGGCGCGTTCCCGGACTCGCACCCGCTCGCACTCGGCGCCCCGGGGATGCACGGCTCGAAGTGGGCCAACTGGGCGTTGAACAAGGCCGACGTGATCGTCGCCGTCGGGAGCCGCTTCGACGACCGTGTGACCGGCAACTTGAGCACGTTCGCTCCCGGTGCCAAGGTGGTCCACTTCGACATCGACCCTGCCGAGATCGGAAAGCTCCGCCGCGCGGACATCCCGGTCGTGGGGCCGCTCTCGGACGCTCTGTCCGAGCTCGCCCGCAAGCTGCTCGAGCTCGTGGAGCCCGACCATGTCGGCCCTGCGGCCTGGCGCCGCCAGGTGGAGGAGTGGCGTGCCGCATTCCCGTACCGGTACGACCGCGACGGCGACTCGCTCAAGCCGCAGGCCGTCGTCGAGGCGCTTCGCGACCTCACGGCCGAGCGGGACGACGTCGTCTGGACGACCGGCGTCGGCCAGCACCAGATGTGGGCGATGCAGTACCTCGTCTGCGACCGGCCGCGCACCTTCATCACCTCCGGCGGCCTGGGGACGATGGGCTACGGCGTTCCCGCCGCGATCGGGGCGAAGGCCGCGCGCCCGGACGCGAGCGTCGTCTGCATCGACGGCGACGGCTGCTTCCAAATGACGTGCCAGGAGCTCGCCACCTCGGCGCTCGAAGGGCTGCCCATCACGGTCGTGATCGTCAACAACGGCTGGCTCGGCATGGTGCGCCAGTGGCAGCAGATGTTCTACGACAGTCGCTTTGCGGAGACGCATCTGACCCACCAGGTACCGGACTACGCACAGCTGGCCGAGGCCTACGGCTGCGCGGGCTTCACGCTCTCGACCGAGGACGAGCTGGAGACCGTCCTCGAAGAAGCGATGAGCTGCGGGCGCACGGCCGTCGTCGACGCCCGCTGCGATCCCGAGGAGAAGTGCTTCCCGATGATCCCGGCCGGCGCGGCCGCCACCGACTGCATCGAATACACCGACCTCGAAGAGCCGGAGTCCGTCGAGGCCTGATGCACACGGTCTCGCTGCTCGTCGAGAACAAGCCCGGCGCGCTCGCGCGCGTCTCGAACATGTTCGCCCGCCGCGGCTACAACATCGAGAGCCTGGCCGTCGGGCCCACCGAGCGTCCCGAGGTCTCCAGGATCACCCTGCGAGTCGACTGCTCGCGCGAGGCGCTCGAACAGGTCGAGAAGCAGATGCACAAGCTCGTCAACGTTCTCCGAGTGAGCACCCTCGAGGCCGGCGAGGCGGTCGAGCGCGAGCTCGCGCTCGTCAAAGTGAACGCGCCGCCGAGCCGGCGCAGCGAGCTGATGGCTCTCGGCGAGGTCTTTCGCGCGCGGGTCGCCGACCTCGGGCCGGACTCGATCGTCTTCGAGGTGGTCGGTCACCCCGAGGAGGTCTCGTCCTTCGAGGAGCTCGTGCGCCCGCACGGCCTCAAGGAGCTAGCCCGCACGGGCCGAATCGGTCTCGGCCGCGCGTCTGCAGGGCGCCCCACCCGAACTCAACACGTTCTCCGCTAGCGCAAAAGAAAGGATCTCTCTCATGGCAACCGTCCACCGCGAGGGCAACACGGATCTCCTCACCGGCAAGGTCGCGATCATCGGCTACGGAAGCCAAGGGCACGCGCATGCTCTGAACCTGCGCGACTCCGGGGTGGACGTCCAGGTCGGCCTTCGCCCGGGAAGCCCGTCGTCGGCCTCCGCCGAGGCCGCCGGGCTCGCCGTCGGGACGATCCCGGAGGCGGTCGAGGGAGCGCAGGTCGTAGCGCTGCTCATGCCGGACCAGGTTCAGCCGAAGGTGTTCGAGGCCGAGATCGAGCCGCACCTGGCCGAGGGCGCCGCCGTCCTCTTCGCTCACGGCTTCAACGTCCACTACGGGCGCATCGCGCCCGCGAGCGGCCACGACGTGATCATGGTCGCCCCTAAGGGCCCGGGCCACGTCGTCCGCCGGCTTTACGAGCAAGGCCTGGGCACGCCCGAAGACATCGACATGGGCGCGAAGCTCGGCCTGAATCACCCGATGGGCCCGCTCGAGCTCGCCGATCTGATCGGACTCGACACCGTGCTCTACATCGGCGAGGTGCTGCACCGCGAGTTCGGCGACAGCAAATACCGCCCGGCCACGATCCTGCGCAACCACGTCGCCGCGGGCTGGCTCGGCCGAAAGACCGGCCGAGGCTTCTACAAATACCCGCCGCGCTAGTGACTAAACGTGCCCTTGCCCTTGCCTGTGAGTCCAAGTGACGGGCAAGGGCACGTTCGAGAGGTCAATCCATCACTCGGACGGCACCGAGATCGGCGCCGAGAACGGCAGCGCCGGCGCGTTGCGCAAGCGCACCGAGTTCCAACCCGCCTGCGGCTCCGGGATCAGCACACTGCTGGCCGCATCGTCGCTGTCGCCGATCAGCGTGCGGTAGACCGTGATCGTCTCGATCGGTTGATCGTCGATATCCAACACTTCCGCCGGCTCCGGATCGCCGTACGGATCGCTCGGCTCGGGGAATGGCTGGCTCCAGCGCGGGCCTTCCGAGTCGTCGAGCAGCACCCGGTAGCGCTGGATCGTCGCCGGATCGGACAACACCAACGCCTTGCTGTTGACCGTGCTCGAGCGTTCGAGGATCGCGTTGTAGGTGTAGTCGCTGATCCACTTCGGATCGCAGTAGCCCATCAGATCCGTAGTCCTGGTCGGATCGAGGAACGCCTTTTTGGTCGGATTGTAACCCCACACGCCGATCTGCGCACCGGTGTACGGATAGCGCGGATCGACGCCGGAGATCTGGCCGCCCTGCGCGCAAGGCGCGTGATTGCGGCCGTGGTTGTGACCGATCTCGTGGGCCATCGCGACCGCCGACAGATTGTCGGCGAAGGCGAGACCCAGCGCCGCGCGCGTGCTGGCCTGGGTCGCACTCGCGACGTAGCCGACGCCTGCGGTGCAGCCGCGCCGGCAATAGTCGGCGATCGTGTTCGCAGGCTTGAGGAGACCGTAATAATACGTGTCGGCTGACGGATTTTCGGACTGACGTTTCGAGCGCACCTGCTCGATCATCGTGGTCCAGTTGACCGGAGAGCGCGCGCTGATCTCGGTGCCCACGCTGATCTCGACCTTCGAGACCGGATAGATCGACAAGATATAGTTTTTGTAGACCTGCAGACTCTTCTCCGACGTGTCCGGCACGAGATTGCTGTCGGTCCGGATCGGGATGACCTTGACCTTGAGCGTTCCGGTGTCGCGCGCCGCGAGCTCCAGATCGCCCGTCGCGGGTAGACGCGTACCGCGCGCACCCGGACCAGCCGGCGCCGCGGGCGAGGTCGCGCCGGGCGGTCGCGCGCCCGTACCGGTACCCGGAGCGACGCCAGTCCCTGTACCGGGTGCCGCGCCCGCGTCGCGCGCAGCGGGCAGACCGGCGTCGGGAGCGCCCGCGGGCGGCGCCGTACCGGTGCCGGCGGGCGTCGCGGCCGGCGCGCTGCCGGGCGCCGAGGTTCCACCACACTCGACCAACTCGACGCTGTAGCGCGTGTCGGCGCCGACGCGATCGGCCGGCACGAACACTTGGAAGGTGCTGCTGCTGTCGCCCTCGGTCGACGACTTCATCACCATCTGTTTCGCGAAGTACTGATCTTCCCCAGTTGGATTCTTCAGCGTGACGCGAGCGGACAGCTGGCGGGGGTTGAACGGGTTATTCAAGGAGACTGATACCCGGAACACGGTCGCGCGGCCCTGGACCAGCTGAGTGCTGCGCTGCATCGGCTCGAGCGGGGTCGTGGCGCGCGACAGCGCCACTTTGA
>Ga0081539_10004858_pt1 | contig 14371 bp, 17 predicted proteins | sample TabmetS4T2R2_FD_71023 | JGI IMG/M metagenome (GOLD analysis project Ga0081539, IMG submission 71023) | Tabebuia heterophylla rhizosphere microbial communities from the University of Puerto Rico - S4T2R2 | ecosystem: Host-associated > Plants > Roots > Rhizosphere ...
GAAGTCGTTACTACTGTTTGAGCCGCATCTTCTTGAATCGTTCACTGTGCAATTCTGTATCCACAATATTGACCTTGACCGGGACTTTGAAGGTCGGCATATGCGCGCGGCAATACTTTTTGATTCGTAAAATAGCTGTCTTAGTATCTTCCTGCTCACGAAGGAGTACATTGGCACAGACGATATTTCCGGTAATTGGGTTCTTCTCACCATATACGGTGACTTCGGAGACATTGTCGATTTGCTGAATCACCGACTCCACTTCAGCAGGATAGACCTTTTCGCCACCGACGTTGATCAACTCTGAGCGGCGGCCCAAAATGCGGAAATATTCGCCATCCACTTCGACCTCATCACCTGTGATGAACCAGCCATCTTCCGTGAACGGGCTTGGTGCGTTGAGATATCCCAGCATGACTGATTCTGCTTTGATCTGTAATGTGCCATCCACGACGCGCGTCTCGAACCCTTCCCCGCCGATCTTGACCCACAACGAATCAGAACCCTTTGACTTCGAGCGGAGAATACCAACCTCACTAAGTCCATAAGTCTGTTGCAGCGTGATACTTGGCAATAATTCATGAAATCGCAGCAGAGTGCTTTCAGGCATTGGCTCAGTTCCGTATGTAATTGTCTTGAGACTCGACAGATCATGATGCTTGTACGCTTCGCTCAGCAGAATCATATTGATGAAGGTTGGCGACGTTGGAAGTAATTCGACGTGATATCTCTCGACGGCTTCAAGTACTTTTTCAGGGTTGCGATCCTGAACTGTGATCATGCAGCCGCCATTCGAGAGTGCGTAGAGCATTGTGTTTACGCCACCAATGTGGTCGTATAACAGAAAGGTAATGGTGCGTTGCTTATTGCGGCGTACTTTGAATTTTTTGAGGATTCCTGTTAAGTCATGCAAGGCAGCTTTGCTCCTGCCTGCTGAGCCGGAGGAGAAGAGAACCAGGCCGGGATGGCGACGCGCCCGTAAAACGGAATACAACTCGTGAGTAGCCTGATGCGGAAGGCGATCAAAGATCACGGAATCATCCTGGGCAATTGAAATCCGCATTTCACCCTCAGCGATCTGAATAAATTCCGCCTTCTTTGACTCGATTGATTTCGTAAGCGGGACAAGAATACAGTTATGTTCGATGAGCGCAAGAAACAATGCAACTGCGTTGGGTGAGAAATCTCCTTCCAGGATCAAAACCGATCCGGAAGCCACATTTTGTTTTGCAAGTTCATTCTGCCATTGGATGACGCGGTCATAGAGCCATTCATAAGAGTAGGTTTGATCGCGCCAGATAATGGCATCATCCTTTTTATTTTCTTGGAAGATATCGAGGAGGAATTGGATCATATGATTTGCAAGGTGGAGTAGCGATTCTGCGAAGCGTCCCTGTGGGATCAATCGCTTTTGACTGGCAATCTCCAACGACTAAAGTCGTTACTACGCATTTATGACACTCCACCGAGATAGATGACCTGCCCTGTGATGAAGTCACTTTCGGCGCGCAGGAAAAAGTCAATGGCGTTGACGACGTCGCGCGGCTCGCCCATGCGGGGAATGGACTGGCGCGCCAATATCTTCTCAATTTTTTCATAAGGCACCCCACGCAGAAGATCCGTTTGAATTGGCGTAGGTCCGATGGCGTTGACCGTAATGCCATGATTGGCAAGCTCGCGCGCAAGGATGCGCGTCAGACTCTCGACCGCGGCCTTCGATGCGGCGTAGATCGCCTCCCCTTCGAGATAGAACGGAACAGCTACCGTCGTGAAGTTGACGATACGTCCGAATCTATTTTTTTGCATCAGGCGCGCCGCTTCCTGGCAGAAGAGAAATGTGCCAAGGACGTTTGTTTCGATGACGCGACGTGCGCTATCCAAAGGCGTGAGCAGCGCGGCATTCATGGAAGCGATACCCGCGTTATTGATCAGCGCATCCAGCCGCCCTTCTCCATTACGAATGGAAGTCATCATTGTCCTGACTGCAGCCTGATCACTCACATCGAGCACAAAATGTCGATAGTTAGTATGCAAATACTCTGACTCTTGTCTCGAACAGCCAATGACCCGCCAGCCGCGTTCCGTATAGGTTTCTGCCAGTGCACGGCCGATTCCCTTGCGCGCCCCGGTGATAAGCATCACAGAGTCGGGCATTAATTCTCGCTTAGCAACGTGTATGCATATTCCGACAGTGCCTGCACCGAACGGAACGGACTATGTTCCTGCGACATGGCGCGCTCATCTGCTAAGGTAATGGACTTATCAAACTTGTCGTACAGTTTCTCTTCGACGACGATAATTAAGTTCACCAGCCCAAAGGAATCAAGTTTTGAAGATTTTCCCAGCAAACGGGTTTCAGGAGTTAGGTCAAGCTTTTTGTCTTCGTCAAGGTCTTCGTTGAATTCGGCCACGGCTTCAAGCACCGCCGCGAGGACGTCTGGTTGATTCATGGAGTCTCCAAAAATGATATTACAAGGCAATTATAAGCTATTCATGTTTATGCAATCGGGAACACCTAAATTCAAAGACGAACATCAAATTATGTCACCCTGAGCCGTTCTATGGTGAAGGGTCTCCGCCGCATAGCGGCGAGATTCTTCGCTACGCTCAGAATGACATATAATTTTTATTGGTTTCAAAATGATTCGTGGAATTGGGATTGATATAACTGAAATCAAGAAAATTGCGAAAAGCCTCGAAAGCGAGGCCTTTCAGCGGAAAGTCTTTACGCCTGCCGAGTTAAAAACATGCCTGGACATGAAAAATAGTGCCGAATGTTTGGCTGGCAAATTCGCAGCGAAGGAAGCGTTTATGAAAGCTCTCGGTGCTGGGATTCGACAGGAGGTCTGGTTTACACAGATCGAGGTGTTGAACGATGAGGCAGGGAAGCCAGCCGTTCGCCTCAGTGGGGAGGCGGAGAAACGCTTCAGGGAAAGTGGCGCAAAGAAAATCCACATCAGTATTTCACATTCGGGAGGACTAGCCGTGGCCGTGGCGATTCTGGAAGGGTAATAGAATCATGAAATATTTACTTATTGGCTCTTAATTTTCTTTTTAAATGTTCAACGACTTCCGGACTCAAGCCGCCCTCTGGTTTAACAGGTTCGCGTTCATCTAGAGTTTTCTGAATTTGTTTAAAGGTAGCTTGCCCAAGATTTTGCAGTAGAGCACTGTATGATGCACGTTGCTCAGCAATAGCTTTCTCAGGCAGGGCCTGCACTGTGTACGCCAGGGTGATCTGCCGTGTGAGCGCGTAGACGATATATTGATTAAGGGAAACTGCCTCACTGGAAGCAAGTTCTTCAAGTTGGCGGTGCAAGCTGTCGGGTAGGCGTAAAGTTAATCGGCTCATGTCTTAATCCTTATTTTGTTAGCTGCATGATGAAATCCAGTGGCTCCATCACACTCAGGCCTAATGATGATTGGGCGTTTTTAAAGTCCTTCTTATTTGAAGTCACAATAACCGCACCTGCATTCATGGCGCAATCAATGAGGTGCTCATCAGCTGGGTCAGGGGAGGAGGGACGCCATGAAAAATAGACGACTGTAAATTCAGCCTTTGATAATAATGCGCCAAGCACAGGCTTGATATCTTTCCATCTTTTATCAGAAAGTTTTCGTGATAATACGTCTGCATATTCGTACGCCAGTGCATTGGAAACATACGGATGAAACAATCCTGCCAGCCATGCTTCGATGATAAAACCTGACGCGCCGCCTCGCCTTGTCAAGCCTTCAAAAATGACATTTGTATCCATTACAGCGCGGACCTCAGCCATGACATCATTATAGCACCATATATGGTGCTAGGACAAGGAGGTTGTTATGTTATTCCCAGCCACAATTGATATAACCCAAAACAAAGCAGGGCAAGCGCGGAAATTCCAATCAAAAAGCGACGCAGCCTGGGTCCAACTTCGCGGGCTTTGCCAAAAACAAGAATAATCGCGGTCAGACCGAGAACGACTGTGACGTAAAACCCTCCCAGAAACCCCAGTCCGTGGATAGGTGTCTCGCGCCAACCTTTAAGCAGGATTGGGCCAGTAACAAGACTCCAATAAATATAGGGCCCCGGGCTTATCACAATCATCAGAGCGCCTTTAAGGATGCTTTGCTGGGCCCCTGAGGTCTGAGAAGGGATATTCGGGTCGAAATTTTTCCAGGATGTGTAAGCGCCATGCGCAAGATACAAAATAAATAGGCCGCCTGCGATATAGAGAAAGTTTTGAAGCCATATTGGAACCTGGCTAAGCAGGAAAAGGCAAAGTGCAATAATGGGCCCGTCGCTAACCAGCGGGGAAAACGCGATGAGAAGAGACTGCTTCCAGCCTTTGGAAAGGGTGTGAGAGATGAGATAGGTCTGAAAAGGACCAGGCTGTACAGCCGCAGCGAACCCGTAGCCAATGCCCTGTAAAAGATAAAACAACATTAGGACTGTCCAACCACTTCATAATGCACGACCCGTGGTTCAAACTCCAGCAGAAAGTCTTTGTCCTCGGGATAGTATTTTGCGGCTTCCACATCTTCACCCGCGAACGCTTTGATGGAGTCAAGGTCTTTCCAAAATGTGAGAGTGACAAAGTGGGTAATATCGCCCTCCGTTCGTTCCAGAATGTGGACGCTGATATTTCCCTCCACAGACTGATAATCTGGGATGGCGCGCGCAATCGTGAACTCTCTATATGCTTTTGCCTTCGATGTTGGTACTCTCCCGTGCCACATTCGTGTGATCATTCACTGCTCCACTTATGAGAATTTTTAAGACACTTCTACTCTGAGTCTAAGTCTAAGTGTGAAAGAATTGAACCCAATACAATGGCGAGCAAGATCACAGACGAAAGACGATACTCCATGCCAGTTCCGCCTGTGTTAATAATTAAAACACAAATTTTGTTCGATGCTCAAGATTTTGCACAGGATATAATAGGAGCCATAACGCTTTAGGAGAGTTATGGAGAAGGAGAATAAGATATGAGATGGCAATGGAAGCTTGGCCGTTTTGCTGGCATTGATGTGTATGTGCATGCAACCTTCATCCTGCTCATTGGATGGGTTGCTTATAACTACTGGCTCCAGTATCGTGAGTGGAGCAGGGTTCTTGTTGGCATTCTCTTTATTATTGCATTGTTTGTCTGTGTTGTCCTCCACGAGTATGGCCACGCATTGACAGCCCGTAAGTATGGCATCAAAACGCGTGATATCACTCTGTACCCTATTGGTGGTGTAGCACGCCTTGAGCGCATCCCGGATCGTCCGATTCAAGAGCTTTGGGTTGCGCTGGCCGGACCGGCTGTGAATCTCGTTATCAGCGTAATCCTGATCGCGTATCTCCTTTTAACGAATGATCTGACTTCGATCCTCAATCTAAATTTATCGCAAGGTTCGTTTATCGAACGCCTTACGGTTGTAAACGTAACGCTTGTTTTGTTCAATCTGATCCCCGCCTTTCCGATGGATGGTGGCCGAGTCCTGCGCGCCTTGCTAGCATTGAGATTGGAATATACTCAAGCTACTCAAATTGCCGCTAACGTCGGGCAGGGCTTTGCGTTCTTATTTGGGTTCATCGGTTTGTTCAGTAATCCCTTCCTGGTTTTCGTTGCTTTATTTGTGTGGATTGGCGCGGCTCAGGAGGCAAACATGGTGCAAATGAGAACTTCGCTTGGCGGCATTCCTGTCACTCGCGCGATGCAAACCGAATTTCATATTCTTGCACCGTCCGATACGCTGGGACGCGCGGTGGAGTTGATCCTTTCAGGTGCACAGCAGGATTTCCCCGTGGCCGAAAACGGCCGGGTGTTGGGCATTCTGGATCGTGACAGGCTGATCACTGCTCTTTCACAGAACGGTCAAAATTCACTGGTCGGAGATGCGATGCGTCGAGATGTCCCTGAAATTGACTCTCATGATATGGTTGAGGCCGCCCTGATGCGTGTACAGGAGTCGGGTGCAAAGACATTGCCAGTCACACACACTGGTCAATTGGTTGGCCTGATTACGGCAGAGAACATCACAGAATTTCTTATGATTCGGTCCGCGCTGAAAACGGCCCGCAAGGCTTCGATCCCCTGAGACGATGATTATTGACTTTCAAATATAAACTTCGTGGGGTCTTGTGTAAAATTCGACCATGCAATGCACTGGCGCGGTGTGAAAACATACAATCCGCCTTCATCCCATGAATTCGGGCTGGGCGCGTAGCCAAACTCCTTATATTTTTTGTACGCTTGCGAAAGTTTCTTTCCCAATTCCGGTGATGGCTTTCCGGCGGGCCCGGCTGTCCCTTCCAGAATGATGGCCTGGCTTCCACTTTCAAGATTAACGGTAACGTACGGATTCATTTCGATATTGCGCGCGTGACGAGTTTCTGGGCTGCCATCGTAATAAATCTTGCCATCCACGTAAACGCACCAGCGCGGGACAACATGCGGTCGGCCGTTAGGCCGGACGGAACAAAGCCAGTAATGTTTGGATTCTGTCAATTGTGTCTCCACCCAGTCCCAGGTCAGGAATGAGGCGGGTTTGTCCACATATCCCTTTGGAAACGTTGGGCGGGTAATTTTCGGAGTGTTCATAACTAATATCTCCTGTTGATAATGCACTATAGTTTATCCAGCAGTTCAACTGCTGGATAAACTAAAAATCTTATGGCACGATCACAGCGCGCACATCGTTTGTGAAATTTTCCAAATCATCCAATCGTTGATTAATTTTATCCGCATCCAATGGGATGACTTGCGAGACTACGCGCGAGGTGTCGAGAATCTTTCTACGTGCCATATCCACCAGCAAAGGCAACTCCTGTAGTAGATGATCATTCGAGCCAATGATCTCAGCTTCTTTGCCAAGTACCTGCATATACGTATTGATATGAATGGGCTGTTGATTCATCCCAACCATCACAGCGCGTCCCATGTAGCCCAGGCTTTCAATCGATTGCATCATTGTTCCTGATAAACCGATCATCTCCACTGCAACATTTACTCCTTTGCCCCTAGTATGTTTGCGGATTTCCTCTACTGCATCCATACGGCTCGCGTCGATTGGGATGGCGTTATATTCAGAGGCAAGTTCGAGTTTATCCTGCTTGATATCCACTGCAAAGACTTCAATCGCACCCAGTGCCCGCGCGAGCTGAATGGCGGATAAGCCGAGTCCACCCACGCCGAAAATTGCTACTGTTTCACCGGCCTTGATTCTCCCCTTGCGCAGCGCGTGAAAGGCTGTCGCGGACGCGCACATGAGGGTCGCGCCCTCTTCAAACGGAATCTCTTTGGGCAAACGGATGGCGTTGCGCGCCGGAATGGCAATGTATTCTGCATACCCGCCGTCCACATGATGTCCGAGCATCTTCACCGTGTCACAAAATTGTTCATTGCCTGTGCTGCAATAGTAACAATCTCCGCACGTGATGTTGTAGTGCAAACAAACGCGATCTCCTACCTTTATATGGGTCACCTCTGCACCGATTTCTTCGATCACACCAGAAACTTCATGCCCGAGGGTGATTGGTAAAAAGCCCATGCCTGACCTGCCCGCACGGTAATGTGCGTCCGAGTGACAGATCCCCGCCGCGCGCACATGTACGAGAATGTCCTTTGCACCGACCTCTGGCATGGGGATTTCTTGCAACTGCAATGGCTTGCCTGCTTCAATCATGCGGATGGATTTCATGTGGTGTCTCCAAAATAAAATTCTTTCGCGCTGAGCGGAGCTGCATGCTTTTGCGGCGCAGACGAAGCGCATATAACCAGCAAACCTTAAGTTTGTATGCAACCCGCGCTTCGACTACGCCTACGGCTCCGCTCAGCGCGATGTGTTTCTTGCCCAACTCGCAATTACTCGAATATCCTCGGGTGTCGTACGGCAACAACCGCCGATCAGGCGCGCGCCAGCGTTATACCATTCACGTGCGTGTTCGCCAAAGGATTCAAAAACGGGTTCTCCATTCCAATCTTGATTCGTCGAATCATACGATTCGCCAGAGTTGGGGTAAACAAGAATAGGTTTGTTTGTCTCTTTCTTTGCTTCCCGAATCAACGATGAGATATATTTTGGCGAGGTGCAATTGATCCCGATCGCAGCGATTTGTGGGTTTTCTTCTAACTCCTTTACACAGTCAGCAAAAAGCTGACCTTCTGAAACATGCTTTTCATCTCGCGCGGAGAAACTAATCCATACTGAGGTATTTGGAAATTCTTTGAGCAGTTTTGCCACTGCTTGCGCTTCGACAAGAGTTGGAATCGTCTCACAAGCTAACATGTCCGCGCCCGCTTCGATCAACGCTTTCATGCGCGGACGATGAAAGTCCATCAACTCGTTTTCAGTGAGTCCATAATTGCCGCGATATTCTGAGCCATCTGCCAAGAACGCGCCATACGGTCCCACGGACGCGGCAATAAATGGCTTTGACCTTCCATCTCGATTGAATGTATCCGCCCAAAATTCATCTCGTGCTTGTATGGCAAGTTTCACAGATTTTTGAATTAATGAAATTGCTTCTTTTTCATTCAGGCCGCGTTTGGCAAAACCTTCGATCGTAGCTTGATAACTGGCCGTGATGGCACAGTCCGCACCCGCCTTGAAGTAATCGAAGTGGAGTTGTTTGATTGCATCAGGTTGTTCGAGCAAGATTTTCGCAGACCATAGCAAATCTTTCAGGTCATAGCCGCGGCGTTCAAGTTCTGTAGCGAGTGCGCCGTCGATAACAAGAGCAGGATAACGGTCAAGAATGGGTGTGATGGGATTCATCCCTGGGAGGATACCATTAAACGACAAATCGACAGCGAACGCATCACTGTCCATTTCCTTCGTTGGTCGTCAATTATTTCATGCGCTCAATTGGGCCCCTAGCGAGCCTGCGGCAGCGGGAGATTCAACTAGTGTCAAAATTGCCCTTAATTCCCCAAGAGCCATTCATCGAAAAAACCGATCAGCCTTTGTTTGTAGCGATGTTCATTTAGCAAATGGATGGATAGGTGGGCTGCATCTTTCTCTTCCCAAAGGAAACGCGGTTCATGCGCGGCATTGAATAATTTCTCTCCCGCCTCGGGCGGCGCGACTGTATCACCCAAACTATGGACAATGTATACCGGGCGCGGACTGATCTGCGCTATATCATTCAATGGGTTGATTTCATCAAGATGAATACCCGTTTGTAGTTCTGCAATGAACTTCGCCAGCGGATTGATGACCGGATAAGGCATGAGAAAATCAAACTCGTCATTTAATGAGGCAAATGAACTATCTACAAACAAGGCTTCGATCTGTGGGAATTGCGCGGTTGCACGGATCAATGTTGCTGCTCCCATAGAACCGCCCCACGCGCCGATATGATTCACATCCGGCTGCTTTCCTACATATTCAAGGGCGGCCTTTACATCCAACACTTCGAGATAACCAATCGTTGAGATCTCCCCGTCACTTTCTCCATGGGCTCTGGCATCCCAAGACAGCACTCCATATCCCTTCTTTGCCAACAGCGCATGTACCCACTCCGGACGATTGTCTCCATATCCATGCGCAAGCAGGATCACTGCGCCTTTTCGAGGAGGTGTGTACCATGCCGAAAGTCTTATTCCATCATCCGTAATCAAGTCCAATTGTTGGAATTCAATCTTGCTCTCTCGAAGCGTATTCCCCGGTGGGATGATGCGCGGTGGGTGCAGAGCATTATCCACTTCGGCAACACCAAGAGCGATTATGAAGACAGCCAATACAATACTTACCTTGACTGCCAACGATACTATTGATCGAGACTTATATTTCTCAGGTGTGATTTTCATAATTCAGTGAGACACCTTAAATTGAGTCTGATAAATCAATTATAGTCACTGGAGTCGGAAAAGTAAGAAACTGCAGTGACAATTTGCTAGGTAGTCGTTCGAAAATAATTATACGTGTAGGATGCGTTCTCTTACGCATCCGTCGGCGTAAGAGAACGCCGACTACGCGCCTAAATACTTATGAACGTCCTTAATACTCTCCAAATATATATTTATCCAAGTATGCGTTACGAAATTTTCCTTGCGGATCGTAGTGTTGAAGCAATTCCTGAAATGCTGGAAGTTTTTTATAGAGTGGTCTTATCCGTTCCGGAGTCATTGTGAACAGTTTCCCCCAATGTGGACGGGCATTGAACGGTGCAAGTTTATCTTCGATCATCGGCATTATCTTCTTGACTGCAAGCCAATCCTTTTTCCAGGTAAAGTGGATCGCAACGCAGTCCTGTTGGTAACATGGACTCATCCAAAGATTGTCCGCGGCGACCGTGCGAACCTCTGAGATCTGCAGAAGTTGTGCTACATATTCCTGTAGTTGATCTATGGCGCTAAAGGCCGCAAATGCGTGCTGTCGCGGTATCAAGTATTCTGATTGCAGCTCCTCGCCGCTGCTGGGTGTAAATTCCAGGCGGAAGTGGGGGAGGCGTTCATGCCAGGGACCGAGGACTCCCATTTGCTCCGTGCAATTTTCTGCGGAGAGGCTTGCGATAGGGTGGAGATTTCGTGCGGCAAGGGTTGCTCCAAATAAGTTCGATTCTGGGTTGAAAGAAGTGTTGGCAACGTTAGCGCGCTTTAGCCAAAGCTGATTAAACACTGCGCTGTGCCAATCTGTGAAGAGACTAACACTGTACGCGCTTGAAAAGAGTTCATCGAAATGCTCTTCCAATTGCATGAGAGGCAGGTTCTCGTAGACGTCCTGCCGCATTTCAAAGGCTGGAGAAATATCCAGTGTTAGTTTCGTGACGATGCCAAGCCCGCCCAGTGCAACAACTGCTCCATGAAAATGTTCAGGGTCCTTTTCACGGGATAAAAAGATAATTTCACCATTGGCTGTGACCATTTCCATTGACGATACAGCCGTAGCTAGATTCCCATTCTTGTCACCGGAACCATGTGTCCCTGTGGCGCAAGCGCCCGCAACAGAAATATGGGGCAGAGAGGCAAGGTTATGAAGTGCATAACCTCGCGCCTGAAGCCAGCGACCTAACTCTCCATAACGCACGCCAGCTTCAACTGTCACAGTATTATGCTCAGAGTCCAATTCCAGTATTCGGTTGAAGTGCTCAAGTGAGATGAGATCGCCTGGGGAATCTGCAATGTCATTGAATGAGTGGCGCGTGCCCAGTGCCTTTAGCTTGTTGCTGTGTGCCACTAATTCTTGTAATTGCTCAATTGTTTCAGGTTGATGCACGTGCGCGGCGCGATAGATGTAGTTACCAGCCCAATTGGTTGTATTCTCGATCATCATTATGTTCCTATGTGATGTCCTGGTCAGGCAACCACTTGCGCCTCAGGTGTGACGTGAGCCGCTGTGGAGAGAATAGGCAGAATCCGTTGTAACTCGCCATTTTGAATTCCCTGCAGCCGAAAGAGGTGAAGTACCCCGGAAGTAGAAAGACGGTTAGGTGATGTTTGCTTCATGTCACCCCATGATTTTTGCAATACCTGACGCAAGAAGGTTTCATCTGTCGTATCGTCGATGATAAAGACCACTCGCCTCACCGTAACAGTGTTGATCAATTCATTGATCTCGAAAATACAGCCCGCGTTCTGAGAGGAAAAGCCGCGCAAATCCATGAGCACCACATCGCTGCTGCCCACTAGCCGCGACAGCACCATTCTCCAGGTATCATCATAGCAAAAGAAATCGTTGACACGGAATTGGCCATCGCGGTCAGGTTGGGAATCCATTTCTGAGAGCCGAAGGTCGAGCGTTTGAACTGTATCGATGAATCGGCGTGATAGTTTTCCGCTCAGAAAATCCAGAAACTCATGCGGCTCAATAGTCGTGGTCACGAGATCGGGTCCGGTGATGAGCCGAATACTTCCAACATATTTCCAGTGCATTTCCAACATGTCGAATAGTTGCTCACTGCGCTTGCCCAGAGAGAAAACTCGTAAGAACAAAAGGCTGTGCCTTTTCGGATACTTCGCTGTCATATCCCCTAAGAATGAGAATAGCGCCGATGAGACGATCTTATAGACTACAAAAGCCATCAGACTGGCCACAAACCATCTCTCTCCTTCAAAAATCAAGCCGATCGATTGGAACATACCAAATAACAGCCAGACCGCGTCGATCGTAATGGACTGCTCACTGATTTTCTTCTGCTTGTATAGATTGCCAATCCAGCGAAGAGCTAGCCATCCGAGAAGACCAAACACGATGAAGCCAACAACAAAAAGTCCTCTGAAAACACTGTCACCGTCCAACCCTAATACTCTTCCCAAAATGATGATAGGACGAAGTAATTTTGAATCGATCCCTACAACAATAGGCAGGATAACCGAACCTGTCACAGCGATGATCATAAAGGTCAACACGAGAGGTCCAACCGCGCGAATTCTGCGGTTGAGGAAAGCCAACAGCACAAGTAGAGCGACCAGGTTTGTCAGAAGCCACAGAACAAGTATCTGACCCCAGCTAACCAATGGTCTCCCAGAGAGTGTGACGACTGCAATAGGCACGAGGCAAAGAAAGTAGACTAATACGGTTATCAATCTCGTGCGCCAGGTTGCAGCTGCAACCAAACAGACTGTGACAGCAACAGGCCAGGCATAATACCAAAACAACATTAGAAATGTTGGCAGGTGAAACCCGATACGAGTCGCTGATAGAAAAACAATTGTCAGCGCAAGAGCATAACAAACCCCGGCAACTGCATAAATAGCCGCGGCTCGCCAGGGCGCGCGTACCAGTCGTTCATGCAGAGGCTCATTGGTTGAACTGACCTCAGAGGTTGAATCGTGAACAATGATATTGAGCGTTGTCTCAGTAACATGACCAAATGATTCAGAGGTATCGATTGGCATCGATGCTGTGCTTCCTAGCTTGAAGCTTGTTCGCATTACTTTAATGACCGCGCGACGGTAGAGTCTTAATATAACAATAGATACGAGGAATGCGAGCGGTACGGCGATGATCAGAACGAGTAACACCACTCCAGATAAGTTGCGTGCAAAAGAATCGGTATTCATGGCAACAGTCTAGGCTCATCCAACTCGCTGTTGAGCTAAATGGATCACCCAGCGACCTATGACAACTCCAAGGATTGCTGCTATAGCAACCATCCATCCGGAAATACCTGAATTGAGTCCGCTTACGATAATGAACCCTTCAAACAGCGAAATGAGCGTGAAGCCGATGTGCTCGATATAGCTGCTTTTCCAGCTGTTTTGTTGAGTTCCAAGTAGATGGTTTGCGCTTCGTGCACGGTAGAGCATGTAGATTCCCAAGCCAAGTAAGCCTGGAAAAATAATACGCTCCGCACTGGAATATTCCGTCCAGTAAACAAGAATGGCGCCTGACAAAAAAACCACCATTCCAAGAAGCGACCACCAGTACAAGCTGAACAGCCGCTGATTTGATGTGTACGCTCGGGAAAATATTAGCAAGCAGCCCGCGAAAAAACTAATGGTCGCTGCAGCGGCGTGCAGGATGATAAGAATATTATGAAGTGAATGAACATCCATTGATCGTCTCCTTTGGGTGGGATTGGTCACGATGGTTAAATATCAGCTTGCGAGCATCATGGCAACACGCCAAGTTCATCCAGCGAGCGGTGCAGCTCTGCTGGATCTCGATACACCCGGAAGGCACCAGCCCGACTCAATTCATCTTCCCCGTACCCACCACTCAACAGCCCGATGCTTAACATATCTGCTCTCCGCGCGGCAAGGAGATCCCATACCGCATCACCAATTACATAGCATTCCCCGACACCAACACCCATCCGCTGTTGGCATGCCAGAAAGAGGTCCGGTTCAGGTTTGGCGCGGGCAACATCGCCGCGCTCGATAACGACTGTCTCATCTCCAATGCCAAGCACCTCCAACGACGCGTTGATTTCGGGGCGCCGACCAGATGTGGCAATCCCAAACAGAAGCTGGCTCGATTTTAGAAAGCTGATTAACTTTACTGCCCCAGGCAAGGGGCGACGTTCCGGCAAAAGCTCCAAGAAAAGTTCCCCGTGTCGATTTAGGAGGGCAGCCTCTTCGGCAGCGCTAATATCACGTCCGAGTTCACGAGCGACTGCACGTGTAAAAAGGCCCCCGCTCATACCAATCTTCCGATGGATACGCCAGCCTTCGAGCGGCATCCCTGCTTCAGCTAAGGTCTTTTGCCAAGCAAACACATGAGCATAGACTGTATCCACGAGTGTGCCATCCAGGTCGAAGATGAGCGCTCTCATACGTTATAGCCTCCATTGGCTTGATAAGCCCTAAAGTAATCAATGGTAAACTTTTTTGGGTATGGAGCACCTGGATCGTATATGCCAGTCCACGCGCCTTCGGAGGGATGTTCGTAAATGCCTAACATAAATTGCATAGGATACTTTGGCGATTATAAATTATAGTCAAATCATTCTGAA
>Ga0081539_10004859_pt1 | contig 14370 bp, 11 predicted proteins | sample TabmetS4T2R2_FD_71023 | JGI IMG/M metagenome (GOLD analysis project Ga0081539, IMG submission 71023) | Tabebuia heterophylla rhizosphere microbial communities from the University of Puerto Rico - S4T2R2 | ecosystem: Host-associated > Plants > Roots > Rhizosphere ...
TTCGCGCTCGCCGTCTACCTCGTGACCGCCGTCGTCGTCAGCGACCTCGCCGCGCGCGCACGCCGTCGCGCCGCCGAGGCCGAGCAGCGCGAGCGCGAGGCGGCGCTCCTCGCGCGCGCGGCCGACGCTCTCCTGCGCGGGAGCGACGTCGCGGCGGAGCTCGAGCGGCTCGAGGCGCCGCTTGCAGACGTCCTCGGCGTCGTCTCGGCGCGGATCGAGATCGCGCCAGACGAGCCTCGCTGCCGCGTGATTTTCGCGCCGGGCGGCGAGCCCGATCCGGCCGTTCGCGGCCGGCTCCTCCCGGCGCTCGCGTCGCTCGTCGCCGTGGCGGTCGACCGCGACGCGCTGCAGCGCGAGGCGCTCGAGGCGGAGGCGCTGCGTCGGAGCGACGCGGCGAAGACAGCGGTCCTGAGAGCCGTCTCGCACGACCTGCGCTCGCCGCTGACCGCGATCGACGCCGCCGCGAGCGGGCTCGACAACCCGACGCTGAGCCTACGCGACGACGACCGGCACGCCCTGCTCGCCACGATCCGCGAGGAGTCGGCGCGGCTCAGGCGGCTGGTCGAGAACCTGCTCGACCTCTCGCGGCTCGAGGCCGGCGTCGCCCAGCCCCACCCGGAGCTCTGGCCGCCGGAGGATCTCGTCGCGCAGGCGCTCGACGAGGTCGGATCGCGCAGCGCCGCGGTGGCGGTCGAGCTCGGCGACGCCGTTCCGCCGGTCCGCGTCGATGCCGTGCAGATCCAGCGCGTGCTCGCGAACCTGATCGAGAACGCGCTCAAGTTCTCCCCAGCAGGCGCGGCCGTCGAGGTCGCCGTCGAGGCCGTCGACGGCGAGGTCCACCTCCACGTCGTCGACCACGGACCCGGGATCCCGCGCGCGGAGCGCGAGCGCGTCTTCGAGCCGTTCCGGCGCCTCGACGGAGCCTCGCGCGGCGCCGGCCTCGGGCTCGCGATCGCCCGCGGGTTCGCCGAGGCGAACGGCGGCCGCGTCTGGGCTGAGGGCGAAGACACGGGGGCACACCTCGTCCTCGCCCTCCCCGCGGCGGCATGAGCGCGGCGAGGATCCTCGTCGTCGACGACGAGCCGCAGATCCTCCGGGCGCTGGAGACGAACCTGCGCGCGGCCGGGTACGAGGTGGACACGGCCGCGACGGCCGAGGCCGCGCTGAGCACCGCCGCCACGCGCCGGCCCGAGGCGGTCATCCTCGACCTGCTCCTCCCGGACGGGCGCGGCACCGAGGTCGCGCGCGAGCTGCGGGCGTGGAGCTCGGCGCCGATCATCGTCCTCTCGGCCGTCGGGGACGAGGCCGAGAAGGTCGAGGCTCTCGACGCGGGCGCCGACGACTACGTCACGAAGCCGTTCGGGATGGACGAGCTGCTCGCGCGCCTGCGGGCGGCGATGCGGCGCGTCGAGCCGTCGGGTCACCCAGTCCTCGAGGTGGGGGAGATCCGCGTCGACCTCGAGAAGCACGCCGTGTCGGTGGCCGGCAAGCCGGTGCAGCTGACGCCGAACGAGTTCGCGATGCTCCGTCTGTTCGCGCTGAACGAGGGCAAGCTCCTGACGCACCGCACGATCCTGCGCGAGGTCTGGGGCCCCGCGTACCAGGTCGAGTCGCACTACCTGCACGTCTACGTCTCGCAGCTCCGCCGCAAGCTCGAGCCGGATCCGGCGCGGCCGCGCTACCTCCTCACCGAGCCCGGGGCCGGCTACCGCCTCGTCGATCCGAGCTTGAGGGAATCTTGAGGCGATCGCGCCGAACCTTGAGCCTCGCCTGAGCGGGGCGAACCTAGCGTGGGAGCGTGGCTGCCTATGCCCCCGCGCCCGTCGCCGCCGACGTTCCCAGGCCCGCTCGCGCGGCCGCGCCGCTCGTCCTCGCCTGCCTGGTCGGGTTCGCGCTCGTCGCCGCTCCCGAGCTCCCGTGGGAGGCAGGGGCGTCGACCGGCGGCCTGTTCCTGCTCGCGGCGGCTGTCCGCGTCACTCGCGCGGAGCACGAGCTGCGCGAGCTCCGCAGGCAGGCCGACCGGGCGTTGCTGCGCGGGATCTCGCCGGCGCATCGCTCGGCGCTCGTCGCGTGGCGCGCGGCCGAGCTGACCGGCGACGACCACCGCCTCGGGGTCGCCGGCGGCCTCGACCGCATCGTCCGCGAGCTCGACCCCGCGAAGCTCCCCGGCGCCTCGCCGCTGAACCGGGTCGCCGCGCGCGCCCACGAGGATCTGCTGCTCCGGCTTCGGGCGCGACTCGCCGACGTCGGCGCGCCCGTGGAGGCACGCGGCGTGCTGATGGCCGAGTGGCTCGTCGGCGACGTGACGAGCCCGCTGTACGACCGAAGCCGCGCCGACACGCTGCCGCGCGCGCTCGCCCGCACGATCGCCGCCCTGGAGCCGCCCGCATGACGACGCCCGCCGAGAAGATCGCTCCCGCGGGCCGCGGCGACGCGCTCAAGCGCATCGTCGTCGGCCGCCCGATGGCGACGGACGAGCTCGACGAGACGCTGCTCTCGAAGACGCTCGCGCTACCGATCTTCGCGTCGGACCCGCTCTCGTCTGTCGCCTACGCCACCGAGTCCGCGCTCGTCGTGCTCGTGGCGGCCTCCGCGTCGGCCGCGCACCTCGTCTTCCCGCTCTCGCTCGGGATCGCGGCGCTGCTCGCGATCGTCGTCCTGTCCTACCGGCAGACCGTCCGCGCGTACGAGACGAGCGGCGGTGCGTACGTCGTCGCGAAGGAGAACCTCGGGACGCTTCCGAGCCTCGTCGCCGCGGCGGCGCTGCTGACCGACTATGTCCTGACCGTCGCGGTCTCGGTCGCGGCCGGGATCTTCGCGATCGTCTCGATCGCGCCCTCGCTTCGTCCCCACATGGTCGGGCTCTCGCTCGCGTGCGTGGTCGCGATCGCGCTCGCGAACCTGCGCGGCGTGCGCGAGTCGGGCTTGCTCTTCGCGCTGCCGACCTACGCGTTCGTCGCCGCGATGCTCGCGCTCGTCGGGACCGGGATCGCCCGGTGCGCGGCCGGATCGTGCCCGACGGCGACCGTGCCGCACCCGCTGCCGGCCGGCGCGGGCGCGGTGACGCTGTTCGTCCTCCTGCGCGCGTTCTCGTCGGGGTCGACCGCCCTCACCGGCGTCGAGGCGATCGCGAACGGCGTGAACGCCTTCCGGCACCCGCAGGGGAAGAACGCGTCGCGGACGCTCGCCGTGCTCGGCGCGATCGCGATCGCGATGTTCGTCGGGGTGTCGTTCCTCGCCGTCGAGATGCACGCGCGGCCGAGCTCCTCCGTCTCGGTCGTGTCGCAGATCGCGCGCGCGACCTTCCCGTCCGGATCGGCCGCAGCCTTCATGTACTACGCCGTCCAGGGTCTGACCCTGCTAGTGCTCGTCCTGGCGGCGAACACCTCGTTCCAGGGCTTCCCACGGCTGGCGGCGCTGCTCGCTCGCGACGGCTACTTCGCGCGCCAGTTCACGAACCTCGGCGACCGGCTCGTCTTCTCGAACGGGATCGTCGTGCTGACCGTCGCCGCGTCGCTCCTGCTCTGGGTCTACGGCGCGAGCGTCGACTCGCTCATCCACCTGTACGTGATAGGCGTGTTCACGGCGTTCACGCTCTCGCAAGCCGGGATGGTGCGGTACTGGCTCCGCCGGCGCGGGAGCGGGTGGCAGCGGAGCGCGGCGATCAACGCCGTCGGAGCGACCGCGACGGGGCTCGTCGACGCCATCGTGATCGTGACGAAGTTCGCACAGGGCGCCTGGCTCGTGATCGTCGCGATCCCGCTGCTCGTGCTCGGGTTCTACGGCGTCCACCGCCACTACCGGCGGGTCGGCCGGCGCTTGCGCGCGGGGATCGACGCGGTGCGCACCGCCTCACCTCGGACGACGAACACGACCGTCGTGGTCGTCGAGTCGCTGGACGAGGCCGTGGACGAGGCGGTCTGGTACGCGCGCCGGATCGCGAACGACGACGGCTTTCGCGCGATCCACGTGCCGGGGCCGCGCACGGACAGCGGCATCCGCGCGCGGTGGTTCGACCGGGTCGGGGACAGGCCGCGGCTCGAGGTGCTCGGCTCGGACACGGGCCGCGTGGACACGGCCATGGAGTACCTGTGGACGCTTCCGCGCGGCGAGGCGGAGTTCGTCACCGTCGTGATCCCGGAGCTCTTCCGCCGGCCGTCGCTCGCCGAGGAGGCGCGGAGGCGGCTTCAGCTCTCGCTCAAGCTCCGGCTCCTGTACGAGAGCGGCGTGGCGATCGCGGACGTGCCTGTCGTGGCGGGGACGGGTGGGCCGCCCGAGCGCCTGGCGGCGCGAGTCTTCGTCTCGGATGTCCACGCGGCGACCGTGCGCGCGCTCAACTACGCACGCACGCTCGGCCTCCGCGATACGCGAGCCGTCTTCTTCGCGTTCGGCGCCGAGGAGGCCGAGCGGATGAAGCGCGACTGGCTCGGTGTCGGGCTGCAGACGCCGCTCGAGATCGTCGAGGCGCCCTTCCGCGACATCGGCTCGCCGCTGCTCGCATACCTCCGACGGCTGACGGCCGATCCGGACGTGGCCGTCGCGGCCGTGATGCCGGAGATCGTCGTCCGCGGCTGGAGCCGCCTGCTGCACAACCAGCGCGCGCTCTACGTCAAGCGGCTGCTCCTCTTCGAGCCCCGCGTGATCCTGACCAGCGTCCCATACCAGCTTTTCCGGTAAGCCGCGCGAAACCCGAGGGGACAGACCCCACTGGCTCGCGCGGACAGTGGGGTCTGTCCCCAACGCTCCTCCGGTCGGCTCGGCTACTAGAGTCACGCCGTGCCAAGGAGGCGCAGGCAGCAGACGGGCCTCGAGCGCGTCCTCGGCACGCCCGCCCTCTTCGCGACGGCCTACGGGAACGTCGGCTCGTCGATCTACTACGCGCTCGGGCTAGTGGCAGGCGTCGCGCTCGGGCTCACGCCGCTCGTCTTCGTCATCTCGGGCCTGATCTTCGCGGCAACGGCGGCGACGTACGCGGAGGGCACCGTGCGCTTCCCCGAGGCGGGCGGCTCGTCGAGCTTCGCGCGCCACGCGTTCAACGAGTTCGTGAGCTTCTTCGCCGCCTGGGCGCAGATGCTCAACTACATCATCACGATCGCCATCTCGGCGTTCTTCGTGCCGCACTACCTCTCGATCTTCTGGGAGCCGCTGAAGCGGAACCCGTGGGACATCGTCGGCGGCTCGATCGTGATCGCGATCCTCGTCGTGCTCAACATCGTGGGGATCAAGGAGGCCGCGCGGCTGAACATCTTCCTCGCGGTCGTCGACTTCGCGACGCAGCTCCTGCTCGTGCTGCTCGGCTTCGCGCTCATCTTCAGCCCGCACCTCGTCTTCCACGCGAACCTGCACTGGGGCGTCGCGCCCACGTGGAGCCACTTCTTCCTCGCCGTCCCGATCGCGATGATCGCGTACACGGGGATCGAGACGGTCTCGAACCTCGCCGAGGAGGCACGCGACCCGCCGCGCGACATCCCGCGCTCGATCAGCTGGGTCGCGATCGCCGTCTTCGCGATCTACTTCACGCTGCCGATGATCGCGCTCTCGGCGCTGCCGGTTCGGCACGGGGCGCACGGGTTCTTCACGACGCTCGGCCTCCCGCCCGAGCGCGGCGGCTTCGCCAACGACCCCGTGCTCGGCCTCGTCGAGAACCTCGGCCTCTCGGGGGCAGTGCTGACGGCCGCGAAGCTCTACGTGGGCGTCCTCGCCGCGACGATCCTCTTCATCGCGACGAACGCGGGCGTGATCGGCGCGTCACGGATCACGTACTCGATGTCCACCTACCGGCAGCTCCCGGAGGTCTTCCGGCGCCTGCACCCGAAGTTCAAGACGCCGTGGCTTTCGCTCGTCGTTTTCGCGGGGGTGGTCGCGATCGCCGTCCTGCTGCCCGGAAAGACGACGTTCCTCGGGGACATGTACGCGTTCGGCGCGATGCTGTCCTTCACGATCGCGCACGCGGCGGTGACCGCGTTACGAGTGCGTGGCCGACGCGAGGAGCTCGTCTTCCGCGCGCGGCCGAACCTGCGGATCGGCGACGTCGACTGGCCGCTCTTCGCGATCCTCGGCGGGCTCGGGACGCTCGCGGCCTGGGTCGTGGTCGTGGTCCAGAAGCCCGGCCCACGTTGGGCGGGGCTCGGTTGGCTCGCCCTCGGCGTCCTCCTCTACGTCCTCTACCGGCGGCGGATCGACGTCCCGATCCAGGAGACGGCCCGGCTGCCGCTGCCGATCGGGCCTGCGCTCGCGCTCGAGTACCGGAGCATCCTCGTGCCGGTGGTCGGCGGGCCGGAATCGGACGAGGCGATGGACGTCGCGTGCCGCCTCGCGGCCGAGCGGCGCGCGACGATCGTGGCGCTGTCGGCGATCGAGGTGCCGCTCGAGCTGCCGCTCGACGCGCGGCTCGAGGACGAGGAGGCGCGCGCGTACGAGCAGCTCGACGAGGCGCGTGCGATCGGGGAGAAGTACGGCGTCGACGTCAGCGGCCGGCTCGTCCGGTCGCGGAGCGCAGGCCGCGCGATCGTCGACGAGGCCGACCGGCGCCGCAGCGAGATCATCGTCATGGGCGCGCCGCGGAAGGGCCGGCGCGCCGGCCGCGCCATCTTCGGCGAAACGGTCGACTTCGTCCTCAAGCACGCGCCGTGCCGGGTGATGGTGACCGCGACCCGCAAGGCCGCGTGAGCTTCTACCGCGCCGGCGTCGCGCTCTTCGCGGTCGCGTTCGTCGGGATCGGGATCGCGCTCGTCGCTCTGACCGCGATCCGCGGCGGCGGCGCGGTCGGGTTCGTCCTCGGCGTCCTGTTCGTCGCCGCCGGGATCGGGCGGCTGTCGCTGCTCCGGCGCCGTCGGTAGCGTCTCGGGCCGACAGCGTCTCCGCGAGCCGGTGGGGTCTGTCCCCCCGGTGCCTCGAGCGGCCACGTCCGGCGCGGGCGGCGGGGTCTGTTCCCGCTGTCCGGCGTGGCCGTGGCTGCTCGAGCCGACGGGGTCTGTCCCCCTAGGCCCGGCAGGCGGCGGGAGTAACCTCCGAGCGATGGCGCGCAAGCTGCCCCGCCTGCAGCCGGTCCTCGACGCTCCGGCGCTGTTCTCGGTCGCGTACGGCGAGATCGCGTCGTCGATCTACTTCGCGCTCGGGATCATCGCGCTGCACGCGCTCGGGTTCACGCCGGTGGTGCTGCTCCTCGTGGGCGCGCTCTTCTTGGTCGTGTCCCTCTCGTACGCGGAGGGAACCGCGGCGATCCCCGAGACGGGCGGCGCGGCGACGTTCGTTCGCAAGGCGTTCAACGACTTCCTCGGCTTCCTGACCGGTTGGGCCCTGTTCCTCGACTACCTGATCGTGATCGCCCTGTCCGCGCTCTTCCTGCCGCACTACGTCGCGGGCGCGCTGAAGGTCGAATGGCTCGACCGCAAGCCGGGCGACGTGATCGCCGGCGTCTGCGTGATCGTGGGAATCGGCGCCGTCCGCCTCGCCAGGCGCTCGCGCCTCTACCGGCTCGCGTTCGGCGTCGCGTTCGTCGACCTTGGCACGCAGCTCTTGCTCGTGATCCTCGGCTTCGCGCTCCTGTTCAACGCCGACGCGCTCACGCGCGGAACCAACCTCGGCACCACGCCGTCGTGGCATGCGATCGCGTTCGCCCTCCCGCTGGCGATGCTCGCCTACACGGGCCTCGAGAGCGTCGCGAACCTGGCCGAGGAGACGAGAAAGCCCGGCGTCGACCTCCCGCGGAGCCTCTTCAGCGCGATCGGGCTCGTGGTCGCGATCTACGTCGCGATCGCGCTCGTCGGGCTCTCGGCCTTTCCGCCGCACGGCGGCACGACGCAGCTCGGCACGACGTGGCTTCGCTCGCCGCTGATGGGGATCGTCGCCGCGCTCCAGCCGCACGTGCCGGACTGGCTCGGCGGCATGCTGCGCGTGTACGTCGGCCTGAGCGGCGCGTTCATCCTGATGATCGCCGCCACGACGTCGATGGGCGGGTTCGGCCGGCTCGCCCACTCGCTCGGCGAGCACGGCCAGCTACCGCGCGAGTTCGGGCGCCTGAACCGCCGCACGCTCCTCTCGCCGCGCGCGATCGCGTCCGCGGCCTCGATCTCGATCGCGCTTCTCGTCGGCACCTCGTTCATCGACGACAACGTCGCGTTCCTCGCGAGCCTGTTCAGCTTCGGCGTCCTGCTCGCCTTCACGGCGGCGCAGCTCGCGGTGATCGCACTCCGCATGAAGGCGCCCGACCTCGCGCGTCCGTACCGGGTCCCGTTCGCGGTCCGGATCCGCGGTGCGCAGGTGCCGCTCCCCTCGATCGTCGGCGCCGTGCTCACGTTCGGGATCTGGATCGTCGCCATGGCGACCCACCCCGGCGCGCGGTACGCAGGCCCGGTGTGGCTCCTCGTGGGCGCCGCCGTGTACCTCCTGGTCCGCCGCCGCGAGGGCGCCGGCCTGCTCGAGCACGTCGACGCGCCGGACGAGGTCGAGCTCCCGGAAGCGGAGTTCGCGAGCATCCTCGTCCCGATGAAGCTCGGCGAGATCGGCGAGGAGATGGTCGCGACCGCGGTCAAGCTCGCGCAGCAGAGCGACTCGGCGGTCGAGGCGCTCTACGTCATCCCGGTGCCGATGGAGCTCCCGCTCGACGCCGACATGGTCGACCAGGAGGAGCGAGCCGCGGCGTCGTTAGCGGAGGCGCAGCTGCTCGGGGCCGACCACGGCGTGACCGTGAACGCGCAGACGATCCGCGCCCGCTCGATCGGGGAGGCGATCGTAAAGGAGGCTGGCGACCGCAACGTCGACCTGATCGTCCTCGGCTCCTCGCCGCGGTGGCGCCGCCAGTCGCGCTTCTTCAGCCCGACAGTCGAGTACGTGCTGCGCAAGGCGCCGTGCGAGGTGCTCGTCGTGGCCTTCCCGCAGGGCGTCTTCGAGGAGGACGGCGCGCCCGTCTAACCGTGCCCAGCGCGCTACGCTGAGCGTATGAATGCTCTTGTCATCGGATGCGGCAGGGTCGGGTCGTCGGTCGCCAAGCACCTCGACCGCGAGGGCTGGGAGGTCTCGGTCATCGACGAGAAGGAGGAGGCGCTCAACCGCCTCGGCACGGGGTGGAAGGGCGGCTTCATCGTCGGCCACGGGATGGACATCGACGTCCTCCGCGAGGCCGGGATCGAGGAGGCCGACGCGGTCGTCGTCGCGACGAACGGCGACAACACGAACCTCGTCATCGCCCAGGTCGCGCAGAAGCGCTTCGACAATCAGTGCGTGGTCGTCCGCGTCCTCGATCCGGCGCGCGCCGACTTCTACCGCGAGACCTTCGGCCTGCGGACGATCTGCCCGACCCAGACGGCGATCGAGACGCTGATGGACGCGGTCCGCGCCTGCGAGATCCCGGCACCGGCCCGCGCGCCGGCGACCGCCACCTGATGTACGCGCTGATCGCAGGCGGCGGCAAGGCGGGCGCGAACGTCACGCGCAGCCTGCTCCGGATGGGGCACGAGGTGACGCTGATCGAGCAGCGCCAAGGCCGGTTCGCCCAGCTCGAGGAGGAGTTCGAGCACCGGGCGCAGCTCGGCGACGCGACCGAGCTCTTCGTCCTCGAGCGAGCCGGCATCCGCCGCCCGCCGGACATCGTGCTGGCCCTCACCGGCGACGACGAGGACAACCTGATCATCTGTCAGATCGCCAAGGAGCGGTACGGCGTGCCGAAGGTGATCGCGCGCGTGAACGACCCGCGGAACCAGGTCCACTTCGACCTGCTCGGGATCTCGCCGACGGTGTGCGCGACCTCGACCGTCCTCGCGCTCGTCGAGCACGAGGTGCCGGAGCACGAGCTCGTCCACCTGCTCGAGCTGCGCAAGGAGAACCTCGAGATCGTCGAGGTGCAGATCGACAAGAACTCGCCCTGTGCCGGGAAGAAGGTCGACCGGCTGACGCTTCCGGACGGCGCGCGGCTGATCTCGGTGATGCGGAACGGGCGCGCGGAGATCGCCGACGGGACGACCGAGCTCCAGCCCGGCGACCAGGTGCTCGCGATCCTCCAGCCGGGCAAGGAGGACGAGCTCCGCCGCGTCCTGCTGAAGCGTTAACGCCTCCTGAACGTGCGTCAGCTAGCTTGAGCCGCGTGCCGGCGAGGCGACCACAGCCTGCGACGCTGCTCGCGCTCGGTGCGGCCTTCGCAGGGCTCGTCTCGATCGTCTCGGCGCTGACGCCGGAGTTCGCGGACCGGATCGACCTCGTCCGAGGCGTGCTCCCGCCGGGAGTGCCGGAGGCGGCGCGGGTCGTCGCGCTCGCGCTGGGCATCGCGCTCGTCTGGCTCTCGCGCTCGCTCGCGCGCCGGAAGCACCGCGCGTGGCAGCTCGCGATCGCTGCCGTCGTCGTGTCGGCGGTCGCGCACCTCGCGAAAGGGCTCGACGTCGAGGAGGCGACCGTCCACCTCGTCCTGCTCGCGACGCTCTGGCGCTACCGCCGCCAGTTCGACGCGGCCGGCGACCCCGCCACGCTCCGTCCCCTCGCGCGGGTGCTGATCGCGCTCGGCGCGCTCGGCGGCCTCGTGGTCGTGCACGTCTCTTTCGGGATGGCCACGTCCGAGCGGATCGAGGAGGCGGCCGCGCTGCTTGCGTTCCCGCTCGGGTTCCGCGCGATGTACCTCTGGCTGCGGCCACTCGCGCAGCGCGTGCGGCAGAGCCCGCCCGAGCGCAGCCGCGCCGAGCGCCTCGTCCGCGAGCACGGCACCGACAGCCTCGCGTTCTTCGCCCTGCGGCGCGACAAGAGCTACTTCTTCTCCCCGAGCGGCCGCTCGTTCCTCGCCTATCGCGTCGTGAACGGCTGCGCGCTCGTGACCGGCGACCCGATCGGCGAGCGCGCCGAGCTCCCGGAGCTCCTGCGCGCGTTCCGGGTCCGCGCGCGCGGGCACGCGTGGCGGGTCGCGCTCGTCGGCGTCGGCGGCGACCTCCTCGATCTCTACCGCTCGAGCGGCTTCCGCGCGATCTACCTCGGCGACGAGGCGGTCGTCCGGCCGGACGAGTTCTCGCTCGAGGGACGGCCGATCCGGAAGGTGCGCCAATCCGTCCACCGGCTCGAGAAGGCCGGGTACCGCGTACGCGTCCTCTGCGCCGGAGACGCCGAGCCCGCGCTGCGCGCCGAGCTCGAGGACGTCTCGGCGGAATGGCGCGGCCGCCGGCCGGAGCGCGGCTTCACGATGGCGATGGACTCGATCTGCGGCTACGCGGAGGGGATGCTCGCGGTCGCGGAGGGGCCGGACGGGAGCGTCGGCGGCTTCCTCCAGCTCGTGCCGTCGCCGGCGAGCGGGGGCTGGTCGCTCGCCGCCATGCGCCGGCGGCGCGGAACGCCGAACGGCCTGATGGAGTACCTGATCGTGCGCACGCTCGACTGGGCCCGCCTGCGGGGCGTCGCCGAGGTCTCGCTCAACTTCGCCGTCTTCGGCGAGCTGCTGCGGGCGGATGCGCCGGTCTCGCTCGCCGGACGCGTAGTTCGGTTCGCGCTGCTCCGGCTCGACCGGTTCTTCCAGCTCGAGCGGCTGCTGAGCTTCAACCGCAAGTTCTTCCCGCTCTGGCGGCCGCGCTACATCTGCCTCGAGCGCGCGCTCGACGCGCCCGTCGTCGGGCTCGCCTTCCTCCACGCCGAGTCGCTGCTCACGCCGCCCGGGCCGTGGGCGCGCGCTCCGGCCGCGTGACCCGGCTGCTCGCCCTTCTCGCGGCGGCCGTCGCGCTGCTCGCGCCCGCCTCGTCCGCTCGGACGGACGCGCTCCGGATCGTGCGCGTCGCCTCCGGGCTCCGCGAGCCGGTCTACGTGACGGGGCTGCGCTCCGAGCCCGGGCGGCTCTACGTGGTCGAGCAACCGGGGCGGATCGTCGTGCTCCAAGGTGGCCGCGTGCGGGCCGAGCCGTTCCTCGACATCAGGAGCCTCGTCCTGAGCGGCGGCGAGCAGGGCCTCCTCTCGGTCGCCTTCGACCCAGGCTACGCGACGAACCGGCTGTTCTACGTCGACTACACCGACCGGAGCGGGGACACGCGTGTCGTCCAGTACCGCTCCGACGGCACTCGCGCGATCCCGGGCTCGGCGCGGCAGCTCCTGTTCGTCGCGCAGCCCTACCCGAACCACAACGGCGGCCAGCTCGAGCTCGGGCCCGACGGCAAGCTCTGGGTCGGCATGGGCGACGGCGGCTCCGGCGGCGACCCCGAGAACCGCGCGCAGAACCCAGCGTCGCAGCTCGGCAAGCTGCTGAAGATCGACACGGCGAGCGGTCGCGTGACGATGGCGGCGCTCGGCCTGCGGAACCCGTGGCGCTTCTCGTTCGACCGGACGACGAAGGATCTCTGGATCGGCGACGTCGGACAGGGCGAGTGGGAGGAGATCGACTTCCTGCCGCGGCGGATGCTGGGCAGGACGATCAACTACGGCTGGCGCGTGTGGGAGGGCCGCTCGCGCTTCGAGCGGGGACAGACCCCCTCACGCGTCGGGACACTGCGCTTTCCGGTCACCGTCTACAAGCACGTCGGCGGAAGCTGCTCCGTCACCGGGGGCTACGTCTACCGCGGACGTGCCGTGCCGGCCGCGCGGGGGCGCTACTTCTACGGCGACTACTGCAGCGGGATCGTCTGGAGCCTGAAGCAGCGCGGCGGGAAAGCGGTCTCGGTGCGCCGGGAGCCGTTCCACGTTTCGGGCCTGTCGTCGTTCGGCCAGGACGCAAACGGAGAGCTCTACCTCGTCTCGCTGAACGGGTCGATCTTCCGGCTCGCTCGCTAGTCAGCCCACCAGTCGCGCCGGCCATCGACGTCTTCGCGCTGACCCTCGCCGAGATTGGGCGCGCCGAGGACCAGGATCTCGAGGCCCTGCGGCCCGGCCTCGTAGCCTCGCCACGTACCGGGCGGGACGCGCACCGCGTCCCATTCCTCGAGCTCGACGATCTCGTCGTCGATCTTCATCCGCCCGCTCCCGCGCACGACCACGTACACCTCCTCCTGCGTCTTGTGCGTGTGGCCGTACGGAAAGCGATAGCCGGGCGGGACGCGCTGGTAGCTCAGGGCGGAGCTCTCGAGCGCGAGCGCTTTCGTCGCCGCGCGGAACTCCAGGTCCGGCGCGCCGTCGAACCTAGGGCCGACGTCCTCCAGATCCGCCTTGAGGTTCCTGAGCGTGAACGGCACGGCGCATCCTACCCAGGGCTGCGGCGCTCCATCGCGACCGGCTGGTCGGCGCTGCGGACGAAGCCGCACGCGGCATAGAAGGCCTCCGCGCCCTCGTGGTCGGCGAGCACCCACACTTCGGGTACGCCTTCGCCTCGCATCCACTCGTCCATCGCGGCGAGGAGCGCGCGCCCGATTCCGCGGCGGCGCCGGTCGGGCGCGACCCGCCCCGGCGCCGTCTGCACGGTCGGGCGGAGCCGCGCTTCGCTCACGACTCCCCTGCCGTCCACGGTGGCGCAGGCGACGGCGCCCCGGCGCATCGGCTCGCCGTGCGAGAAGGGGCCGTACGTGAGCAGGTTCCCGAGCGAATAGAGGACGAGCGTCCGCTCGCGCCACTCCACCGCTCGCAGCACGTGCGGACCATGGCCGATCACGAGGTGCGCCCCGGCCTCGGCGGCGGCGGCGGCGAACGCGACCGGGTTGCCGCGCGGGACCTCGAGGTAGGTCTCGACGCTGTCGCGAGTGCGCTGTGCGGACTTGCCCTCGCCGCCGACGTGCATCGTCACGACGACGCGGCGGTACGTGGCCGCCGCGCGGGCAACGTGCCGGCGCACCGCATCGAGGTCGCGCGCGTCGTTCGGCGGCCCCGACGTCGCGAAGCCGAGGAAGGCGATGGTGTCGCCGGCTGGTGTCTCGATGACGGTGGCGAGGGTGTCGACACCGGTGACGACGACCCCCGCCCCGCCGAGGAGGCGCTGCGTCTCGGCGAGCCCTTCGACGCCCGCGTCCCGCGCGTGGTTGTTGGCGAGGTTCGCGACGACGATCGCGCGCTCGTTCACGGAGCGGATCGCCGTCGCGGCAGGCGCCGGCATCCGGATCGCGTAACATCCCGTCGTCTTGCCCTGGCATTTCGCGAACGGCGGGTCGCCGTCGCCGATCGCGCCTTCGACGTTGAGCAGCACGACCTCGGCCTCCTCCACGAGGGGGCGAAGCGGCGCGATGAGGCGCGCCGGATCGGGGAGCGGATCGATGCGCCTGCGCTTCGCGGCCTTTGCGGCGCGCACGGCCCACATCGTGTCGAGGTTGGTGCCGAGGGCGACGTCGCCGCCGGCGCAGAGACGAATCGTCGCCGCCTCACGCCGCGCGCGCTCCCGCTCCGCGGCGGCGATCGAGTCGGCGCGACGCGCCTCGCGCGCCGCCCGTGCCGCGCGCTCGGCCGAGTCGCGACGCGCGGCCGCGGTGTCGGGCGCGGGAACCGTCGGCGGCG